>Ga0209624_10003829_pt1 | contig 10488 bp, 9 predicted proteins | sample JacPinW_OM2H0_O1_FD_188565 | JGI IMG/M metagenome (GOLD analysis project Ga0209624, IMG submission 188565) | Forest soil microbial communities from Algoma, Ontario, Canada - Jack Pine, Ontario site 1_JW_OM2H0_O1 (SPAdes) (version 2) | ecosystem: Environmental > Terrestrial > Soil > Boreal... | reverse complement strand
TCGCGCAGGAATCTGCGGTGCATGCGGTCGAGGGCGACGGTGATGCGGTCAGGGCGATCAAACACGCCGCGTCACGCGCCCGTCTTTCAGACCGCGTGACCGTGGAAGAGCGCGATCTCGCCCGCCTTCCCTTGGCGCCCCACGAACTCGCGCGCTTCGATGCGGTGGTGTTCGATCCGCCGCGCGCAGGATCCATGGCGCAAAGCCGTGCGCTCGCCGCGTCCAAGGTGCCGGTGGTGGTCGCGGTTTCCTGCAACCCGGCGACGTTCGCGCGCGACGCCCGCATTCTGGCGGATGGCGGATATCGCCTCGGCCCAGTGTCGCCGATCGACAGCTTCCTGTGGTCGGCGCAACTCGAATTGGTCGCCGCTTTCACAAAATCCTAACGACGATCCGGGCTAGCGGATCTCCAGGGGCTGCATCACCAGCGCACCCGGCGGGGCTGCGAGCAGTTCGGCCTGCCGCAGCAGCGCGGCGAAGCCGGCAAGGCCCTGCATCAGCGTGTCGTCATCGCCGCCGCCGGTCAGCCGGTTGAGCAGCGTCGCGAGCGGACTGACCGGCTCGGGATATGTGCGAAGATTGACGTCCTGATCGGCGGCGATTCCGGCCTGGACCTTGGCGATGGCCAGCGCCGCCTCATAGCCGCCGAGCGAATCCACCAGCTTCATCTGCACCGCCTGCTCGCCGGTCCACACCCGGCCCTTGGCCACTTTCTCGACCCAGTTCGCGTCCATCTGGCGGCCGGATGCTACCCGCGCCTTGAATCCCGAATAAACGTCGTCAAGCATCGCCTCGAAGCGCGCATGACCCTGAGGCGTGAAATCCTGGGTCGGGCTGAACATCGCGGCGTTGCCGCCGGTATCGACGCTGTCCCAGGTGACGCCCAGCTTGTCCGACAGGCCGTTGATCAGGACCTTGCCGGCAAGCACGCCGATCGAGCCGGTCAGGGTCGCCGGCTCGGCGACGATCTTGTTGGCCGAGGCGGCGATGTAATAGCCGCCCGAGCCGGCGACCGAGCCCATGCTGACGATCACCGGCTTGCCGGCGGCGCGCGCCGCCGCGACCTCGTTCCAGATCGATTCCGCCGCCACCGCCGAGCCGCCGGGGCTGTCGATGCGGAACAGGATCGCACGCACGGTTTGATCGCGCTCGGCCATGCGGAAGGCGTGGATGACGCTTTCCGATCCCATCGTGCCGTTGCCCAAAAGCGCCTGGTCGCTGCTCTTGCCGCGCACCATCAGCCCGTCGGCATAGATCAGCGCGATCACCGGCCCCTTGCTGTGCGGCGCTCCGACGCGGTCGAGGTAATGCGTGAGTTGCAACGGCTTGGCGTCGGCGTCGGCGCGCGCCTCGAGCGCGGTAAGCGCCTGCTCCCAATAGTCGACATGATCGATGAGGTGATTGTCGAGCGCCTCTTGCGCCAGATAGGGGCCGTTATCGATGAGATTGCCGACCGTGGCCGGATCGAGCTTTCGGCCATCCGCGATTCCGGCCACGATCTGGCCGCGCAGCGAAGTGAGCAGCGACAGAGTCTCCTCGCGATGCGGCGGGGTCATACCGGTTTCGGTCAGCATGTTCATTGCCGTCTTGTACTCTTCGCGCTTGTCGAAACGCGGCACGACGCCGATCTTGTCGAGCGAGCCGCGGAAAAAGGGCTCCTCGGCGCGCAGGCCCACCAAACTCAGCAGCCCCAGCGGCTGCAGCCAGATCTCGTCGCAGGACGAAGCCAAATAATAGGCGGCGGTGCCGGATTCAAATTCGCCATAGCTGTCGCTGAAGGCGAAGGCGGGCTTGCCCTTGGCGCGAAAATCCTGGATCGCGTCGCGCAATTCCTGCACCTGGGCGAGACTCAGCGCGCCGCCGCCGATGCGCAACGCCAGGCCCTTGACGCGCGGATCGCCGCCGGCGCGCACGAGCGCGCCGAGCACGTCGCTGAGCGTCTGCTGCTTGCCGGCCAGCAGGTTGGCGAGACTCTTGTCCGGGGGCGCGTCGGGCAGGGTGCCGTTGATTTCCAGCGTCAGAATGGTGTCGGGTCCCACGCCCGGCGCGGCGAGCTTGATCCAGAGAAAAACGCCCAGCCCCGCCAGTCCGGTCAGCACGACCAGACCGCCGATGACGGCGAAGAAGCCGATAACGATACGGCGCATCCCGTCAGTCTCCCTTATCTAGGCCGTGGCGTCCATACAGGCGCGCCGCCACGCATCGCGATAAGCGGCCTCGACCGCAACGGCGTAACGCCGGGAATCGCCGATGGCCGAGCGCATCAGGCGTTGACGCAACTCGCCGCGCAGCCGCGCCAGGGAATCGAGATTCTTTGCCGCCGCGACGGCGATCCGGTCATAGGTATTTTCGTCGAAAGCAATGAATTCACCCAGATCGAGCGCGGTCAGGCAACCGGCCGCCACGCGCGAGCAGATCGTCCGTCCCGCCAAGCTTACGACCGGCGCGCCCATCGCCACCGCGTCGAGCGCGGTCATGCCGCCGCCATGCGGGAAGGGATCGAGCGCGAGGTCGATTTCCCGATAGGCCTCGAAATGCGCCTCGCGCGTACCCTGGCCGAGAAAGCGCACGCGTTCGGGCGCGATCCCGCCTTCGGCCAGCACGCCGAGAATGCCGGATTGCTGCGCGGGATCCTCGAACCCCTTGGTCTTGAGCAGCAGGCGCGAACCGGGCACCGTGTTCATGATTCCTGCCCAGCGGCGCAACGCCCCGTCGGACAGTTTGGAGCGGCGGTTGAAGGAGCCGAAGGTGACGTATCCCTTGGCCAAGGCCGGAAGCGTTCCCGGCTCGGGCAAAGTCTCGGGCATCCAATAGCCCAGCACCCCGGGCAGCTCGATCACCCGCTCGGCCAGCAGCCGTCTCTCGCCTTCGGGCACCAACACCTTGTCGCCCAGGAGATAGTCCATGGTGGCGAGGCCGGTGCCGGTCGGTTCGCCCCAGCCGGTCATCTGGATCGGCGCGGGCTTGCGCGCGAAGACCAGCAGGCGCTGACCCACCATGTGGCCGGTGAGATCGACCAGGATGTCGATGCCGTCCTGGCGGATCTGCTCCGCCATCGCCTCGTCGGACATGCCGAAAGTGTCGCGCCAATGATCGGCGCCTTGGCGCAGCAAGGCGGTCAGCGCGTCTTCCAGGGCGGTATCGGAATAGCAGAAGATTTCAAACCGCGTCTTGTCATGATGGGTGAGCACGCCGCCGCAGGCGTAAGTCGCGGCGTAACTGCGGAAATTGGCGCTGACATAACCGACGCGCAGCCGCCGTTCCGGGTCGGGATGACGGAGATTCGGCGGCGAAGCGGGCGCATAGCGCCTGCCATGTGCCTCGTACCAGCGTCGGCGCTCGGCTTGCTGTTCCTCGGGCCCGATGTCCGGGTCGAAGTTCAGGTTGAAGATCAGGTCGGAATGCGCCGCGGCGTTGCCGGGGTCGAGCGCCAGCGCGTGGCGCAAACAGGCGATCGCCTCGCGGATATTGCCGCGCTCGGCCAGCACATTGCCGAGATTGACCAGCGCTTCGGTAAAGCCGGATTTGAGCGCGAGCGCGCGGCGGAACGCCGCCTCCGCCTCCGACGGCTTGCCCTGCTTACGCAGCACCAGGCCGAGATTGTTGTACGCCTCGGCGTAATCGGGCTTGAGCGCGATCGCCCGGCGATAGGCGTCGATGGCGGCCAAATCATTTTGGGCCAGGAGCGCGCCGCCGAGATTGAAATGCGCCACGGCGAGGCCGGGTTCGATCGCGATCGCGCGGTGGAAATTCTCGACCGCTCCCGCCAGATCGCCCTTCGCCTGCAACGCGTTGCCGAGATTGACATGCGCGTCGGCGTTTTTGGGATCGAGCGCGAGCGCGCGGCGGTAGGACTTGATCGCTTCGCCGAGCTTGCCGGCGGCGCGCTGGGCCAGGCCGAGCACGTTGTGATAGAGCGCCGACTTGCCGTTGCGCGCGATCGCCTTGCCGATGAATTCGATCGCGGCGTCGGGCTTGCCGCGCTGATGCGCGATCAATCCCAGGAAGAACAGCGCGTCGGGCTGGCGCGGGTCGACGGCCAGGATCTGCCGGCATTGCGCCTCGGCCTGGGGCAGACGGCCGGCTTGGAAATGCTGGAAAGCGCTGGCCAGGGCCTGGGCGAGATTGGTCATGCCGCATCCGTTTCCGCACGGCCTCGCGGCGGCGCGGTCAGCCGCACTGCGCGCGGTGGCGAAGAAAATGATCGGCCAATACCACGGCCATCATCGCTTCACCCACCGGCACGGCGCGGATGCCGACGCAGGGGTCGTGGCGGCCTTTGGTGCTGACCTCGATCTCCTTGCCGAAACGGTCGACGCTCTTCAAGGGCTTGAGGATCGAACTGGTCGGCTTGACCGCGAAGCGCAGCACGATGTCCTGGCCGGTGGAAATCCCGCCCAAGATGCCGCCGGCGTTGTTGGACAAGAACGTAACCTTGCCGCCCTTCATGCGCATCTCGTCGGCGTTCTGCTCGCCCGAGAGCGCGGCCGCGCCCATGCCGGCGCCGATCTCGACGCCCTTGACCGCGTTGATGCCCATCATCGCCTTGGCGAGATCGGCGTCGAGCTTGTCGTAGATCGGATCGCCCCATCCGGCCGGAACGCCCGCGGCCTGCACCTCGATGATCGCGCCGGCGGAAGAGCCCGCCTTGCGGGTCTCGTCGAGAAAATTTTCCCAGCGCCCGACCATCTGGGCATCGGGGCAGAAGAACGGATTCTCGCCGACCGCTTTCCAGTCCCAGCGCTTACGGTCGATCGCGTGCGGGCCGATCTGCACCAACGCACCGCGAACATTCACCTTGTCCCCAAGAATTTTACGCGCGATGGCGCCGGCGGCGACACGCGCCGCGGTTTCGCGCGCCGAGGCGCGGCCGCCGCCGCGGTAGTCGCGGATGCCGTATTTGGCCCAATAGGTGTAATCGGCGTGGCCGGGACGGAACTGGTCCTTGATTGCGTCGTAATCCTTGGAGCGCGCGTCCTCGTTGGCGATCATCATCATCACCGGCGCGCCGGTGGTCTGGTCCTCGAATACGCCGGACAGGATCTGCACCTTGTCGCTTTCCTGGCGCTGGGTGGTGAAGCGCGAGGATCCCGGCCGGCGTTTGTCGAGCCAGGGCTGGATGTCGGCCTGGGACAAGGGGATGCGCGGCGGCACGCCCTCGACGACGCAGCCGATGGCCGGCCCGTGACTTTCGCCCCATGTCGTAAAGCGGAAGATGGTTCCGAAACCGTTGCCGGACATGGTCCCTCGCTAGACCGTCGTAATGTCGGGCGCGTCCACCGCCTTCATGCCGACGACATGATAGCCGGAATCGACGTGATGCACCTCGCCGGTGACGCCGTTGGAAAGGCCGCTCAGCAGATAGAGGCCGGCATTGCCGACTTCCTCGAGCGCGACGTTGCGCTTCAGCGGCGCGTTGTACTGGTTCCACTTCAGGATATAGCGGAAATCGCCGATGCCCGAGGCCGCCAGCGTCTTGATCGGTCCGGCCGATATGGCGTTGACGCGGATGTTCTTGCCGCCGAGGTCGACCGCGAGATAACGCACCGACGCCTCGAGCGCGGCCTTGGCGACGCCCATGACATTGTAATGCGGCATGACGCGTTCGGCGCCGAGATAGCTGAGCGTCAGCAGGCTGCCGCCATTGGGCATCAGCGGCGCGGCGCGGCGGCACAGATCGGTGAAGGAGTAGCAGGAGATTTCCAGACTCTTCAGAAAATTGGCGCGCGTGGTGTCCACATAGAGGCCGCGCAGCTCATTGGCGTCGGAATAGGCGATGGCATGGACGAGGAAATCGATCCCGTCCCAGTGCTTGGCGAGGGATTCGAAAATCGCGGTCACGCTCGCCTCGTTGCCGACGTCGCAATCGCCCAGCACCTTGCCGCCCACGCTGTCGGCCAGCGGCTTGACGCGCTTGCCCAGCGCGTCGCCCTGATAGGTGAAGGCGAGCTCGGCGCCGTGGGCGTGCACCGCCTTGGCAATCGCCCAGGCGATCGAGCGCTCGTTGGCGACGCCCATGACGAGGCCGCGCTTGCCGGCCATCAGCGGCTTGATTTCGGTCATGCCTGTCTCGTTGCGGCCTGGTTCACGCCGATTGGCGCTCACCGACGTCCCGCATCAACAGCAACAGGCGCTGCTGCACCTCGGGGTTGTCGATCGAGCGGAAGGCGCGCACCAGTTCGATCTCGCGCCGCACGATGCCCTGCTCGGGCGGCGGCGCGGCGTTGGCGGCTGCGGATTCGAGCCCCTCGAAGAAATAGGACACTGGCTTCGCCAGCAACTGGGCGAGCTGATAGAGCCGGCTGGCGGAAATGCGGATTTCGCCCTGCTCGTATTTCTGCACGACTTGAAAGCTCATGCCGAGTTCCTTGCCGATGCCGGTCTGGGTCAATCCGGCAAGCTCGCGCCCGATGCGCAAACGCTGGCCGACATGGACATCGACCGGGTCGGGCCCGTGCTCCTTCGCCGTGCGCCGCCGCGTTCGTGATTTGCCGCTATTGCTCTGCAAAGAAATCCTCCTGCGCTTGCGAAGGACTATAGAGAGCGCGTCCGGAGTTGCCTAGACCTTGATTGTGCTCGGCTTATCGGGACTCAGCGATAATCGCTCGCCATCACCGCGGCGCGGCGGCCCTTGGACTCGACCGCCTGGTAATTGAGTTCGACCTTGACGCCGTTGGGATCGAACAGAAAAAGCTGATAGAGACCCTGGTCGTCCACCTGGCGTTCCTTGAATTCGATCTTGAGCTTTTGCAGATGGGCGATCATCTCCGGCAATCCGGTGGCGCGGAAGGCGACATGGTCGATCACGCCGGTGCCCTCGACAGCGTGTGATTGCTGGCCGAGATACCGCAACCGGTTCTGCGAAACACCGGCACCGCCTTCGGCCAGGTGAATCACCGGCTCGTCGCCGAGATAGAGCCAATGCACGGGAAAGCCGAAATCGGGATGCGGCCCATCGCGCATGCCCAGAACCTTGACGTACCAGTCCCGGGTCGCGTCGATGTCGGGCGACTGGATCAGGAAATGCTCGATATGGGACAGCGGCATGACGAACTCCCGCGCGGGCGGCTCCTTCTCGTATATTGCCACGAATAATCGCCGCGGGCAGCCCAAAAAGCTCTTTCAACACGGTTGAGAAGCCATGCCGGGATGGCATAGTAAGGTCGCTTTCCCGCCCATTTACGAACCCTGAAACATGATGGGGACACGCCCTTGAGCGACGAACTCCTCTACGAAATCCGCGACGGCATCGGCCGCGTTACCTTCAACCGGCCGCAGGCGCGCAACGCGCTCACCTTCGCCATGTACGACCGCTTGGCGCAGATCTGCCAGGAAGCGCCCAAGGATCCCGCCATCCGGGTCCTTCTGCTCACCGGCGCCGGCGACAAGGCCTTCGCTTCGGGCACCGACATCTCGCAGTTCAAGGCGTTCAACAAGCCCGAGGACGCGCTCGAATACGAGGCCCGCATCGACCGCGTGCTGACCGCGCTCGAGACCTGCCCGCTGCCCACCATCGCCGCCATCCGGGGCGCCTGCACCGGCGGCGGCGGCGGCATCGCCGCCGCCTGCGATCTGCGCATCGCGGCCGCCAATGCGCGCTTCGGCTTTCCGGTCGCGCGCACGCTGGGCAATTGCCTGTCGATGGGAAATTATGCCCGGCTGTGCGCGCTGGTGGGCGCGGGGCGGGTGAAGGATCTGATCTTCAACGCACGGTTGGTTGAAGCGCCCGAGGCGCACGCCATCGGCCTGATCACCGAGGTGGTGGCCGAACCGGCGGATGTCATGAAACGCGCGGAAGAGGTCGCGCGCGCGGTGGCATCCCACGCGCCCTTGACCCTGCGCGCCACCAAGGAAGCGCTGCGCCGCCTGATGCCGCGCATCCCGAAAGGCGAGGGCGATGATCTGGTGCTGATGTGCTACATGAGCAAGGATTTCCGCGAAGGCATGGACGCCTTCCTCAATAAGCGCGCGCCGCAATTCCGCGGCGAATGAAATAAACCGGGAGGAAAAAGAAAACATGGCCAAGGGCAAGATCGATCCGGAGCAGGCGGCCGAACTCGCCACCGCCAACCGCATCCTGTTCGACCAGGGCGTGCTCGACGGCTTCGGCCATGTCAGCATCCGCGATCCACGCGATCCCGGCCGCTTCCTGCTGGCGCGCAGCATGGCGCCCGGACTGGTGACGCCCAAGGACATCATGCAATTCGATCTCGAGGGATCTCCCATCGACCCGCGCGGCCGCGCGGTCTATCTCGAGCGCTTCATCCACGGCTCAATCTACAAGGCGCGGCCCGACGTGGCCTCGGTGGTGCACAGCCACTCGCCCAGCATCATTCCCTTCGGCATCACGCCGCAGAAGCTGCGTCCGGTCTATCACATGAGCGGATTTCTCGGCGACGACGTGCCGGTGTTCGAGATTCGGCGCAGCGCCGGCGATGCCAGCAACATGCTGATCGACAGCATCAAGCTGGGCGACGATCTGGCCAAGACCCTGGGCGGTGCGGTGGTGGCGTTGATGCGCGGCCACGGCTCGGTCGCGGTCGGCCAGTCGCTGCGCCACGCGGTCTATCGCGCGATCTATGCCGAGACCAACGCCAAGCTGCAAAGCGAGGCCATCCGCCTCGGCCCGGTCACCTATCTGAGCCCCGGCGAGGCGAAGAGCAGCAAGGAGCTCCAGGACAAGACCTTCAACCGCGCCTATGAGCTGTGGGCGCGGCGCGTCGCCAAGACGAAGTGATCCGGCGCTACGCCAGCTTGACTTTCTCGTCCTCGACCACGCGCTGCACCGCCGGGCGTTTCAGCATGCGATCCCTGAACGCGGTGTAATTCTTCAATTCGGCCATCGGCAGTTCGCGGCGTATGCCCCAGGCGTAGAAGACGAGCGCGTAGGGGTCGATCACCGAATAGGAACCGAGCATCCATTCCTTGCCGGCGTAATAACCGTCGATGTCCTTGAGATAGCCGTGGAAGGTCTTAAGGCCCATCGCCTTGACGTCTTCCTGCGCCGCCTTGTCGCTGGCGTAACGCTCGGGCCGGCCGATATGGCCGTGCGCAGGATGAACGGAGGAGGCGAAGAAGCCGATGCGCGATAAGGCGCGCGTCTCGGTCATCGGATCGGCCGGCCACAGCTTAAAGCGCTTGCCGAGAAAGGGCAGGATGGCGGTGTTCTCGGCCAGGCTCGTGCCGTCGTCGAGGCCCAAGGCCGGCACGCGGCCCTGCGGATTGATCTTGAGATAGTCGGGTGTGCGTTGTTCGCCTTGCGCGAGGTTGACTTTGTGCGGCTGGTATTTCTCGCCGCCTTCCTCGAGCACGATATGCGATGCCATCGAACAGGCGCCGGGTGCGTAATAGAGTGTCAGCACGTCTTCCCTCCACGGATTTTATGCGGCCGCGATCCTGGCATTTTGCTCGCGCGTCTGTCCACGCCCCCGAGCCTAGCGCGCGGCGGTATTGAAGCGGTCCATGCGGCGGAGCGCCGGCAGCCGCCACGCCCAAAGTCCGGCGATCAACACCGTGGCAACGCCGCCCAACACCACCGAGCCCACCGGTCCGAACCAGGCGGCGGTCAATCCCGATTCGAACTCGCCCAATTGATTCGAGGTACCAATGAAGACGGTGTTGACCGCGCTCACCCGGCCGCGGATGGCGTCGGGCGTTTCGGTCTGCACCAAGGTGTTGCGCGTCACCACGCTCACCATGTCGGACGCGCCGACACAAATCAGCGCGGCGAAGGACAAGGGCGCCCAACGCGACACGCCAAAGATCAATGTCGCGACGCCGAAGATCGCCACCGCAATCAGCATGCGCATGCCGATGCGCCGCGACAGCGGCCAGCGCGTCAGTATCAGGCCGGTGACGAGCGCGCCCACCGCCGGGGCGCTGCGCATCAGGCCCAGCCCGACCGGGCCGATCATCAATATGTCGCGGGCGAAGATCGGCAGCAGCGCGGTGGCGCCGCCGAACAGCACGCCGAACAGATCGAGCGAGATCGCGCCCAGCACCGCCTGATGGTGGCGGATGAAATCGATGCCGCTGCTGAGGGTCTTCCAGGACAACGGCGCCGGCGCGCGCTCGACGTGCCGCTCGTCGATGCACAGCACGGCGAGCATGGCGACGGCGGCGAGCGCAGCCGCCACGGCGAAAGGCACGGTCTGGCCCAGAATGTAGATCAGGCCGCCCGCCGCCGGCCCGAGCACCACCGAGGCTTGGGTCGCCATCGAGCTCCAGGCGGCGGCGCGCGGAAACGCCGCGGTCGGCACCAGCCCGGGCAGCAGCGAGGCTTGAGCGGGGCTGTCGAAGGCGCGGGCGACGCCGAGCCCGGCCACGATCACGAACACCACTCCGACCGAGCCGGCGCCGGTATATGCCACCGCCGCCAGCGCGACATAACACGCCAGCTCCAGCGCCTGCGCCGCCAGCAGAACGAATCGCCGCGGATAGCGGTCGATGACATGGCCGGCGACGAGCGCCAGCCCCGCCGCGGGCAAA
>Ga0209624_10003828_pt1 | contig 10491 bp, 7 predicted proteins | sample JacPinW_OM2H0_O1_FD_188565 | JGI IMG/M metagenome (GOLD analysis project Ga0209624, IMG submission 188565) | Forest soil microbial communities from Algoma, Ontario, Canada - Jack Pine, Ontario site 1_JW_OM2H0_O1 (SPAdes) (version 2) | ecosystem: Environmental > Terrestrial > Soil > Boreal... | reverse complement strand
CTCTACGCTTGGTGCAGTCCCCGGCTCCAAAGCCTCTGCCGACCCAGCCACCAGATGCTGCAGCAAATCCCCAACCGTCTTCTCATCCGCCGGAATAATCCCTTTCACCAGCGCACCCGCCGACCGCTGCGCCCGCGACACCAGCACCTGCTCGTACAACCCCGGAGCCGCCGCCACCACATGCGGCACATGTCTTAGCCGCTCCAACAGAGGCCGCCAATCCTTTATCCCATCCCCCGCGATCCGCATCAGGTCCACATGCGAAGTCGACCCCACCAGCCTCTCCTGCAAATCCCGCCGCATCCCATTCGTAATCGCCAGAGCAATAATCAGCGAAGCCACACCCGCGGCCACGCCAATCACCGAAATCGCGGTAATCACACCCACCACCGCCTGCCGCCGCTTCGCCCGAAGATACCGCGCCGCCACAAAAAGTTCAAATCGCATCGAATCCCAGCTTACTATCTGCTCCCGCCGAGCAACGCGAGGCCTCATCCAGATCGTACTTCCGAGACAAAGGTATACACGCCACGAAGTGGCCGCCCGAATCGGGGCCCCCGCAAACAGGTCTTCGTTTGCGGGCTGGCAAGCGCAGTGGACCCGTCCGGCAGGACACCGTCTCAATGCACCATCACCTTCGGCAGATTCCAATGCTGCCAGGCCGCCACCATCCGCAACACAAAACAAACCACAGCTCCCATCGTCATCGCCGCACCGCGCTGCATCTTCAACTTCAATCCCGCAATCACAACAGCCGCCCCCGCCAGCGCAGCCGCCGCATAAACATCGGAGTGCAACACCCCCGGCACCTGAGCCAGCAGCACATCCCGCACCGTCCCACCGCCCGCGCCCGTCACCGCACCCATCATGATTGCCAGCAGCGGAGTAATTCCATACTCCAGCGCCTTGCCCACGCCAGCCACAGCAAACAACGCCAACCCTGCCGCATCCAGCGAAACCATCAAATGCACCGGAACCTTCTCAATCACAGGATGAAAGAAAAACACCGCCCCACCACCCGCAAACGCCGTCGCCCCATACCGCCAGTCCCGAATACTATTCGGCGGAATCGCCCCAATCAGCACATCGCGAATCGTCCCACCACCCAGCGCCGTAACAAACGAGAGCACCAGCAAGCCAAAAACATCCAGTCCCGCATACATCCCAGCCAGCGCACCTTCGACCGCAAAAACAAACGTTCCAATGAGGTCGATCACCAGCAGCAACAAATCCTGGCTGTACTTCGGAAACTTAGCCGTCAGCCAGTTCGGCATCAGCGAACCACCGCCTTCACCGCCGCCATATTCTCGTACCGGTCGTAAATCCTCACCGCCACGACATGCTCCTTCGCATCTGCCACAGGAGCCGTAGCCGTCGGCACCGCAACCGTAAAGTCATACCGCTCCATCAACGAATCAGAGACCTTACCCACCGGCTCCAGGTACTGCCACGGCCCCGCATCCACCGAATACTCCGCATGAGCAATCGGCGAAGTTGCATCACGAGCCTCAAGCGTCGCATGAATCTTCTGCGGAGTGCCCGCGACCATCGTTGCGTTCAAAACCCCAGGCACCGGAGGCGTAGTATCCACCACAAACACCTCGCTCACCCTCTCCCCGGTAAGCGCATCCGCATCCGTGTGCACCGGAGCATCGCTCGCCACCACCTTCAATTCATAGCTCCCATCCGGCAGCAGCGCCGAATCGAAACTGTAGTTCTTCTCCGAAATCTGGTCCTTCAGCAAACGCCAGTTGGCCTCGCCCACTCCGCGATACCACACCGAAAACATCAGTTCATCGCCGTTGTCGTCATGCGCCATCCACCGCACCGTCACGGCAGTCTTATCCTTCTGCGCCGTCAGTGGCTGTGAACTCGCATCCGGCGTAAATGTCACCGGCGGCGTAGCGCCCGAGGCAGCAGGGAAGTTCACCTGCATAGTCGCACCCATCGCCGCCGCAGGATTCGCTGTCACCCGGGCCCCTGGCTGCACCACAATCTCATCCACCACCGGAGCCACATTCTTCTGCAGATAATTCAACCCCACCGAGTCGACCGTCCCGCTCGTGCGCAGCACCGCCTTCCACTGGACATACCTCCCAGGCGGCACGCCAACAGCCCCGTCGGGGCCAACCTTCACCCACTCGCTCCAACCCATCAGCGGACTCTCGACATTCCCGCTCCGCACAAACAGATCAAACCCCGCCGCTGCCCCCGCTCGAACCTCTGCCCGCCCCCACTGCGCGTAACCCTGCGCATCAAAAACATCGCTGGTGTACGTAGCATTCGCTGCAACCGTATCGCCGAGCCGGAACACCTTGCCACCATTGCTCGTAGCCACCAGCAGCCCATCCTTCACCGGAGTAAACTCCATCCCCTGCGAAGCCTCAAGATGTGCCACGTCGCTGAATCGACCGGGGTCATTCGCGTCCACCCGGTACACCCGCCCACGATTGCCGGTAGCCGCGAACAAACTGCCATTCCGCACCGCCAGCCCGTACACCACATCATCCTTCAGCGTCACCAGCTTCACCGCAGACCCGTCCACCGCGATCCGGTAGACCTCCGACCCATCCGGCACCAGCGCATTTGACCCCGCCGCCGTCGAAGACCCAGGAGCTACAAACGTAATCGACACCCCGACATTCCCGGTCACCGGCAGTGGAGGCAACGCCGTATGCCCCTTCGTCCCCACGCCTGCCGCATACACATTCCCCACAGCATCCATCGCCAGTGCGGTAATCTCTTTTCGGCCCGCCGAATACACGGCAAACGGTTTCGCCCCCGCCGTTCCCGTCGCAATCTTAGCGCCCGCGGCCAATTTATAGATCACACCGGCCCCATCCGACCCCGCCCAAAGCGTCCCATCCGGTCCCATCAACAAACAACGGATATGCTGATCAGCCGTCTTGAAAAGAACCTCCGCCTTACCCCCACCCGAAGGAATCCGATACACCACCGCCGGAGCCCCCGCTGCCACGTAAATCTCCCCACCCTTGCCCACCGCCAGATCCCAGAGATACTTCGGCTTCTCCTCCGTCCCGCTCGGATCAAACACCACCACAGGGCTCCCACCCGCAGCAGGCACTCGATAAACCTTTCCATCCGGCGAAGTAGCCACAAGCAGACTCCCATCCGCCGCCACCTTCACCGCTTGCACTGCCAACTCCTTGCCCTCAAACAACGACGAGGCCTTGCCGTCCGGCGCAACCTTCATCACCACAGCAGAGCCAGCCGACGTCCCACCCAATCCCAGATAAGCATTCCCCGCCGCATCACTGGCCATCGACCACACATAACCCTTGCCCGTCGCATAGAGCAGGGAATTCGCCGGTCCGGCCTCCAACTGCCCATCGCTGCGAATCGCCACGCCCTCCGTCGAGCCCTTCTCCATCTCGTCGTAGCGATCCACGCTCCAAAGCTTCGTGCCCTGCGCGCTCACCAATCCCGGCAGCAAACCCGTTGCCACCACCAAACCCATCACCAACACTCGTCGCATCATCTTGTTTTCGAGTCTAAAGCAACCACCCCACCGCTACTCCACTTCAACGGGAAAATGATTGAGGCGTAACAGTGATCAAAATGACAAAGACCGATAAAAGTAGCGTGGGATCTCACGCTACTCTTATCGGTCTTTATCCCTTCTATCACTGTTACGCCTTTGCCAGGCCTGCCTAATTCGCCAGAACCGCCCGATACCGAACCTGGTTCTTCTTCACCTTCGCCACTGCATCATTCGCCTTGGCCATGGCAAATTTCTCCGTCACTGCCTTTACCCCGTGCCGAGCCGCCACACTCAGCATCTCCGCAAGATCCCCTGGACTTCCCGTATTGCTCCCCGCAACCGCCTTATCCAGACCAAGAAGGGAAGCCCCCTGAATCTGTATCGGCGAAGGCGAAGCCCCCACCACGCACAGCACTCCCTTAGGCCGCAGAGCCCCAATATACCCCTGCCAATCCTGATCCGCGCTCACTGTCGACAGCAGCAGGTCGAACGATCCCGCCACCTTCTTCAGCGCCCCCGTGTCCCTCGTATTCACAAAATTGTGCGCGCCCAGCGTCTTCGCCTCTTCTTCCTTATCCTTCGAAGTCGAAAACGCCGTCACCTCCGCGCCAAAAGCCTTCGCAAACTGAATTCCCAGATGCCCCAGCCCGCCAATCCCGATCACCCCCACTCGCGACGAGGGCCTCACCCCGTAATTCTGCAGCGGGCTATACACCGTAATCCCCGCGCACAGCAGTGGAGCAGCGCTCTCGCTCTCCAGCCCGGCCGGGACCGCCACCGCAAACCGCGAGTTCACCCGAACCTTGTCGGCGAACCCGCCATTCCGCCCAACGCACGTCGGCTGAGCCTTTGCACACAGTTGTTCCTCACCCCTCCTGCACCACTCGCAGATTCCGCAACTATTCGCCTGCCATCCCACGCCTACACGCTCACCCATCGTGCGGTCCTTTACCGCCGAACCCACCGCAACCACCGTCCCGATAATCTCGTGCCCCGGAATGAACGGATACTTGCTGATCCCCCAGTCATTGTCGATCAGGTGCACATCGCTGTGGCAAACCCCGCAATGCGAGATCTTGATCTCAACCTCATTTGCCCCAAGCGCTCCCGGATCGTACTTGTAGGCCAACAACTGTGCACCGGCCGCGTGCACCCCAAAACCATGAATTTCACTCATTCGCAGTCGTTCCTTCAGGCGCAGACATTTTTGCTGCGCTCCTCATGATGCTACAACACCTGGCAAACCGGAAAATCACGCATTCTGGAATCGCTTCCGCCTCGATTAGGAACAAAATTCAGTCAATTTTAAACTGGCCCTCGCGCGCGTGCCTACTTCACCAGAAGACTCAGCACCTGCGATCCACTCACCGCATATCCCGCATCCACCGACCCCGCCTCCACCACGCTCTCGCCCGTCAACTGCATCTTCTGTGCCTCCTTCAGCGGCTCCAAAACGTTCGCCATCGAAAGCGGAACCACTGGCAGCGCCTCACCCTCAACCACCGCCTGCGCCGAATGGTCCAGCAGCGTCACATACACCCTGTCATTCGGATGCATCCGGTTCATCGCCGCGACCGTATCTGCCAATCCCACCTGTTGCTGTGCCTGCGGATGCGTCGTCAACCGGTCCACCGTCGCGCCATCGCTCACCAGTACGCGCATCGGTCCTGAACTTAACTCCGCCGGCAGCTTCACCTTCACCCGCACCATTCGCGCATCAGCCTGGTAAGGATGAAGCATCGCTTCCACCTCAATCTCATCGCCTGGCCGCGCCTCCATACGACTCAACCTCGCCGACTCCAGCACTGCCGTCATCCGCGCCGGCATCGCCTCCACCTTCAGGGTCACGCCCGTTACCACCGGCTGATCCAGCGCATTCTCATACACCTTGCTGAACCGGTCGTTCACCAGCAGCGCCGTATTAATCGTCCCCGGAAAGATCTCGTTCTGAGCCATAATCCCCTGCATCCGAACCGGCGCCTGCCCTTTCACGCCAATCTCTCCGGACACTCGGTAACTCATCTCCTCAGCCGAAACATTATTCGTCTGCAGACTCTGGTACACCGACACCAGCATCGCCGAAGGCGTCAGCTGCCGATTATCCAGAACCTCAAAGTGCAGGGTCTTCGTGGCCCCATGCGGCGGCACCACCTCCACCGCAACCGGAATCATCCGAGCCGTCGCCCCAAATCGCCCCATGATCGCCGAAGCCCGGTCCTCGGTAAACGCTCCCACCGTCTCCGTCGTATTAATAATCTTGAATGAGTTCAGGGGCGACGCCAGCGAAGCCAGCACCTCAGCCTTCGTCATCGGCATCTCTACCGGCCCATACTGCGTTATCGGATGCCCGCACGCCAGCAGCGTCTTCGGATCGACATACGTCACCGTGCATGTCCCGGCCATCGACAGATCCCCCCGCACCAGCACCGCGCTCACTGCACTCCCCGGCACCAGCGGTTCCGGCTGCACCGCCGTCGGATTCGCCCCGCCCAACCCCGCCACCGGCGTCAAACCCATCGCGCGAAATCTATCCCCAAACCGCTCCACTGCCTCCTGGCTGAAACCGCCAAACACCAACGGTGTCTCCATCGGCTGTATCTCCGAAGGTCGTCGCGAAAAATCGCCGTCATTCTGACCCTGAGCTTGCAAAGAGCGCGCCGAAGGAGGAAGGCCCCCTGAATTTGTCTTTTCCGTCTCAGCCCGCGCGACGTTCTTGAACAATCCGCCGCCGTTCCCATCCCGCACCTGCAGCATCGACTCAATCGGAGTAATTCCGCAAATAGGCTCCTTCGTAAACTGCCCGATCCGGTAGCTCAGAGCCCCCACCAACCGCCCATCGATATACACCGGACTCCCGCTCATCCCCGCCACGACGCCCGTATACTCCGGCTTATCCCCATGCAGCCGGCCCAGAATCATATCCTGCCCTGGCCCCAGCGCATCTTTCAGCAAGCCCAGAATCTCCACCTGCATCGGCTCCGGGTTCACCCCCTCGAACACCGTATAGGCCACACCCTTCATCCCTCGCCTCACCTCAGACAAGGGAAAGAACTTCGTCACAGCCGGAGCCGTCGCAGGCATCGCAATAGGAGTCCACGGCGGCATCGCACTCGCAACCGTCCCGTTCACCGAAGTCTGTGCCCACACCCCACCCGTTAGCAGCCCGGCCACAGCCAGAACTCCCCCCCACCGTCGAATCTTTACCGCAGCCATCACGTCTACCAGACTACTAGAACTACTCCCATCGCCGCCCACCGTCCAATTGGCAGGCCAGGCGAAGACTTTGAGGAACGATGGATCGAAGAGAACTGATCGCCGCCGCATGGTCAGCCGTACCTTTCTATCTGACTGCAATGACCAGTGCCCAAATCAAACCAGCCGCAGGGTCTTTCACGGGCACTTCTGAAGAAAGAGAATCGCTCAAACAGACCGGAGACCGAATCCGCGCCGCGTTCGCCAAAGGCGATCTGGACGGAATCCTCGCATTCCACCATCCAGAAGTCATCAAGGCGCTCGCCTACAACCGATACCTTGTCGGTATAGACGCGCTCCGGCAGGATTTGCACGACACTCTCAAGGCATTTGCCCTTGAATTCACCGAAAACACCGTCGAAAGCACCCTCTTCCACACAGGGACCGCTGTCGAGTCGAGCCTCTTTGCCATTCAAGGTACTCCGAAGACGGCAGGCACACCCTTTCTATTCAAAGGCCGTTCCATGGTCGTCTACGTCCAGTATTCCGCCAGTCCCACAGGCTGGGCCTCGATCCGGGAGATTGTGCAACCAGCCACATAGACAAGCAAACCAGACCCGCCTAACCGTCAACTCTCACCCTCACCCTCGAAACCCGTCCAACACTCGGAGTAAAGTTTCAGATGATGACATTCAGCACTCACCATCCGGCCCGCATCCTCCTTTTCGCAGTCTGCGCCTTCCTCCTCACAGCCTCGAGCGCCCACCCCCAGACCACGCCGCCCGCCCCTCAACAGAAGCCCACAACCCAGGAGCCCACGCCCGACGACGCTGGTCCAGCCACCGACAACCCCAGCATCATCCTCAAGAAAAAGAAGGATGCCGACGCGCCTCCGCCGGCGCCCGCCGCTCCGGCCGAGCCTAAAGTCAAGAATCCCAACGGCGATACCTATTCCCTCCGCGTCGACGTCCCCATCGTCAACATCGACGCCAGCGTCATCCTCGACAAGACCCACCAGTTCGTCCCCGGCCTCAAACCCAACAATTTCCTTGTCCTCGAAGACGGCGTCCCCCAGACCATCACCAGCGTCCGCGTCGCCCAGACGCCCATTACCGCAGTCATGCTCCTCGAGTTCGCCTCCAACAGCTACTACCTCATCAACGACATGCAGACCTCCTCGTACTACTTCTTCCGTTCTCTGCGCCCCGATGATTACATAGCCGTCATGACCTACGACCTTCGCACCCACATCCTCTGCGACTTCACCAACAACAAAGACATGGTCGCCCAGTCCCTCCAATCCCTTATCATCCCCACCTTCTCCGACACCAACCTCTTCGACGCACTCTACGAGACCCTCGACCGCGTCTCCCGCATCGAGGGACGAAAGTACATCATCCTCATCGGCAGCGGCCGAGACACCTTCTCCAAACTCACCCTCGACAAGATCCTCGCCAGGGTCAAGGCCAGTGAGAACACCACCATCTTCACCATCGGCACTGGCGCACTAGCAAACGAGATGAGCGGAGGAGGCGGCGGCATGGGAGCCGGCATCCGCGAAATGAATTACCTCCAGGCCCAGAACCAGCTCAAAACCTTCGCCGCCATGACTGGAGGCCTCTATTTTGCTCCCATGTTCCAGGGCGCGCTCCCTGACGTCTTCGCCCAGATCAACGACTCCATCCGCAACCAGTACATCCTCACCTACCGTCCCACTAACAACAAGAACGACGGCAGCTACCGCCACGTGAAAGTTCTCCTCGTCGACAACGAAGGCCACCCCCTACGCATGCAGGACGAAAAAGGCAAACCGCAAAAGTACTCCATCATCGCTCGCGACGGCTACAACGCCAAACTCCCCGTCGAATAACCAGTTGCAGTTGCAGTTGCAGTTGCAGTTGCAGTTGTAGTTGCAGTTGTAGTTGCGGTTGTCTTTCTTGCTTGTCATCCCCGGAGGGGACCTGCTTTTGCCGTTGCTGTTGTCTGTTCTTACTCCACCCCTCCACTAGCGCATCATCTCGACCGGAGCGACGGACAGTTTCACCGTCCGTCGCGGAGTGGAGAGACCCCCGCATTTTGCCTTAGCTTTTGTCGTTGCCGTTGTCTGTTTCACTCCAGCCCACAAAAGCGCCATCATTTCGACCGGAGAGACTGGCAGTCTCACCGCTAGTCTCGTAGCTGAGAAATCCGCTCCTCCACTGACAAAGCCATTGCAGCAGAGCGCAATGCGCAACTATAGTGCGCCTATCGCCAACTCGACACAAGATTCCATGAATCTCCGCCAAGCCATCTTCGCTTTCTTCCTTCTGACAACAGTGAAACTCGCAGCCCAACCCACTCCTCTGCACCTATGCATCGTGCAGCCCTTGGCAGGGTACAGCAGCGGAGAGCCACTGGGAGGAGGAGGATACGACGCGAAAATGCTGGCAAAGGAACTCGCCACGCGAAAACTTGCTGATGGCACTCCGGTCCAGGTCATTACAATCGTGCGCAAACAGCGAAGGGACGCGGAGACCGAGGCCCAACGTCAGGACTGTCCTTTTATCGTCGAACTCTGGGACCACAACATCGGCGACATGGCGAACAATAACGGCGCCCCTGTCCCTGCAGGCAGTCCCACAGCCGGGATTCCCACCGGAGTCCCGGATCACGGCGACGTAATCGATAACGGCATCGAGTGGGCAATGACCAGAAGCGACTCCCGCAAGGTGATTGCCCGAGGATATCTCCCACCTCAACCAAACTACAAAGGTCAGACAGTCAATCGAACCTTTCCCGCCCTCGCAACCCAAATGACAGACAAGCTCAATCGAATTGAGAAACATTGACGACTTAGATATTCAATCGCGACCCGATACCTGAAACCCAATTCCTAAAAATCCAACCCCTAACCCCTACCCCCGCCCTTGCTGTACCCTTGCTTGTCAAAAAGAAACCCAGCGACCATACCGCGACACAATATCCAAACTGAGCCCCGCCACCAGAGCGGCACCCTACAAGGAGTCTCAATGAAACGTACTTTGCATTCTCTTTTGTGCTTGGCCATCCCATTATTTCTCGCCCCCGCAGTTTTCGGCCAAGCCATCACCTCACACGACGCCGTCATCGACGGAGCCAAACTGCATTACCTCTCAGCCGGCCACGGCCCAAATCTAATCCTCCTGCACGGCTTCGCCGAAACCTCGCAGATGTGGAAGCCCATCATTCCCGTCCTCGCCCAGCGCTTCACCGTCATCGCGCCCGACCTTCCTGGCATCGGAGACTCCGACGCCCCCACCAACGGCTCCGACATGAAAAACGCAGCCATCCGCATCCACGACCTCTCAAAATCCCTCGGCATCCAACAAGCAGAAGTAGTGGGCCACGACATCGGTCTCATGGTTGCCTACGCCTACGCCGCAATGTATCCCGCCGAGGTTAAAAAGCTCGTCCTTATGGACGCCTTCCTCCCCGGCGTCCCCGGCTGGGAGCCGATCTACGACAACCCCAGCATCTGGCACTTCCGCTTCAACGGCCCCACCCCCGAAGCCCTCGTCAAAGGCCGCGAGCGAACTTACTTCGAGTACTTCTGGAACGACCTCGCCTACGACAAGACCCACTCCATCCCCGAACCAGACCGTCAGATCTACACCGCCGCTTACTCACGCCCCGGAAAAATGCACTCCGCCTGGGCCTACTTCGCAGCATGGCCACAAACCGCCGAAGACTTCGCCCAACTCTCCCGGACCAAGCTTACGATGCCCGTCCTGAGCATAGGCGGCGACCACTCCCTCGGCGGACCCCTCGGCGATCAGGCC
>Ga0209624_10003827_pt1 | contig 10494 bp, 6 predicted proteins | sample JacPinW_OM2H0_O1_FD_188565 | JGI IMG/M metagenome (GOLD analysis project Ga0209624, IMG submission 188565) | Forest soil microbial communities from Algoma, Ontario, Canada - Jack Pine, Ontario site 1_JW_OM2H0_O1 (SPAdes) (version 2) | ecosystem: Environmental > Terrestrial > Soil > Boreal... | reverse complement strand
ATGCCCTTTCGTCGCGTGCTTCCCGTGCGATGGTTGCGGTGAATACAGGGGCGCTGGCGGAAGGTGTATTCGAGAGCGAACTTTTCGGGCACGTAAAGGGAGCTTTCACCGATGCGAGAACCGATCGTATCGGCCGCTTCGAACTGGCAGACGGCGGCACGATCTTTCTCGATGAAATTGGAAATGTGCCCATCCGTCAGCAGGCAAAATTGCTGCGTGTGCTGGAATCGGGTGAGATCGAGCGGCTGGGATCTTCACGATCGCGGAAGATCGATGTACGAGTGATCTCGGCTACCAACACCGATCTTAAGGCCGCATGCTCTTCCGGCCAATTCCGCGAGGACTTGCTATTCCGGCTCAATACCGTAGAGATTCGAGTGCCTCCGCTGCGCGAGCGGCGTGAGGATATTCCGACTCTGGCGGTACACTTTCTCCGGCGGTATGCTACTCGCTATCGCCGGGAAATCGATGGATTCGATAGTTCTGCGCTGCAGATCATGGCGCAATATGCCTGGCCGGGAAATGTTCGCGAACTCGAACACACTCTGGAGCGGGCGGTTTTGATGTGCCGCGGGCGCGAAATTCAGCCGGCGGATCTCGCGCTTAATATGCAGCGTCCACAGGCTCAGAACCTGGAAGAACTTAGTCTGGAGGCCGTCGAAGCCCTCCTGGTTCGAAAAGCGCTGCAACGGTTTCAGGGGAACATCAGTCAGGCGGCCGAAGCGTTGGGTCTGAGCCGGGGTGCCCTGTACCGGCGCATGGAGAAGTATGGTCTCTAGCCCTCAGGCTAGCGAAAAAGAAAAAACGCGGAAAGTTCCCAAGCGCGCCCGTCTTCTCTACGAACATCGCGTCAGCTTCTACTCGCTGCTGGTTGCTTTGCCGGGCATCGCGCTGGGCGGCATTCTACTTTGGTTGCAGCCGTGGTCTACCGAATCGAAAGTAGCGCTCTCGGTGATCGAGCTTTTTGCCTGGTGGCTGCTGACGATGGCTCTGCACGAACAAACCATACGTCCGCTCCAGACCCTGGCCAATGTTGTCTCGGCGCTTCGCGAGGAAGATTACTCCTTCCGTGCGCGCGGAGCGGTTATGGACGACGCTCTTGGCGAGCTATCTCTGGAAGTCAATGCATTAGCCGATCTGCTTGCGGATCGGCGCATCCACGCCATTGAAGCCACCGCACTGTTGCGGCGGGTTGTGGAAGAAATCGATGCTCCGCTTTTTGCCTTTGACCCGGAGAGTGTGCTTCGGCTGGTGAATCCCGCGGGTGAAAAGCTGCTGCAACAGGCGGCGGCTCGTTTGTTGGGCCGCACCGCCGAGGAAATTGGACTAGCCGGCTGTCTAAGCGCCGCGAATGAATCGCTGGTGGCTTTGCCGGCCAATAGTTCCAACGCGCGGTGGTTGGTGCGGCAAAGCAAGTTTCGGGAAAAAGGCGTCCCGCATACTCTGGTTGTTTTATCCGACGTCAGCCGTGCCTTGCGAGAAGAAGAGCGCAGCGCCTGGCAACGCTTGATCCGAGTTCTGGGACACGAACTCAACAATTCCTTGACCCCAATCAAATCGATTGCGGGAAGCCTCGGCAGCCGTCTCGCGGAAACCGAACTCGATCCCGAACAGCGGCGAGACTTTGAGCGCGGCCTTACCATCATCGAAGCACGCAGCGCATCTCTCAACCGCTTCCTTCAGGCCTACCGGCAATTGGCGCAGATGCCGCCGCCTGTGCTGAAGAAGGTCGCATTGCTTCCCCTTGTTGAGCGAGTTGCTTTTCTTGAGACGCGTCTCGCGGCCACAATCTCCGGAGGCCCGCCCGTGACGCTGATGGTCGATCCGGACCAGATGGAACAAATGCTGATCAATCTCTTGCGCAATGCGGTGGAGGCGGCTCTCGAATCGGGATCCCTTCACGACGAACCACAGTTCGCGACGGATACCGAAGTTCGAAAACCGCAAGTGACGCTGAAATGGGTAATCGAAGATCAGAACGTCGTTTTGACCATTGACGATACCGGGCCGGGCCTGTCGAATCCGGGTAATGCATTCGTACCGTTCTACACCACGAAACCGGCCGGAAGCGGAATAGGCCTGGCGTTATCCCGACAGATTGCCGAGATGCACGGGGGCTCTATCGAGCTCTTCAATAGGAACGGAAAGGGCGGCTGCCAGGTGCGGGTGAAACTACCCTGCATTAGCGCTCAGCCTGCGTAACTCACTTGGCGAGCGCGTCGAGCAGTGCCGCATACGCGGGTTTCTTGCGATACTCATCGTCCCATGGCAAGGCCCAGCCCTCCCCTTTATAGAACGACGGTATCCAGGAATGTTTGTCGGTGAATCCCCAGGTTTGCAGCAGCTTGCACTTGGGCTGTTGCACACACAGGTTGGCAATCTCACCGTACAGCTTCGCTTGAGCGGCGAATGACGCCGGACTTGAATCGCCGAGGCGGATGTCCACTTCAGTGATGTGAAGGTCGAGACCGAGATCGGCGAACCTTTGCAGGTTGCGCTCGTAAGAAGCAAGTTTCGCAGGGTCGTCGAACTTCAGCGTGATGTGCGTTTGGAAGCCGATTCCATCGAGCGGAACGCCGCGCTTCTTGAAATCTTTGGCCATCGAGTAGATCGCGTCTGACTTCTTGTTGATTTCTTCCGCGTCGTAATCGTTATAGAAAAGCTTGGCGCTGGGGTCGGCGGCATGCGCCCAACGCATCGCCTGTTCGACATACTTCGTGCCCGGTCCGGCGCCAATCCCCGGCTGGTCATACCAAAGCGTATGACGCATAGTGCCGTCGTCCTCGAAGGCCTCGTTCACTACATCCCAGGCGTATACCTTCGCACCGTAATGCCCCATCACCGTCACGATGTGGTCATGCAAAATCTTGGCGAGTTGCGTTGAAGTGTACGCACCTTTTGCGACCCACGGCGAGACCTGGTTGTGCCAGACGAGAGTATGACCACGCACGACTAGGTTGTGCGCCCGAGCAAAGGCAACCAGAGCGTCGGCCCCGCGAAAATCGTAGGGCTGGGGGTCGGTGTCGGGACGCGGATGAATTACTCCAAACTTCATTTCATTCTCCGCTTGCAGTTGGATAAACTCCGTCCCGAGAATGGTCGCGTATTCCGGTTCGGCGAGATGGGCAGAAGCCGCGGCGGCGCCGATGAGAATGTGGTGCGCTTCACCAGCCTGACGCAGCGTGTCGGCACGCTTTGGAGCCGCAATCGCCTGAAACACGATGAAGAACAGCAACAGGAATAATGATGTTCGTCGGAAGATCTCCCCGACGAGTCTCGCGGCACCTCTGTACATATGGAACATGACAATCGAACTCATAGCCCCGTCGGTCCAATCTTCAGAAACTCGAGCATGACGAGTGTACAATCCTTCCGTCAAATGATGAACGGCGACTTCTATCGAGCTGCGCTGTGGCGTGCTTTAAACGCAGTGATGATTTGCACCCTTGCTCTAGCTTCTGCTTGTGGCGGCGGGAGCATGAGTACGCCCGCAGGCGGGGTCAGCAATGGCGGAGGCGGCGGTACAACGACTACGCCTTCCGATACGGTGACAATCAGCAAGAACGTATCCGGCCCGTTCAGTGTCGCTATGTCGACATCGTTCCAGCCGGCGGAGTGGGATTACACGCTCTTCCAGAGTTTTCCGGGTTTAAGCGCGACTCTACAGAATTTACAGTCTCGGCATATCCGCCTCCAGGGAGTTTCCCAGGGCGTGCCGCAAGGCGCCGCGATGAGCGCCTCTGCAACGTGGGATTTCTCTATCCTCGATGCCATCGTTCAGCCTGTGTTGAGTGTCGACGATCATAGTCCTGAGTTTCAGATCGCGAAAGCGCCGCCGTTCATGTATGCGAACAACGACAGCAGCGCTACATTTCAGGATCTGACCTTCCAGCAATTCGCCGGCTATGCGCAGAATCTGGTGCAGTATTACAGCGCCGGCGGCTTCAGTTTCAACGGCCAGACCTACGCTTCGCCCTCTTACCCAGCCGACGCGATTACCTGGTGGGGCATCTACAACGAACCTAACATCAACAATAACCTGACCCCGCAACAATACGTGCAGATGTACAACACGCTCGTCCCAGCAATGCAGGCGGTAGATCCTTCGCTGAAGTTTGCGGCCCTGGAGTTGGCAGATTTCTCTGGGCAGGTGCAAACTTGGGTCCCGCCATTCGTGGACGGAGTTACTGCCCAGGTTGATGTTATGGCTACCCACTTCTATTCCACCTGCAATCAGATGGATACCGATGCGACTGTCTTTGCCACCATTCCCGGATTCGTCTCCGATGTGCAGCTTTTCTACTCGCAGATGGCGACCAACCCGGGTTTGGCGCAGGTCCCGGTTTGGGTGACCGAAAACAACGTCAACGCGGACTACGATGCGGGAAATAACATGAGCGCCTGCAATCCCGGCCAGACTTTTGTGACGGATGCACGCGGATCGAGCGCTTTCTTTGCCGCATGGCGTCCGTATGTTTTCTCACAACTCGGGAAGGCCGGAGTTCGTGCGCTTTATCACTGGGATTTTGGAGCGGATCCACAGTTTGGTGAAGTCAACGCCACAACCGGGCAGACGCAACTGAGTTACTGGGTGGATTATTGGCTGGACCGTACCTTTCCTTCGTCCCCAGGAAGCAGTCTGCTCGAGTACACCGATACCGACGCTGCCGACGTCGAAGTGTTGCCGGTAATGAACGGCGACGGAAGCGTCGTCGTGATGTTGGCAAACCATGCCGTGCCCACCCCGGATGACAATAACGGCCCTGGCGCGCCTCGAAGCATTCTGATCGACGTATCAGCTCTCGGAGCCTTTTCCAGTGCCAGCCTGCTGACGATAAACGCTTCCACGAGCGCGCTGACCGGACCTTCGCCGAGTTCCGTATCGCCGGCGGGGCAAATGACCGTTTCATTCAGCGGCTACGGCGTGGAATTTCTCACGCTAACACCCTGACGAGTAAGCGCGCCACGGTGACCGGAATCTGGTATACAAGAGCAGAGTCTTCGATGCGGTTGATCGGACTGCCCCTGACAGATCATGGCCCAAAATAAGAAGCCAGGCCAGAAACCGCAAGTTATCACACTCAAAGCCGTTGCTGAGCATCTGGGTTTGACGCCCGGCACAGTTTCCGCGGTTCTCAACGAAGCGCCGTCAGCGCGCTCGATTCCGCAGGCAACCAAGAGCCGTATCCACGCCGCAGCGAAAGAACTGAACTACCGTCCCAATTTCTTCGCCCGCACTCTGCGTAAGAAGCGCACCAGCACCATCGGAATTATTGTCGAAGAAATTGGCGACACCTATAGTTCTGCGATCATCAGCGGCATCGAAGCCTACTTGCGGCAAAAGGACTATTTCTTCCTCACGGTTGTTCATCGGCACGATCCTCAATTGCTGAACCGGTACTCGCAATTGTTGCTGGAACGTGGCGTTGAGGGCTTCATCACCGTGGACACTACTCTTCACGATGAGCCGTCTGTGCCGACGGTAGCTGTGGCCGGACATAAGAAGTTAAAGGGCGTGACGAATATTGTGCTCGACCACCATCGAGCGGCGTTTCTGGCGCTCAGCCATCTCAAAGACCTGGCACACAAACGCATTGCGGTTCTGCGAGGGAATCCTCTGAGCTCCGATGCCGACGACCGATTTAAGGCAATCTGCGAAGTAGCCGGAGAGCTTGGGATCGGCATCGATCCCGATTTGGCGGTCCAAATCGACATCGACGACCCTACACCGCAATTGGGATATCCTTTCGCCAAACAACTCCTCGCGCGCAACAAGCCATTCACGGCTCTCTTTGCTTACAACGATATTTCCGCCATCGGCTCCATCCGCGCTTTTCAAGAGCAGGGCCTCCTCGTACCGCGAGACATTTCAGTTATGGGCTTCGACGATATTCCCGGCGCGGCCTTCCACATGCCCAGCCTCACAACCGTTAGACAGCCGTTGAATCGAATGGGACAGGTCGCCGCGCAGACTCTGCTAGAAAGAATTGAGGGGCAAGAAGAATATCCCACGGAAATTCCGGTCGAGCCCGAACTTGTAGTGCGAGAGTCGACTGCGGTCGCCAAAGCTTAAGCGCAGGATGAAAAATCAATCGTACTAATTGAAGTTGACCTGAGTATTTTGACTTTGAAGGATCATGATTACTGCGTTGGCGGTCCCTTTGCCTGTTGTTCTGCGGTTAGTTTCTCGACGACGCTCCGCTCTCTAGCCCCATCCTCCGGTCGATGCAGTTTGTAGTATAGAGTCGCCAATTCCTCGTGCGGTTCCAGCCACTCGGGATCGTCTTTGATTAGCCTTTCCAGATCTTGTGCGGCGGCTTCGTATTGTCCAGCCGTGCTCTCAAACATTGCCGATTCGTAACGCGCCATGGCCGATTTTGGGTCGAGGTGCAGCGCTCGATCCAGATAAGGCTTCGCCTCGTCCATATTGCGTTCCCGGTAGAGAATCGCCCCGAGATAAAGGTTGGCATCGAAATCGTCCGGGTTGAGTTTGAGGGCTTCCCGGAACGCCACTTCCCCGGCCTTGATGTCGCCCGTCTTATCTCTAGCCATTCCTGTAAGCGAGTACAGCCGAGGCAATTTGGGATCGATCGCGAGTGCTGCCTCAAGATCGCGCCGAGCCGCCTGAAATTCGTTCAGATCCAGAAGGGTTGACCCGGCTATCAAGTAGGCATCGGCGCTGTGGCCTGACTTAGCCACCTTCTCCATTCGTGCCACCCCGTCGCGCCGCTTGCCGGCTTTGATAAGCGCGGATCCGTAAGCGTATTGAAAGTCCAGATTATCGACATTTCCTTTTTCCAGCGGCTCGAGAACTGCAATAGCGGAGCCTGCTTTGCCCAGCCGGACATCCGTGTCCCCGAGGAGAATCGCCACGCGCACATTGTTCGGATCCGCCGAATGGAGAGTTTCGAACTCTTCATTGGCGTGCGGAAAATCTCCTTTTTTGTAATAAGCGAGCGCAAGATTTAAGAGCACGGCGTTCTTTTGAGGGATCGAGGGCAAAGCCGAGCGGTACATGGCGATCGCGCCATCGAAATCTCCGACGTGCACCAGCGCCGCGCCCAGATTTACTTTGGCCTCAACCATGTTCGGCCGCAGTTCGAGAAGCTTACGATATTCACGAATGGCCGTCCGATAGTCACCGTGTGTTTGGGCGTCGATGGCGCTGTTGAGAAGTTGATCGGGGCTAAGTTGCTGAGGGCTGGGCTGTTCAGCTGAGACCAGGCCCGCAAACACCGAGCAGACGAGCAGCGTTAGTGCAAGAACGCGCATCGGGTGGAAGACACGGCCAGAACCAGCCCTGAAGTGACAATCTGTCCGCGTCTCCTGTGATCGTAACCCACGGACTAACGAAAGCGAAAGACCGGGAAGGGGAAGACCGGGAATGGAAAGACCGGGAATGCAACGGCCGTTTCCTTGGAACTATGGGTTGCGCGGCCCGTATCGCGGATGAATAATAAGCTGGATATTAGCTATGTAGCGAGGTGGTCGTGAAAGATTGGTCGTTTTTTTCTTCCTTCCTGCTTCTTGTCCTTTCCAGTTCCGCCGTTCTTGCCGAGCCTCAGGTCAAGTCCTCCATGCCTGCTCCCCCCTCCAATATCACGCGTCCGGATTCCATTCAGGACAGCGGCTTTTACGGATACTGGACCAACATGTCGGGCCAGAGTCGGGCGGGAGGCGCTCTTTTTGGCAAGGTGAACGTGGAGGGCGAATCTCTTCTATGGGATCCCATCCTGGTGTCCGTCACCTGCAACGGGACTACAGTTTCGACCACGCGAACCGACCCCGGCGGTAAATTTCTGGTGCCCATAGTGCCTGTGCCCGGTTCTCTAAGTTTGCAGGGAGATCAGCAGCGCCAGATGGAAACCCATTACGAAGGATGCACTGTGCAAGCGTCGTTCACCGGTTTTCATTCCAACTCCATCACGATTACGCAACACAATCTGCGGGACGAACCCGATCTCGGCGCCATCACGCTCTCCCGTGCGGGTGGACGAGCCGCGGCCACCGCGGTAAGCAGCACAATCGAGTCCGCGCCGGCGAACGCCGTGAAAGCCTTCGACAAAGCGCGCACAGATTTGTTGGAACAGAAGCCAGACCATGCGCAGAAAAACCTGGAAAAAGCGGTAGAGGCTTATCCTTCATTCGCCGCAGCCTGGTATCAACTAGGAAGGCTGCAGGAGTCTTCAAACTCAACCGAGGCGCAAAACTCGTTTGCCAAGGCTGCGGCAGCCGACCCGCGGTTTGTTCTGCCCTATGAGCAACTGGCCGCACTGGCGGCGCAAGCCGGCAAATGGCAGGAAGTAATCGATAACACCACCCGCGCGTTGCAGCTCGACCCGGTCGGGACGGCACGCACCTGGTATTGGGATGCATTGGCAAACTTCCAACTGGGCAGGTTTGATAAGGCGGAGGCCAGCGCGCAAAAGTCGCTCGCCCTGGATCCTTCGCATACGGTCCCAAACACTGAGCAGATGCTGGCTGTGATCCTGGCGGGCAAGGGCGATCTCAATGGTGCGCTGGCGCATCTGCGCAATTGCCTTACATATCTGCCGGGTGGACCGAATACGGATCTACTCAAACAACAGATCGCTCAACTCGAGCGCAAAGTGACAGCATCAAAAAAGTAGTTGCAAGCGCAAAGGGCTCCGAACCAAAACTTCACCCACAGAGCGGGGTTGAATTCCCAGAGCCGTTCTGAAGGTGACCGACGACTTGAGGTGATTTGAGATGATGGCGGCCACTCCGCTTCGGGCGCCCCTGACGGTGCTGCTCCTGTTTTTCTGCGTGCATTTTTCATTTGCACAACAAACCACACAGCCCTCAAACGTCGCGCAGCGGCCGGAAACAAGCGATCTGGTTTTTAAGAGCGTAGTCAACCGCGTCATTCTCGATGTGGTTGTAACCGATTCGCTGGGCAAACCGGTTCACGGCCTCACGCAACAGGATTTTTCCCTTACCGAAGATAGGCAGTCCCAGCGAGTCCTTTCCTTCGATGTACACGACCTGGAATCCACGGAAGAATTTCCGAAGTTGCCGCCACTGCCGCCGAACACCTTCGTCAACGTCCCCAGCTCCCCCGAGCGAGGCCCGCTCTATGTGCTCCTTTTGGACTTGGTTAACACCGCCGTCGTCGATCAAATGTCCGCTCGGCAACAGCTCCTAAAATTTGTCAATGACAAACCCTCCGGCACTCGCTTCGCGGTCTTTGCCCTTGCCGACGGGCTCCACTTGCTGCAGGGGTTCACCGATGACAAGTCAAAATTGTCGGCCGCGCTGGATCCGGCCAAACCAAAATCCCACATTCCCCGCGTTTTTATGTACGGACGAAACTATGGCTGTAACGATGGCGAAATGATGGTTTCCGTTTTCGCCTTCATTAGCCGCTATCTCGACGGTCTGCCCGGCCGCAAGAACCTGATCTGGTTTTCCGGCGCGTTTCCCTTGGATCTTTTCCCAACGGATGACAACACGTCGGTGAGCTTCCGCGACGAAGTTAAAGAAACGCTGGACGTCATGGCGCAAGGCCAAGTCGCGATTTATCCTGTGGACGCCAGCGGCGTACAGGTTGGCAACCCAGACGACCCTTGCGGGAAAGGCAGCGAAGGCGTGGTCGCTATCACTCGCAGTCGCGCCAATGCATCCGGCTCTACCCAAGGCGCTGCTGGTTCCTCCTCCGCGGGCAATTCTGCTCAAGTCCCAGCAGGCGCAGCTTTCTCTTCGATTTCCAGCAGCCAAATTATCCAGGATGATATTGCCAAGGCGACCGGAGGCCACGCGTTTTACAGCGACAATGGAGTGAAAGAAGTTCTCGACGAAGCGGTCGAGAATGGCGCCAATTATTACACGCTCACCTACTCTCCTTCCAATCAAACCTACAACGGAGCACTTCGCAACATTCATATTGAGCTGGACAAAAAGGGTTATCAGTTGTCGTATCGCCGTTCTTACTTCGCCTATGACCCGAACGTCCCGGCGCTGGATAAGGTCACTTTCAAGCGGGTATCCGAAGGATTGGAGCCGGCCCCGCCGCGCAAGGTGGGCGATTCGCTCTATGCCAACATGCAGCACGGAGCGCCGCTGGCTCACCAGCTATTTTTCCGGACGCACATTCACACAGTGGGCGCTCCCGCTCTTGCTACTGCCGCGCAGATGGAAAATCTCGAGGAACAGCCTGCTTATTTTCGCGTGCGCAAAAAGAATCGGCCACTCAAGCCGCTTGCCCCCGTGCAGCTTCAATCCTATGTGATCGACTACACCTTCATGGCTGGCGCGCCCAAGGCGGAAGCGCCGGGACGTGCTATCCGTCCCCCGGTGTTAGAGGTTGCCGCCGCGGCCTTCGATGACGACGGCCGCATGCTCAACGCCCTGGTCGAAACCTCTGGTGGTGCCGGCAACGTGGCGGCGCAAAATCCGCAAGGAATCTATCGCGTCGAACAGCAGCTCGATGTTCCGTTAAACGCAATCTCAATTCGCGTCGCGTTGCGCGATGTC
>Ga0209624_10003826_pt1 | contig 10495 bp, 8 predicted proteins | sample JacPinW_OM2H0_O1_FD_188565 | JGI IMG/M metagenome (GOLD analysis project Ga0209624, IMG submission 188565) | Forest soil microbial communities from Algoma, Ontario, Canada - Jack Pine, Ontario site 1_JW_OM2H0_O1 (SPAdes) (version 2) | ecosystem: Environmental > Terrestrial > Soil > Boreal... | reverse complement strand
GCCTTACAAAAGCTAATCGAGGACAAGGACCTTCGCGCAAGAGTGGGAGCGGAGGGTCTAGCATCCTTTCGGCGGCGGTTTACATGGGAGGCGATCGTCAAGCAATATCGAGAAATCGCCCAAACACAGTCGTGATCTATTATCTCCTGGATGAACCGTTCTCAGCTTACACCGGCCTCGCCCTCGCGAGCACCGTTGCAAACATGATGCGTTTTGACCAAAACAGCGTCGTCGTATGCCCCGAAGCAGACGATACTTGGGGCTTCGGAGCGGACCGGATTCTGGCCCTGCCCCAATTGCGCATACTTGCTACAGAGATAAGAGGAAGCACCATGCGAGGCTGGCGTTTTGTCCCATTCTCGATGAGAAGGCGGATTATTTCTCTTATTTTCGACTCCGTCTTGGCTCAACTTCAAAGTGGAGACGTCGTGTGGTGCCACAACTGGCCGTATGTTGCCTCGTCGCTCGAGCAGGCGATTCATTCGAGGGGAGCGAAACTGATTTACCATGCCCACAACTCGCTGGTCCCTTATGCGGCACGGTCATTGTTCCAATCCTTTAGTCCGGATGCTTTGATCTTCAACAGCGAGGCCATGCGGCGCGAGGCGCGCACCTGCATGCCATACTTGAGAAACACCTACGCCATACATAATGGTGCGGATGAGACGCTATTTTACCCGATGGCTGCGAACGCCCCGCGGCAAGATGCTATTCCCGTCGTTCTTTATGTCGGCCGGTTAGTTCCGATCAAGGGCGTACACATATTGATAGAGGCCATGAGAATCCTACATGAAGGCAAAATACAGGTTATTTGCAAGCTGATAGGGTCATCGCATGCTGGCGGCCGCAGAAATAAAACTACGACCTACATCAAATCGCTGCGCCAGCACTGCCCACCAAACGTTCGATTCGAAGGATTTCGCGCTGGGACGGACATAGGGCACGAATACCGTTCTGCGGATATCCTTTGTTGCCCATCGATCTGGCAGGAGCCGTTTGGGAATGTCAACATTGAGGCCATGGCTAGCGGCGTACCGGTGGTCGCGACGCGAGTAGGAGGAATCCCGGAAATTGCCGCGGAGGGTGGCGTCCTGATGGTTGAACCGGACTCGGCCGTCGACCTTGCAGGTGCGTTGCGGAAATTGATCGTCGACAAGGAGCTTCGCGCAAAGATAGGTGCGGAAGGTCTCGCCTCCTTTCGGCGGCGGTTTACTTGGGGCGCGATCGTTAGACAGCACCGGCAGCTCGTCGAGAGCCTGCACACAGAAAGCGCTACACATCGCAATCTCGAACAATGAGAACTCTGATTCGGCCCCTATGGTGAGAGCTAAGAGCACCATACCGGTTAACGTGCACCGACACTGGCAAGGCTTTCGCACATCCGGCGGCGGAACCTATTGGCAGCTTCCGTCGCTTCGATGGACCGAAAACAGCTGACCACCGTTAGATATCCGGAAAACCAATTCGTCGCTTGTCGTAATTCGGATAGGATAATCCGCGTCTGCCGCCGTGCGATTGAGTGAGGTATACATGCGGAACGTAACAACAGTCTCAGATATGCCGATCTCGCACTTGGTCGTAAGTTGGGTGTTGATGGTTCCCCTTGTGTGCTTTGCGTCGAACGGATTGCTCTGGTTTCGTGCGAGCAATAACGAATTGACATCGAGGTTCGGTTTGCTTGCAAGCGGCCAGTCCGGAACAAAGGACTATATTGCCATCAGTATTCTTCTGTTTGCCATCGTTCCGTTAATTCTCTTCCCTAAGATGAAGTCTGTCATCGACCTTTGCCGCAAAGACCGCGTATTTGCAGCCTTGGCAGTGTGGATATTGCTTTCCTGTCTTTGGTCGCAATTTCCGATGGTGTCGCTCGAGTGGGCTCCTGTTGCGGTACTTAATATCGTATTTGCGTTCTATCTCTATCGGCGCTTCAGTCCCAGTCAGCAGGTAAGGTTGTTGCTTCTCTTTGGATGGATCTGCCTCGTACTTAGCATTGTTTTGTCAGCATTTTTCCCGCAATACGGCATAGATAACTCAGGTGTAACGGGCGCTTGGCGGGGAATGTACCCGCACAAAAACATGTGTTCAATGACGACGGTTTTTCTGTTGCTGGGAGCGCTATACGCTCCCGCGACCACCTTTCTATCCAAGGCTTTCCGCGTTGTGTATGTCTGTTTATCTGTGTTCCTGATTATTATGACTCAAAGCGCAACCGGCAAGATCACACTGGCGTTGCTACTAGCTTATTTCATCGCCACGAGGCTTGCTACAGCGCTTCATTCAAAGGATAGAACGACCGTTTTCGTTCTCGGGTCAATGATTGCGCTGTCTATCCTTGGGCTGGGCATTTCTTACGCCAAACAAATATTGCTGTTTTTGGGGAAGGATCCGACATTGACCGGCCGAACGGAAATATGGTTAGCAATCATTCCGTCCATTGCTAAACGCCCGATCCTAGGATACGGAATTAAAGCCTTTTGGAGGGGGTACGAGGGCGAATCCGCCAACGTGTCGTTTGCGGCGCATTGGGCGGTAACTTCCGCGCATAACGCCTTTCTAGAGGTGTGGTTGGCGTTGGGTGCAGTTGGTGTCGTACTGGTCGTGTATTCACTCCTAAGGGCCATCGGGGATGCGTTCGTGTGTCTTCGTTCAGGGAAATCACCCTACTTAGCCTGGTATGCGTGCATCATTTTCCTGACAATCATTACGAGCGCCGACGAGGCAGAGCTGGTTAGTCCGTACAGCCTAATGTGGATCTTATACATTCTGGCTTGCTTAGGATTGTCCGAAGGGGCGAGAAGGTACCGCCTGGGTCTCGACTGTGGATAGATTTAGAAGAGAGTGCGGACGCATCTATCAAAGCTCGCTTGCCCGAAACGCCGGTTGGATTTTCTTCGGCCAAGGCCTTTCCGTGATCTGCCAGGGAACCTACTTCGTCCTGCTGGGGCGGTTGTTAGGCAGCACTGAATACGGCATCTATGTCGGTGCCGTGGCTATGGTATCTATCCTGAGTCAGTATAGCCCGCTCGGATCGCACTCTGTTTTTCTTCGTTACGTCAGTCCAGACCACAACAATTTCCGGCTCTATTGGGGAAATGTTCTGATCACTACCGTCGCGCTTGGTAGTCTCTTTGTCGCGCTCGTGACTTGGGTCGGCCCTCATATCGCGCATTCTTACTCGTCGAGGATGCTTTTTTGTGTCGCGCTCGGAGAGTGCCTTTGCTCACAGCTCACCGGTGCTGCGGCTCGGGTCTTTCAAGCGTTCGAGAAGATGCGTTTCACGGCGGGCTTGAATCTCTTGATCAATTTAATGCGGACGCTTCTGGCCGGTCTCATGCTCTGGCGATTGCACCATGGCACGGCGCGCGAATGGGCTGTCGCCGCATTAACTGTTTCCTTCTTAGCCGCATGTATTGCGGTAGCGATGGTTACGAGGCTCTACGGCGGACCAGCATTGTCGATGCAATTGCTGCGGCAACGTATCGGCGAGGGATTCGTCTTCGCGCTTTCCTACTCGACGACCGGCGTCTACAACGACGTCGACAAGGCGATGCTGGGCCATTACGGCATGAACGCTGCCAACGGCATCTACACAATGGCATATCGCGTAATCGACGTGTGCACCACACCGATCACCGCCATTCAGGGAGCGGCCTTCCCACGGTTCTTCCGCAGAGGTGTCGAAGGTGTACGTAGCACAGCGGAGTACTCCATTCGTATTGTCAAGAGAACGGCTCCATTGGCGCTGCTGTCCACTGTGGCCATGTTGTTGGCCGCGCCAATCATTCCGCATCTGTTGGGTAAGGGCTTCGGCGAAAGCGTGGTGGCCCTCCGGTGGCTTTGCCCCTTGCCGTTTTTCCGGAGTTTCCAATTGAGCGCAGGTGACGCCGTGACAGCGGCCGGTCACCAAAAACTTCGGCTCGGCAGTCAGGCCGCGGCAGCCGCTTTCAACTTCTGCCTCAACTTGTACCTGATCCCTCACTACTCTTGGCGTGGTGCAGCATGGTCGAGCCTGGCAACCGACGGGATGCTCGCAGTGTTCAATTGGACTGTGCTGTTGTGGCTCACTTCACAGGACGGCCCCCAAAGCACACTGATCCGAGAGGGACGGCCCCAGGAGTCACACTGAAGATCCAGCGATCGAACCGCAGCCTAAATCACCGCCCACGCTAGTGCGGCAGTTAGGGCGACCGATCTCATTTTACAATTCCGCCGGAATGTTGAACATCCGCTCGCGAGACCAAATCGGATTGTTCCAGCTTCGAATCGGTCAAATCGATGCGCTTGTTGACCGCGCTGTCATGATTCAAACGCGAACGAAAGACCATGGAATCCAAAGATTCCCTTTCAAAACGCTATTATCGCCCGGAATTGGATATTGTGCGATTTCTAGCATTCCTACTGGTGTTTCTAGATCACACTGTGCCCAACTCTCCCGATCCGCGGGTTGCCTCTGTTCTGAGGGGTTTCGCTCCAATGTTCTACGCTTCCGCCGGCGCATGTAGATTCGGCTTGTCTCTCTTCTTCACCCTCAGCGCCTTCCTCATCTCCGAGTTACTCCTTCGCGAGCGCGAAGCCACCGGCGCCGTGCGCGTCAAGCAGTTTTATATACGCCGCATCCTGAGGATATGGCCACTCTACTATCTCGCCGTGAGTATTGGCGTTGTTGTCGCGCTTTTGCCAGGCGATCACCGAGGTGAACTCGTACAAATGGGTTGGTTTGCCATCTTTATGGGCTCCTGTTACAGCCTGATTCGCGGCGGTACGGCAACTCCCATGGGACAGCTTTGGAGCATCTCGGTGGAAGAGCAGTTCTACCTTTTCGCCCCCTGGGTAGTAAAACTCTTCAACCGCAGGGTCTTGTATGTCTTCTGTTTGATCCTCATACTTATCGCCAACGGGTGGCTCTACCACCTGGGCAGGGTTTTTGCGAATGATCTTCGGGTCTGGACAAACCCGTTCGTGCAGTTCCAATGCTTCGCCGCAGGGATCTTGTTATCGCTTTTTGTCCGCGGCCAAGTACTCAGAACTACGTATTGGCAAAGACTGTTGCTCTTGGTTTGTGCCTGGTCCTGTTGGTTCTACGCGAGCCATAACCTGCATTTCCGATTCCGCAACGGCTCCGACAATCCAGGAAGCTTGGCACTCATCGGCGCGTATGCACTCGGTACGGTTGGATGCGTCCTGTTGCTGCTTGCATTTCTAAATGTTGATCAAAAGCTGCTCCCGAGATGGGCGATCTATCTCGGACGGATTTCATACGGACTATATGTCTTCCATGAATTGTCGCTGTATCTCGTAACCCATATCATCTTTGGGCATATATCGTCATTCGCAAGTCCACTTTATTTTCTGAAGGCAATCCTAACCCTCGGACTAAACGTCATTATTGCGATAGTGTGCTACCGCTATTTCGAAACGCCGTTCCTCAGAATGAAGAGGAGGTATACGGTCATCCAGAGCCAGCCCGTATGATCATATGCGAAGCGGTGCACAATCCTTGGCAGCGATTGCGTATTCGCCTTGCAGGTGGTTTCGGCCTACGCCTAATCGCACCGCCGATCGCAGCGGACTGAGTATTCGGATTCACCTAGGTGGATGCACCGCGTTGGAAAAGACGCCGATGATCGAATGCGAATACAGACTAATCAGCGTGTCACAGAGTCTAGATTGGTCGGCGGTGCAGGGGGTTCCGGAGTCGATAACAAGATCGGATTGTAACCAATAACGACAGTTTTGTTGACCCGTGTCGAAGTGCCGGCAAGATCAGAATATTGCGTATACTGGCTCGCCGGCGTGTAACTTTCGGTCGTCGCGGAATTCCAGATGATCAGGCCCTGATATCCACCGGGACGCGTCAACATGCAGGTCCAGGTTGAGTCGGAAGTCATCGTGCACCGACTACTCAAAGTGGCTCCCTCAATCCAATCGTATATTTGATTGTAGGCGACCCCGGCTGGCTGGATGCCGCTGCTCAACCAGAGCGTTCCCCAAGATCCATTGTTCCATGCGTACCAATAAAATCGTGAAACCCCGCTTGACCACTGGAGGACAGACTGTCTAGCCAGATATCCTGGACCATCCGCCTGGCTTGCAAGACTGCTATCCAACCCCCAGCTTCCTTCCGTGTCCCATACCGGCTTACCTGTAATTCCGTGCGAAGCCATAGATTCTTCAACTGCAGCAACCAGATCGAGTACTCCTTCGGGCACAGAAGGATAGGTATACCCGTGAAAGGCGACTGCGTCCATGGAAACCGATCCTCCGGCTGTAAAGTATCCGTTAAGAAAAGTCCCAACCTCGGCGGCTGGTCCAGTTGATGAAGGACACAGAATGACGGCTGTCCGATCCGCGGCCTTGATTATGTTGTAGGCATGCTGCGCTAATACAACAAGTGTCGCGACATTTCCTGTCCAGTATTTGGGAGTGTTTGCCTCATTCCACAACTCCCAGTATTTTATTCTTCCGGCAGAGTGCGCAACTAACGCGGACACGAACTGATCCCAGTCCGCTATGTCAGACGGAGGATAGCAACTTTCAGGAGTGTATCCGCATTGCGCTCCCGAGCCCGACGCGGCCCAATTTGCCGTTCCGCCAAACGTATAGAGCACATCGACATTATGGGATTGCGCTAGACCCAAGTAGGCGTCCAGATTCGACCAGTCATAGACACCTTTTGCTGGCTCTAGGTCGTTCCAAGTCGTATGTAGGTCCCACAAACGAATGCCGCCAAACGGCGCGGCGGGCCACGGCTGAGATCCTAAAATTCCAGTGTTCATGCCGAAGAATGTCCGAGGTGTTTGGCACAACGCCGGAGAAGCTAAACCGAATACCAACATAATCGCGGATAACAAAATCTGTAGTCTGTCTATCGAGTAATACACCTTATTTCTAGACGGTGATCGCTTCACTGCGCGTATGCGGGTGTGCATTGTTATTCGCTGGTTTACCAGCCTCCCCCACTGTCACCACGAAGGTGATTGCTCGACGGTTAAGAACCGTGATTCCGGTCGCTAATTACGATGCGGGACTCAGTAGTGCGGAGTAGATCCGCAGGACAGGGGTGCCCATTTGACGACCGCGCCAAATAGTACACTTGCTCTACCACGCCGAGGTTGAGGCCTAACCAGGAACAAAACTACTGATCGAAGGACCAGTATTGGGACAGGTGGTGGACGAAGCTAGGAATTTCGAAACGCAGGAGCTTTGGAGTTAAGTCTAGCGCCTGTCCAAAGTTCCCTGCCGAGCCGCCGATATCTCCAACAGGCCTCGCAGATATTTATTTCCTTTTTGCGCGGGCGCCCGATTTTACAGCAAAGTCATGCCGCCTCAGTTTGCTAAGTATTCGGCAAATTCCAGGCGGCCGTCGCACGGCACCACTAACTGGCTTCAGTGTAGGGACTATAGGAATTGTGAGCTCTGAGGCACTTCCTTGAACTCAAGACAACCAAAAGCTATAATCGCATTAGTTTCTGACGTTGGTGCGGAACCGTCCCCGGCTCCGAGAAACCTTAAGAGCGTATGTCCAATCCTTCGCAATCTACGGGAGATCCTCGCACCTCCGAACGGCGTCGCTGTGGGCGCTATCGAGTTCCATGCGCCGGCATTCGATTGGAGGACGACAAGGGACGAATCATTCTTGACATCAGTGAACGCGGAATGTCGATTCAGGCAGTCGAGACATTGATTGGCGGGGCGTCGCAACCTATGCGTTTTCAACTTTCGGAATCCGAAGCATTCATCGAACCACGAGCTCGAATTGCGTGGACGAATACGTCTAGCGCAATTGCGGGTATAGAATTTGTTGACCTCCCCGACGAACAGCGCGATCAGATAATGCAGTGGATCTCCTCACGACTGCAAGTAAAGGAATCTGAAGAAGCTCCTGGTCGTGACAAGAGCGAGCGGGCGCGGAATTTCCCGGCCAAAGAGCGTTCAGGAACTGTGATCCCCGTGATTGAACGCAGGCCGAGGAAGGACTTGCCAGATAATCAATGCCCGCCGTCGATCGTCGATCATCCGGTCGAGGATTCTGCCAGAACCTACAAGAGCTTATCGTGTCCCGAGCTCAAGCCTAGTACCCCGGACAGTAGCGAGCGTACTCACGAGGCGACAGGTCGGCTCGTAAGGTCTTACTTGGAGAGCAGGATTGGACGCAAGATTAAAGGCCACAAACGGCCGATTTTCTCTCACGCGTCAGTCCGACTGATTGTGGTCGCTATGGGCACGGTGCTTCTGGTCTTGTCTGTTTCCCTCCTAGCTTATCATTTGCAGGAAAGCAGGCACGTCGCGCAGACCGTGAAAGCCTTCGCTTCCCTGAAGACGCCAGATCTCCCTCCCGACCCGCCTGTTCCTCCGGCAGACCCACCCGTCGATACCGCGGCTGCATTGCACACGCCTCGTTTCTTCCTTCAAGTAGGAGCAACAACGCGTAAAGAGGACGCGGACTCTCTTGCAAAATCCTTACGACTGAAGGCTTTTCCGGCGTTTGTCTACTTCCGCGGAACCGATCGTTTTTATCGAGTCATCGTTGGACCCTACACTGACGGAGCGGCTACGCTTAGAGCGGAAAAAGAACTAAGGCAACACGGCATCGAGTCTTTCCGCGTACGGCCGAATCCGCCGGCTAAATAAGTGCCCACGATGGGCTTGCAAGAACGAAGCGCGAATTACTCGCGCTTTGCCTCTGCGGCGAAGATATGTCGAAACATTCTGCCCACGAGCCTATTCCATTTCGAGCGGTACAGAATTGAAGCAGTGCGACGTCAATTGCGGAACAGAGAAACTGCTTCAGATCGATCATCGGTAATGTCTATGTCGGATTGAATCTGATTCTGAGTGAAGTTAGGCCACGCAGGCCGGCGTCACCTCGCCGATCCAGGCTGTCAACAAGCAGAGCAGGCCGTAAGAGTCGGCGTAAAAGCAAATTAACCACGATTTGGCCCTCCATGCTTGCCAAGGGTGCACCGAAACAGAAATGAGCCGCCCGGCCAAACGCCAGATGTCGATTGTCGAGCCGGAGTAAGTCCAAACCGTCCGGATCGGGAAACCGATTTGGATCGCGGCTCGCAGAGGCTAGAACGGTCACAACCCTCGATCCTTTTTGATGGTTTTTCCATCACCCTGCAGATCAGCTGGAGCAACCATTGAAGTTTCCCGCCGCGCGAAGCTATAATCACAAAGTTTCTGACGATGGTGAGATACCGGCCCGCGCCCGCCTCCGAGAGCCGCTATAAGTCTATGCCCGATACATTTCACGCCGTGGGGGATGCTCCTTATCTGGAGCGGCGCCAGCATCCGCGTCGGCGAATTCCGTTTTCCTGGATACAATTAGCCGAAGATAACGGCGGCATGGTTCTTGACGTCAGTGAGCGCGGATTGTCCGTGCAGGCCGTCAGGAGCCTGACCGAGGGCGAATTGCCGCATATCCGCTTTAAGATCGGGAAAGACCAGCCCTGGATCGAAAGCCGGGGGCGAATCGCTTGGGTAAACGCATTGAATAACATTGCAGGACTTGAATTTATTGAACTTGCTGACGAAGCTCGCGATCAAATTAGACGCTGGTTTCCAGTGGAAGAGAGCGCGGATGAATCCGTGGAGCGAATAGCGTTTGTTGAGAAAGAAGAGCCGATCGAGGCCTCTCCCGCCTTGCTCGATCCGGAGAATCCAATTCCCTTTCCCGAGATTGAGACGACAGAACGCGACCTTGGAAATCCCGACCAACAAACGATTCCTGAACCTGCGGTTGAAGATGAACCTCCGGTCGAAAGCGTACCGCAGTATCCCGGGCGCTCGAACGCCGCGACAAGTGCCGCCGGGACTGCTCGCAGCGGCACCAATATGCTGCTTTCGTGGTCTGAGCTTGAGGCTCGAATCGATCGCGAGATCAAAGCGCGCGATCGCACAGGCTTCAGTCCACGCACCAACCGATTTGTCGGCGTTGGAGTGATTGCACTTCTGTTGCTGTCAGCTCTTTTCTTCGTGGGCTATCATTGGCACGAAAACAAACTCAACAATGCGGATACACCATCCACGGCCTTCGTGACACCCCCTGAGCCGTCGCCCAGCGCATCCACACGCTCCACAAACCAAGCCTTAGCGGCTCCCTCGGCCGATGCGTCCACTGGTTCCACCAAGCAAGAGTTAGCGCTCCCTGCTCCATCGAACGGCCCCGAGTACGCCCTTCAAGTGGTGGCAACGACGGATAAGACAGCTGCAGAGGCTCTTGCGGCGAAACTGAAAAGAAGCTACTTTCCGGCGTTTGTGTACTTCCGCGGGACCGATCCGTTCTATCGAGTGCTCGTCGGGCCCTACAGCGATAGAGATTCTAAGCTCAGAATGGAGGAGCTCAAGGCAGAAGGTTATACCTCCTTCCGAGCCTCGTGGAACCCCTCATCGGCACCACCTCCTCGTTCACCGGCTTCACCCTGACGGCCGTCCTACAGACGTTTGCTCGAGCGGTTGTAGAACCGCGTCTTGTCTCGTGGAGTCAGCTCTT
>Ga0209624_10003824_pt1 | contig 10496 bp, 3 predicted proteins | sample JacPinW_OM2H0_O1_FD_188565 | JGI IMG/M metagenome (GOLD analysis project Ga0209624, IMG submission 188565) | Forest soil microbial communities from Algoma, Ontario, Canada - Jack Pine, Ontario site 1_JW_OM2H0_O1 (SPAdes) (version 2) | ecosystem: Environmental > Terrestrial > Soil > Boreal... | reverse complement strand
AGCAAGTGAAATAGTCATGAATTAGTAATTCTATAAGCAGTTGAAACTTTTTCAGGACGCGCGGCGCTCTGTAAAAAGGACAACGTACCTTTTGCATAAGAGGTCAGCAAGTTAATAGGAGTAGCAAGGTTATAAGCCAGCGAGAAATTAGATTTAATCTACTCAAACATTAAAAAAAGGTAAAGAAAACTTGAAGCGAAGCTAAGTTAAATAAAATTGTGCAAACAAATTAAATTTCAATCAAATATATTTAACTAGAACGTTCAACGACTAGAAAGTGAGTAATTAATTTACAATAATCTTTCCAAGAATGCCCAACAATTTACTAATAAAAATAAAATATATATTTTAATTCCGGCTCCAAATAAAGCCCGTCCGCAGCCCATTAAAATTTATTGGTCCTTTATAATCACTAAGGGAGGCCTTGAATTATTTAAAGGTTATTGCTTTCTGATTGAACCTGGTAAACGAATCGAGTTAAGAGGTGATAGAAAAGGTTTACTAAAAAGTTTATGATTTAAAACATTTTCTCATCCTTCATTTACTGAAATTTGAAATTTGTTTTACGTTAATAGTTCTAATAAAAAATCTATTCAAAAAGGTTTAGTTTTAAATCATCTTAGTGCTAAAGGTTTAGCTTATTGAATTATGTGCGATGGATCTTTACAAAATGATAAGTATGATTCTCCACACTCAAAGTTTTTCTTATGAAGAAAATTTTATATTAAGTAATGAATTAAATACAAAGTTTAATTTTAAAACTAAAGTAATTACACATAAAGTTAAATATTATGTTATTAAATTTGATTCTCTCACCAAAGGAGAGATGCTTCTAATTTAAGAAATTTAATTAAACCTTTTATGCATTTAAGTTTAGGATACAAAATATCTATCTTAGATTAAATGTTTAGTTTAATCTTAATTCTCTTAACTACTTTCTTTTTCCTTTTTTTTAGTAGTATGGTAGATTATATAAAAAATATTACATAGATTTTAAACACCATAAGTAAGTATAAATTTAAATAGATTTATTATTATTTTAATTAAAATGTAGAAATATCACTTAATATTTTATTTTTCATTAGTTAGTTGATGACATAGTCTGAACCACTTTGTGAAAAGTGGAAACTTAGCTAAAAAAACTAAGTATTAACATTATTGGTCGACTCAGGCTATCCTCTGGGAGTAAAACCTTGGAAGGGTTCGGCTGTTCGCCGATTAAAAGCCTACGCGAGTTGGGTTTGTAACTAAGCCCCTTAATTTTTCATCAGCGTATAAATTAAGAAAATTGGGTAAATTGCAAGAAAATCTTAGATTAAATTAAATAGTAAATAAGACAATTTGCAGAAAAAATTATTCTATAAAAAATAATATTTCTTATTTGTGGAATAATAATATTCAACGACTAGGTGGTGACTAATAATTATAATCTACCCACGAATACCCAACATTTATAATTAGAGTCGCTGCAAATACGCGCTTCTTTTTATTTAATGAAAACATAGTCTAAACAATAGTGTAAACTATTGAAGAATACATTAAAAACTATTCGATAATAAATTTGTTAATACGACGTATGGAATAAAATCCATCAATTTATCTATTATTTCACTTTATTTTTTCTTTTTCAACAAAAAAAGATACCCTTTATATCTCATTATAATTCTAAATTTAAACATTTATTAATTTACTCGGTGCGCACTTGTTTTTATTAGTTTATTTATTCAAAAAAAAAGAATAAGATATAGAATTTGTAAATTGAATAAAATAATAAGATAAAAAAAAACAGAAAATGACTTGCGTCGTCAAAATTTACTGTAAGCTGGAAGGACAACTAAAAAATTAAATAGTACTTAGAGTATTGCCTATTTTAGCATTATTTATTTCTATTTATAAAAAGTGCAGACAAATAAGATAATTAATAATAAGTTATAACCTATTAAAATTGTATAACCAGCTAGTATTTCTAAATTTAAGTTATTAAAAAAAATAAATACTTCAGAGACTATATTGTAAAATCTTTATATATATATATTTAAATTTTTAGTGGCTATATTTAGTTAGCATTAGCTAAGTTTAATATCTTTAAACACGATAATTTTTAATATAATCCTTAAAATTTATGATAAAGAAAGAAATAGTCCGTAATATATTACTAATTTATTAGTTATACTTAAATTTATAACTGTGAATATAGTATTATAATTTGAAGTCAGTATGGTCCCTATCTTCATTAGGAAAGAATAGTAAAAAGAGGTAGACCTTCTAGTACGAAAGGATCAATAGGCTGTGTTTCACTAGTGTACCAATTGTGAATTTTATGCGTTGAGGGTTTCTGCGTTGTAGGGCTTAAGCGTTGGGATTTAAGGCGTAAAGTAGAGAGAGGTTGGATATATTAATAAGGATAATTAAAACTTCAATTAGGGAAGTAAATGTCTATGTAAAGTAGTGAATATCAGGTTTTTCAGTGAATATTATATTACTTAAGTAAATACTAAATAGATGTTTTAGTTAAATATTAAGGATTTATAATAGCTACGAAATTGATATAACATAACAAAGCTTGCTAAAGATTCAACGTGAGGAGCGTGTGCTAGCAAAGGGAGGAAGACAAGGACTACTGTTCGCATAGTTGGGTAGCCACAAACATAATAGATAAGTGCTGATAGTATATCAAGCGTGAATCTAACCTCTAGATACTATCGCGGTAGGTTTTTCCTTTTTTTTTTGTTTTTTTTTGAGGTGGAATAACTTAAAATTTCGTTTACGAATGAGTAAAGTATGCCCTTTCTACACTTAAAAAGTTAGGATCCGTTAGGACCAAAAACAAAATTAGGTTAAACCACAAAATACCGAAAATTGAGAAATAGATTATTTCTTAGATAGGGAGCAAATGTAAAGTTTTAGCTCTACTAATTTAATTTATGTGACTTGATGTTAAATATTGACGAAATAAAAATTTTTGCAAAAATTGTAAGAAGAAGACACTTACTATTCTTACTTTGTTTAATTATTAATTATATATGTAGCATAGTTATTATTAAAGTTAAAGATTTGTATTATTTGTATTTATAACAAAAAAGAAGTATTATTAAAATAGTTGTATTTGTAAGTTATAATGTTAGTATTATTTAATACTATAGCTAATTGTTAATTAAGTTAATTTTCTTTTTTTTTTTAACTAACTTAAAGAAAATACTCAAAAATTAATTAAATCCAAAAACTAATACTAAATTTACAATTGTGTAAATAAAAATAAGTATTTCAATAAATATATTGAAACTTTAAATTAATAAAATGGTAAATGAGAAATAGATATGTTATTTAAAAATAAAAAACATTTTTTTTTTGCTCCTCGTTACCGATTTACAGACTTACAGAGTTACTGAGTTACGGAGTTATGGAGTTACAGAGTTTATAGTCGGCTTGGCTCTAGTTAAATAAAATTATTACCTGCCTACCAATTAAGCTAAGACTTTTAAACTATTAACTTTTTCAAATTATTAAAACCATTTAATTTTTTTTAGTATTTATTTTAAAAGAAGTCTTAAATTTAATGGTAGAATACAAAATGGTGCGTTGCTCCCTTTGGGTGGGAGAGATAGCGTGTTCGAGTCGCGCCTACCATAATAATTATATAAAAAACTTTGCAAATTTAAAATAAATAAACACTATATATTCTAAGTTAAAATGTAAGATTAATTAATTGATCTAATAAATTAAAATTTTGTATTATTCTAAAAATTATACTTTTATATTAGTGTGATTGATCTTTTTTTTTATTTAATAAGAAGAAATATTATCCTATAAATTAATCAGTAAAGAGGTATCATGGCAGAGTGGTTAATGCGGAGTACTGTTAATACTTTTTTTTAATTAAAATCAGAGGTTCAAATCCTCTTGATACCTTAAATTTATTTCAAATATCTAAAGTTAAATTTTTTATAATTCGCTTTAAACTTTTATTTTTTTTTAGTTTATATGAGTATTCCATACCATTCAATTCAAAATAATAAGTAAAAAAAAAAAACAATCAACAAATAATAAGTAATCATAGTACTAAAGTATGAGTAATGTACTATTATTTAATTAAACTTTAATTTAAGTAGATGCATCGCCCCTCAAAATTGTTAACTATTTATTCTTTAAGTTAATTTACTAATTAGATCTATTAAATTTTAGAGTATAAATTATGCTATAAATAAAAATTTATAAGGTAAATATATTAAAAGTAATATTCACTTGTTAAATTATTACTTTTATGTTGTGATAGTTTTCAATTATATTATTATATAAACTTTATGAAAAAATATTAATTGTAAGGCTATTTAAAACAAATACTAAATATAAATTTTAGTTTTTATAGGGCTCCGCCTATAGATAAAAATAATTATAATAAATATTATTAATTTGACTCTAAAAGTTAAAGAAATTTTTAAAATAAAGCTAATAAAAAAAAAAAAGAGTTATTATTTCTCTGCTCAAAATCCGCCAGCCAAAGCTTCTCCATTAACCCCCGAGCCCTTAGTTAAAAAAAAAAGTTCGGTTATTGTTTTTATGTAGTCTAGCAATATATTGATAAATATTTAGAATGAAAAAAAAAAAATTTGTCTGCACTTTTTTTACAATCCTTTACCCCCCCCCCAAATCGATCGCTTGATGAAGCCTTATCTAAAAAAACTTAGCCTTGGAAAAAAATCTCCCTTAATGGGAGGGTAAGTATTAAAAGTGCAGACAAATTTAAATAATTAAAATAATTGTTTGTTGCGTGATTATGCGAAGTTATCTTTTTATTTATAATTAGATAAATATAATAAAAACTTTTTTTTCCTCCATGCATTAGCTGCTCCGCGGCCCTAAGCTCAGTAAAATTAAATTAAGTTCAGAGTGCTGCTTTTGTATAAATTAAAAACTAACTTAATTCTATATTATTAATTAGTATACACAGATTTAGGAGAGATAAATTATTTAAGAATTATTCTCTATTTAGCTTACTTACGTAATATAAATTAGGTTTTTAAATAGTTAATTAATTAAAGTATCATTGTGTCATGGCTATTTTGTTTTTTTATCATTAAACTCTCTTTAAATATAAACTATCCTTTTGATATCTTAAATTTTTAAAAGAAGGTTATAATATTTATTCTTGAAATGAAGCTCAATCATAAATAAAAAAAAGTAAAAATTAAAAATAGCGAATATGTTGAAATTGGTAAACAATCTCCATTTAAGCTGGAGTGAGGAATAATCTCTTAAGAGTTCAAGTCTCTTTATTCGCATCCTGTTTCCCTGATAGTGTAAAAAAATAAAGTTAGAATAAATGTCTGGCACAGACAATTATAAATATTAGAGCGTTTTTTCTCTAAAAAAGTGCAGACAAATTTTAACTAAATCTGATATTTTAAAATGTAGCAATTAAGTATTAAAAATAGGATATTAAAAATAATAGGAGATTTAAATTTAATTATTAAAATCTAAAATTTATTCCTTTCATATTATATTAGTATTCTTAGTCTAAATTTTTAATTTAAATATATTTTAATTTCATATTAACTTTAGTAAAATAAAAATAATAAGAATAGTAAACATTTTTAAGAGAATTAGGAAATAAAATTGCAAAATTAAAAAAGGGGGAATATGATAATGGTAATCATCTTTACTTGCACTAAAGCAATGATAGTTCGAATCTATCTTTCTCCATTTTCAAATAAAATATGGACAAATTTTTAGAATATAATAATATAAATAAAATTTAACTTATTAATACTTTAATTTTATTAAAAAAGCATTTTTTCTTTTTTAATGATCGCTATGCTAAACGATATGCCATTAATTATTTAAAAATATCAGTTAAAATTAGATAAAATATTTTTTTAGTTTAAAAAAAAAGGAATGCTTTTAGGTAGCTCTTCATATTAAATGAATAAATTTACCTTATAGAGATAATATAATAATTTCCCTCCCATTCCTTTTGGTAATGGAGTCATGGTATATGAAAAAAACATATAAATATTTTCTTAACAAAGTTAAAGCAACTCTTAAATATGGGTATAAAATTTAATTCATTAGTGATCATGAATTTTTTAGATTTAATTTATTTAATGAACATATTCACCATTTTTATAATAAAAAAAAAAAAAATCTACAAGCAATTTAAGATTTTAGTTAAAAATGCAATTAAATCAATTTATGCTTATTTTAGTAGAAATGAATAGAAATGAATTAGACAATATTCTAATTACTAGAATAGTAAGTAATTTAAATCAATAACGATACATTTATAGTTTTAATGAAAAGTAACTTGAATCATAACTTAATTAAACAACTTAAAGATCATATTGATTTAAATGGATTAAAAATATTAACAAGACTATTAAATCTAATGTAGTAATTTCAAGTACTATTATTGTTTATGTAGAAATAAAAATGATAAATATAAAACATTATTTACTGATAATATTTATTATACTAATACTGATTCCATTTCACTGATAAACCTTTTACCAAAATAAATGATTGGTAATAATTTAGATCATTATAATAAATTAGTAAATTAGTTTTATAGTTGTGTATAATTTTAAAATTTTAAAAAATTAAAATAAAAGTAGAAGCTAAATAAAGAAGATTTTTATAGTTATGGATACTTTAATTAATAATTAAAAAATAATTTTCTTTGTTACTTATAAACATTTAAAGTTATTCTATTTTCAAATATAATAAAAACATTATTCAAAATTTTATAAGTATCTAATTTTTGTTAGCTACTACCTATTTAACATTTATATAAGAATGGTATCCCTTATAATTAAAACATTATATTGCTCTAGAAAATATAACGCATGTATAATATTAAATATAATGGAATGTTAAATAATTAATTAAAGTGTCAAATTCTAGAAAGTTAATCACTTGCTTTAATTAATCAATCGCAAATTAGTTTAAATAAACTAAAAAATTAACTAAACTCAGTCCTAAATTTAGTTATTAACCAATTAAGAAAAAAAACACACACACAAAAAAACATGAAAAAAAACTTTGTCTTTATTAGCTTTATTATAAACATTTTATTGTTTATCTGTCTTCTTCTTCTTCTTCTTATTTTTAGATTGTCTTTAAATATTGAGAATATTCTACATTTTATCCTATGCCTTATATCTAATACTTTTGACTATTGATTAGAACATGTATATAATATAGTGGCAATATTAATTAAAATACAAAATATTTTTATGACTCAAATTATTAATTATATATTTTCTCTTATTTTTTACATAAAAATAAAATGTTTTATAAAATTATGAATTTTTTTAAGATTAATAATAAAAATTTTAAAGAAAAAAATTATTTCTAAATTTCTAACTTTTTATAAAAAAATACCTAATTGTTTAATGCAAATTTTTTCTTCAATATTATATTATAATAAAAACAGTTCAATATTTAAATATTTTTTATTAATAATAATATTATTTATAAGCTATTTATCTCCTTTTCCTTTAGCTTCAGATCATTACTATTTATCTATTATATTTTTTGCTTTTATTCGTTATGAATTAAAAAATTTATTTTATTCTATTTCAGTTTTATCGGTAATACCCTTAGCTTGCTCAGATGAAGAAGATGAATTTGTGTGCACAAATTTAGATTCTGAAGAAGAAGAAATAGAAACTATTAATTTCACTAATTTTAATAATCTTTCTCCTCAAGAAAGGTATACATTTGTAGAAAATAAAATGAAATTAAAAGGCTTAACAAGCAATAATTACCTTGTTGAATATTTTATTAATGCAATTTTAAAAAATGTAACCTCAGGTTCGCAACTTGATGTAGAAAATTATTTAAATAAAGATTTAGATATTTTACTTAAAGATAATAGAAATGCACAATTAAATAAAAATTCTTTTGTCAGAATTAGACCTTTTCTATTAAAAAATTCAAATAACTCAGGATTTCCTAGTGTAGTGCCTTATAAATCAATTGAGTCTGCATGTGCAGCAGAAATAAAACTAGATATTTAAATATAATTTATATAATAAGATCAGGAAATTTAAGACTCAAAATAAAGATCTATAAACAATAATAAATATAAAATTTATTATTATTATTCACTCCTTTAATGAGTGCGTAGGTGCATAACTGCGTAGCAATAGAAAATATGTTTTTCTCCCTCCCAAAATTTTTTTTACTTAACAGATGGGAGCGTACCGGCCTCACTTCGCTGGGGATGCTTAGCCCTTTTGTTTGCACAAAAAGTGCCATTAAGGGAGAAGATATGACTGCGCGCTCCGCAGGGAAAGGGAGTATAACTTAATAATTGTTTATTTTATAAGTAAGTTTTAAGTATTAAAAATCCAAGCTAAAGTTTAAATTAAAATACACTTAACCAATATTACATATTTATTTATCAATAGTCATAGTTATTCAATTAGAATTATAAGCTATATTAGCCCCCTTTCTTAACCAGCTTATGAAAATTAAATTAGCAGGAAGATTAAATTATAAATCATAACACCTATTATTTTTATCTTCTTTTTAAATAATTAGGCTTCATTTTTACCCTTTTATAGACTTTATTCCTTTATCAACAAAAAAACTCTTCAATTAAACATATATACTTATTATTAAACTTATAATTAAATTAATAATTTACAGTTATAATAATAAATCCATTATATAATATTCCTTAATATTTTATAATAACAATGAGAGAAGGCTAATATAATAATAAACTTCTTTTAGACTAGATAAAGGTCAACCTCCCCACCCTGGCGGATCCATTAAAATTTTTGTGGCTCTAAGGAAGAAGTGACAAATTTTGATATAATAAAGAATTTTAATTTAATGGTTAAACAATAGAATCTTATGAATCTATAAATATTAATTCGAATCTGATAATTCTTTAATCTAATTTTGACAACAATTTTTTTATACCTCCCCTTCTCTTCCTCTCTACTTTCTCCCCCTATTTAGGGTAATTTAATTTTGAGCTGTGGACCCCTTAGGACCAGCACCACCAAAAACTAAGAGGCTCGGAGCCAAAGTTTCTCCCTTAAGCTTTTTTTTTTTTTTTTTTTTTTGCACAAGCCCGAATGACTCGAGGAGGATAGCTACACTGCTACTGTTGCTACGTAAGAGATTTTATCAGCAAATTTAAATAATCACCTTTTTTTAAAATAAATTAGAGAATGTGCACTTGTATAAGATATAAATTTTAAATAACAATAATTTTGACAAATCGGAGCGAGCGTTACATCGCTTAAAATTTATGCAAACAAAGTAAATATTTAGGTAGCAAATTTGTTTTCACAATTCTAATAAAATAAAATTAAAGTCAAAACAATTAAAGTTTAGTATTTAAAGAGTATTTAAAATTACATACCTGTTTTTAACTTCTCTTATAGCGTAAATGGTAGGGGAATAGGCTGATTTATATTTTTATTAATTCTTACTTTACTTAGTCTTGTTTTTACTAAAAAAAATTTATATATATTACATTAAAAAAAAAATTTTTTTATTACTCTAAATTTAATAAGTAAAGGTTTAGATTTTTGTCTACACTTTTTTTTTATTTCGTATTCGTAGTCGTAGTCATAGTTTTAGTCGTAGTCGTAGTCATAACAAAACACTAACGCAAATTAGAGTACAAGAGGGAAAGCTAAATAAATTATTAAAATTGATAATAAGTTATATTTTATTCTCTTTATAGTATCTTTATTGAACTAAATAACAAGTAATTGATATAAAATTAGATTAAAAAATATTTAGTCTTCTCTGCTACGCACCCAGTAATCTTATTTTATAATAAAAACGTAAACTTATCTATTTTTCTTTAACCTTTTTTATTTTATAAAGGTAACTATAGAATATATTTACTAAAGATTTCAACAACATCTTATTGGGCTCGAACCAATAAACACTTGCTTCGAAGGCAACCGCTGTACCAATTCAGCTAAAGATGTTAAATAATTTATTTTAGATTAAAATTTTATTAAATTAGCTCCAAATCCAAATTCGCGTCACTCCTACTCATTAAGGGAAAGGCTTTGGAGAAGGGGACCAAATATAAATAATTTAATAGTTAGTAATTAATTTAAAATGATACATAAAAAATTTCAATAAAGTATATAACTTATATACTATACTTTAATTCAACTTTATCGTTACATAATATATTCTAGATTTTTAACTTTTATAATAATTCTTTTTTTGTTAATGTTTAAATATCTAAGGCATAAAATTCTTTTTTACATAAATTGACAATTGTTTAGCTCAAATTATTTATTTTTATTTCTAAGTCACTGTAAGACTTTTTAAGTCTGTACTAAGTAATTGAAAAATAATAAAGCTAATTTATTTTTGTAGCGAATACTAATTACGAGTAAAGAGACTTGAACTCTTATAATCAAAAAATCATGAATTCCTAAGATTCACCCGGCTACCAATTTCGGCATACTCGTGAAAGAAGTTATTTTTTTTTTTAAGTTAAAAAAATTTTTTTT
>Ga0209624_10003823_pt1 | contig 10497 bp, 10 predicted proteins | sample JacPinW_OM2H0_O1_FD_188565 | JGI IMG/M metagenome (GOLD analysis project Ga0209624, IMG submission 188565) | Forest soil microbial communities from Algoma, Ontario, Canada - Jack Pine, Ontario site 1_JW_OM2H0_O1 (SPAdes) (version 2) | ecosystem: Environmental > Terrestrial > Soil > Boreal... | reverse complement strand
CCTTGCATGCCGCAGAAGCAGATTTTCGGTCTCTGATACTGAACACCTTTCAACGACCAAAGATCTGCTTCTGCGGCATGCAAGGCAGCAACTTTACTATTCCGGTCTCTACTTTCCGCACGCTGCGCAAGACATTCGAACACCCGACGAAAACACGGGCCGGCCATTTCACCCACTGCTACCGCTTCTTCAAGACATCGTCCTTTTCGAAGCTCTGGAGGCGGAGCAGCTGGCCGAATTGGCCGCCCACGTAAATCCGCGATCCCTCGAAACAGGAGACGTGCTGTTCGCGCAAGGCGGAACTGAAGCGACGCTCTTCATCGTAATCGCGGGAATTCTTCAAATCACCCAAGATACCGAGTTTTCCGGCCAACAGACGGTTGGCTTTATTGGGGCCGGCGACTACATCGGTGAAGTCAGTCTACTCACCGGCGCGGCTTATGCGGCCACGGCCACAGCTCGCACCCATTGCAAGCTCTATGGACTCGACTGCCATGTCATCAAGCGCCTGCTCGCAGCAAATTCCGACTTGTATGCCGAATTTGACCGGTCCGCGCGCCGCGGTCTTGCGATTCTCAATCGAGGCGTGGCCGTTCGCGCAACCGATGACAGTGCCCGCCAATCACTACTCCATCGCATTCGGGCCTTTTTTGACAATCCACGCTAACGAGACAACCATGAAAAACGATCATTCCGACATATCGCGTCGCGAGTTGCTTCTAGCGGGTACCGCTGCACTCGCTGCGTGCGCAGTACCCTGGGGTGCTGTGGCTGAGACACCTGCGAATATCAATTCATCGAATCACACCGGAGATACACCGATGAGTACCATCACGACCAAAGACGGGGTTACGCTATTTTACAAAGACTGGGGCAGCGGGACGCCCATCGTGTTTTCGCACGGCTGGCCGCTCTGCTCCGATGATTGGGATGCGCAGCTCATGTTCTTCTTGAATCACGGCTATCGGGTCATCGCCCATGACCGCCGCGGCCATGGACGCTCGAGCCAGACGGCCGACGGTCACGATATGGATCACTATGCCGATGACTTGGCGGCGCTGACCTCGCACCTGAACCTCAAGGGTGCCGTGCATGTCGGTCATTCAACCGGCGGCGGCGAAGTAGTCCGCTATATCGCGCGGCATGGCGCGAATCGCGTGGCGAAGGCAGTGCTCATCAGCGCGGTTCCGCCGCTCATGGTCAAGAGCGCATCCAATCCCGGCGGACTACCCAAGGAGGTGTTCGACGGACTACAGGCGCAGGTCGCCGAACATCGGTCCCAATTCTACCTCGATTTGCCCACGGGGCCTTTTTACGGATTCAACCGGCCGGGCGCGAAGATCTCCCAGGGAGTCATTCAGAACTGGTGGCGCCAAGGCATGATGGGGGGCGCCAAGGCGCACTACGATGGCATCGTCGCCTTCTCCCAGACCGATTTCACGGAAGATTTGAAGAAGATCACCGTTCCCACGTTGGTGATGCACGGCGATGATGATCAGATCGTGCCGTACGCGGACTCTGGTCCGCTGAGCGCCAAGTTGGTGAAGAACGGGACTTTGAAAACCTACAAGGGCTTCCCGCACGGTATGCCGACCACCGAGGCTGCCACGATCAATGCGGATCTGTTGGCCTTTATCAAGGGCTGAAATGGCCTGTGCTCGAGCCACCGCTCGACTCGGGCACAGGCAAAACCCGTGCTCTCCTTTGCTGAAGTCGCTCCCCCAAAGGGGGGGCTGCTGACGATGCATAAACCGATGACACTGCCTTATCATGAATATCGCGATAAGTTCTCCGGGAAGAGGCGGCGCGTTCTACCGCCTTTCGCCGGCGGCTCGGTTGTGGTGCGCGGCGCCGCTGCTGGGTTTACTGGCTGGCTGCGACGGCGCGCCCTCGCGCAATATTCTAGGCTCGTATTTTCCGTCTTGGATGGTTTGCGCGCTCTTTGGTATTGCGTTGGCACTCGCAGCCCGCGCAATTTTCAAGGCCTCAGGAATCCTCGCTGAACTGCCCGTCCCCTTCGTCGTCATGCTGGCGATTGCCTGTGCAGGCACCTTCGCGATGTGGCTGATATGGCTGTCTTGAGGCATGCCCATGAGTGAAGGCAAGACACTTCGCGGAAAGGTGATTGCCACGATGGCAATCGGACTGGCCATAGTTCTGGGCGTTCTCGTCCTCTTCGCCATCGATCGGCGCCCTCGCACGCACGATGCGCGCATCTTTGCCTACAGCGCAGCGATGGCGTCGGAGATCAGTGGACGTATTGTCCAGATCCTCGTTACCAATGATCAAGATATTGCAAAGGGCGCGCCACTCCTCGTCATTGATCCAGTGCCATATGAATTGCAGCTGCGCCAAGCGCGCGCTCAGGTGGCCGCTCTTAAGGCACAGATCGCTCTGACTGGACGTCAAGTCACTGCTCAGGGTTCCGGCGTGCAAGCGGCGATGAGCCAAGTGCAGAAAGCGCGGGACCAGCTAAGGTACGCCGAGGACACGCGCAAGCGCCTTGAGCCGTTGGTGAAACCTGGCTTCGTAACTCAACAGCAGTTGGATGAAGCCAAGACGAACGAAGCCTCCGCCGAAGCATCCCTGCAAGCGCTCACCCGCAGCGCCACCCAGGCCCGCCAAGCGGTGGGCGATACCTTGAGCCTTGAAGCTCAATTGGAAGGGGCGGAAGCAGCGGAGGCCAATGCCGCGCGCAACTACGATTTGACGACGCTGCGCGCCCCGTTTGCGGGAAAGGTGGTCGGATTGCAGATCGCGGAAGGCACCTTTGCCCTCGCCGGCCATCCGCTCTTCAGTCTCATCAAGTCCGATGCCTGGTACGCCATCGCCGACTTTCGAGAAACCGAATTGCCGCGAATCGCCGTCGGCGATCGAGCGACGGTGTGGACCATGTCCGAGAGCAACAGTGCCTTTGCAGGGCGGGTGGAAAGCTTGGGCGCGGGCGTGCAATCGACCGATCAAGATGGCCCCGGTCTTCCTACCGTCGGCCGTGACCTCAACTGGGTGGTGGTCGCGCAACGATTTCCCGTCTGGGTTCGGCTCGATAGCCCGCCCCCCTTTGCCATGCACGTGGGATTAACCGCATCCGTCAAAGTGCATCATGACGGCGCTCGCTGAGTCGCAACGATCCCGCCCGCTGCTTGAAGTACTCGCCCTCGAACTGGCGTCGCGAGAGGGCCGATGGGCGGCGGTCGCGCGCATCGCGACTGGATCTGCGATCACCGTGGTCATCGCGATGGTTTTTCAGATACCCCAGCCGACCTACATGGCTTATATCGTTTTTCTGATCAGCAAAGATGAGAGGAACGCGACTGTGACGGCGGCACTTGGCGCCTCCGTCGCTGTCACCCTCGCGATTCTGCTGACCCTGGGTCTGGAGATCATCGACACTTCCGAACCCGCATTGCGGTTGCCCCTCATGGCGATGGCGACCTTTGCTGCTATGTTTACCGCACGCACGTTTGCGCTAGGTCCCATCTCCTACCTGGCCGGCTTCATCATCGTGTTGCTGCAGTCGGTGGTCGATGACGTACCGAGCCCCGAGACCCTGACACGCTTGACCTTGTGGACATGGGTCGTCGTATGCGTGCCGATAGCCGTGACGGTCATCGTCAATTTGTTGTTTGGCCAGAGCGCGGTGGCATTCATGGACCGCAGCGTGCGAAAGGTCCTTAAGGAGTGGGAGACCTCGCTGGCGAACGGCGACTACCGCAACTCCCTGCCCGAATGGCGCGCTCAGCTCCTACCGTTGCTGGAGATCGCGCAACATGGCAGCAAAAAGGGAGCGCGGGCCGGCAGACTCACGGTGCCTGTGATCCGTGCACTTCTCGATGCGCTGGTGATCTTCGAGGCCCTTCCCGACGATCTGCCGGACGATCTTAGAGAAGATCTGGCAAGCCGCTTGCGAGCCTGCAGACAGGCCATCGAGTCGGACTCCCCGCCCTTGCAATTCGTCGGCGCGAGCAACGAACAAGTGCCGGCAGTGATCGCCGTGCGCAGCGCGCTGTCCGGCCTCTTAAGTGCGATTAGCCGCCCTGTCACTTCGCCTGAGAAAACTGAAGCACATCACCCGCCGCGACGACTCTTCGTCCCCGACGCGTTCAGCAATGCAGCGCATTGGCAATTTGCCTTAAAGACCACGATGGCGGTCATGATCTCCTACGCCATCTACACGCTTCTCGACTGGCCCGGGATGCGCACCGCCATCGTCACGTGCTTTTTTGTCGCCCTCTCCAGCTTAGGGGAGACCGTGCACAAGTTGCTGCTCAGGCTTTCCGGCGCCGTCATTGGGGGACTTATCGCCGGCCTGTGCATCGTCTTTGTCCTCCCGCATCTCACTGATATCGGTCAACTATGTCTGCTGATTTTCGGCGTTTCGGTGGGCGCCGCGTGGGTGGCGACGAGCAGTGAACTGCTCTCCTACGCCGGCATGCAGATCGCATTCGCCTTCTTTTTGGGGATCTTGCAAGGTTACGCACCCGCGACGGATCTCACGGTCCTTCGCGACCGAGTCGCCGGTATTCTGCTCGGGAATATCGTGATCACGATCGTATTCAGTTCGTTTTGGCCTCAATCAGCCAGGTCCGGTATTCGTACGGCGCTGGCCGAGGCGCTGCGCGCGATTGGGGACGTGATCCGTGGGCCACGCAACGCCGAGGAGGCTCGCATGCGCACCGTTCAAGCACTGGTGCGGGCGGATCACATGCGCACCTTAAGCCTTTTCGAGCTGCGAATGCTGCCGAGTCATGCGCGAGAAAGCCTCAATGTTCCCTCCGTCGCGAATATCGAACGGCTCGCGGGGGCGGCGTTCGTCGTAGCAACGGATGCGATTTCCCCTATTGACGAAACGGGATCCACTGCCCGGTTGGCCGAATGGGCTGAGTCTGCCGCGGACAACGTCTCGAGAGGTCGGCCGGTGCCTCCGAGTCCTGCGCCCATCGCTCGCGCACGCCTAAACCTGCACGCCATCGAACAACTCGAGTCGGAGGTTCAGCATGTTGCTTCGGCAGTGCATTGAACGCTCGACGATGGGATTGGCTCTTGTTGCAGGCGTACTCAGCACTCATCCTGCAATGGCGCAAGCGCCGCCGAGCGCCGCGCAACCCTGGGCCATCCCAGAATCGGCCATCCGCCGGGCCGAAGCACTCGGCAATACTGGTTTCTCAGTTCCGCATAAGCAGTACGATCTGGCCGCGCTGGTAGATTTAGCAGAAAGAGAAAATCCAAAAACGCGGGAAGCTTGGGAAGCCGCGCGTGAAGCGGCCGCAGGTATCGGCCTCGCAGAGAGCGCGTATCTTCCGCAGCTTTCCTTGCAAGCGATCGGCGGCTTTCAGCACACGCCGTTGCCAATGCCAAGAAACCTGGTACCGGCAGGCTATTTCGTCTCCGATACGCGGGAAGTTATTCCCGCGCTGGCTCTGAAATGGTTGCTTTTCGACTTCGGCCAGCGCGATGCCCAATTGCAAGCCGCGCGCGCCGACTCTTTTGTCGCCAACGTGACCTTCACCGGTGCCCATCAGAAACTCATATTCGACGTATCGCAAGCGTATTTTGACTTAGGCGCCGCACGCGGGAAGCTGCATGCCGCGCAGAAGGCCTTGAGTACCGCTCTTACCACTCAGGATGCCGCCGTTGCCAAGCAGAATAACGGCCTCGCCACCGTGGTTGCGGTCGCGCAGGCGCAGCGACAAACGGCTCAGGCACGCTATACGCTGGCAGCGGCCGAGGGCACCGAGAGAACCGCACGCGCAAATCTCATTGCCGCCCTCGGCGTGCCTGCCGCGACGGAAATCGATGTGGTGGATAGCGCCGAGTTGCCGCTGCCGCCCGCTCCGGCCGCCAGCGTGTCCAAGGCGGTCGATCAAGCTCTCTCTCACCGGCCCGATGTCATTGCGGCGCTCGGCAAAGTGGATGCGGCCGAGGCGGCTCTTAAAGGCGAGCGGCGATCCTACTATCCCGTGATCGAACTTAAGGGGCAGGCTTTTCAGAATATTGGCTCGTTGAACTCTGACGGCGGCCCTTATTCGAATATCAATCGGCCCGGACAAAGCATTCTCCTGTCGTTTAGCGTCCCCCTGTTTGACGGTGGTATGCGGCGAAATCGCATCTCCATGGCCGATGCCAAAGCGCGGGAGGCGCAAGAACAACTGGCGGCCGCGCGCGACTCCGCGTCACAACAAGTGGTGCGCGCCTATAACGGATTGTTGACCAGCCTGGCCGAGTATGATGCCGCTACGGTCTTGAGTCAGGCCGCGCACACGGCTTACGATGCGGCGCTGCGTTCGTATCGCCAAGGGGTCGGGACTTATACGGATCTTGCCACCGAAGAGAACGCCGTCGTCCAAGGCGACACGCAGGTTGAAGATGCGCGTGCGAATGCCCACACGGCTGCAGCGGCGCTCGCGCTTTCCATGGGAGCGATCGCGCTTACGACTCCTGACGAACCGCCATCTCGAGAAGGCTCGTATAATCGCGAGCAACCGCAGCTGCCATGAGCTGAAATGGCGGCGGACCCGAAATGGCCTTTCGCGCATACCACAAACCGCCGAGCGCCAGTACGCCCCAACCGCAACAAACCGCCCACGCCACCGCGCTCCGATGCGGGCTGTCCCATGCCGAGACAATCACCGCGACCGACAGGAAGCATGCAAAGATGAGGCCTGCGGCTGCGGAGATGCTCGCGCCCACGGACGCCTTGACGATCTCGTCGCGAAACTTGTGTAGATCATCTCTGGCGAGCGGACCGTAATGCGGTGCTCGCTCACGCAGATACTGAAGAATTGACCTGACTTCATGAACTCGGCGAAACATGTTTAACTCCGCATTGGTGAATCTAGTGGCACGAAGCGTCGATACCGTTCGCTGAGCTCGTCAACACGGCTACGATTGCCTCGGCGAGCGCCGCGATCTCTCGTTGATACCCCTCAACCATCCCCGCGTAGCCTGTATGGATCTTTTCGTCGGCCAGGTATGTGCAAGTAGTCGCCCGCGCGCTAGTGGATGGCGGGCCTGTGCCGGATAAAGTTGCAGTCCAAGACAGTTCGAGCAATGCGTACTTCCCGAGTTCGGCTTCGAAATGTTGCAGGTCGATGTCGAGCGTTAGCTTAGTAAAGGCGGGACGCAATTTGGGTCTGCGGTCCAGCCGGCGCTGTAGCTCGAGGCGCAGCGCATCTTTGATTTCATCGTTCACCGGCGACGCCCATCGCTCATTCTCCAGAAGCGTCACCTCGGTCGGCCCGGTGCGAACCATCAGCTCGGAGCGCTTGAGTTGCGGCGGGGCATGGACCACTCGCACATCGATCGCGAGGATTGGCTCCGAAGCGGGCAAGGTCTTGTCGGGCGGCGGAGTCAAGGTGTAATAACGCACCGGCGCCGACGTACAGCCAACGCCGACGCTCACGAACCACGCAAACGCGATCCGTAGACAGTAGCCGTTCACGGTTTGGCCTCCGAGGATAACGCCGCCGCAGGCCTCTGCGGCATCTTCTGCGGCCGCCTTCCGCGCAAAAGCGCATCTGGATGACGATCGAGATAGTCAGCCAGTTCACGCACGGCCTGCAGGGTGCTGCGGGACTCCAATAAGGTCTCGGTGAGACTGCGTTGCAAGGGCGATTCCACGTCCAGAGTCCGGTCGGCAGAGTCGAGCGTTCTATGCAGAGCCGACAAAGTATCCACGGCGTTCGGCAGCAACCGGCCGTGAAGCTCGCTCAAGGTTTCGTGAAGGTCCTTCAAGTCCGTATGCAAATCCGCCACGATTTGCTCGAGCGGTAGATCATTCACCTTCTTGACCAGCCGGCCGACACCGGCTTCCAGTTCTTGAAAAGTCCCATTCACCGTCGGCAGTTCGAGCGGCCGAATCGATGCGTCAAAGGCAGTTCGAGGGCTGGCGGGCAGGAAATCGAGCGCGATATAGAGCTTCCCGGTCAGCAAGCTTGCCGATCGCGGCTGTGCGCGCAGGCCTCGGTTGACCAGGGTTCCCACGAACACCGCGAGCGTCTCAACGCTCTCGGTCTGCCCCTGCGCAGCTAGTACCGCGTATGCTTGCCCCATTCGGCGGGGATAGAGTTTAGCGGTCACAATGACCGGAAAGGATCTATCCTCACGCTCGTAGCCCAAATCCACGGCGACGACAGACCCAATGTTTACCCCGACAAATTCAACCGGCGCGCCCACGTCAAGGCCCCGCAGCGCTTGTGAGAACCGCATGCGGACGTAGTGCGGCTCGCCATCGGGCGGCGCCATCGCCTCGGTTTCGTTTTTGTACAGGCTAAATTCGCCGGGCATGCCGGCCGCCGCCGGAACGTCTTCGGTGGGCCCGTCGTCGAAGGCGAGACCTCCGGCCAGAACCGCCGCCAACGATTCGGTTTGTACGTTCAATCCATCGGCGCCGAGCCTGACGTCGATTCCGCTGGCGTTCCAGAAGCGCGTCACGGGCTTCACGAAACCATCGTGAGGCGCCTCAACAAACACGGTCACTCGCGTGCTGCCGTCGGGCAGCAGATTCTCATCGATCACGCGACCGACCTGGAACTGCCGAAAATACACTGGCGCACCTATGCCAAGGGAACCGGCGCGTGCGGCATGCAGCTGAATCTCGCGACCGTGCGGACCGTGCGAAAGCGCGGGGGGATTCTCCAATCCAACAAACTGACGCTCACGGAGCGTGGCGGCGCCGGCCTTCATGCCGATATACACCCCCGAGAGCAGAGTATCGAGCCCCGAAACCGAGCCCACGCCGATTCGCGGTCGCACGACCCAGAATTGAGTGTCCGCCTTCAGCAAGCTCGCCGCGTCTTTCGACAAATCAGCGCTCACCACGACTGTTTGATGATCCGTGCTCAAGCCGACGGCCGACACGCGCCCCACCGTGACGTCTCGATACTTGACCAGCGTCTTGCCCACTTGGACGCCCTCGCCGCTTAAGAAGCTGATCTTGATGCGCGGACCTGCGTTCTCCCAATTCCTGATGAGCAGTGAAATACCGATAATGGCGGCGGCTATCGGCACTACCCACACCAATCGCGGAATCCAACGCCGGTTCTGAACCGCCGGCGTGGGAAGCTCCTCTTCGGAAGGCGGCGTGTGCGCCTCGCTCATGCTCGATCCCAGATCAAGCGGGGGTCGAAGCTCAGCGCCGACAACATGGTCACGACCACGACGGCGCAAAAGAAGGCAATGCCCGCGCGCGGTTCGGCGGTGCCCAACACCTGAAATTGCATCAGTGCCGAGGTTAACGCGACAACGATGACATCGAGCATCGACCAATATCCGATGAATTCCACGAACCGGTAGAGTGCGGTGCGCTGATGTTGCTGCCATCGGCTGTTGTTGCGTACCGAGAGGAGCAGCAAGCCAATGGCAATGAACTTCGTGAATGGCACCGCAACGCTGGCAATGAATATCAACAGGGCGATATCCCAGTCCCCCGCCCGCCAGAACTCGAAAATCCCGCCGAGAATGGTGCTGTCCGCATCGCCCAGCAATCCACTGGTATGCATCACGGGCAAAAGGTTCGCCGGAATATAAAAGACGATTCCCGCCATCAGCCAGGCAAGGGTCATCTCAGTGCTGAAGGGCGTGCGATGCTCGATTCGACTTTGGCAGCGCATACAGCGCCGATCTACCTTAAGCGATGCGCGCGACAGTACAAGACCGCAGGTTCGGCAAAGAACCAACCCGAGTTCGAATGATTGCCGGAGCGCCGTCATGTCTTGACCGCGGGGGCAATCGACCACCACGACTCCGGGTCACAGCGCCCGAGTAGTGCAAGCACTATTGTTAAGGCCGCGATCGCCCAGATGCCGGCCCCAGTCGTAATCGGGACCCAATTCGCGAGTTTCACGATTGCGACCAAGGCGCCAAGCAAGAAAACCTCGGTCATGCTCCAAGGACGCATCCGGTGGAGCAGCCTCATGATCGGTCCAAAGCCAGGCGGCCGGTGCCCGGCGCGCGCGAATAGCAGCACCCAGAAGAGCAGCGCTATTTGCACCGCCGGGATGAGAAAGGTAGTGAACGCCAATCCCAAGGCAGCGACTGAAATCCAGCCCTGCTGCATCGAGCGCACAGCAAACCAGATATTGGCTTGGGTCTCCATCCCGGCGATGTCGATGCTTAAGATGGGCGTGAGATTCGCGATGGCGAAAAAGATCGCCGCGGCGCAGACGAGGGCCAATCCACTCTCCACGTCCGCGCCAAAATAGCGTGCTAGAACCGCATCACAGCGTCGGCAGAGGGCCACATCGCCCCGGCGTAACGGAATCGCACGATACACGGTGTCGCAATCGCGGCAAATGAGTATCGTGTTCACTGCCGCGGCACCGATGGGCCCTTCGCTAAAGATTCTCGCCGATCATTTGGAAAACATCACCCGCCTGTCCGTGCATAACGGCCTTGATTGAATACATGGCCATCCCATAAACGTTCTCGGGTGCCGTGTGCGGCGGCATCACGAGTTCCATCGGCTCAACCTTGACATTGAGCAACGCTGGGCCGGGC
>Ga0209624_10003822_pt1 | contig 10503 bp, 10 predicted proteins | sample JacPinW_OM2H0_O1_FD_188565 | JGI IMG/M metagenome (GOLD analysis project Ga0209624, IMG submission 188565) | Forest soil microbial communities from Algoma, Ontario, Canada - Jack Pine, Ontario site 1_JW_OM2H0_O1 (SPAdes) (version 2) | ecosystem: Environmental > Terrestrial > Soil > Boreal... | reverse complement strand
TGAGGCGGGCGACTTCGTAGTCGCGCCCGCCGATTTCGAGCCGCGCGCCAATCCGCATCGCGTTGTAGGCATGCCAGTTCGGGACGCTGGCGCGTCCCCTTCCGACGCCATAGGCGGATTGCTTTTTAATGCCGAACAGGAGATCGAGGATCGCCGCCGCGGCCGTCGACTTGCCCGTCTCGTTGAGGCCGTAGACGACATGAAAGTCCGAGCCGCCGGGCGCCGCGGCGCCGAAGTCGAGTTGATAATTGCTAAACCTTCCGTAGCGCGTGAGATCGAGGCGTCCGATCCTCACGCGGCAAGGTCCCGGTCCGAAGCGCGCAAGTGTGCGAGCACGTCTTCGGCTCCCTCGCGCGCCACCGCGCGCAGCATATTGGCGAATTCCCCAGAGTCGCGCCCGAGCAGCCCGTCGCGGGAGCCATGCGGCAGGTTGCGGCTCAATTCCTCGGCCATTTCGCGTAGCGCATCCTGAAACGCCTTCGACTGCGCGACCTCGGTCTCCATCAGCGCGCGGAGCTCGGCAACGGGATCGCTCGGCGGCGCGCTCTCGTTCGCTCGCGGCGCTACGCAGTCGAGCTCGATCTTGTCGATCCAGGTCTTGCCGATCGCAGCGCCAAACCTGCGCGATTCCTCCGCCAGCATGTCGGCGTCCGAGCGCAGCCGCCAGGCGAGCGGTGTTGCCCCGGTGAGCTTGAGCCGAGCCACCAGATGCTCGCTCGACGCCGCAGCGCGCGCGGCGAAAAGCCCATTTTCGATTCGCTTAAGCACATCCCTCCAATCGTCGGCGCCGGCAAGATCGATAAGAAGGCGCTCAAACTGCGCAACGCTCGTCGGCCGCTCTTCAACCTGGATCTTGCGGTCATCGCCGATTGACACCAGCGTCGCCGACTTCGAGCCGGCCTCGTTGATGTCGCGCCCTTGAGGATTTCCCGGCATCACGATCGCTGCCCTGCCCCGCTCCTCGAACCGCTGATGAACGTGGCCGAGCGCCCAGTAGTCGAAGCCTGCGCCATGGAGATCCGCAAGCCGGCAGGGCGCGTAGAGGCTGTGAGCCAACGAGCCGTCGACGCTCGTGTGCAGCATGCCGATATTGACGCTTCCGGAAACCGGCGGATGGAATTTCGGCAACAGGCTCTCGGGCGCGTGCCTGTTGGCGAAACTCACACCATGAACTGCCGCCTCGAGGCCGTCGCGGGCGAGCAATACGGCTTCCGCGCGACCGACGAACACCTTGACCGACTCGGGCAGGGTCAGCTCCCGGGTGATGCGGGACTCGGCGTCATGGTTGCCGCGGATGATGAAGGTCTTGACGCTCGCCTCGTGGAGCCGCCGCAGTTGATCGACAAGAAAGCGCGCTGTCTTCATCGACGTTTGTTCGCCGTCGTAAAGGTCGCCGGCGATCAGCAGCGCATCGACCTGTTCCGAAAGGCACAGATCGATCACGGCGACAAAGGCCTTTCGCGTCGCCCCGCCAATCAACTCCGCGAGCTCCGGATCGCGCAGCGCCAGTGTCGCCAGGGGCGAATCGAGATGGATGTCGGCGGTATGAACGAATCGGAAGGCCATGGCCTCACCGGAGCTAGACTCCGAAGAGGGCAAAGTCACGCGGACGGCCTCGATCGGTGTGGATAAGGCGCCCTTGTCGCTGCGGGCGCGTTCGGGCATAGACCCGCGGCTGAGCAGGCAGGCGGTGCCTGCGCTATTGGCGTAGGATTGGGACTTGTCAGACAGCCAGCGGAGCGGCGTGGCGCGCGATCTGATCGAAAACGAAAAGCTGGTTCGCCTCAGTCGATCGCTGCATGCAGCCTGGCGCGACGTCGTCCGCACGCCGTGGCGGAATTTGCGGCGCCGTCTGCGCGATGCGCTGCCAGTGTCCAGCGAGGGAGTTCCAGTCGCTCTCGACGAAGCGACAGATCTGGCGGTCGTCCCCTATGAAGGGCGCTTGCCACGCCCGCTCTCGCAGTGCGAGGTCATCGCGCGTTCCCAATACCGCACCCGTATGCATCCGCTCAGCGTCAATTCGACGAACGCCGAGCGCGTCCATTATGTCGATCACATCGTCCACGCGCCGGGGATGACGCTTGAGCATGTCGTCAATCAATACTGGTTTCCGGCCTTCGGCCTGCTCATTTCGCCAGAGGGTCGCGTCTGGCGCCATTCGTTCCTCGGCCCCTTCCGGGAGGGGTACTTGTCGTCAATCAAGGCGATCATCGAGCGGCCGCGGGCGGACGGGAGGCTAGAGCGCCGGCTCCATCTCGAGCGGCTCGCGTCCGCGCCTCGTATCTCCGGCGAGCATTTGCTGATCGCCGGGTCCGACAAGCACAATTACGGCCATTATTTGCACGACATCGTTCCGCTGATCGATCTCGGCGCGAGGATGGACGCGCCAATGCTGACCTGGAGGCTGCGACCTTGGCAGCGGGCTCTGATCGCCCGGCTCGAGGCGCCAAAGGGCCTCATCCGAGAGATTCGGCCAAGGCCAGTCTTTCTCGAACATGCGATCACCTCGAACAGGTTCACGGGCCTAAACAGCCAGAACGCGCATCCCCAAAGCCGCGAAGCGTTCGCTCGTATCCTGGCCAACGTGCGAAAGCGTGCGCCGGCAATGAGTACGCCGCCGCGCGTGCTCATTTGCCGGAGCCCGTCAAACAGCCGAAACGTCACCAATCGCGGGGCGATGATCGAGGCGCTCAAAGCCCTCGGTTTTGTCGCGATCCAGCCGGACAAGCTCGGGTTCGACGAACAGGCGCTCCTCTTTGCTCAGGCGGAGATCATCGTGTGCGAGTTCGGCGCCGCCTTGTCGAACGCCTATTTCTGCCCGCCGCATACAAAGATCGTCGAGATCATCGCCGAGGGCCAGCACGACCCGTGGTCCTCGCATTTCTGCGCCATGCTGGGACTTGAACACGTCGTCCTGTTCCAGCACCAGTCCGACGAGATCCTAGCCAGCATGCCTCGACATGTGAAGGATTCGACCTTCTCCTACGCGGTTAACATTCCGACGCTGGTCGAGACGGTGAAGGCATTGATTTGAAGCAGAGGCGAATAGAGCACAGTTTCTTGACGCTGGACACGGAGCTGATTCGCCGGAACAAAGGCCCCGCTTCAATGCATTGAAATGCAGGATTGCGCCAGGATGGCTCGCCCATGCAAGTGAAGTATCGATCGTTCACGCCGGGACTCAATCCGCGGCGTACAAAGCTCGAAGTCCCAGGCTGGGGCGGCGAACGCCAGCCCCGAAAAGACGGGTCGATAGAGCAGGCCTGGCATTGCCTCCCGTTCTCGGAAGGCGCTCGTTACGGAATCGAGCTGATCTACCCTTATGAAAGCGAACTGCGCGTAAGCGTGAGCGGCGGGAAGCTCGCGCTCGACGGCGATTTTGGTCCTGCGCCGGAAGAGCAAAGCGGACAATGGCCGCCATTCCGCTCCTTCGGCGATCTTTACTACACCTACCAGCTCTCGCTTGACCTCAAGGTTGACGAAGGTTGGGCGATCCGGACAGAGCCGCACCCGCGTTTCTACACCGACCCGACCGATACGACCCCCATTGCCGTCCCGGCGCTGATACGCCGATGGTGGCCGATGACCTTTTTCTTGGTGTTCAAATCGCCGCCGGAGGGTAAGACCCATATTTTCCGCTCCGGCGAGCCGTTCGCCCAAATTCTTGTCATTCCGGAGGAGGCAAAATTCGACCTCGTCCCGATGTCCGACGAAGAGGCTGCCGAGCGCGAGCTCCAATCACGTCGCATTTTCCAGAGTCGCAGCGTTTTGTCCGCGGACACGCAGTGGAAGTCGGCGACAAATACAGTTTTCGACGGCACCTACCGCCATATTCTAGGCGCGGCAAGCGAAAAAGCGAAACAGGGCCGATAGTTGGATGCAGAACCACCGCGCGCCAGCTATGGCGCGCGCCCGAGAGCCCCGTCTTCAGTAGTAATGATGGTGGTAGTGGTGATGATGATGGTGGTGATGGTAATAATGGTGATGATAGTGGTGGTGATAATAGTGATGGTGATGGTGATGGTATTGAGCCATCACAATAGGCCTGTCTTCACTCGCGGCGGCGGCATCCTTCGCATCCTCGGCCCTCAGAACATTCTGAGCGTTAGGAATGGGGTCTAACAACTCGGCAAATGATTGGGCCGGTTGCAAGGTAGCGACTTCGTCGACGGCGGGCGCGGCAGACGCCTGAGAGCCGCCGAGGAGCGCGAGCGCCGAGGCGCCGCTCAACAAGCTGATTACGGTCTTATCCAAGTTGTGATCCCTCCACTTATGGCGAGCACCGACTCATAACGCCCACGCATGGAAAAGAGTTCCGTCGCGAGGCGGCGCCTCAAGGTTTTCTTGGTGGACAAAGCCTCGAGGGCGTTTGCGCAACCCGGATCTACTCGCGGGCCACTCGGGCCGACACGGGCGGCGGCTCCAGTTTCTCGTCGGCGAAGCGCTGACGGTAGACGCCCAAGTTCTCGCTGACCCGTTCGACATAGTCGCGCGTCTCGTCGAAGGGAATGCGCTCGATCCAGTCAACGAGATCGACCGCTCCGTCACGCGGATCGCCATGCGCCGCGATCCATTGCGCGACCCGACCTGGACCCGCATTGTATGCGGCGAAGGCGAGTTCGCGTGAGCCGCGTTGGTCTTCGATCAATTGGCCCAGGAGCGCCGCGCCGAGCTGCGTGTTGAAAGCGGGATCAACAATAAGGCGGGCGTAATCGAACTCGACGCCGGCGCGCCGTGCAGTCACGACCGCGGTCGACGGCAGCATCTGCATGAGACCCTTCGCGCCGGCCCCCGACGACGCATGCCAGATGAATTCGCTTTCCTGCCGTGCGACTGCGTAAACGGTCGCCAGGTCTGCGGAGCGAGGCAGCGGAAGGAAGGCCGGCATGCCCAGGGCCGGAAACGCCATTGCGTCAAGTGGGTGACCTCGCATGACGGCGAACTTGGCGAATTGCACCTGGGTCCCGGCTTCGTCGTGGCGCTTCACCACCTCGGCCATGGCGGCGAGCTGTGACTCATCGCGCCATTGCCGCGCGGCGTCAAAGGCGAGCGCCGCCGCCACCTCGTCAAGTCCGTCGGCATAGAGCGCCTCGACAGCGCGGACCGCTTCGTCCCGCCGCTCGCCTTCAGCTGCCGCTGCTGGAGCGCGGAAGGCGAGACGATTCTCACCGAGACGTTGCGCGGCAAGCTGGCCGTAATAGGCAATCGGTACGGCGGCGGCTCGCGCGTAGAACGTCTTGGCCGTCTCCGAGTCGCCCATAGCCTCGGCGGCTCGCCCCTGCCAATACGCGGCGCGAGCGACGGACAACGGATTCTCGGCGGCCTCGGCCGCAAGCGCAAAGCGTTTCGCCGCTGAAGGAGCGTCGTTCAGGAAACGCAAGGCGATCCAGCCGGCGTGGAACGCGGCGTCCACCTGAGCTTCAGACGAGTCGGGTCGGACCGTCTGGTCGCAGACCTCAAATGCAAGACGCGGCTCGTCGAGGTCTAGGAGCGTACGGGCGATCATCCTCCGCTCGCTCCACCACCGATCCGGGCTGACCAGCGCGGCGCGATCGTGCGGCGCGAGGCTCAAAAGGGCCGCCGCCTCGTAGACCCGCCCTACGCGCCGCGCGTACTGGATTCTGGAAAACAGGAGGCCGGGATCGTTGCGCAACGCTGGCGGGACCGCCTTGATCAGCCCCGGGCTCATGGGCGCGCGAGCTGCCCCGATGCGGGCCTGAGCGACCGCTAAAACGTCGGGACCGGCAAGCGCCGCGGCGCGTGCTCCAGCGCTGAGGTAGCCTGTGTAGAGCAGGCGGTCGGCCCGATAAGCGTGGTCCGCCTTCGTGAGCGAAGAGCCGAATTCGCGCAAGATGACGCTCTCAGCCAGCGCGTCGACATTGCCGTCGCGCCACAAGGCGCGGATGATTTGCGACGCCTCCTCAGGGTGGCCCATCGCCTCCGCCGCTCGCGCCGCAGCGATCTTGCCCGCGCTCGATTGCGGCGGGTCGTTGGCGAAAAATGCGGCGACCTGCTCCGGTGCCCGCGAATGCGCCGCCAGTTCGGCTTCCTCTAGCTCGCGAATCCACGCGCGGCTTGGCCAGCCAGGATGCGCCTTAAGGAAGGTGGCGAGCGAGTCGAAGGACGGGCGGGCATCGGCGTGCAACGACGTCCATTCGAGCGCCAAACGCTCGTCCGCGTCAGTGGCCGCCGATGCGAGCGCGATGAGGCCCGCAGCGTCGCCCTTCCTGTAGAGGATTACCGCCTGAGGACTTCGCGGCGGCGGCAAGGCGGGGTCAGCCGCAGACTCCGGCGTCGCAGGAGGCGACGCGGACGGTTTCAAGGAGGCCGTCTCCGCGGGCGGCGTGACCGCCGACGGCGCCCCAAGCGCGGGCGCCGCGCCTTCAAGACTGGCGTAGGCGAATTGGACTTTGGCCTCCTCGTCGCTCCGCACAGCTGGGGTTGAAGGGGGGGGAGCGCCGGCGTGTTCCGCGCCTCCAACGGAAGGAGAGGCGTGTTCCGCGCCTCCGACGGAAGGAGATTTGAAGCCGACCGCGCGCTCGGGCCCCGGCTCTGACCGATCCGCATGAGTGAACTGGGACGCAGGGTTCAGCTCACTCAGAGCGGGCCTCGGAGGGGGCGGCGGCGAGGGACGCCATCTAGGCATCAACGCAACTACGCAAGCGGCGCCCGTAACCGCTAGAAGCGGGGCGAATCGCAAGATTCTCATGGGTCCAGTCCTCTCAAGGGAGGATGGCCCGATCTTGGTGACCAAGATGTAAACCATGGCGCTCGGCGCTGAACCCCTTTCGCCAACGGCGCGTCGGCGCTATGTGTCCGCCGGCGCGCAGACCACGGAGATTGAGCGGGCGCGAGACGAGCCGAGCGGGAGCCATGGAAAAGCGAGCGAAGTTTCACGGATCGATGACCGCGCTGGTCACCCCGTTCAAAAACGGCGAGATCGACGAGCCGGCCTACCGTGCGCTGATCGACTGGCAGATTACCTCCGGATCGCATGGGTTGGTGCCAGTTGGAACAACTGGAGAAAGCCCGACGCTCACGCATAAGGAGCACTACCGCGCTGTCGACATCTGCATCGACGAAGCGCGCGGCCGGGTTCCGGTGATCGCCGGCGCGGGGTCTAATAATACCGGTGAGGCGATGGAGCTTGCGCGCCACGCGGAGCGAAGCGGAGCGGACGCCGTTCTGGTCGTCACGCCCTATTACAACAAGCCGACGCAGGAAGGCCTCTACCAGCACTTCAAGGCCGTCAACGACGCAATCGGAATTCCGATCATCATCTACAATATCCCCTCGCGAAGCGTCGTCGACATGTCGGTCGAGACGATGAAGCGGCTGTCTGAACTCACCAACATCGTCGGCGTCAAGGACGCGACCGCCGACGTCGGCCGGGTGTCGCGCCAGCGGCACGCGATGGGCGGGGACTTTATCCAACTTTCTGGCGAAGACATGACGGCGCTGGCGGCGATGGCCGCCGGCGGGCACGGCTGCATTTCGGTTAGCGCGAATGTCGCGCCCGGGCTGTGCGCCGAGTTGATGGAGGCGACCTTCAAGGGCGACTGGGACCATGCGCTCAAGATCCAGGACCGTTTGACGCCGCTGCACGCGGCAATCTTCGCCGAGCCGGGAGTCAACGGGGCAAAATACGCGCTGAGCGTGCTCGGCCGGATTCAGGCTGATACCCGCTTGCCCCTCGTTCCAGTCGGCCACGCGACTGAGGCTCTGATCCGTCGCGCGATGGTCCATGCGGGCCTCTTGAATGCTTAAGAGCTGATATGGCCGCCGAAAAGGAAAAGCCAAACTACAAGGTCGTCGCCGACAACCGGCGCGCGCGCTACGACTATGAGATCGGCGAAACCTTCGAGGCCGGCCTGATGCTCACCGGTACGGAGGTCAAGTCGCTGCGGACTGGCAAGGCGACGGTCGCCGAGAGCTACGCCGCCGTCGACCGCAAGGGCGAAATCGTCCTCTACAACGCCAACATTCCCGAATACTTGCAGGCTAATCGGTTCAATCACGAGCCTAAGCGTCCGCGCAAACTGCTGTTGCACGCCAAGGAGATCGTCAAGCTGGCCAAGGGCGTCGAGCGCGAGGGCATGACCATCGTTCCGCTCCGCATCTACTTCAACGCCAAGGGCCGAGCGAAGATCGCCATCGCGCTCGGGCGCGGCAAGAAGCTGCACGACAAGCGCGAGACCGAGAAAGTGCGCGATTGGAACCGCGACAAGTCGAGGTTGATGCGCGATCGGGGATAGGACGCGAAAGGCTTCGCCATCTCCGGTGATCCTCGGTCCCTGCGAGGATGGCTATGTGATCTCTGTCACAGCCCCTCTGCCAAATACGTGCTTAGGGTCAACGCGCCCAGCGATAAGCGCGCCGAACCCTTCCTGACCGATGCGCTATCAAGGGCTGAGGTCTTCGTCCATCTCGTCGGCGACAGCGGCGGATTTGCGCCCGAAGGTCTCGGCAACATTGTGACGCTGCAATTGGCGCTTGCCCGCGCCAAAGCCGCGCAGGCCGAAGGTGCGCCCGGGCAGTAGCTCACGCGCTGCATTGTCTGGGCGCCAAAAATTCTCGACCACGGCGGCGCGGCTCCTAAGGGTCCGGCGGTCGAGCGCGATCCGCTGAAGGCGTTGGAGCGCTTCGATCAGCAGATCGCGACCGACAAGATCGATGGCGACATCTTAGGCAAGTTCATCGAATTCCTGTTTCAGTATTTGACGGAGACCGCCCCAAAGCCGGTGGTTACGGCGGCAGCCAGCAACAAGCTCGACCTCTATCTTGCCTATCACACGACGGATGATGATTACGCGGGCGCGATCGCACGGGCGCTACTCGAAAGCTCGGTGAAGCCGCGCATTCCCATGGCTGACTCCGATGCCGACGCGCGCCGCTACAACAGCGACCTGCTCGCTAAGTGCGACGCGGTGACGCTGTGCTGGGGCAACGCCTCCGAGGTTTGGGTTCGGTCGAAAGCCGACAGGCTGTCCGACTGGCAGGCGCTCGGCCGCAAGGGGCCGTTCGCCTTTCGGGGCCTCATCGCGGGGCCGCCGCCCGCGTCGCATAAGAAGAAGAGCACCCTTTCGCTCATCTTCCAGGACGGCGAGTTCGACAGAGTGATCGACCTTGTTGAGACCGGCCCGCCGACGGCGCAATTGCTGGCGGATCTCACCTCGGCGCCAAGCCCCAAGCCATGAGTGCGGTCCAAATCAGCGCGCTGCGGCTCACGACGAGACGCCAGGTGAAACGGCGCCCGCCACGGCCGCCGCGCCGCCTCCGCCGGATGACGGGACGCAGCTTTCCAACGAGCGGCCTTTTCCCGGCCTGCGTCCCTTTGGCTTCGCCGACCGCGGCTTCTTCTTCGGGCGCGAGCGTCAGGCCTTTGCGCTCTACCGACTGGTGGAGAATGGCCGCTTCATCGCCGTGATCGGCGGTTCCGGCAGCGGCAAGTCGTCGCTGGTGCTTGCGGGACTTCAGGGCCTCCTCGCCGATGAGACCGCCGACTCCGGCGGGCCGACCTGGGCCTTTCTCGACATGCGGCCCGGCGGCGCCCCGATCACGCGCCTCGCGGGCACCCTCGCGCAACTGTCGGCGAAGGACAGCCCCGACGAGACAGCGCGACGCCGTGACCGTATCGAATGGACGCTGCGACAGTCGAGCTTCAGCTTCGAGAGCGCGCTTGCCGAAGCGGGCGGCTTGGATGGCCGATCGCTCATCCTGGTCGTCGATCAGTTCGAGGAATTGTTCCGCTTCGGCCTCGCCGGCCTCGGGTACCGCTGTGGCGGCGTCGAGGAAGCGCGACGGCGAGACGAAGCAACCCAGTTCGTACAGATCCTGCTCGACGCCGACCGCCGCCGCATCCAGAATGTGCGCGTGCTCATCACCATGCGCTCGGACTTCATCGGTGATTGCGCCAATTTGCACGGCTTGTCAGAGGCGGTGAGCGCGACGCAATACCTCGTGCCGAATCTGACCCGTAGCCAGCTCGAGGAGGCGATCCGCAATCCGATCGAAAAGGCGGGCGGGACGATCGAGCCGGAACTGGTCGAACGATTGCTCAACGATTGCGGCGACGAACTCGATCAGCTTCCGGTGCTGCAGCATTGCCTGATGCGGCTGTGGGACCGCGCGGATCGTGAGAAACGCTGGTGGGACAGCCGTCCCCGCACCCCGGCATGGGCGGATCGCTACAGGGGCGCCATTTCGAGCGCGTGAAGACACTAGTCGACGAGGGCGTCGCGGCGAGGGTTTGCTTGAAGGAGGCCAAGCAGCGATCAAAGCGCATTCGGCGCTTCAGCGCAATTCTAGTAGGTGTTTTTTTCTTCGCCAGTGCGTTCGCTTGCGTGCATCTGTCCGGCCTCACATGAGGGTTTATAGGACTCCTCGGTCAGACTATCCACCAGCTTCCAAGGCGGAGCTCTCGTTGCTGCAGGCGTTCCCCGCAAACCTCACATCCGGCGAGACAAGGTCCCGACCACGGTCCCGCATTCGGGACGGGAGAGC
>Ga0209624_10003821_pt1 | contig 10505 bp, 6 predicted proteins | sample JacPinW_OM2H0_O1_FD_188565 | JGI IMG/M metagenome (GOLD analysis project Ga0209624, IMG submission 188565) | Forest soil microbial communities from Algoma, Ontario, Canada - Jack Pine, Ontario site 1_JW_OM2H0_O1 (SPAdes) (version 2) | ecosystem: Environmental > Terrestrial > Soil > Boreal... | reverse complement strand
CTTGGATTTCAACCGGAGACCGCGGCGGCGATCAAGGTGGACTATGACGACGGGAGGAAGACGGAGAAGAGGAATGCGATCTTTGAAGAGGTCATCAGGCGTGTCAGTGCGATTCCCGGGGTCGAGGCGGCGGGGATCTCGGATAATCTTCCGCTGGAGCGAAATCGCGGTTGGGGCGGCCCCAGCCTGAAGGGGAAGAAGTATCGAGATGGCGAGGTTCCTGACGCGTTTGTCTACGTCGTTTCGCCGGGATACGTGAAGGCGATGGGGATGCGTTTGCGCGGGCGCGACTTTACCTGGCAGGACGACATGAAGGGAGAGAGCACGGTGATCCTCAATGAGAGGGCGGCAAACTTCGTGGCGTCCGGGGGAGATGCTTTGGGGAAGATGGTGATGATTGGCAAAAGCGAGGCGCGTGTGATCGGCGTGGTGGCGGATGTTCATGAGACCAATGTTGAAGGGGCTGCGGGTGAACAGATGTATTTGCCGACGATGCGGGATGAGTGGGGCCCGGAGGGCTCGGAGCTGGTGGTGCGGACGAAGCTGCCGCCGGCACAGTTGGCTGGAAGCGTGTTGCGGACGCTGCGCGAGTTGAATCCGAATCAGCCAGCGGTGGAGTTCAGGCCGATACAGGGAATTGTGGATCGTGCGGTTTCGCCGCGGAGATTTTTTGTGCTGATGGTGGGGACGTTTGCGGCGCTGGGACTGATTCTGGCTTCGCTGGGGATTTATGGAGTGATCTCGTACTCGGTGACGCGGCGGACACAGGAGATCGGGATTCGGATGGCTCTGGGAGCGACGCCGGGGCGCGTGCAGATGGGAGTGATCTCGAAGACGCTGGTGCTGGCGGCGATTGGGATTAGCGTGGGCGCGATTGTGTCGATGGTGATGGCAAACCTGATCGCGTCGATGCTGTTTGGGACGACACCTACGGACCCGATTACGTTTTTTGCGATGACGTGTTTGCTTGGAGGGGTGGCGCTGCTGGCGGGATATATTCCTGCGCGGCGGGCATCGCGGATCAATCCTATGGTCGCGCTGCGCAATAACTGAAATCTCAGCTGAGCAGCTCCGAGCAAACCACTTGGGAGCACTCTGATCGTATACTGGTCGGCGCTGGTGGATGTGGGCGAAGGCGAGAGGCGAGGTTTGACTTTGAGACGAATCAGCGGCAGGCGACGGCCTATGCGAGTGATGAGCGCAGTCGGAGTTATTGTGGGCGCGTTCCTGTTTTGTGTGTGCTGCCCTGGACAGAAGAAGCAGAAGGAGGCGAAGATCCAGGCCGATACGAGCGTGGTTGGGAGCGATGGCACTGTCTATGTCACGCGCATTGTTCCTGTACCCACTACTGTCAGCCCCGAGGCACAAAAGATGCTTGCGCGGCCAATGTCCGACGCCGCAGCACCTGACACACTGGCCGAACGCCGAAGCAACACGGATACGTGGCAGACAGGAGCAGGTAAGGCATTTCGCGCGCTGTATCCGGTGAACGTGACGACGCAGAGGATTGCGGGTGTTCCGACGAAGGTGATTACGCCATTGACCGTGCCCGAGAACAAACAGACGCGGGTGTTGATCAATCTGCATGGGGGTGGATTCAACGTGGATTCGGGATCGCTGACGGAGACGATTCCGGTTGCCTTTATGACACAGACGAAGGTGGTGGCCGTGCTGTATCGGCTGGCTCCGGAGCATCGCTTCCCTGCCGCGGTGGACGATGCGGTGGCGGTTTATCGTGAGTTGCTGAAGTCTTATAAGCCGTCGAACATAGGGATCTATGGGACTTCGGCGGGCGCGATTTTGACCGGCGAAGTTGCGGTGAAGCTACGTCAGCTTGGCCTTCCGATGCCCGCAGCGCTTGGCGTTTTCTCCGGAATGGGCGACTTCAGCCAGAGCGGCGATTCGCAAGCGCTCTATGCACTGAATGGATTTTCGGGGCACCTCGATCCTCCGAGGCCGAGCGATAAGGGTCCCGAAGACTATGTGGGCAGTGTCAATGTCAGGGATCCCGTGCTGTCGCCGATCTATGCGGACCTCCACGGGTTTCCGCCGACGCTGTTTATTACCAGTGGCCGCGATCTGCTGTTGAGCGGGACTACACTGCTGCATCGAGCTTTTCTTCGGGCGGGCGTCGATGGGCGGCTGGTTGTCTTTGAAGCGCTGCCTCATGCTTTCTGGAACAACCCGACACTGCCTGAAAGCAAAGAGGCCCATGAGATGATGGCCGCCTTCTTCGACCAGGAGCTTGGCAAGTAAACTATCGTCTGGGGTTACCACGGTTGCGACCGCGGCCGGTTTTGAGATTCACATTTTGTTTGAGGAGATGTTCATGTCCAGATCTACACGAAGAGCTTTTTTGCGAACCGCTTCAGCTACTGCGTTCTATGGCTCTGCTTTTTTGCGGGGCAGGAGATTGCTTGCGTCGCCGTTCGGCCTGCCAATCGGACTGCAACTTTATTCTGTGCGGGAGATGCTGCCGAAGGACTATGAAGGCACACTGAAACAAGTGGCGGCGCTGGGTTATCAGGACGTGGAAGCAGCGGGCTTCTACAACCACTCTGCCCAACAGGTGAAGGAGGCGATGAAGGCGGCAGGTCTCAACTGCGTGAGCTCCCACCATTCCTACACTGACCTTAGCAAAGATCTCGATAAGATTATCGCGTTCGACAAGGAGGTTGGGGTGAACTACGTGATCTGCTCCTTCCCCGGCTTCAAGGATCCGTCTCGCGTCGCGGGCATGGCCCATGCCGCTCAGATCCACTCTTTTACGATGGAGGACTATCGCTGGAATGCGGAGCAGTTCAATGTGATTGGCGAGAAGGTGAAAGCCGCGGGGATGAAGTTCGGCTACCACAACCACACGATGGAGTTCGCCGCGCAGGATGGAGTCGTTCCCTTCGACGAACTTATTCGCCTGACCGAACCGTCGCTGGTGACGATAGAGATGGATTGTGGATGGGTGGTGGTTGGCGGCGGTGATCCGGTGGACTATCTGCGGCGCTACCCAACGCGCATCTCGATGCTTCATGTTAAGGATTTCAAGCATACGGACAAGCCAGCATCCATCGCTGCCCCGCCTCCCTCTGCGGAACTTGGCCAGGGGACTGTGGACTACCGGCGCGTATTTGAAGCGGCGAAGAAGGCCAACATCAAGCACTACTTCGTCGAACAGGAGAGCTATGACATTGCTCCGCTGGAGGCGCTTCGGATCGACGCAGACTATATGAAGAACCTTACGGTGTGACGCGCAAGGTTCGCGGAGCAGTCGCGGTTCGAGGAAGGAAGTTTATGCAGTTGGGTCTGTTTACGCCGGTGTTCAATGGGTTATCGCTGGATGCTCTACTCACCGAGTTGAAGCGATATCCCGAGATTCAGATGCTCGAGATTGGCACAGGAGGCTGGCCGGGAAGCAGCCACCTCGACGTTGACGGCCTGCTGGCGAACAAAGATGGGGCGTACGCACTTCGATCCAGATTGCAGGACGCAGGCATTGCGATCAGCGCGCTTTCGTGCCACGGCAATCCGGTGCATCCGAAGGCGGAGATCGCCCTTCGCGATGATGCGGTTTTCCGCAAGACCGTGCGGCTTGCCGAACAGATGGAGGTTCCGGTTGTCGTTACGTTCTCTGGTTGTCCCGGCGGCTCGGCTGAGGACGTCACGCCGAATTGGATTACGACTGCGTGGCCGCCAGAGTATACCGATGCGCTTGGGTGGCAGTGGGAAGAACGGCTGATTCCCTACTGGAGGGACGCAACGAAATTCGCAGCGAACTTGGGCGTGAAAGTTGCGCTGGAGGCACATCCGGGCTTCTGCGTGTACAACCCCGAAACACTGCTGCGTCTACGCGCTGAGTCAGGCTCTTCGCTCGGCATCAACCTGGACCCAAGCCACCTTTGGTGGCAGGGCATCGATATTCCGACGGCCATTGCGATGTTAGGCGATGCCATCTTCCACTTCCACGCTAAAGATGTCGCAATTCATCGTGCCATGCGCGACCGCAACGGGGTGCTGGATACGAAGAGCTATCGCGAGATGTCGCAGCGGTCGTGGCTGTTTCGCTCGGTTGGCTGGGGTCACGGCGAACTGGAGTGGAAGGAGATTGTCTCTGCGCTTCGTCTCGCAGGCTATGACTATGTCATGAGCATTGAGCATGAGGATGCGCTTGCATCGACTCACGAGGGACTCTTTTCAGCCATAGCGCTGCTTTCGCGCGTCTTGCTGAAGCAGCCGCCTGTCGATGCGTGGTGGGCATAATTATTTATTAGAGGGATTTACTGCATGAGGAAGTACTTTCGTTCTGTAGCAATCGCGCTGCTGCTCTCGTCCACGTACGTTCTTCCGAGCGCGTTCGCGGAGCTTCGGCTGCCGATGATGATCAGCGATCATTCTGTCTTGCAGCGGCAGGTTCCAATTCATATCTGGGGCTGGGCCTCCGCTGGGGAACACGTTAGCGTAACGCTTCACGCGCAATCGCGCTCCGCCGACGCAAATACTTACGGCGAGTGGAGTCTGTGGCTGCAGCCTGAGCAGGCCGGCGGTCCCTATACTCTTACAGTCAGCGGTACGGCCCCTGACAGTCATCCGCTTTCGATCACCGACATACTGATTGGCGACGTTTGGGTCGCCTCTGGGCAGTCCAATATGGAGATACCGCTGAGTGGATTTCCAGGCTCTGCAGTCATCAAGAATGCGGAGCAAGAGATAGCCGCCGCCGATCAGCCGCAAATTCGGCTGCTGCGAATCGATCACAAAGTTTCCGACGTTCCCACCGACGACATCGCCAACCGTTGGACACTGTGTACACCACAGACCGCAGCCGAATTCTCAGCGGTTGCCTACTTCTTCGGGCGAGAGATCCACCATCAGGAACATGTTCCGATTGGGTTGATTGACTCGACCTGGGGCGGTACGCCGATCGAATCGTGGATGAGCCTCGATGCTCTTGGGGATAACGCCTCTTTCATGCCGGTTTTCGCCGCGCGTGCGCGTTTTGCAAACGAACAGAGCCGACTTGCTGAAGTCAAAGCTGCCGAGGAGCGTGAGGACATCGCTGCAGCACAGGCACATCAACCCAAGCCGGAGCATCCATGGCATCCCTTTGAGAGCTCGTGGGTGCCGTCAGATTTGTACAACGGAATGATTGCACCGCTTACGCAGTACTCGATCAAGGGCTTTCTCTGGTATCAAGGGGAGGCCAACAGTTCGCCTGAGCGAGCGCCGCTTTATGCGAAGCTGTTTCCGGCGATGATCGCGGACTGGCGCGCGCAATGGCGGCAGGGGGATCTACCTTTTCTCTATGTGCAGATCTCCAGCTTCCATGCCGACGGTGAGGATTGGGGTGTGATCCGCGATGCGCAACGACGTACGCTGTCCGTTGCTCATACTGCCATGGCCGTATCGCTGGATGTCGGTGACGTCTCCAATGTGCATCCGGCGGACAAGCAGACCGTTGGGGCACGTCTCGCTCTGGCGGCCCGCGGCATGGTGTACCACGGCAGCTCTGGATATAGCGGACCCGTTTTTCGTCAAGCCACTATCGAACCCGGGGGCATGCGGGTGTGGTTTGACGCTGCATCGGGTGGTCTTCGAACAGATGCGCCGATCTTCGAATCGGCCTTCGAGCTTGCAGGAGATGACCACAAGTTCGTCCACGCCCATGCTGTATTGGACGGAGAGACAGTGCTTGTGACCAGTGCCGAAGTCCGCAATCCGCGCTACGTGCGCTATGCCTGGGCGAATGAATCGAAAGGTGGTCTGTACAATCAAGCTGGCCTGCCGGCTTCGACCTTCACTTCGGAGTAGCGCTGCAATATTTTTATTCCAATGCCGCAGCGCGCGATGGTTTGAACATTGCTTTTAAAGAGGTACGTTTGCTGCTACCTAAAGTAGGAAATAAGATCCGTCGATCTGCGGCACTACGAATAACCCCATGGCTTCTTTGCGGAGTAGTCTCGTTTGCCGCGGGTTCGGGTTTAGCGGTTGCGCAACACCCCGCGAGCAATGATCCACCGCAGTATGGGCCGTACAGCGGCGTCTTTCTTCCCGATGGGATGGGCATCAAAGTGCCATTGGCGAATGCGCACGATTCAGTGCTGCTTGCCGATTCACCGTGGTCGCTTTACTGCTGGATCAAAACGAGTGAACCTGTGGCTGCACGAGAACTGGTTGCAGGCCTTGGAAGTACTACGGCTGAGTATCCTCGCTATCTTGGCCTGGAAGCAGGCAAGGTCACACTGTGGATGGGCGAGGGCAACGAGCTTAGCGGAGCCGCCGATCTGAAGCCGGACGAGTGGCATCTGCTCGCAGCTACGTTCGACGGGAGCCGCTTTCATCTTTACAGCGATGGGCAGCCCGTTGGAAGCGGCGTGCTTACACTCGGCAGCACGGACGCGGTGTTGCAGATGGCGCCACCCGACTTAGCTTCGGCCGGAGGGAAGCACTTCGGCGGCCGGATAGCATCGTTTACGGTGTTGCGTCGTGCGCTGTCGGACGCGGAGGTCCGTCGGGTTCATGAGGCGCGGCCTGATTTTTCGGTGATCCAGTTCGAAGAGGGATCGAAGCCGTGGCCTTTTCAAACCCGCGGCCAGGCCGGCTATCGAGCGCCGCAGGATCCTTCCACTCTGCCTACGAGTCGTGCGTCGTTCTCGCTTCCTTCGGTGTTGAAGCGGCCTCCGGTCGGCGCATCTCTCGTGCAGACAGGCGCTCGGGAGTGGACGTTCTCCGATGGCTGGAGGCTGCGTGAGACGCCGAAGGTCGATGCAGATGGCGCACAGCTGACCGCGCCTGCTTATGACAGCAAGGACTGGATGCGAGCGACGGTTCCGGGAACGGTCCTGACGACGATGATCGACGATGGCGTCTATCCAGACCCCGACTACGGGCTCAACAATCTGGCGATTCCTGAGTCGCTGAACAAGCAGGACTACTGGTATCGCAATGAGTTCACCGTACCTGCTTCGCTGCAACCGGCGGCGAGCAACAATGCGCGGCACGTTGAGCTTACCTTTCAGGGGATCAACTACGGAGCGTCCGTGTGGCTGAACGGAAGTCTGCTGGGCACGATGAAAGGGGCGTTTCGCCGCGGAACGTTTGACGTTACTTCTCTTCTCAGGCCCGGACAGAAGAACGTTCTCGCGGTTCGCATCTCGCCGCCACCGCACCCGGGTATTCCGCAGGAACAATCCATACTAGGTGGACCGGGCGAGAACGGCGGAACGATGGAGCTCGATGGGCCAACGTTTCTTGCGACCGAAGGGTGGGATTGGATACCCGCTATCCGCGATCGCGACAGTGGCATCTGGCAGCCGGTTACGCTGACGGTTACGCGCAGTTTGAAGCTGGGCGATGTGCAGGTTGTGACGTCGTTTCCGAATCATGACGCGTCGCAAGCCGCGGTTGAGATCGATGTGCCGGTTACAAATTTGTCGGACACGGCTGTGAACGCGACTCTTGATGCGTCGATTGAGCAGATCATCGTTCATAAAAGCGTGACCTTGCCGCCGGGGGAGAGCGTCGTCAAGCTTGCTCCGACGGAGTTTGCGCAGCTTAATCTGCAACATCCTCGGCTGTGGTGGCCGAATGGTTATGGTAGTCCGGAGCTCTACCATCTGAAGCTCAGTGTCGGCGATGGTGTCGCTGCTTCGGATACAAAGGATGTTCGGTTTGGTGTTCGAGAGATCAGCTATGAACTGAGTTTGCTCGATAGCAGCGGGCACCTGCGCCGCGTGGAGTTTTCGCCTACCGCTGCGCGTGACTCTGCGCTGCCTGTCGTGGATGTGAGCCATGAAGGGATGCGCGAGATTCCGTCTGCAGATGCAGCGGCGCTCAATATTCCGGAAGACCAGCGCGACAAGTATCACACTCATGTTGCATCGCTAACGAGTGGAGCGTACGCTTCGCCGTCGATTCAGCCGGTGGCCGACGTGCGTGCTGCACCGTACCTTGTGATCAAGGTGAATGGTGTCAGGATCGCAGCACGCGGTGGGAACTGGGGGATGGATGACGCTCGCAAGCGTGTCTCGCGCGCGCACCTGGAGCCTTACTTTCGGCTGAATCGCGACGCCAACCTCAACATCATCCGCAACTGGGTGGGTCAGAGCACGGAGGAGACGTTCTACGATTTGGCCGACGAGTACGGCATGCTGGTGTGGAACGATTTCTGGGAGTCGACGCAGAACTACAACATCGAAGCCGAAGATCCTGCGCTGTTCCTTGCCAACGCGAGCGACACGATCAAACATTTTCGCAATCACCCGTCGATTGTTGTGTGGTGCGGACGCAATGAAGGTGTGCCGCAGCCGATCCTCAATGCGGGTCTCGACGAACTGGTGCGCAGGCTCGATGGCACTCGATATTATTCGCCGAGCTCGAACCAGGTAAACCTGCAGGGTAGCGGCCCGTACAGCTATCAGAACCCAGCGCTCTATTACTCTTCGCTGAATCGCGGCTTCTCGGTTGAGACTGGTACGCCGTCGATGTCGACGCTTGAATCTTTCGAGAGCACGATTGCCAAGGAGGACCAATGGCCGATCAGCGATGCCTGGGCTTACCATGACTGGCACCAGAGCGGAAATGGCGATGTGGCCTCGTTCATGGCGGAGATTCAAGCGGAGTTCGGTGCGCCTACAGGACTCGAAGACTTTGAACGCAAGGCGCAGATGCTGAACTATGTCGACCATCGCGCTATCTTCGAGGGAATGAACGCCAACCTGTGGGCGCCAAATAGCGGTCGCATGCTTTGGATGACACAGCCGGCGTGGCCGAGCACGATGTGGCAGATTCTCAGTTCCGACTACGACACGCAGGCCTCGTTCTACGGAACGATGAAGGCTTGTGAGCCGGTCCACGTTCAACTTAATCTTGCTACCTATCAGGTCGATGTCATCAACACCACGACGATGGCTCGCACCGGACTTACTGTCGGGGCGAAGGTTTATTCGCTGGCCAACGCGCTGTTGTTTCAGGCTACTGAACGCAAGGATGTTGGCGCCGATAGTTCCATCGGTAGCCTGAGGCTCGATCTCGCTCCGTACCTGGCGCCGGGGATGGTCATCGTCGAACTGGAGTTACAGGACGCGGCAGGGAAGGTTGTTTCGCAGAATCTTTACTGGCTCGGCGCGAAATCTTCCTCTTATCGCGAGCTCACTCACCTGGCCCCGACCTCTTTGAAGATGGAGGCTAGCGCGACTAAGAGTGGCGGCATGGTTTCGGTGAAGGTGCAACTTACCAACGCGGGGACCATCGTGAGTCTGGCGAACAAGCTCACACTGATTGCGGCAAAGGATGGGACGCGAATTCTGCCGGCGTACTTCTCCGACAATTACATCTCACTGCTTCCGGCGGAGACACGGAGCGTGGAAGTGCAATACCCGGCTGACGCGGTGAAGGGAGCCGCGGAGATCTCCCTTCGCGGCTGGAATGCTACAGCGCAGAGGGTGCCCGTCAAGACGCAGAATTAGTGTGAGTTGAACCTGGGTAGCAACCGCACATGGACTTATGCCCGACCCGCAAAGTCGCGGTTCTCCGTCGACACTTTGACCTTTTCGCCTTCTTTGATGAAGAGGGGAACACGGATTTCCAGGCCAGTCTCCAGTTTCGCCAGCTTGGTGCCGCTGCCACTTGAGGAGTCGCCTCGCGCTCCGGGTTCGGTGTAGGCGACGTTGAGCTCGACGAACATTGGCAGCTGTAAGCCGATGGGATTGCCGTTGTACTTGTGCAGCTGAATCAATGCGCCCTCGATTAAGAAGTCCAGCGCATTCCCGAGCATTGCGTCGGCGAGGGTGAGGGTCTCGTAGCTTTCCTGATCCAGGAAGTGAGAGCCATCGCCATCACTATAGAGATAGGAGGCCGGGACTAGCTGGAGGTCCGGCTCTTTGAACTTGTCACTCGCCTTGAATGTTTTTTCAAAGACTGCGCTGGTGAGGAGGTTGCGCATCTTGAGCCTCACCAAAGTCTGGCCGCCACGCGCGGTGGGGGTGGTGATGTCTGAGTCCAGACACGCGTACGGTGCATTTTCAAGCTCGAACAAGGTCTTGCGCTTGATGTTGATCGCTTCAATTAATACGGCCATGAACTCCTCAAAGGCAGGTCGGCAATTTAATGCGAACCTGAACCAGCTACCGATTAAGTATATCGGGCAGCTATTGGTGTGGCCGGTCGCAGATTATTTGTCCTACTATTTGTTCCGGAGCTCGATGAGCATCTCGCCTTTTTCCGGGCTTTATTCCGTGCGTAGAGCTGTCAAAGGATCGACACTCGCGGCGCGCGCTGCAGGCAACGCACTCGCCGCAAGTGCAACTACGGCCACGCCCACGACTGCCAGCAGATAACTCACGACATCCAACGGCTTCACTCCATACAGGGACGACGTCAACGCGCGTCCTACCAACATCGCAAGGGGAACACCGAGGACTACTCCTACCGCGGTCAGCAGCAGACTGTCCTTCAGGATCATCCAAACCACTTGCTCGCGCCGCGCTCCGACTGCCATGCGCACACCGATCTCC
>Ga0209624_10003816_pt1 | contig 10512 bp, 10 predicted proteins | sample JacPinW_OM2H0_O1_FD_188565 | JGI IMG/M metagenome (GOLD analysis project Ga0209624, IMG submission 188565) | Forest soil microbial communities from Algoma, Ontario, Canada - Jack Pine, Ontario site 1_JW_OM2H0_O1 (SPAdes) (version 2) | ecosystem: Environmental > Terrestrial > Soil > Boreal... | reverse complement strand
TCAAGTCTCGTCCCGGCCAGGAGCCGGCGGTTCAGTTCGAAGAGCAACTCGACGGTGATCTCATCGCCCTGGCCGACCCTGTCGAGACCGTAGTGCATCGCGTCGATGTTTCCGAGCACCTCGGTGGCAGTCACGTCTGACGTCGGCTCGCGCCTCGCGCGAACCGCCTCGGCCCGTAGCAATCGCCGCGCGCCAATCTCGAGCCCCTCGATACGGGAGGAGGCGACAGACTCGGCGCGAAGCAAGATGCGTGCGAGGGCCTCCGTGTCCACAAGCGCCCTTGCCTCGGAGTTCAGGCGCGCTATCGCCGCTTCTGCGTCCGCGACATCCGCGGCGACGTCCCCGGCGAGCACGAAAGCTCGACCCACAAGCCGATCAGGAACGTAGGCATCGTAATCGCACGATCGCCTCGCCCGACGCGGGAGGCCCGCATCGGCGATTTCGCTCGTCCAGTGTCGTCTCAAAAGCTCCGGCATACTCGGCCTTTATCGGAGTTTAGCTTATAATATCCAATATGGCATCTTTCTATTGGAGCTTACGCCCTCAGCACCCATAAGCCCTACCCGTACTTGGCCGTACGGAGACGCCTACCGCCTCCCGCCGCGAGCCTGGATCAGGCACATGATTTATGTGTAATACTTAAGTGAGTGCTTAAGTATTACGAACCCGCGGAGCAGAAGGTCGACCTCCTGTTCGGCGCGCTGGCGGACCCAAACCGCCGAGCGATGGTCGACCGCCTGATCACCGGCCCCGTGTCGGTGAGCGAGCTCGCCCGTCCGCTTGAGATGTCGCTACCCGCTGTCGTCCAGCACTTGCATGTGCTCGAGGCGAGCGGGCTCGTTCGCTCGCAGAAGCTTGGGCGAGTGCGCACGTGCACGCTGGAGCCCACGGCTCTGCGAGCGGCGGAGCGATGGATCTCAGAGCGCCGGACAGTCTGGGAGGAAAGCCTTGATCGCCTTGGCGCGTACCTGGCCGAGGCACAGGACCAGCCACAGCAGAGCAAAGACCGACCACAGCAAGGGAGCTAGCAATGAGCGACACAGAGCAGACCGCGATGGAGCGGTCGACCACACATTCCACATTCGTCATCGAGCGCACCTACGCCGCCCCACCCCAGAAGGTGTTCGACGCGTGGGCCAACCCGGCGGCCAAGTCAAGCTGGTTCGGGCCGCCGACGAAGGACGATTACTCGCTCGACTTCCGCGTGGGCGGGGTCGAGCACTTCACCTCCGGCGCGCCGGACGGCGCCCACTACACCTTCGACGCACGCTTCATGGACATCGTTCCAGGACTGCGGATCGTGCACTGTTACGACATGCTGCGCGACGCCACCCGTATCTCCGTATCGGTGGCTACCATCGAGCTCGAGGCCCACGGCACGGGCACGCGCCTGACGCTCACGGAGTACGGGGTCTATCTCGACGGGCAGGACACCAGCGAGGCACGCGAACATGGCACCAAGGAGATGATCAAGGCGCTCGGCACATACGTGGATGGAGGAGATAGCCAGTGAACACAGCCGCCACCGACGAGCGCCCGCAGATGCGGGAACCGGCAGGAAAGCCCGCGCCGGGCGACGTTGACCGGAGCGGCGCGCCCACCCCCGGCGTCAGCGCGGACCCGCCGGCTGAGCGCTGGACCGCCCTATATGTGCTGTGCGTGGGCATGCTGATGATCGTCCTCGACGTGACGATCGTCAACGTGGCGCTGCCCTCGATCCAGGACGACCTGCACTTCACCACCGCCAGCCTCGCGTGGGTGGTCAATGCCTACCTGATCGCCTTCGGTGGACTGCTGTTGCTGGCAGGACGCTTCGGCGATCTGATCGGCCGCAGGCGGATCTTCCTCGCCGGCGTCGGGCTCTTCACGGCCGCGTCGCTCGCGTGTGGCCTAGCTGACAGCCAGTCGCTGTTGATCGCAGCGCGCTTCGTGCAGGGCATCGGCGGAGCGATGACCTCCGCGGTGATCCTCGGCATGATCGTGACGATGTTCCCCGAGCCGCGCGAGCAGGCCAAGGCGATCGGCGTGTACGCGTTCGTCGCCTCCGCCGGCGGCTCAGTCGGGCTGCTCGCCGGAGGCGTGATCACACAGTCGATCGACTGGCACTGGATCTTCTTCGTCAACATCCCCATCGGGCTAGCCACAGCCATCTACGCGAAACGGCTGCTCGAGCACGATCCCGGCATCGGCCTCAGCGAGGGTGCCGATGTACCCGGCGCTGTCCTGATCACCTCAGCGCTGATGCTGGGCGTGTACACGATCGTCAAGCCCGCCGCGCAGGATGGCTGGGGCGCAACGCGCACGCTTACCCTGGGCGCCGTCTCGCTGGTGCTGCTGCTGGGTTTCCTCGCCCGTGAGGCAACCGCAAGCAAACCACTCGTGCCATTGCGGATCTTCCGCTCGCGCAACGTCGCCTCGGCGAACCTCATCCAGGTGCTGTCCGTAGCGGGCATGTTCGGCGTGTTCTTCCTCGGCGCGCTGTACCTGCGCCGGGTGCTCGGCTACGATGCGCTCGAGATCGGGCTTGCGTTCCTGCCTGTGTCGGTGGCGATGGGCACGCTTTCCATCCGCTACTCAGAGCAGCTGGTCACACGTTTCGGCGCGCGCAACCTGCTCGTGCCTGGTCTCGTGCTGATCGGGCTGGCGCTGGTGTTGCTCGCGCTCGCGCCCGTACACGGCAGCTATGTAGTACACGTGATGCCGTCGATGCTGCTGCTGGGGATCGGCGCGGGCGTGTGCTTCCCCGCGCTGATGAACGTGGCGATGACGGGCGCAAGCCCGCAGGACGCGGGGCTCGCGTCGGGGCTCGTGAACACCACCGCACAGATCGGCGGCGCGCTGGGACTGGCGGTGCTTGCCACCCTTTCCACATCGCGCAGCTCGCATCTGATCGCACAGGGCCATTCCACACCAGCCGCGCTCACGAGCGGCTACCACCTCGCTTTCTGGATCGCAGCGGCGCTGATCGTCGCGGCGATCGCTGTTGTGCCGGTGGTGCTGAGCGATAGCCGCAAGCCGGTGGACCTGTAGCGAGCCGGCAGGCTTGTAAGGAACTGCGGCTATACGACCAATCTGCTCGACCGTCTCCCGCGAGAGCTTGCCGGCCATGCACTCGAACTCGGCGGCACACTGGAAGCGCCGGTGCGCAAGATGCACCCGGGCATCACCCTGCCGACGCTCACGTGACCCCAAGGCAAATCATCCGTTAGCTTGACGGCGATCCGTATGGTCCGACGTCGGCGTTTTGTATGATAGCGATGTGTTGCTGAGGCGAGCGATCGAGGAGAGCTACCGAGACATGGTCGCAACGCGGCGGATCACCATCGTTACTGGACCCAGGCAGTCGGGAAAGACGACCTTGGTGCGGAGCCAGCTCTCCGGCTCCGCGACAATGCGCAGCCTTGATGAACAGGGCGTACTCGACGCGGCCCTCGAGGACCCCGCCGGGTTCGTCGCTGTCGGCGGTCGGCCCCTGATTATCGATGAGGTCCACCGCGGTGGCGAGCCACTGGTACGTGCCATCAAGGCACAAGTCGACCGCGATTCCAGCCCCGGCCAGTTTGTCCTGACTGGATCATCAAACTTCTTGACCGTTCCGAACATCTCAGAGTCCCTCGCCGGCCGAGCGGGGTTCCTGGAGGTGTGGCCGTTCACCCAGGGAGAGCTAATGGGTGTCATCGACCGCTTCGTGGATCGTCTGTTCGCCGGAGTTGCGGCATTGGCTGAATACCGACCGAGCGGAGTTAGTCGCGGCGAGCTGCTCGATCGGGCGTACACCGGGGGGTATCCGGAGGTGCACGAGCTACCGGCGAGACAGCGTGCCGGCTGGTTCCGGGACTATGTGCGCACAACAATCGAACGCGATGTGGTCGAGCTGTCAGGGATTCGCAAGGTCCCAGAGATGAGGCAGCTGCTTCGCCTACTGGCGGCACGTTCCAGTTGCGAGCTGGTCATGCAGAGCCTCATCAACGACTCGGCGCTCGAGCGCCAGGCGGTCTACGACCACCGGGGATGGCTCGAAACGATCCATCTCGTGACGACCTTGCCGGCCTGGTCACGCAACCTCACGCGGAGGGTCAAGAAGCGTCCCAAGGTGTTTCTTACAGACCCCGGCTTGGCAGCATGGCTCATGGGCAAGACACCAGAGGCGCTGGAGAGTCCTAGCGATCCAGCAACCGGTCGACTCGTCGAGACATTCGTCTTCGCGGAGTTGCGCCGCCAGCTGACCTGGGCCACAATCGACGCAACCCTGTTCCATTGGCGAGACCGCTCTGGTGGGGAGATCGATTTCGTGCTGGAGTCCGCCGACGGCCGCATCGTCGCAGTGGAGGTCAAGACTGGCCAGACCCCTAAACCGGAGTGGTTCGGCTGGCTAGAGCACATACGCGACACCCTCGGGGACAGCTTCACGGCCGGTGTAGTTCTATACGGCGGCCGACACGTGCTCCCGTTCGGCAACCGTCTGATGGCCGCTCCGATCTCAGCCTTGTGGGAGCTATGAAACCGCGGTGTGACCATCAACGACCGCGTGCTGCATGACAAAGGCCCCGCTGTCAGTCTAAACTGACAGCATGAACCTCGATGAGCTGACGGCGGCCACCACCTCCGAGGACCCAGCAATTGGCCTACGCGCGGCGCTAGCGCTGCGGCGACTGGCCGAGCGCGTGGAGGCAAGCCAGGTGACTGTGGCCCGACACAAGGGCTGGTCGTGGCAGCAGATCGGCGACGCGCTGGGCGTCACGCGCCAATCGGTGCACGCCAAGCACGGAAAGGAGCTGTGATGGGCAGGCAACCCAAGGCACGGCGGCGTGGCGAGGAATACCACCCGTGGTCGACATACATCGTGGCGCGCGAAGAAGCGCGCCGTCGTGGCGATCGCACAATCGGAACCGAGCTTCTTTTGGTGGCACTCTTGTGCGATCCCGCACTGGCGGGTGCGGTCGGCACAGACGCGGCACAAGCCCGCGCCGCACTCGACGAACTCGACAATGAGGCCCTGGTCGCGATCGGCATGGACCCCCCGCCCGAGGTGCCACCGCTACCAAGCGCTGACCCGGCCACCGTGCCAGCACGGCCGACGTTCAAAATGGTGCTGCACAAACACCTACGGCTCACGCCTTGTGCAAAGCGGGTGCTCAGCGAGTCTTCCAGAAGCATGCGTCGCGGCCACTCCCACCCTGGCGCGGAGCACGTGCTCGCGGGCATCCTCGAACTGCGCGAGCCCGATCCGGCGGCCGAGCTACTCGCAAAGCTGGGTGTGCAACCGGATGCCGTCAGAGACCGCTTGGCGGCTGCATGACGGTGGTGCCGGAGCGTGAACTACCCTGGCTGTGTGGGCAATTGTTGCTGGCACTGTTGTTGGCGAGCACGGGCGTGAGCGCGTGACGGCTGTCGTTCGCGCAGAGTCGCTGTCCAAGCGCTTCGGCGAGGTGCTGGCGGTTCAGGACCTGTCGTTTGCGCTGGAGGCAGGCACGATCACCGGCTTCCTCGGCCCTAACGGCGCGGGCAAGACGACCACGCTGCGCATGCTGCTGGGCCTGGCCGCGCCGACAAGCGGCAGGGCGCTTGTGTTCGACACGAGCTACGCGCAGCTGGTCACCCCGGCGCTGCGGATCGGGGCAGTGCTGGAGGCCACCGACTTCCACCCCGGCCGTAACGGGCGCGATCATCTGCGCACGCTGGGGAGAGCCGCCGAGGTGCCCGACTCGCGCGCGGATGAGGTGCTGAGGCTGGTCGAGTTGACCAGTGCGGCGAAGCGTCGGGTCAAGGGCTACTCGTTGGGCATGCGCCAGCGCTTGGGCTTGGCGGCAGCGCTGCTGGGCGACCCGGAGCTGTTGATCTTGGACGAGCCGGCAAATGGCCTGGACCCCGAGGGGGTGCGCTGGCTGCGCGACTTCCTGCGTGCGTTTGCCTCAGAGGGACGCACGGTGCTGATCTCAAGCCACGTGCTCGCGGAGGTCGCACAGACGGTGGATCAGGTGTTGATCATCAGCCGCGGGCGGCTCGTGGTGGAGTCCTCGCTGAGAGAGCTGACAGCTCGTGTGGGCGGCTCGGTTCGCGTTCGCACACCCAACCTCGCGGAGCTGCAGCAGGCGTTGGCTCGAGAGCAACTGCAAACCAGTCCCAGCAATGAGCACGTCCTGCTCGTGCATGGCACGAGCAGCGAGCGCGTCGGCGACATCGCCTTCGCCGCCGGCATCCCGCTGCACGAGCTCTCCACGGAAGGCTCATCGCTTGAGGAGATCTTCCTGGAGCTGACCACGGAGGCACCGGCGTGATCGCACAAATCAGAGCAGAGCTGTTGAAGGTGCGCTCGACGCGCACGACGCTCGGCCTGCTGCTGGGGATGGTGGCACTGATCCTCCTGTTCTCGCTGTTGACCGCGCTCCTGAGCCACGCGGACTCAATTTCGAGCGCTGAGGACCAGCGGCAGCTGCTCAGCATCGGCGACCTCTCTGGACTGTTCTCAGCGCTGGCCGGCGTGCTGCTGGTGACAAGTGAGTACCGCTACGGGACGATCCGCCCGACCTTCCTGTTCACGCCCCGCCGCCCACAGGTACTCGTGGCCAAGCTCGCCGCCGGCCTGCTCGCAGGCGTAGTTTTCGGCGTGATCGGCGAGGGTCTGGGCTTCCTGCTCGGCTACGTGATCCTCGACGCCCGCGGCATCTCGTTCTCGCTCGGAGGCGGTGACGTGGCGCTGCTCCTGTTGGGAACGTTCGCCGGGACCGCGCTTTGGGGCGCTATGGGTGTAGGTCTCGGGGCGATCCTGCGCAACCAGGTTGGCGCGGTGATCACGCTGTTGGCATGGGGCTTCGTCGTCGACAACCTGTTGTTCGGGCTGGTCCCTTCGGTCGGGCGCTTCACCCCGACCCGCGCCCAGGACGGTCTCATCGGCCTGACTACCGAACACCTCCTCTCCCCCGTCGCCGCCGGCCTGGTGCTCCTAGCGTGGGTGGTGCTGCTCGCCGTGATCGGCCTGCCGCTGATCACACGCCGCGACGTAACCTAAGCCGCTTGAGCACTGATCCGGCAGGCAACTCGACGTACGCGGGGCGCACGGCCTGGGCGCGTAGCCTGGCGGCCCCGGTGCGCGATTTCCTGGGTACGGAGACGGGCAGCGCGAGCGTGCTGCTGGCCGGCACGCTGATAGCGCTGGTGTGGGCAAACTCCCCCTGGTCGCACTCGTATGGGTCGCTGTGGAGCACGAAACTGCTTGTTCGGATCGGCGGCCACGGCATCGCGCTGGATCTGCGCCATTGGGTCAATGAGGGATTGATGACGCTGTTCTTCCTGGTGGTCGGGCTGGAGGCGAAGCGCGAGCTCGACCTGGGCGAGTTGCGCGAGCGGCGACGGCTGACGATCCCCGCGGTGGCGGCGCTCGGCGGCATGAGCGTGCCGGTGGCGATCTACCTGGCATTCAACGCGGGTGGCCCAGGCGCTCACGACTGGGGCGCTGCGATGTCAACCGACACTGCCTTTGCGCTTGGCGCAGCGGCGATCCTCACGCCACGTGCGGCGACCCGCCTGCGCGTGTTCCTGCTGACGCTGGCAGTGGTGGACGATCTCGGCGCACTACTGGTGATCGCGACCGTGTACACGGCCCATGTGTCAGTGCTGGCGCTGGCAATCGCGGTCGCGTTGTTCGGCTGGCTTTTGGCGCTACGTTACGTGCCGCTCGCGCGCGGACCACTGTCGGTGGCGATCGCGGTGGGCGTGTGGATCGCGATGCTCAAGTCGGGCGTGGATCCGGTGATCTCGGGCTTGGCAATCGGGCTGGCAACGAGCGCATACCCACCGTCGCGTGAAGACCTCGAGCGCGCAACGGACCTGGCGCGCTCGTTTCGCGAGCAGCCCACGCCGGAGCTCGCGCGCTCAGCCCAGCAGGGAGTGGCCTCGGCGATCTCGCCCAACGAGCGCCTTCAATATGGCCTGCACCCATGGACCGGCTATGTGATCGTGCCGCTGTTCGCGCTGGCCAACGCGGGCGTACACGTCACCGGCAGCCTGCTCGAAGCCGCCATCAGCTCGCCGATCACGCTCGGCATCCTCGTGGGCTACGTAGTCGGCAAGCCGATCGGGATCGCGGGCGCCTCCTGGCTTGCGTCGCGGCCGGCGATGCACGGCCCACGCTCGCCGCTCAGCCCGCCGCTGCTGGCAGCGGGCGGGGCGTTCGCTGGGATTGGGTTCACCGTGTCGCTGTTGATCTCGAGCCTTGCCTTCAGCGGACGCCAACTCGACGAGGCCAAGCTCGGCGCGTTGGGCTCGGTGGTGCTCGCACCGGCGCTCGCATGGGCGGTGCTACAGATCGTCAAACGCCTGCCCGCAACCGTGCGCGCTCGTCAGTTGGCAGGCACCGCGGAGGACATCCTCGATCTCTCACAGGACGTGGACCCCCAGCGCGACCACATTCGCGGTAGCGAGGACGCGCCGGTGACGCTGGTTGAGTACGGCGACTTCGAGTGCCCCTACTGCGGCCGAGCGGAGCTCGTGATCCGCGAGCTGCTCGCATCCTTCGACGACGACGTTCGCTACGTGTGGCGCCACCTGCCGCTGAACGACGTCCACCCCAACGCCCAGCTTGCAGCGGAGGCAGCAGAGGCGGCAGCCGCACAGGGGAACTTCTGGGAGATGCACGACACGCTGCTGCAGCACCAGGGCGATCTGCGCCCCTCGCACATCGCGACCTATGCACAGGAACTCGGTCTCGACTCACAGCGGCTGCTGTCAGAGCTGCACAGCCGCGAGTACACATCGAGGGTGAGCGAGGACGTGACGAGCGCTGACGAAAGCGGGGTGTCTGGGACGCCCACGTTCTTCATCAACGGGCGCCGTCACTACGGCACGTATGACATCGACACACTCAGCGCGACGGTGACGGCCGCGCTGCGGCGCGCGCGCCTGACAACCAAGGCGGCGTGAGCGGCGTGTCCGCTGCGCTGCGCCGTGCGGGACGGGCGGCAATCGTGATGCCTGCGATGTTCGCGATCGGCGAGGAGTTGATCGGCAACCCAGCGCTGGCGACGTTCGCGGCGTTCGGCTCGTTTGCGATGTTGCTGTTGGTCGATTTCGGCGGGCCGCTGAGGGAACGGCTGCAGGCCCAGGCCGCGCTCGCGCTGGCGGGCTGCGTGTTGGTCTGTTTGGGGACGTTGGCGTCACAAAACGTGTGGGTTGCCTCCGTGGCGACAGCAGCGGTGGGCTTTGCGGTGATCTTCGCCGGTGTGGTCAGCTCAGTGCTGGCCGGAGCAACGACGTCGCTGCTGCTGGCGTTCGTGTTGCCGGTTACGCTCGCGGCACCAGCCTCCTCGGTGCCCGATCGCCTTGCGGGCTGGGCGATGGCCTGCGCAGCGGCGCTGCTTGCGGTTGGCCTGTTGTGGCCGGCGCCTGCCCGTAGCGAGCTGCGCTCGGCGGCTGTGAGCGCGTGCAGAGGGCTGGCAGGGAGACTGCGGGCAGAGGTCGCCTACACGTTGAGCGACCGGGATGAGCTGTTCGCGCGCGATCGCGACCACGCTGTGGAGCAGGCTGACGAGGCGGTTGGCGCCCTGCGCCAGGGCTTCCTCGCCACGCCCTACCGCCCCACCAACCTGAGCACCTCGGCGAGGACAGTAGTGCGCCTGGTCGATGAGCTGAGCTGGCTGAGCGAGATCGTCGCCCAGTCGTCAGCCCCGATCGCACGCAGCCCTGTCGATAACAGCGCATGCGCCATGAAGGTGGCAGCGGCGGCCGTACTCGAGCGGGGAGCCGAGCTGCTCGAGCAGATCGGTGGAGATTGCAGCGAGCTACACGCGGCGATGGCGGAGCTGAGCCACGCCGCGAGTGGGCTCGAGAACAGCGCCACGAGCGAAGCGATCACCTCCCTCGATCCGAGCTTCCGCGCACAGGAGCTTGGCTTCGCAGTGACGACGATCGCGCACAACATCGACCTGACAGCGGCGGCCGAGCGGCGTAGCTGGGTGGCACGGATGCTGGGACGCCAGCCGGAGGGCCTAGCAGGACGCCTCTCCGCAGCGCAGGAGCGAGCGGCGGCGCACGTGGACCGCGACTCGGTGTGGTTGCACAACAGCGTGCGTGGGGCTGTTGGCTTGGCGTTGGCCGTGTTCGTGGCCAGCGAGTCTGGCGTTCAGCATTCCTTCTGGGTGGTGTTGGGCACGCTGTCGGTACTGCGCTCCAACGCACTGAGTACGGGGCAGACGGTCGTGAGCGGCCTATCTGGCACGGTAGTGGGATTTGTGGTGGGCGCAGCGCTGCTGGCAGTGATTGGCACGAACGTGACGCTCTTGTGGTTCCTGCTGCCGGTGGCGATCCTGTTTGCTGGAGTCGCCCCCGCCGCGATCTCGTTCGCAGCCGGCCAAGCGGGCTTCACGCTAACGCTGGTGTTCCTGTTCAACATCATCCAGCCGGCTGGCTGGCTGGTGGGCCTGCTGCGGGTGGAGGACATTGCGTTGGGATGCGCGGTGAGCCTGTTCGTGGGTCTTCTGTTCTGGCCGCATGGCGCCCGCGGATCGTTGCGGCGGG
>Ga0209624_10003814_pt1 | contig 10513 bp, 8 predicted proteins | sample JacPinW_OM2H0_O1_FD_188565 | JGI IMG/M metagenome (GOLD analysis project Ga0209624, IMG submission 188565) | Forest soil microbial communities from Algoma, Ontario, Canada - Jack Pine, Ontario site 1_JW_OM2H0_O1 (SPAdes) (version 2) | ecosystem: Environmental > Terrestrial > Soil > Boreal... | reverse complement strand
CGATTGATCTGAAGCGCGAAGGGCCGATGCCGAGCCTGGACGGCGCGGTGAAGTGGCTCAACTCTGCGCCGCTTTCGACGAAACAGCTCAAAGGCAAAGTGGTGGTGATCGATTTCTGGACGTACTCCTGCATCAATTGTCTGCGGGCGATCCCGTATGTCGAGGCGTGGTGGGAGAAATACAAGGATGACGGCCTGGTCGTGATCGGCGTACACACGCCGGAGTTTGCGTTCGAAAAAGACGCGGCCAACGTCCAGAAGTCGCTGGGCGACCTAAAGATCACGTATCCCGTTGCGGTCGATAGCAACTACGCGATCTGGAATGCGTTTCACAATCAATATTGGCCGGCGCACTATTTCATCGATGCCGGAGGGCAGATTCGCTATCACCATTTCGGCGAAGGGCAGTACGACGAGTCGGAGCAAGTGATTCAGCAGTTGCTGAAAGAGAAGGGCGCGAGTTTGAAAAATGCCGGGCTCGTCCAGGTGAATGGAACTGGGGCGCAGGCGGCGCCGGATTCGCGCGATGTGGCTTCGCCCGAAACTTATATTGGTTACGAACGCGCTCAGCACTACGCTTCGCCAGAGTCGATCAAGCAGGACAAGGCGCAGAATTACACGGCGCCCGTGCGGCCGACGGTGAATCAGTGGGGGCTTGTCGGAAGCTGGAACGTGAGCGGCGAGCACGCGACTTTGAACACCGCCCCGGGCAAAGTTATTTTCAGATTTCATGCGCGCGATTTGCATCTTGTCTTGGGGCCGGGGAAGAACGGAAAGCCGGTACGATTCCGGGTGAAGATCGATGGCACGGCCCCGGGCGCGGATCACGGCGTGGACACCGATGAGAGCGGCGCGGGTGAAGTGAAAGAGTATCGTCTGTACCAGCTTATTCGCCAAAAGGGCGCGGTCGAAGATCGAACGTTCGAAATTGAGTTTCTTGATCCTGGCGTGCAAGCGTTTGCGTTCACGTTTGGATGAATCAGAAGAGAGGTCGATATGAGTTCGTCTAGCGATGCCAAAAATCATTCCGTGCCGGAGAGCAACACAGTGACCCGGCGATCGTTTCTGGTGGGAGCGGGCGTGGCCGCCATTGGCGCGACATGGTGGTGGTCGCTTGGGCGACAGCCAATTACTGCCGAGGCGGCGGGCGCGGGCGCGCCGAAGATGGTGACGATTATCGGCTTTAAGGACAACGGGACCCGTACAACGAAAGAGTCCGTGGCCCGCGTTGTGAAGTCGGAAGAGGAATGGCGGAAGCAACTCTCGCCGGCGGCTTTTGAGGTTGCACGACGGGCGGGAACCGAGCGGCCGTACTCGAGTGACCTCCTGAACGTTCACGATAAGGGCGTGTTTCGCTGCATTTGCTGCGATAACGCGCTGTTCGATTCATCGACCAAATTCGAATCGGGCACGGGCTGGCCCAGCTTTTATCAGCCGATCGCGAAAGAAAACATCGTCGAGTCGGTGGATCTGAGTTTGGGGATGACGCGCACGGCGGTGTCGTGCCGGCTGTGCGACGCGCACCTGGGACATGTGTTCGATGACGGTCCGAAACCCACGGGGCTGCGCTATTGCATGAACGGTGTCGCAATGCGATTCGCAAAGGCGAGCGCCTAAAGCGGATCATTCGCATCGGGAAATTCGCGTGCTAGTCTAGTGGCATGAACACACTCGAAGACAGCCGCGCCGCGGCGCTGCTGCAAGCCCAAGAGAAAGCGAACGAACTCTTCCACGCCGTCGAGTCCAAAGGACTCATCCGCCCTGGCATTTCCGAGAGCAAGCTCAATCAAGACATCTACGACCTCGCGCATCAGATGTACGGGATTTCGACGTATTGGCACAAACGCATTGTGCGCGCCGGACGAAATACGCTCGCGCCCTACGATGAGAATCCGCCCGATCTGACGATTGGTGAGGACGACATTTTGTTTCTCGATCTCGGTCCCGTGTTCGAGGAATGGGAAGCGGATTTCGGGCGCACGTTTGTCGTGGGCTCCGATCCTGTGAAGCTCAAGCTTCGCGACGATATTGAGAAGGCGTTTGCGGATGGGAAGCAATACTTCAAGAGCCATCCCGACATCAAGGCGGACGAGTTGTATCGTCACGCCCACGAACTCGCCGCAAAATATGGCTGGGAATATGGCGGACCGATCGCTGGACATTTGATCGGGCATTTTCCTCATGAGCGAATTCCCGGAGATAAGGTCTCGCTGTATGTTCATCCGGACAATCCGATTCGCATGCGCGGCGTCGGCGAAGATGGACAGGAACGACACTGGATCCTCGAGATTCACTTTGTCGATCGCGCGCGCCAAATTGGCGGTTTCTACGAAGAACTTCTGACGGTAGGCTGAAAGCCTATCCTGACCGCGAAAGCCCCACGTCGCGCTTTCGCAGAGATGTATTTCCGCGCTGCCCATGAGAAACGTAACCGTCGAGTCGCGTCCTGCTGCCTGGAAGACCTTGCTGGCCTTCGGCATCATTTATTTTGTCTGGGGCTCGACGTTCCTCGCGATTCGCATCGGCGTGCATGAAGTTCCGCCGCTGCTGTTTGCAGCGATGCGATTTGGAACGGCGGGCGCGGCGCTGCTCCTGTGGACCATCGCGAAACGCGAGCGGATGCCGGGTGGGCGGCAATGGGTCACGATGACTCTGCTGGCGGCGATGATATTTTTGTGCGATTACGGTCTGCTCTTTTGGGCGGAGCGGCGCGTGCCGTCGGGAATCGCGGCGGTCATGCTGGGTACGATTCCGGCGTTCATGGCGCTGTCCGAGATTATTCTTCTGCGAACGCAGAAGCTGACGGTACGGCTCGCGATCGCTTTGTTGATTGGCATTGGCGGTGTCGCGGTGCTGATGAGCCGATCGCTCAATCTGGGCGGCGCGCCGATTGATCAGATGGGCGCGGTGGCGCTCCTTATAGCGTCGGTCACGTGGTCGATCGCGTCGGCGTTGCCAAAGATGATGCCGGTGCCAGAGTCGAAGACAGTGAGTTCGGCGATGCAGATGTTCATCGGCGGATTCATGTTGCTCGCGGTGTCGGGCGGCGCGGGAGAGTTTGCGCGGTTTCATCCGGCTGAGGTTTCGGGGCGAGTGTGGTGGTCGCTGATTTATCTGATTGTCGCGGGTTCGATCATCGGTTTCACGGCGTATGTGTGGCTGCTTCATCATGAGTCGCCGACGAAAGTTGGCACATACGCTTACGTGAATCCCGTTGTGGCCGTGTTGATTGGATATTTTTTGGGCGGGGAAGCGTTGGATGCGCGCATTGTCGTCGGCGCCGCGTTCGTGCTCGTCAGCGTGATTGTGATTACGACCCCGAAAGCGAAGAAGACCGAGACGGTTCCTACCGTGACCGCGAGAGACGCTGCCTGATTCCGAATTACCCGCCCGAATGAATTGGTTCCGCTCGTTCCTGCCCGCACCCAGCATTGCAAACGCACGCCGCTCCCACTAGAATCCGCGGAATTAGAGGGGGCGTCATGAACAAAATTCTTCTCGGTGTCATCCTTGGGGCGGTTCTCGGAGCGATTGATGGCGCGACGGCGTGGTTCACGCCGGAGGTTCGTCCGATGATTTTGCAAATCATCATCGGAGGAGCGATCAAGGGCATCATCGCGGGAGCAATTATCGGCGCGTTTGCGCGTAAGGTACATTCCGTCGGAGCGGGCGTATTGTTTGGCCTTGTCGTCGGCGCGGTGCTGGCGTTCATCGTCGCGCAGCTTCAGCACGCCCACTATCTGGAAATTATTGTGCCGGGCAGCATCGTGGGCTTGATTCTTGGTTTTGTGACGCAGAAATACGGCGCGGCTCGCGCGGTTGTGCCTGCCGGTTGAGTCGAGTTCGCTCCAATTCGGATTGAGTTCAATGTGGAGTCAGCTTGGTTGGAAACGGTTCTTGCTGATTCCGAGGCTCGCCATCTTGGACTCGAGGGTCTGGCGTGGGATTCCCAATTTCGCCGCGGCGCCTGACGGACCTGACACGCGGCCGTTGCTGGCGCGCAAAGCGTCTTCGATGAGGCTGCGCTCCTGATCGGAATCAAGCCGGCCAAGTCCACGCAACGCTGTGGAAGTCGCGGGGGCGTCGTCAGTTGTGGGCGTCTGGCGCAGCCAGCTCTCATCCACCGAAAATGTGTCGCCGTCGCAAAGCAGGACGGCGCGCTCGACGATGTTTTGCAGCTCGCGGATGTTGCCGGGCCAGTCGTATGCGGCGAACAAGTCCAGCGTACGTTTCTGGATATTGCGGATCTTCTTGCCGGCGCGCTTTCCGTAGCGGTCGATCAGATATTCGACGAGCAGTGGAACGTCGTCGACCCGCTCGCGCAGAGACGGAATCTGAATCGGAAAGACGTTCAACCGATAGAATAAGTCCGATCGGAACGTTCCGTCTGCCACCGCCGCTTTCAGGTTTCGATTGGTCGCGGCAAGAATTCGAACATCGATCGCGATGGGCTGATTGCTGCCGAGCCGTTCGATCTCGCGTTCCTGCAAGACACGCAACAGAGAAACCTGAGTTTCCGCCGGTAATTCTCCAATTTCATCGAGAAAAATCGTTCCGCCATCGGCGGCTTCGAATCTCCCAAGGCGCCGCTGAAACGCTCCCGTAAATGCGCCTTTTTCATGCCCGAAGAGTTCCGAAGAGATCAGCGATGCCGGGATCGTGGCGCAATTCACTCGAATGAATGCGCGACGCGCGCGATTCGACTGTTTATGAATCGCGCGGGCGATCAACTCCTTGCCTGTCCCAGTCTCGCCGAGAATCAATACGGTGGAATCCGTCGGCGCGACTCGACCGACATCCGACAGGACGCGCAAGAGCTTCTGCGACGAGCCGACAATTTCTTCAAACATCGAAGAGCGATCGACTTCTTCGCGCAGCGCCAGGTTTTCGTTTTCCGCGCGCTGGACCGCGACCTTGGCCTCTTCGATGTCGCTTTGCGCCACGTACCAACGCACGACATTTCCTTTTTCGTCGCGCATCGGGTTGAATCGGCTGACGAACCAGCGATAGGTGCCGTCTTTTCGGCGGCGCCGCACGTCGAGCTCGAAAGGAACATCTCCAGCCAATCCTTCGTTTCGCTCTGCAAGGTAACGATCGATGTCTTCGGAATGCACGATGCGTTCGGGGACGCCCGTTCCGAGCCAGTCGTCCATGGTCAGGCCGTAGTAGTCCAGCACAACGCGGCTGGCGTAGATTCCGGCGCCTTGCGAAGACAGCACAAAGACGTGTGTCGGCGCGAACTCGACGAGCTGCTGGAGCTCACGCTCGCTTTCGCGGAGCTTTTCCTCACGGCCGCGCAAGTCGTCATATAAATGTTGCAGGCGCCCAGCCGTTTCGTTGAAGACAGTGCTGAGTTGCGCCAGCTCGTCTTTGCCGTCGATCGGAATCTCGTGGTCGAATTCTCCGCGCGCCAGCGCTCTCGAGCCTTCCATTAGGCGGCGCAGCGGATGGGTGATGCTTTCCGTAACCACAACTCCGAGCAAGACCGCAAATATCACGGTGACAAAAACACCGATCGGGATGATCCACATCAATCGCTGTTGTGCTTGCGCGATGGATGCAAGCATTACTGCTCTGTCGGCGGCGACTGTTCGATCGACATTCTGGACGAGCTCTGCGCTCAACGATTCCAGTGGCTCGACTTGATTCTTCAGCCTCACGCGCAACGCGGTCCAATCGCCGGTCGCTGCCAATGTGCGAATTGCCTGTATGTGACCCGGCAGGGAGCTTTGAATCGCCTCCAACGTCACCAGCACAGTCGGATCGGGTTTTGCCGACGGTGGCAAGGCGGCGAATGAAGCCTGAGTTTCCGCTGCGTGCGCTATGAGCGACTTTTCGAGTTCGCCCGATTCCTGCACCAACTGGTCCACGTTTTCGGATTGCGCCAATTCGTTGAGCTTTGCGTGAAACGATCGGAGGTGAGTTTGGAGACGAAGAACCGCGATCAATTCCTGATCGACACCCAGCAGATGCTCGCGTTGATATCGCACATAGCTGAACTGCCACAGCATGAGTCCATTGCCCACCGTCATCAACACCACAACGAAGATGAAGCACCAGCGGAGCCTGGTCCCGATCAGCACACGCCGGATTGGCGCAATGGTTTCCACGGCGTTCATTGTATTGACGGGCTTGAGCTCATGATTTGCGTAAGTTGTTTTTGCAGTGACGCGAGGGCGCTTTCGGCATCGACCTTATGTTCCAGCACCGAGTGTAATGCTTGAACGTATGCCCCGGAAACAGCGGCGTATTTGTCTCCGGTCACTGTGGATGGCCGAGCAACGACGCGCGCGCCGGGAGAGCCTCCGGATTCCTGTTGATGAGTATAGGCGGCCAAAATCGTCGGAATCTCGAATCGAACAGGAAACTTGGGAGGCGCTGAATTCGCTCGTTGCTGATCAAGCTCCGCTTCTTTTTTGAGCAGGAAATGCACGAACGCGATCGCTTCAGCCTGATGCTTCGAGCTTCGTGAGACCGCGAGCCCTAGTCCACCCAGCGTGCCGACGCGGGCGCTCTTCTCGCCCGGCACACTTGTAAAACCCGACTGCAGATAGAAGGGGTATCCCACAACCGGATTCGCGATGAAATAGTCCGACTGCCAACCTCGTAGGAATGCCGTCCGTCCCGAAGTCCAGAACGCGTTTGTGGAATCCCACTCTTCATAGGAAAGCGCAGTCGGCGGTGAAATCGTGCCGACCCAGCGCGCAGCGCGCTTCCAAGCGCGAATCGTGTTCGGATTGTTGACGCTGACCTGTCCGTCCGCTTCGACGACGTGGCCGCCTCCGGCCGACGCTTGCCATTCGATCGCGTCACAAAATAGCCCTTCGTCAGCGGCGCCGGGCCAGACAAATCCCCAAAAATCTTTTTGACCTCTTGCTCGCTCGCCGGCTTGAATCCGGGTTGCCATTTTCTCGAGCTCGTCCCACGTTCGCGGCGGTTCGCGATAACCGTATTTCTGGAGCAGGTCTGTTCGATAGAGAAGCACGCCAGTGTTGGAGTGATAAGGCATAGCGACCAATCTGCCCTTCACGGTGTAGTTGGCGATCAAGTCCGGATCGCTCGCCTGAGACTCCGTCGCGAAGTTGGGTTTCAGATCAACGAGATATTCGCTGAGGATTCCGGGCCAGATGACATCGATGCCATAAACATCCGGCGTGGTGGCACCTTTCTTGAGCAAGCTCTTGATCAACTCGAGTTGTGCACTGGCGTTCTCCGGCGCCGGCAAATGCGTGACTCGAATTCCAGTCTCCTTCGTGAAATCGTCGAGGACCGCTTCGTGAGAAGCGTCGCGTTCGCGCGAATCATGTGACCACTCGAGGTCGAGGAAGGTCAGTGTGACGGGTTCCTTGGGGGCTTGGTGGCAGCCAACGAAGAATACGGTGAGACATGCGAGTACTGCGAACACGCTTAAGCGGATTTCGAGTCGGCGCTCCGGTCTTGCGGAAGAGACAGCTACGCCAAATCGAGTGTAGGAGGACGCGTTAACCATGACCTGAGCTTTTGGAAGGAACTAATCTACAGCAGTTCGGGAATTTCTGCTTGAGAGGCAAGCAGAGCGGTGATCGGCAGAAACGCCGCGCTCAATTTTCCGTCCAAGTAAGAGACAGACCGCGGAGAACGAAACTCCGCCGCGTGGGTGCCCGGAAGTAAGGCCAATCAGTTCAATGAGATAGAGAGTGCGAAGGTCCGAAATCCGGCATTGCCCTCAGCGACCGTAGACGCGATACGAATTTTTTCGCAGAGACGCTGTCGATTCTGGCTTCGCTCGACCGACATATATGTGAAGGGCCAATCAAGGCAGCCGAGGTGGAATATGTTGGAGAGAACAAAAGTGACGCGGATTTGGCAAGGCGGGATTCGGATGGTGGCAATTCTGGTCGGCGCCGGGGTGCCGAGCGCGTTCGCCAAGGCGGCTGGCCATTCGGCCACCGTTGCTGGTATCAAAGCGACTGTCGACTGCGTGGGCGAGTCCGCGGTGCATGTGGTGGCTACGCTGGGCCAGACGCTTTGGGTCACGCTCGACGCGTGCTTGGTTGGTCAGGCGCTTCGCGCAGCAGGGATGCTCTTGGCTCCGGAGTCGGGCTTCAATCCAGTGCATGCCGTTGCTGGAATCATCAGCCACGAATTGGTCGGGCATGCGGTTTCGTTCGTTTTCCATCTCGTTTCGGGCTTCTAAGAAGCCAGCGGCGGAGCTAGTAAATTGCGCTCGCAATTGGTAGCATCCGCCGCATGCGCAAACCAATTTTCGCTGTTCTGAGCTTTCTCCTCGCTACTTCGACGCTTGCAACCGACCTTCCCACGAAAAAATATCTGAACCTGGCGACGATCAAAGTGATGGTCGCCGCTGCCGAAGCTGAGGCGAAGACCCGCAACGTCGAGGTCACGATTTGTGTGGTCGATGACAGCGGGAATTTGCTTTTCCTCGAAAAGGCTGACGGAGCGTCGCTGAACACGATCCAATTCGCTCAGAAAAAGGCTCGGCATGCGGCGGCCTATGGCTCGCCCTCGAAAGATGGCGCCGACTACGTGAAGAAGGGCAATGTCGATGGCCTCGCTTTTCCCGACTTCTTCCCGAATCAGGGTGGATTGCCGATCAAAGTGGACGGCAAGACACTGGGTGGCATCGCGGCGAGCGGCGCAAAGTCGGAGATCGACGAAGCCATCGCGCAGGCGGGAATCGACGCGGCATTCAAGAAGTAGGCGGGCGCGACTCTCGCCGCTAATGGCGGGTACTCCGGCGCTAAGAGCTTACTAACTCGGTAGATACATGTGGGTACCCCTGTTGCAATTCTCCGTAGGGCTCTCATAATTGAGTTATTCTGGTGACCTAGACCACCAGCTCAATGCAATGCCCTTTATGTCAAGCCGATAACCCGCCGAGTGCGGACCACTGCACAAAGTGCAGTACGCCGCTGCCGCTGGCCGACGTGACAATGCCGCCGCACGGCGAAACCCTGGGTGGAACCTTGGGTGGGACGATGGGCGGAACGCAGGCCTGGTCGGTCGCGGTCACTCCGCGGCCGTCGAGCGAAGCTGCCGCCAAAGGTCAACTCGAGGCGGGATTTCTTCTCGCGGAACGTTTCGAGATCCTCGCGTTGTTGGGGCAAGGCGGCATGGGCGCCGTCTACAAGGCGCGCGACACAGAGTTGGAACGCCTCGTCGCGATCAAGCTGATTCGTCCTGAGCTAGCCAGCCATCCTGAAATTCTTCGCCGCTTCAAGCAGGAGTTGATCCTCGCGCGCGAAGTTACGCACCGCAACGTCATCCGCATTTTCGATCTCGGCCAGGCGCAGGGAATCAAGTTCATCACGATGGAGTTCGTCGAAGGACGAGACCTTCGCGGGCTCATTCATGAAAAAGGGAAGCTGACGGTAGACGAAGCGGTTCCCATTATTTTGCAAATCGCGGCGGCGCTGGATGCGGCGCATACGGCGGGCGTGGTTCATCGCGATTTGAAACCGCAGAACGTGATGTCCGATAAAGACGGCCGCGTTTACGTCATGGACTTCGGCATTGCGCGATCGCTCGAGTCGCAGGGCATGACGCAGACCGGCGCGCTGATGGGCACCCCGGAATATATGTCGCCGGAGCAGGCGAAGGGCGAAAAAGTCGATGCGCGGTCGGACTTGTTTGCGCTCGGCATCATTTTTTACGAATGTCTGACGGGCATCTCGCCATTCAAAGCGGAAACCGCGATGGCGATGATGTTCAAGCGGACGCAAGAAAAAGCGACGCCGCTCGTGCAGCTTGAGCCCAGCACCCCCGGCGTCATCAGCGACATCGTCGCGAAATGTCTTGAGATCAAACCTGCGGAGCGCTATCAGACAGCGCGCGAAGTTATCAACGATCTCGAAGCGTTCACGGGCGGGGCGCAGCGCGGCACGATCATCGCGCCGTCGCGGCGCATCAGCGACACTCCGGCGTATCAGAAGTGGCTCGTTATTGGCGGCATCGTGGTTGTGCTCGCAGCCGGCGGCTGGTTCATCCACGACCGCGTCGTGATTCGGCCGGGTGGTTCGGCCGCTGGGCCGATACAGCCGGTTTCGCTGGCGATTCTGCCGTTTCGCAATACATCAAACGACCCCTCGATCGATTGGGTCGGGAACAGCGTCGCGAACATTTTGAGCACCGATGTCGGTCAATCAGCGTACCTGCACACGGTGTCGTCGGACCGTCTGTTTCAGATTCTGAAAGACTTGCACATTCCTGCGAACGCCGACTTCGATCCGGACACGCTTCGGCGCATTGCGGAAAACTCAAACGCCGATATTTTGGTCTATGGGCGTTACGCGAAATTCGGCGACCAGATCCGCATCGACGCGACATTGCAAGACCGCAAACACGATCGCACCGTGCCGCTGCGCATCGAGGTGCCGAGCGAAAAAGATTTTCCGAAGACCATGGATCAGTTCGCTGAGATGGTGCGCACCAATCTTTCGGTGTCCTCCGACGTGCTGAAGGAACTGAAAGCGAGTTCGTTCCAGCCAACTTCGGAGTCGGTTGCCGCGCTTCGC
>Ga0209624_10003813_pt1 | contig 10515 bp, 6 predicted proteins | sample JacPinW_OM2H0_O1_FD_188565 | JGI IMG/M metagenome (GOLD analysis project Ga0209624, IMG submission 188565) | Forest soil microbial communities from Algoma, Ontario, Canada - Jack Pine, Ontario site 1_JW_OM2H0_O1 (SPAdes) (version 2) | ecosystem: Environmental > Terrestrial > Soil > Boreal... | reverse complement strand
AAAATCCCGGTTGTTGGTGCCAGCCCAGGGAAGATGCGTGCTGCGGTTGGCCGAGTAGTCCACGCCGAGCACGATCTGGCTGGGAAGTAACCGCTGGATTCCCAGATTCCACTGGTAAATGTCGGCATCCCGCGCCGCCGTAGTGCCCAGATCATTCGGGTCTTGATAGCCCCAGTTGGCAAACTGGCCGTACTGCCTACCCTGCGGAGGGGTAAAACCGTTGGGAAAGGGATTTTCCAGGGTCGCGGATTGAGTGGCGAAATCGTTGTTCGTAAAAAATATGTTGGCGTCCTTGAGGAACGCGGCGCCGGGATACTGAAAGTTTGTGGCGGGGCTCATTCCGAAGTAGACGCCGGCCCCGCCCCGCACCACCGTCGAGGGATCGACCTGGTAAGCGAAACCCAGTCTCGGTCCAAGGTCTTTGCGGTAGGTTGGAACCGTCCTCATGCTCGAGGTGGCGAACTGCGTCGTTCCGATCAGTTCCTGGGAGGAAGGAAAATTCACACCCACCGACTGCAGAGTCGCCTGGGTACTGAACGTGCCCGGCGGGGCCGTCGCCGGGACCGAATTCAGCGGGATATTGACGCCGCTATCCGCGTTGAAATTGCTGAATTGGAGCTGGTTGCCGCGTGAGGTGTAGGGCGAACTCCACTGGTAACGCAGGCCGAGATTGATGGTGAGTTTCGAGTTCACCTTCCAGTCATCCTGAATGTAAAACCCGGTCTCGAGCGACCGGTTCGCCACCGAAGGAGTGACCCCCAGCTGACTCCCGGCGTTGACATTGTCGGCATAACCAAATGCCAGACTGGCAAATGGGTTACCGGTGGTATTTCCATTTGCATCCGTGTCGTTGTTCGGAGTTGGCGATGTCACGTCATCCGTAAACGTCATGTAGCCGGTCGGGTAGTTGGGTTGCCAGAAATTGTTATAGAAAATTCTCTGCTCGCCGCCGATCTTGACCAGGTGCGATCCCCTCGAAATCACCAATTGCGACGAGTAGCTCACTAGAGTGTGAGCGAAGGCAGTGTAAATGCAGCACTGATCGTAAAGGTTATTCCACGGCAAATTTCCCTGCATGAGAAATGTCGGCATTTGGTCGAGCCCGTTGGCCTGCTCGAACACCGGCGGCAGTTGCCCATTTGCCGGTTGTGTGGCGTTGAAACTAGAGATGGTGGGGATACCCGGCAGCGACAGTTGATGCACTCGGTCGACTCCCACATGGCTGGTCCAGATGATCCGCGGGTTGATGGTCCGGCTATATTCGAGCGAAGCGTTTTGCGCCACCGTCACACCGCTCGCGATTCCGTCGTTATCGAAGCCATCGCCCAGCGTGGTTGGAGTCGTGTAGTTGCTCCAATCTCGGCTGTAGCGCCCGTTGATGTGGTTCTTGTCGTTAAGCTGGTGGTCGATCTTGATGTCGAACTGGTAATCCGGGGCATTCGCCGTTGTGGTCCAGTTGTAGTTGTTGAATTCGTTGGCGTTGCTGGGCTTCGGATAAAGACTGAGGACAGCGATTCCGATAGGGTCGATTTCGTTAGGTACGCCTCCTGTGCCTCCTGGAATTACATTTGGCATCTCACCAGGAATCTGCTGGCCGCTACAGTTAAAGCCAACCTGCGGCCTGATCACGTTGGTCAGCGTCCCGCAATTCACAGTCGGGTCGTAAATAGCATTCAGTGTCCCCGAGAAGTCGCCTTGCCGCTCCGCCAGGGTCGGCACGGTCGCGTTTCCGCTGGATGCGCTGGAGCTCTTCACCTTCTCAAAATCAACGAAGAAGAAAGTCCGGTTTTTCCTGATCGGGCCGCCGAGGGAGAATCCACCCTGGTCGCGCCGGCTATCAGGTTTGGGGTTGGGCTCGGGGTTGAAGAAATCGCGGGCGTCCATCTGCGGACGCTGCAGGAAATACCAGCCCGAGCCATGGAACTGGTCGGTTCCGCTCTTCATCACCATGTTCACGACGGTGCCGCCGTTGTTGCCGAACTCGGCCGAGAAGCTGTTGTTCTGCACGTTCATTTCCTGCATGCCCTCGACCAGGGGCTCGTAATAGACGTTGGAATTCCCGCCCTCGCCCTGCTCCGGCGCGCTGATCAGAGCGCCGTCCAATCGTATCTCGGCGGTCGCGTTGCGCTGCCCGTTGGAAGTAAAGTTCGTTCCCGACGGATAGTTATCCGTGGTGCCGGACCCTGCGACTTCGGTCACGCCCGCCGCCAGGAATGTCAGACCGAAGAAGCTGCGGTTGATCAGAGGGAGTTCGTGCACATATTCGCTGCTGATATTCGTGCCCAGGGTCGCACTTTCGGTGTCCAGCAGCGGCGCGGTGGTGGTGACCTCGATCGATTCGTTGACCCGCGCCGGCGACAATGTGAAGTTGAGCGTGGTTTCCTGGTCCGGAGCGAAAACCACATTCGTGTGCTCGGACGTCCGGAAGCCCTTGACTTCCGCTTTCACCGAATATGTGGAAGGCCGAAGTCCGGTAAAAACGTATTCGCCTTTGCCGTCCGTAACGGTGTGCGTGGCAACGTTGGTGCCACTGTCGGTGATCGTTACGGTGGCGTTCGGCAACACTGCGCCGGCAGCGTCAGAAACCACACCGCGGAGTTGTGAACGGTAGCTGCCCTGAGCCACAACCAGTGGGGAACTAACGAGCAGGAACACTACCAAAAGCCAAGGAAGAACTGGCGTGGCCAGTCGCATGGGACCTCCGCACTTGTGTGTGCACTGAACTGAACTTACGGTGTCGACGGTGTGTGTACGGCGAGCTTACGATTTATTTCGATTGCGATCTTATACTTACGTAAGCCACCCGTTGTCAAGGCTAATCTAGGGCCAAAGGCGCGCTCTTGCTGAGTTTCGACCATTTCTACCGCGGAGTTAATGCGAGCTTCCTTTAGCGCGCGTACCAGAACACCGCGCCCTTGTTAATCGCCGGAAGCACGAACGTTTCCCGCCCATCTTTCTGCGTGCCCTGCAATTTCTGCACATCGCCGAGGAACGGTAAAAAGTATCCGGCGTTCCCCGGTACCACTGGCAAACTGATCTTCACATCGGCCTGCGGAGTTTGAATCGGGTTGGCCCCGCCGACGAGGCCCGCAAAGTTCGCCAAGAATACGTGAGTCACGCCTTTCACCTGCGCCACCGAGGTGGCCACCGAGGCTGAGGCCACGACCTCAACCCTGCGACCGGTCTCGCTTAGGCTGGGTTCTAGGCTCTCGAGAAACGGTCGCTGCGTTTCCGGGGTCGCGCGTTCAAAGTCCTTCTCGAGGAGTGCGTTGTAGATTTTCCCGGGACACTCGGAGAATCGCGTTACGTCAGGCCCGCCACTTAGATGCAGCGCATCTTCCCCGGTGACGATGAGCTTGTTGCCCTGCTTTCGATACCGTTGGATCTCATTTTTCTCAGGATCGCTCCAGACGCGCACATCCGGGAGAATCAATGCCCGTCCATGAAACTCCGCGAGCGTTCGCGGAGTCACCACCTGAAATTCCCGATGCGCCTGCATCAGCAGAATCAATATGCCGCGATACGAATTGATGAATTCGTCGGCGTAGAAGTTTCGAGTCTGCGGAGAAAAGTAAACCCCGACGGGATCAATCGGCGTCCGCGGAGCATAAAACGTGTTCTCGTGCTGTTTGATCCACGAGAAAATCTTCGTGCGCGTGGCCGGATCGTTAGAGCCTGCCATCGAGTGTCCGGGCGCATCCCAGAAATTCGCGCCCGCCATCACTTCCGACATGGCCAGGTTCAGCATGGCCTCGCGCTTGTCCACTTTCTGGTCGCCGTCCCAGGAGTAGTTGAGGATCCAGGTCGCTTTGCCCTGCGCAAATGCGCGAAATGTGTGCATGCCCACCTGGTAGCGGAACCAGTCGAGCGGCTTGCGCTCGGAGGCCATATGGCCGCTGTTGCCGAACGAGTACTCGTGCGCGATAGCGTCTACGACTGTGTAGAGGCTGTAAACATCGGCCCCCACGCGAACTGCCTCCTCTTCGATGCCAGGATAAATTTCAGGAATGGTCTTGATCTGCGGATTGACCGACTTCGCGTTCTGGTCAATCTCGTGCATGAAATCTGTGAACGTCTGGATGCGAAACTCCACCCACTTGCGAAAGTTCGGGTCGGAAAAATCGCCGAGCTTCAGGTCTTTCCTGGCATCGAGCCCGGTCTCCTTTTTGAAAGCGGCGACCGTATAGTCGTCGAAGCTGGCCCAGGTGTCTTCCCATCCGTCAAAGTGGGTCATCCAATAGGGGATGTCCACGTAGATGCCGTCAATTCCTGTCGCGGCAATTTGCCGGACCCGTGCCATGTAGGTTTTTCGCCACTCGCTAGCGTAGGGCGAAACCCAAACGTCTTCATCGCCTTTCCTGATCCAAAAAGCGCTGCCGCCACCGAAAATTGCGGGCTCCCCAGTGATCTTGCGCTGCAGCCAGTCGGGATGTTCTTTGGCAAGCGTGTGCGGCGTCTGATCCGCGTTGGCCGTGATGCATTCCGTTCCGGCAATGTAGACGAATGCGCGATTCCCCGCCGCATGCGCTTTCTCGGCAACGGCGCGAATCGCGCGCAACTTCTCCTCGGGATCCACGAAGCTTTCGTAGCGCCCGGGAATGTCGTTGTCCACTTCGATGCCAAACACGCCGCTCTCCTGCGCGTTGCGCACGATCTGATCAGCACTGTTGCGAGATAGTCCATAGGCGCCAATGCGCACATAGTTTGTCCAGTCCTGACCGGTCACACTCCGGTCGGTCTGATCGTGATCGCTCGAAGCCGGGGCCGCGAGGGCGGACAGTGCCAGGGAAATTAATGTGAGTGAAAGAAGAAGTGAAAAAAGAAATCCGGTTACAACTTTGCGTCTGCGCATGACGAGCTCCTCGGGGAAATCGAAAACGAGTATAATCCCCGCATGCCGAGAGCAGCTTTATTTGCGCTGCTGGTCGCCTGGGTCCTCAGCGGAGCGCTCGAAGCGCAGAGAGCCGGGATGGCATTTCACGGGAGTGCTGCCGGACCGCATGTTCGCTCGGGTTTCGCAGGGCAGCACGGCTCACAGAATCGAGCCGCGGCAAGACGAGGATTTCTTCCTTCCGGTATTCGCCGACCGAACAATTTCGGATCCTATTTTCTGCCCTACGGCGATTCGCTCGGCAACGATCTGCCGGACAACGATCTTCCCGGCTATGATCTGCCCGGCGAGGAGAGCGATGCGGAGGGGGCGACGAACACCCCTGTGCCCCCGCTGATGATTCCGCGGACACGGGAGCGTCTCCCCAAGTCGCAGTTCATCGAGATTCCGAGCGTCGCCAACGCAGCCACTCCCAAAATGCCGCCTCCGGCCGTTTTCATTCTGGCCAGCGGCGAGCGCCTGGAAACCCGGCGCTTTGTGCTCTCGGCGAGCGTTTTGTCGGTAAGTATTGATCGTCAGCAGCGCAATGTTCCGCTGGCCATGCTCGACATCCGCGCGACTCTCAGCGCCAATCACGAGCGGGGAATTGATTTGCACATTCCCGACGACCGCAACGAAATTTGCTTGAGCTTCTGAAAAGACCTTCTGGAAAATTCTCTGCGATCTGGCCTTTCATTTCACGCAAAACGCAACCACTGTCCGCCCGCTCACTCCTCGATCCTTTTCCAACTCCACGAGCAACCTGGATTCCAGATCTTCCGGATCGGCAACCATCTCGCAAGCAGCAATCTGCTCCTCGGTCGCGCCGTGAAAACACAGTTCACAGACTCCCAAACCTCCGTCCGATTGCACCGGAGGGCCAAACATCCGGCACGTCATGGGGCGCGCCTCGTAGAGATCGCACAAGCCGGTTTCCGGATCGAGCACAGGACAGGGCTCGTCGTTGCCGAATTCCGCGAAGCGCTCTTCCGCCTCTGGACTTTCATCAAGCACTCCGGTTTTCGCGTTCCCGGGAAACTCGTTCGACAACCTCTCCACCGAAGCCTGCGCCCGCTCGCGGATGCGGTGGGCTCGTTGCGGATCTGCTTTTTCGAGGTCGGCCATCCCCTGCTGCAACCGGATCGCGTCCAGTTGATGAATGGCGAACACGCCCACACAGCACTGCGTGCATCCGGGACGGCAGACCAGCCATTCGCCGGCAAGCCGTGAAGCATCTGCCAGAGCAGCATCGACGATCTGGATGAGTTCCCGGTCGCCGGTCGGCAATCGTCGCGAAGACATGGCGGAAGGATACCGCATCGCTTGGTAAAGCTTATTCGAACTGAAGCATCACAATCTCGGGATTCGACCCCAGTCGCAGCGGCGGTCCCCAGGTTCCTGCTCCGCTCGAAGTGAAAACCTGCATCTTGCCGATCCGGCTTAAGCCGTAGACAAACTGCCGGTAAATCCGCCGCGCCATCCAACTCCAGGGGAAGAATTGCCCAAGGTGCGTATGCCCGGAGAGCTGCAGGGAGACGCCGGCAGCCTCCGCGATTTCCGGATGGTCCGGCGCATGCGTCAACAGAATGCTCGCGCGGTCGCGATCCAGACCGAGGCCGCGCAGCACCGAGGCCAGCTGCCCGTTCTGTGTCGCATTGCGGTAGGGCACGCCAATAATCTGCAAACCGTCCACTTCGACTTTCTCGTTGCTGAGCACGCGCACACCGGCCGCCGCGATGGCGTTCAGATATTTGCTGTCGTCTCCGAATTGCTCATGATTTCCGGCGACGAAATACACGCCCTGTGGCGCCACAAGCTTGTTCAACGGCTCCGCTGCTCGTTGGGCGTCGATGGCCGTCCCGTCATACAAATCACCAGCGACAAAAATGGCGTCGGGCTCTTCGCTCAAAATCGTCGCAACCAAGCGCCGCAGAAAGCTGCGGTTGCGCACGTGCCCCAGATGCACATCGCTGATCAGCGCGGCCGTTCGCCCGCGCCAGGCCGCTGGCAAATTCGCGAGCCGCACCGTGGTGCGTGTGATCCGCATCCAGCTGGCGTTGAAAACGCCATAGAGTCCAGCTATCGCTGCGGCGCCGAACAGCAATTCCACGAGGCGATGGAAGTTCACATCCATCCCCACCAGCCGCGTCACGCCGAAAATGATCCAGGAGGAAACCGCCGCGAGAAACAGGAAGCTCACCAGGCCAATCCAAACCGCAGCGGCGCGGTAGAACACGCGTAGCGCGGCATTGGTATGGCTAAAGGCAAGGAGTGAAGCGGCAACAAAGCTGACCGACAAAAATCCCAGGACGAGTTTGATCCAGAACGCGCCGGGGACTTCGCTTTCTCCGGGTGAGAAGGTCCACGTCTTATAGAGCAGATAATGGGTCAGAAAAAGAACGGACTGAATCACGGCAATAAAACCGATTAACTCTTTTCGCACACGCATGTTCGATTAGAGTCTCCAGGTCGCCGTTCGGATTCTTGACATAGATTTCTCGGGAATTCGCCTGCAGATGAACCGCACGAGTGTAATTCACTCTAAATAAGGCAGTTACCTCGTATTTGCGGGTCCGGCGGTCAACGTGTTCAGGGGGTTTACCGCCAGCCAACTGAGTGCGCCCAGCAGACATAAAGCGGCTGCCACCAGGAATGAAGCCGTCCAGCCGTAGCGCACAGCGATCCAGGGGGTAAGCGAGCCGGTTACGGCCCCGCCAATTTGGCCGCCCATATTCATGAATCCGGAGACCGATCCGGCGGAGCCGCCTGCGATGTCTGCGGTGAGCGACCAGAAAGAACTTTGGGATAAATACAGCGCTCCGGCGCCGCCGGCCAGCACAACACTGGCCAGCTCAGCGCTATGAACCTGCGAGCCAAGGGCGATGAAAATGCCTGCGACCGCCATTGCAAATGCTGCCAGTCCGCAGCGGCCAAGGCGCGGTCCGCGCGAGGTGGTGAGCCGGTCGTTCAGTGTTCCTCCCAACAGGCAGCCGATCAGCATGGCGAGAAAGGGCAGCATGGAATAGAAGGCGCTTGCCTTCAAATCGAGTCCACGTACTTTGGCAAGATAGCGATAGAACCAACTGAAGAAAATCCACGCGACGTAGCCATAACAAAAATAGCTGAGGGTGACGGACCAGACTTCGCGGCTTCGAACGACTCGCTGCCAGGGCACAAGAACTTTGTTCCTGTCTTGGTTGCGGCCTTCCGCTGCCGGAGATGATTGATCATTCTCAATGGCTCCCGGCGCAATGGCTAGAGTGAGTCCGGATCGAATCGCAGAGAGCTCTGAGGCAGACACTCGCGGATGCTGTTCCGGAGTATCGCGAGCCGCGATGAACCAGACTCCTCCGGCCAGTAACCCGATGGCGGCACAAACCCAGAACGACGCACGCCACCCGTAATGAATCATGAGGTAGGTAATGAGCGGTGGCGTCAGCCCGGCACCGGCGCCGACGCCGGCAAAGATCCATCCGTTGGCAATCCCGCGCTCGCGCGTCGGAATCCAATTTGCGACGAACTTGTTGGCGGCGGGATAGATAACTGCTTCGCCGGCACCGAGCAGAAAGCGGACGGCCACGAATAGCCAAAGGGCGTGGGCGATATTGGCCGGGACCAGGGCCGTCAAAGCAGTGAAAATTCCCCACCAGACAACGCCGCCGGTCAGAACGCGGCGCGGACCATAACGATCGGCGAGGTGACCTCCGACCGTTTGAAACAGCGCGTAACCAGCCACCATCGCGCTGAAAACCTTTCCGAGTTGCACGTCGGTCAGGTGATAGGCGTCGACAATGGCTCCGCCTGCGATGGAAATATTGACTCGGTCGAGATACGACACGGCACTGAGGACGAACAGCCAGAACACCAGAAACCAGCGCACGCGGCTGGTCTCTGCAGGAGTCACCATGAACGCTCCGACGTGCAGGCGACTTTTTGGTGGTGCGCCGAGGAACGATGGTCGCAATTGTCCCATTGGTTGCGGTGTGATAACTTCGCCAGCGGTTCGTAATCAATCTCGCGTGGTCCTAACCTGGATCGAATCCGATGACGAAAATGAAGCCGCTTTGCGCAGCAATTATTCTGCTGGACTTGTTCGCTCTGGCGATTCCCGGATATGCCCAACTTGATCTCTTCTCCACACAACAGCGAATCGAGTTCACTCCGGATTGGCACGGCGACCGGTTTCCCGATGGCCGTCCGAACGTGCCGGATTCTGTGCTGGTTCGCCTGAAAGACGTCACTGCTGACGAAGCATGGGACGTTCTCGAGGACGCCCAGTATCGCAATCAGTTTGAAGGCGGCTGGAAAGTGATCAATCCCGGACCACGATTGGTCGGCCGCGTCGTGACGGCCGTGTTTATGCCGCGTCGTCCGGATGTGGACTCGGTGATTCAAGCCAATGGCAAAAAGGAGAATCGGATTGGCGACGAAAACTCCTGGATTATCGACATTCTCAAACCCGGCGATGTTTTGGTCGTCGACCTTTTCGGAAAAGTCCGCTATGGAACCATCATTGGCGACAATCTCGCGACCGCGATCTATTCCAAGAGCCATAACGGCCTGATCGTGAATGGTGCAGTTCGCGACGTCACTGGAATCCAAGAGATGCCGGGTTTCCAGGTCTACACGCGCGGCGTCGATCCCTCTGCCCTCGAGCACGTGATGCTTACCGGAATCAACGTCCCCATTCGGATTGGAGATGTGACGGTGATGCCCGGCGACATTGCGATTGGGGATCCCGAGGGGGTAACGTTCGTCCCGCCCCAACTGGCCGAAAAGCTCGCCGACGAAACAGAGATGGATCACCTGATCGACGAATGGGGTCACATGATGTTGCGGGAAGGAAAGTACACACCCGGACAGATTGATGAAAAGTGGACGATGAAGATGATCGAGGAATTCAATGCGTGGCTGGAAAAGAAAGGATCGAAGCTCCGCATGCCGATGCCGTGAACGCATCGCTCCTGCTAATCCCCATTCTTGGGCAAAGAACGCGAGAGTGCTACGGCACCGGCGATTTGACGAGAGCGCCATGTCATTCCATTCCGCAAAGCGCGCGATCCAGTCTAGGCTGAGTGTTCCCGCAGGATGCGCGACAGTTGTTCGGCGACGATTTTGTCCTCGCCAGGTTGCAGCATGAAGGAACACATCACCAGTCCTGGCCGGCCTTCTCCGCCGCCGATAACGATCGCAGGCTTGGAATTGCGCAGCAACTTTGAGATCTGTTGAGGAGTTACGGAGATTTTGGAGTCCCAGGCAATCTGCATGTGGGGCACGTGATTGGCGATGTCGGGCGTGAAGAACGAGGTGCTCACCCCTGGAATTTTCGTGAGCTCTTTGGATATCCCCTCCAGTCGGCCTTGCCACTCTTTCGCCAGCGCATCGTGGTCTTCGTTGAGATAAATCTCCAGCGCCTTCACCATTCCAATAATTTCTTCCTTGCCGACTTTCTGGCTGCGGCCAAGCGTGTCTTCGTGCGGGCTGTTGTTCAGAAGAGCGTAAGCAACGAGATCTTTGCGCCCAACCAGCAATCCTGCGCATTGCGGGCCCCGCATTGCCTTTCCCCCGCTGAAAGTCACGAGGTCGTATCCCAGGTTGGTGTAGTCCCAAAGGTGCGAAACCGGAGGCGTGTCAGCCGCGGCGTC
>Ga0209624_10003811_pt1 | contig 10520 bp, 3 predicted proteins | sample JacPinW_OM2H0_O1_FD_188565 | JGI IMG/M metagenome (GOLD analysis project Ga0209624, IMG submission 188565) | Forest soil microbial communities from Algoma, Ontario, Canada - Jack Pine, Ontario site 1_JW_OM2H0_O1 (SPAdes) (version 2) | ecosystem: Environmental > Terrestrial > Soil > Boreal... | reverse complement strand
GCCATCGCGGGCGCGCGCGGCGTAGCCTGCAATCTCGCGCTCGATCTCGGCGAAACTCTTGGCATCGGCATCACGCACGATGGGCACCATGAGTCCGCGCTCGGTCGAGACGGCTACGCCAATATCATAGTAGTCGTGATAAATGATCTCGTTGCCGTCGACGGAGGCGTTCACGATGGCAAAGCGCTTCAGCGCCTCGATCGACGCCTTCACGAAGAACGACATGAAGCCAAGTTTGACGCCGTGCGTCTTCTCGAAACTGTCCTTGTAACGCGCGCGCAGCTCCTGCACCGCCGTAAGATCCACTTCGTTGAAGGAGGTGAGCAGCGCCTGTGTCGATTGCGCCTCGACCATGCGCGCGGCGATGCGCTGCCGCAGCCTCGTCATGGCGACACGCCGCTCGGCGCGCATCCCGCGGACCGCACGCTCGGGGATCGTCTGCTTCGCCGGCGCCACGCGTGCTACGGCGGCGGCCGTGCGCTGCGGCTCGGGAGCGGGCACCGACGCCGCAGCGCTCTTTTTCTTGTCGAGAAACTCCACCACGTCCGATTTCGTAACTCGCCCGTCGCGGCCTGAGCCCGCGATGGCCGCAGGGTCCAGACGGTTCTCCTCGACGAGGCGGCGCACGGAGGGGCTCAGGCGGCTATCGTCCGGCTTCGCGGCGCCGCTTGCCGGTGACGGCGCAGCGGCAGCGGCAACGGCATTGGGGGGTTGCGGCGCCGCCGATGCGGCTACAGCGGCCTCCTCGATGCTCGCAAGCAGCTGACCGCTCGTGACCGTACTACCCGCGGCCGCCGAGACAGCTCCCATGATGCCATTCACGGGCGCCGGAACTTCCAGCACGACTTTGTCGGTCTCGAGATCGGCCAGATTCTCATCGCGGCGAATGGCATCGCCGGGTTGTTTGTGCCATTTGACAAGCACTGCATCGGCAACCGACTCCGGTAGCTGCGGCACCCGAATCTCAACCGTCATGAGCTCTTCCTGATGGCAGCAGGGGGCGCCTCGGCGGCAGGCGCCACACTGGCAGGCTCGGGCGTTGCGGTATCGGCAGCGCTCGCGTGCAGTGCGGCCTGCACGATGCCATGTTGCTCAGTGTCGTGCACCTTGATAAGCCCCGTTGCGGGCGCGGCAGCCGAGGCGCGGCCCGCATAGAGTACCTCACGGCGCGCGCCGGCAAACTCCTGCAGCCGATGACGGATCTGATACCACGCCCCCTGATTCTGGGGTTCCTCCTGGCACCATACGATCTCGCGCGCGTTCGGGTATTGGCGCAGCACGGCCGCGTAGTCCTCGCTCGGAAACGGATAAAGTTGTTCGATGCGCACCAACGCGACGTCGCGCATGTTTTCCTTGCGCCGCGCTTTAAGCAGATCGAAGTAGATCTTGCCGGCGCAGAAGACGATTCGGCGTACGGGCTCGGGGGCTATATCGTCGATCTCACCGATTACATTGGCAAAGTCGCCGCGGGTGAATTCCACCAGGGGCGACACCGACAGTTCGTGCCGCAGCAGACTTTTTGGCGTCATCAGAATGAGCGGCTTGCGGAAGTGTCGCAGCATCTGCCGCCGCAGCACATGGAACATCTGGGCCGGCGTTGAAGGCACACACACCTGCATGTTGAGCTCCGCGCAAAGCTGCAGAAATCGCTCAAGCCGCGCGGAGGAATGTTCCGGACCCTGTCCCTCGTAGCCGTGCGGCAGAAAAAGCGTAAGGCCACAGATGCGGCCCCACTTGGCTTCGCCGGAACTGATGAACTGATCGATGATGACCTGCGCGCCGTTCGCAAAGTCGCCGAACTGACCTTCCCAAATCACCAGCGCGTTGGGCTCGGTGGTCGAATAGCCGTATTCGAAGCCCATGACCGCCTCTTCCGACAGCACCGAGTCGATGACCTCGAAACGCGGCTGGCGCTCGGCCACGTGCTGCAGGGGCACGTAGGTTCGATCGCTGTTCTGATCGTGCAACACGGCGTGCCGATGAAAAAACGTTCCGCGCGCGCTGTCCTGACCGGTCAGGCGCACGGAAAAGCCGTCCTCGAGGAGCGCCGCGTAGGCAAGCGTCTCCGCGCATCCCCAATCAAACGGCATCTCACCGGCGATCATGCGCGCACGGTTTTTCATCACGGCGGCGACACGCGGGTGCAATGTGAATCCTTCGGGAACGGTCACGATGCGCTGTCCGAGCGCCCGCAAGCGCCGCATCTGCAGTGCGGTTTGCGGTCGCTCGCTCCAGTCGACCTGGGAATAGGCGCTCCAGTCAATCGTGTATTTGTTGCCGATCATGCCCAGCGAGGCGCGCGCCTGCGGGCGCCCTGCATCGAGTCCCTGGCGGTACTGGTCGACCATGGCGGCAGCGTCGCCCTCGCTCGCCACGCCCTCTCGAATGAGGCGTTGGGCATAGAGCTGCCGGGCGGTCGGATGCTCGCGGATGGTGCGGTACATCAGAGGCTGGGTGGCGGCCGGCTCGTCCGCCTCGTTGTGCCCGTGACGGCGGTAGCACACAAGATCAATGACGACATCCTTGTGAAAATGCACCCGATACTTCAGCGCCAGGCGCGCGACGAACACCACCGCCTCCGGATCGTCAGCGTTGACGTGGAAGATCGGCGCTTCGAGCATCTTGGCAACATCGCTGCAGTAGATGGTCGAGCGTGCATCGCGCGGGTCGGAGGTGGTGAAGCCGATCTGGTTGTTGATCACGATGTGAATCGTGCCGCCGGTGTAGAAGCCGCGCGCCTGCGAGAGCTGCAGCGTCTCCATCACGACGCCCTGGCCGGCGAAGGCAGCATCGCCGTGCACAAGCACCGGCACAACGCGCTCGCCCCGCGCATCGCCGCGGCGCTCCTGCCGGGCCCGTACCGAACCTTCAACCACCGCATCCACCACCTCTAGGTGCGAGGGATTAAACGCCAGCACCACGTGCACATTGCCGGCGGGGGTGCGCAGGTCCGCGGAGAAACCCTTGTGGTATTTGACATCGCCCGAGCCCCTTGCAGGAACACTCTCCGACTTGCCCTCGAATTCCGAGAACATGACCGACGGGGACTTACCGAGCAGATTCACGAGCACGTTGAGGCGGCCGCGGTGCGCCATGCCGATCACAACCTCCTCCACACCCACGGTCCCGCAGCGCTGGATGAGATCGTCCAGCAGCGCGATGAAGGAGTCGGCACCTTCGAGCGAGAAGCGCTTCTGGCCAACGTATTTCGTGTGCAGGTAACGCTCGAGGCCTTCCGCCATCGTCAGTTGCCACAGCAGGTCACGGCGCTCCGCATTGCTGAACTCATGAGCGACGCGACCCGCCTGGAACTCATCCTGCAACCACAGTCGCTCGTGCGAATCCGACACGTGCGCAAACTCGGCGCCGATAGGACCGGCATAGATGTGCTCGAGCTGCTGCAAGATATCGCGCAGCTTCATCTGCTTGGGGATGGCCGCGGTGCGGCTGCCGGTCACGAATTCGCGATCAAGATCGCTCAGCTCCAGGCCGAAATAGTCAAGGTCGAGTACGCGCGGCCGTGGCCGATGCACGAGCCCCAGGGGATCGACGTTGGCGACAAGGTGACCGCGATTGACCCAGATCTGAACGAGGCGTGCGACCGCGGCCTGCTTGGCACTCGCATCGGCATCGGCGCCCTCGAGCGTTGTGCTATGGGCTACGCGAGCACTGGTGATCTTGGGAAGCGGCGCCGCGAATCCATCGAAGAGCGCGCGCCAGCTTGCGGCCACGGCCGCCGGATCACGCTGATATTGCTCGTAGAGCGCGTCTAGGTAGTCGGCGTTTCCGCCATAGAGAGGTGTGTATTCAAGACTCATGGCCCGAACAGGTGATGATCGCACAGCCAATACTCATACGCGACCAGCGTCGCGTATCCAAGGAGTAAGGCATAAAGCACTCCACCGACGGGGATACGGCCGAAGGCGCGAGCGCGGGCGAACACGGTAAGCAGTATCACTCCCCCGGAGGTGAGGCCGATTTTGGCAAATGCAAACCAGCTGCCCGAACCCTCCAGCAAGCTCGCCATCACGGGGTTCGCCTCGTAGGCGCCGTTGGCGAGCAGTGTGAGTGTGAAAAACGCATCCGCGCACGACAGGATGAGGATGAGCATCGCGACCGCAAGCCATCGCGACTGGTGCCAGTCGACCGTCGCGGACCGATCATCAGCGGTACGTCGCAGATCGCGGCGGCGCGGCTTGAAACTGCCATAGAAGAGCGCACGCAAAGTGCGGTTGCGCCGGTCCACGTAGGCGCGCCGCTCATCGGTCTCACGCGCGGTAGGGCTCTCGTGCGATTGCGGCGCCATCGAATTGCTGTCCGTTCTTCAGCGACAAAGACGACAGCATTCTAACGGCGCGGCCTGCTCAGACTGCACGCAAGTGTGTGAGCCGCATCACACTGCATACGGCGTGTACGGCACGCACGTCGCGGATCACGCCCCCTCGCTCTGGCGCGGCACGCGCAGCCCATCGGCGCGGGCGCAGCTGGCTGGCAATAAGTATGTCAAGGAGGGCCGGAAGCGAATAGGACAGGCGCGCGGCGCTTCTTAACCTTAAGCAGCACTATGTCGTGCCTGCTTGCTTGCTGACACTCGGAACGCGCAGCGGCAAAGCTGGTTGCACGTCGCGCCAGTCGCGCCAGTCAGCGTGTAACAGCGGGCGGGTCGGCGCTTCCCCATCTCCAATTGAGAATCTCCGGCATATCTTGCCCGAATTTATCAATGTAGCGCTTGTGCTCAACGAGCTTGTTCTGCATCTGCTGCTTGAGGTACGCCGCCGCGCTGCCGACATGCGGTAGGCGATCGATGACGTCCATGACGAGATGGAATCGATCCATCTCATTGAGCACCGTCATATCGAATGGCGTGGTGATCGTGCCCTCCTCCTTGTAGCCGCGCACGTGCAGATTGTGATGATTCGTGCGCCGATAGGTGAGGCGGTGAATCAACCAGGGATACGCATGGAACGCGAAGATGATGTGTTTGTCCTTCGTAAACAGCGAGTCAAAATCAGCGTCGCTCAAGCCATGAGGATGTTCGCTTTTGGGCTGCAACTTCATCAAATCGACTACATTGATGAAACGGATTTTGAGTTCGCGCAGATGCTGCCGCAGGATCGAGACAGCCGCGAGCGCTTCAAGCGTCGGCACGTCACCCGCGCAGGCCATGACCACATCAGGCTCACCCGCCTGGTCGTTGCTTGCCCATTGCCAAATGCCGATTCCCTCCGAGCAGTGGATCACCGCCGCATCCATCGCAAGCCACTGCGGAGAGGGGTGTTTGCCGGCGATGACGACGTTGACGTAGTGACGGCTGCGCAGACAGTGATCCATCACCGACAGCAGGCAATTCGCATCCGGCGGCAGGTAGACCCGCACGACCTCGGCCTTCTTATTGACCACGTGATCGATAAAACCGGGATCCTGGTGCGTGAAGCCATTGTGGTCCTGCCGCCACACGTGTGAGGCCAACAGATAGTTGAGAGAGGCGATCTTGCGCCGCCACGGCAGGCCCGCGGTGACCTTCAGCCACTTGGCATGCTGGTTGAACATGGAATCGACGATGTGGATGAAGGCCTCATAGCAATTGAAGAGCCCGTGGCGGCCGGTGAGGAGATACCCTTCAAGCCAGCCTTCGCACTGATGCTCGCTCAGCATTTCCACCACGCGCCCCTCGGGAGCGAGAAATTCATCCTCCGCGTGAACCGGAGCGCTCCACTGGCGGTTGGTGGCCTCGAATACCGCCTCCAGACCGTTCGACAGCGTCTCGTCGGGCCCGAAGATGCGAAAGTTGCGTTGTGGATCATTCAGCTTCACGACGTCGCGCAGAAAGCGCCCGAGCACGTGCGTGTCGCCCGGGCCGCTGCTGCCAGTTGAGGGAACGCTGAGCGCGTAGTCGTAAAAGTCAGGCATCCGCAGATCACGCAGCAGGATCCCGCCATTGGCGTGTGGATTTGCCCCCATGCGCCGCTCGCCGCTTGGAGCGAGCTCGGAAATCTCGCCGTTCAAACGGCCGCGCTCGTCGAAGAGCTCTTGTGGCCGGTAGCTGCGCAGCCACTTCTCCAGGAGTGGGAGGTGCGCGGGATTCTCTGCCGACACTGCGAGCGGTACCTGATGGGAACGAAAGGTCCCCTCAACCCGGCGGCCGTCCACGATCTTCGGGCCGGTCCAGCCTTTCGGGGAGGCGAAGACGATCATCGGCCAACGCGGCCGTGTGAGGACATTTCTAGCGCGGGCGTCCCGCTGAATCTGCTGAATCTGTGTCACCACCGCATCAAGAGTCGCCGCCATAGCCTGATGCATGAGCTCCGGCTCCTCACCCGTCACGAAGAAAGGTATCCAGCCATAACCGCGCAGCAACGCATCGAGCTCCTCGTGGCTGATGCGGGCAAGCAGGGTGGGATTGGAGATCTTATAGCCGTTGAGATGCACAATCGGCAGCACAGCGCCGTCGGTCCGCGGATTCAGGAACTTGTTCGAGTGCCAAGCCGTCGCAAGCGGACCGGTTTCTGCCTCCCCATCACCGATCACACACGCGACTATGAGAGAAGGATTGTCGAACACGGCTCCAAATGCGTGGCTCAGAGAGTAGCCAAGCTCCCCGCCTTCGTGGATTGAGCCGGGGCATTCGGGCGATGCATGGCTCGGAATCCCGCCGGGAAAGGAGAACTGTTTAAAAAGCTTCTTCAGGCCGGCCTCATCCTGGGTGATATTCGGGTAGATTTCGCTGTACGTGCCCTCGAGATAGGTGTTGGCCACCACCGCGGGACCGCCGTGGCCGGGGCCGCTCACATAAATCATGTCGAGGTCATACTTCTTGATGACCCGATTCAGATGCACGTAGATAAAATTCTGGCCGGGTGTCGTCCCCCAATGCCCGAGCAGCATCCTCTTCACGTGCGCAAGCACGAGGGACTCCTTCAGGAGCGGGTTGTCTTGCAGGTAGATCTGACCCACCGACAGGTAATTGGCGGCGCGCCAGTAAGCATCCATCTTGTGCAGCAGCTCGGGGGTAAGAGGGTTTTCACTCATGTGGCTCACCAGCGTTCTCTGGAACAGTTGAAAGTAACCAGCACCCGTCGATCAGGTTCGCGTGAAGACCGGCACGCGTGCAGCCATCCGCGACGCAAAAAGTACGCGAAGCCCTTGTTTCAATTGGCGTCCCCGGCCCGATTTGAACGGGCGACCCCCGCCTTAGGAGGGCGGTGCTCTATCCAGCTGAGCTACGGGGACGCGATGCCTACCCGGCACAGCGCTGACGCCGCGAGTATGGCCTCGGAACCATTCTCGCGCGCCTTGCCGTGGTGAACTCATCCCGATCCCGTACGTCCTCCGGGCGGCCGGAGGACGCACCGGGTAAATCATATCCGGCTCTAACCCGACACGCGCGACGCACCCCAGCTGCCCGCTTGCGCGCACCGCAGCGGTGCGCCACGACCGCAGATTCGACGGATCTTGCCGCACTGCGGTCCAACGCAGCGGTGCGGGATTCCTTACCAACGCGCGGATCCTGTGAAAGAGTCTTCCTCCGAAAGCCTCTGCCTATTAATTCCATCGCAAGGGCGCACCAACCGGAGTTTCGGCATCCTCAGGAGACTCTCTTCCGTTCTGAGGAGGACTACTGTGTGACCTGAATGTTATCGGGCACACCTTGGCGGCTTGACCTTGAACGTGCAGAATCGCACTTGGGGTCGGCAGTCCGGTGCCGGCGTGTCATTTTTCTGTAACCTGCGGCTTCTAACATTTTTATAAGGCCGTATTGCAGAAAGATGGCGATGAGGGGGCGTGCTGTCGCAACTCGTGCGGCGAGCTCGCGCAAGTGTCGGACGCGGATTTAAGAATCCAACTCACGAGCGGGTTCGAAGCGCAGCAATAACAACGGGATATACAAACGCGCGCGCGTTTGTACGGGGAGACAGTCTTGAAGCTCAATCACAAGATCACGTGCGCGGTCGTGGCCGCGCTTGGCGCACACGGCGGCCCAGCCCAAGCGGCGGACGCCGATACATCGGCAGCAGCAGCAACCGCTTCGGGTGTCGAAGAGGTCATCGTGACCGCTCAGCGCCGCAGCGAGTCGGCGCAGGACGTGCCTATCACGATCCAGGCGCTCACGGGCGCGCAGCTCACTGAGCTCAACGTCTCGACGATCGAGGACGTGCTGAAATACCTGCCCAATGTGACGTTTGGCACGAACGGCCCCGGCTCCGGCAACATTTTCATGCGCGGGCTCAGTGCCGGATTTGCCGGTAACCAATCAAGCGCGACCATCGCGCCGTTCCCGAATGTCGCAACGTATCTGGACGATCAGTCGGTGACGTTCCCGTCCCGGAATCTGGACGTCTACTACGTCGACATGGAGCGGGTGGAAGTACTCGAAGGTCCGCAGGGCACGCTTTTCGGAGGTGGAGCCGAGGCAGGTGCGGTCCGCTACATCACGAACAAGCCGAAACTCAACGTGACGGAAGGCAACGTCGAAGCGAGCTACGGCGTCACCGCCGGCGGGGACCCGAACCACGCCCTCAATGCAACGCTCAACCTGCCGCTCATCCAGGATACGTTGGCAATACGCGCTGTGATTTATGACGACCGGCGTGGCGGCTACATCGACAACGTGCCAAGCGCGTTCACGCGCATGAATAGCGATCCGGGCGATCATTACTTCAGCAGCCTCGCGGTGCACGGCGTCTGCCCGAACGGTCTGCCGGCAAGCAAACTAAACGGAGGATGCGTCCCCGCCAACAGCCAGACCGCCAATAACTACGATCTGGCGGAGTACGCCTCGAACCCGGTCACCTACGGCGGCTTTCGTCTGTCCGCCCTTTATCAGATCAACGATGATTGGAACGTGCTGATCGCCCAGAGCTATCAGGACATGGAAGCCGACGGCGAGTTCACCCAGTTCCCGATCGGTTCGCAGGGTCAGCCGCTGGGGCCCTGGCAGGACAACTCCTTCGCCCCCGCCTGGGACAAGGACAAATTCGAGAACACTGCTTGGACGATCAACGGCAAGATCGGCGTGTTGAATGCCGTCTACACCGGCGCTTATTTGATTCGCAACATCGATCAGACGAACGACTACACGAACTACGCGCGCAGCAACGGCGGCTACTACTACTCGTGCACGGGCGGTCCCGCTGGCAACGGAGCGCTAGGTGCCGGAACAGCGCCGGTGTGTTACTCGCCGGTCACGTCCTGGCACGACACGGTGCGCAACACTCATCAGAGCCACGAGTTTCGCCTCAGCACACCGGTCGACTGGCGCACGCGCGGCATCGTCGGCGTCTACTGGGAGGACTTCCAGATCGCGGACGTGATGAACTTTCTCTACAAGACAGTTCCCTCGTGCAATCCGCAGAACCTTGCAATTGCTCTTGCGGGCGGGGCGCCGTGTGTCTCGAACGTGGAAACGGCGCCCGGCTCGACGGCGACGGACCCCGGGATACGCAACGACAACACCGCGTTTGGCGAGGATGCGCAGCGCGGCTACAAGCAGACGGCGGTTTTCGCCTCGGTCGACTATGACCTGATCCCGAAAGTGCTCACAGCAACCGCAGGCACCCGCTGGTACCACTACTCGGAATTTGAGACCGGATCCCAGTACGGCACGAGCACGGGCTGCGTCAATATCCCCAACGGATGCACCGCGGACGACCACAACATTAACGGGGAGAATCTGACCGCGACGTATAGCGGCTTCAGAAGCCGCGCGAACCTGACCTGGCACATTACACCGGACATGATGGTGTACTACACCTGGTCGCAGGGCTTCCGTCCCGGCGGGTTCAATCGCACGCGGGGGCTTGAGGCCCCGGTCTCGGATGGCGGCGTCAAACAATACGACAAGCCGCAGGGCTACGCGCCTGACGAACTGGTCAATAACGAGTTGGGCTGGAAAGCCGAATTCCTGGACCACCGCATCCTGCTCAATGGGTCCTTGTATTACATGAACTGGAACAACGTGCAGATGGAGTTCTATAACCCTCCAGTGCTCGGAAACACGACCTTCGCCGTCAACGGTCCCGATTTCACGATCAAGGGCGCAGAGCTGCAGCTGGTGGCAAGAGTCACCGACCATCTCACGGTGTTCGGATCAAGCTCCTGGAACAGCGCCGAGCAGACCAATTCGCCCTGCCTGACGGTCACGAACCCAGCTCTAGTGGGCACTCCCACCTACGGCCAATGCATCACCGAGTCTTTCCAGAAGGGCATAGGGGTTGAACCGCTGGTGAATCCGTTCGGTGCGGAGGGCACCCGTCCGGCATTCTCGCCGGCCATTGAGTTCAACGTGCGGGTGCGCTACGACTGGGAATTCAATTCCTACAAGGCGTGGGCCATGGTGGGTGCCAATCACGTGGGGGACATGGAGAACCAGCCAGCGACCTACACAGCCGGCAGCACCGAGCCCATCCCGGAGACGACCTTCCTTCGGTACGATCAACCCGGCTACACGACGTACGATGCATCGCTCGGAGCGACCAAGGACAACTGGACCGTTCAGCTGTTCGGGGAAAACCTGTCTAATT
>Ga0209624_10003810_pt1 | contig 10522 bp, 14 predicted proteins | sample JacPinW_OM2H0_O1_FD_188565 | JGI IMG/M metagenome (GOLD analysis project Ga0209624, IMG submission 188565) | Forest soil microbial communities from Algoma, Ontario, Canada - Jack Pine, Ontario site 1_JW_OM2H0_O1 (SPAdes) (version 2) | ecosystem: Environmental > Terrestrial > Soil > Boreal... | reverse complement strand
CTTGTTTCCATTGGAGTCGGCAAAGTACAGGGAGTAAACGATCTTCTCGTGCAGAACAATTTCGTGGTATTCCCCACCATTCCAGCCCTCCTGCCCATCCGGCGATTTCATGCAGCAGAGAAATTTCCCTCCTACGCGAAAATCAATCTTGCAAACGGGCGCGGTAAAACCCTTCGGCCCCCACCACTGCATCACATATTGCGGGTCCGTCCACGCCTTCCAAACCAGTGCGCGTGGAGCATCGAAAATTCTAGTGATAACCATCCGCTCTTTCTCGTTAACCGTGTTTTTTGTCATTGCTGGCCTCCGCTTTTTTCATTTGATTCAGAACGACATCCAACTTATCGAAACGCTCTTCCCAGCATCGGCGATAGTCCGTCGCCCAGTCGCTGACTGTCTTGATCGCTTCTGGCCTCAGCGTGCACACGCTCTCTCTGCCACGCTTCCGCTTGATCACAATCCGCGCCCGCACCAGATAGGCAATATGTTTTGAAATCATCTGCTGCGAGAGTGCAAACGGTTCCGTCAAACCATGCACAGAAGCAGGCCCATGGGAGAGTCGTTCGATCATCGCCCGGCGGGTTGGATCAGACAGAGCCGCAAATGTTGTGTCTAACTTATCCACAACCATATGGTAGTGAATTATCCGCCGCTGTCAAGTCTGGATTTTGGAGTTCCCGATTTCTGTTTCCTGATCCCGAAAGGCGGTTTCCCGTCAGGAAATCAAGCCCTGAAGAGATGCGCGTTTTACGGTACTTTATGTATCCTCGAGCCGTTCGGGTGGTCTTGGGTGGAGAAGTCACTTGAGCTTTACAAGAGGACTCAATCATGACGACTAGAGAAGCCGGAATCAATGTAGTCCGCGAAATGATGGGCGACCAGGCGGCCGCAAAACTCAGCGCTTCCGCCGACTCAAACACCTTCGGTGCCGCGATCGCTGGCTACGCGGTCGACCAGGTCTTTGCGGATATCTGGACTCGTCCCGGTCTGGACAGGCGCTCCCGCAGCTTAGTTTCGATGTCCGTCATGATTGCCATGCGTCAGCCCCATGAATTCGCCATCCACATGGGGACCGGGCTCAATAACGGCCTCACATTGAAAGAAATTGAGGAAGTTCTCATCCAGGCGCTGCCATACGTTGGCTATCCTGCCATCGCAACAGCACTGACTGCCGCTGCCGAGGTTATCAAGGATCGTGGTCTGGACGCCGACAAAAAATACGCTGGCCACCGCGGCCTGCTTTGACGCTAAACAGCATACGCACTGCCTGTGTTGAACGACGCTTGACTGTCCAACCCGAAGCTATCGTCTCGTGAACCACGACAGGCACCGATAAGTCCGCTTGTAGGAAGTCATCTCCGCGCTCGAGATCGACTCTCGATCGATCGCGGGCAACTCGCAAGTAAATCCAGATGCCTGGCAGACGTTAGCGGACATTTGAGGTTCAAGTACGGCATTTGATTGCATAACAATGTCGGCCCCGCTCGACTCGAGTGGGCGTTTGTTGATAGGCTCGGGAAGACGGAGCCGGAATTCGGTTCGCACGCGGGACAGCTCGATACCGGACATGGCGTGAACTGAAACGCCGCGCACCTGAATGAGCATCCCGCTCCTTCGCGAGAGGGAGTTCGAATAACTAATCATGGTCTGAAGTTTACGATCGAAGAGATGTATGGGTCGGACTGAAGCCGACCGCTAGATTACGAACGAGCCGAAGTCGTCAAGGCCGACAAGAAAGACCACCCAGCAAGCGGAAGGCAAAACTCTTTTAAGTGACTGGAGAGGTCTGCTCAAAAATTGTTTGACAGGGCCGACATTGTTAGAGATGTCCGGTAACGCGACAAATCAGGCAAGTGAAATTGCATCGGTAAACACAAGCGCGTTTATCGGTACTGATCCGACGACGAGCCGGTAACCTCTGGCTTGCCCGTCGTCCCGCTGCGATAACCAAAGAACTGGTCAGCACTTTCCCGTACCGACGGGCCCCAGGTGAGTGCATTGGTGATGCAGCGTAAACCGAGCGAGCTCTCGCAATCCGTTTTTGGAAATAATTCTTTCGCTTAGTTCACTTCGCGTTCCCTTACGAATTCTTCAACGCAACGCTCCGCACCGTGTTCCGGCCTCCATTGACATCTATGAAACGTTTATGAGTCTGACAACACTATCTACGCGAGGGCAGTTGCCCCGTTAAGCGAGGTACATCTCAGACCTATTCCAATTGGCGGGCCAACCGTCCGAATTCAATTACGGAGAATTTAAAATGAGCGACGAAGCTTCACGGCCAGCCTGTCCGTTTAAACTCACGGGCTCATATGTCCCGCCGCGGTTCCAGCAAGGACCGTTGGTAACGGCAATGGAGTTAGGCCCGCTCGCGTTCCTGGCGGGTAGCTGGAGGGGTCCCGGCTTCAACGCGATCTGGCGGCCCGACAATCCACAATCGCGGCCACTTACGGCCCCCCCTAACCCGACCAAGCGCCTCCTCGAACTGAACCTGACCCATGACTCCTTCGACTTCCACGTGATCCCCGGAGTCGTGCCCAACCGAGGCCTGAACCCACAGACCGATCTCAGCCTGTACGGTCTGCATTACCTGCAGCGGGTCAGTGACGCCGATCCGTCCCCGGGCCCCAAAGTCAAGCCGCCTGGATACTCGACAACCGCGAAACAAGCGCTGCATATCGAGCCGGGACTGTTCATGAATGTACCGGCGGCGATCGCTGGGACGACCCCGCCTGGGAACGCGCCCACCATCGTGCGGATGGGGAGCATCCCGCACGGGGTTACGGTGTTGATGCAAGGGCCCAATCCGGGTACCAAACCCATACTGCACAAACCGGACATCCCGCCTCTCAGGCCGTTCAGCACTCCGGGCAACTTGTACCCCGGGCTCTCTCCCATGCCGTTCCCCGGCCCTTATCCAGGCACGAACCCGCCGCTCCCGCTCCCGCCGGGGACGCCGAACCCGCCGGCCGTCGGGATCCAGCCAATCGAACTCGACGCTGCACCCCCCGTCCCAGCGGGCGGCCAGCATGTGGTTCCGGAGATCAACATCAACGCGGACGTTCTGGTGCCAAATCAGCCGCCGCTGCCAGGGCCGCTGCCGGCGCCGCTGCCAGCGGGGTCACCGCTGTCCTACCAGAGCACGGGACCGTTCCCGGACAGTTTTCAGGGTTTTATCGACGATCCCAACAGTGTCCTGCGGGATGCGATCGCTGACCAGGATATCCTTGGCTTCATCCAGATCAATCTTACGACGGACTCCCAGTCGTTGAATGGGGTCCCGACACTCGGCGTTGGTAGCCTGTTCGAGACCATCAGCAACATCCCGTTCCTGGGGGTCGCCAATCAAACTCTAAATCCCGCGCCCGTTCCACTCCCTGTTCCTCCGGCGCCCCCTTACCAACCGGCTACCCTGGCTATTGAACCAAACACCACCCCCAACGCCTTCGTCTACTCAGCGAGCGCAACCTTCTGGATCGAGTGGGTGCGTATCCCGGACTATCCGCTCCTGAAAACGGATCCAGGCCCGGCGATGAAGGAGCTTGAGCCATTTTGGCCGGAGGGCACTTACCTGCAACTGCAGTACTCGCAGCTTGTGATTCTGGTTTTCAACAACGTCCTTTGGCCGCACGTGACCGTCGCGACGATGACGCTCAACGCTGGCTAGAATAGCCGAGTCCGGCGGTCGCGCTCGCCACGAGAACAACCGCCGGTACTCAAATGAGATGAAGACAGTCGATCTCCCCCGAACAATTGCCCGAGCATTAGCCCAGTGGACTTGGATGCAGCCAGGATCAGTACCCTGACACGCGCTAACGGTTCGCCGCTCATTCCCAAGTTTGTCAGGAAATCGGAAGTAATTCAGATTGGAAGATCAGGATCGGTACCGACAAGTCGCGTAGTGTTTTCTGATGACTCTTGGCGAAGCGTTTCCCAGTGTCGGACTCAAGTCCTGGTAAACGCGCTTACCGGAGATGTGGAGTACTAGCCCGGAAGATGTCCGGTAACGCGACTTGCCAGGCACAATTGAAAATCCTTGGTATAGAATTCGGCAAGATACTCGCGATACTAATGCAACTCCGAATAGTTAGACCTGGAAGGAGACCGACATGGGCTTGGGGTTGCGTGCGTTCCTGGTCTTGTTTTTGCTTTCGCTGGCTGTCCCAGTCCTTCTGTTTCTTCCGTTGCGGACCAGTCTTCGCCAGCTCCTGCAACAAACCGTCAAGACCGACGCTGGAGTCACGTTCTACCTTCGGTCTTTCCTTGTCGTTCTTTTCCTTTCCGCTCTCTCAGCGGCCCTAGGAACCTCGTTTGACTTGAAGCCGGACTCTCACTTCATGGAATACGTATGGAAGGGAGCGGATGGGCTGTCCGGGGCTTTGGAGAAAACACTTTGGTTCACAGTAGTGTACGCGGTCCTTATCACCATTCTTGTCGCCACGTTGAAAATCAAAGATGACAAATGACACGTACCTAGTCGTTTCGTACGTCGTCTGTGCGGCCCTTTCGATTGCGCTGGGCACTCTAGTTTATTTGTTTCTGCGGCGTCCGTTTGCTGTCGTTGCGGACGCCGCACCTCAGAAAAACCTTCGTTCGATATTGAAGAGGCTCTTCCCCATCGGATTGCTCTTCCCAGCTTTGCTCGGCTTCGTTTCCGTTTCTTATCAAAGCTGCGACCGGCAAACGTATGCAAAAATCGTCGAGAGCCGGAGCTACCTCGTCCAGAAGAATCAGGAACAGATTTCTTCAACCTTGTTGTCGATTGGGGTCGCGGTCCTCGTATGGGATGTAGTCATCCTCCTGCTGGCAAAACTCGCGCAAAGAGACTCCAATTCCCAGTAGGTCCTGATTAACGCCGAAACCGGACAAGTGGAATCGAGCCAAAAGCAGATGTCCGGTAACGCGACTTATCGGGACCTTGATTGGTGGCGGTCAAAGTTCACGAGTGCGAAGGTTTTCCCGCGCTGGACAAACGACTGTCTGCTGCGATATTAATTCGATGACCCACGTATCGCCGCAAAATTCCTTTGCACGAGGTTACGATGCAGACTGAAGTCTTGATTGCGGGAGCTGGCCCGGTCGGATTGACTGCTGCATGCGAGCTTGCTCGTTTCGGAATTCCGCTTCGTATCGTTGACAAGTCGGTCCAGCGAACGGATATGTCAAAGGCTCTGGTGCTTTGGAGTAGAACTCTCGAATTGTTGGACCGTGGGCCTGGAGGCGCAGCGCCCTTCGTCGAGGCCGGGTTCAAGGCGCTGGCGGTGAATTTCGTTGCGCGTGATGGCGAACTCATGGGCCACGTAAGTATGGAGTCGGTGAAGAGTCCTTTCCCTTATGGCTTGATGCTGCCGCAGTCTGACACCGAACGCCTTCTCGAAGAGCGTTTACAAGCACTCGGCGTGACGGTCGAACGCCAAGTTGAACTTCTCGGATTCAAAGCAAGTGACGCTGGGATCCAGGCGACGCTTCGTCATGCCGATGGCCGCGACGAAACAGTGCCCTCGAATTGGCTGCTCGGTTGCGACGGAGCCCACAGCATCGTGCGCCACACCTTGGGCGTGCCGTTCGCGGGCGAGACGCTCGATAGCGATTGGATGCTTGCGGATGTTCATATGAAGGGCTATCCGTATCCTGACACCGAGGCGTCAGTGTATTGGCACAAGGACGGCGCGTTCGTTATTTTTCCCATCTCGCCCGGGCGCTACCGGGTTCTCGCCGATTTGCCGCTGACATCCGGAGCGGTCCCTCCGTCGCCGACTCTGCCACAGGTGCAGGCCATCATCGATCGACGTGGCCCAGGCCGTATGACTGCTTTCGATCCGATTTGGTTGGCGGGTTTCAGGATCAATGGTCGCAAAGTGAAGGACTATCGCTCTGGCCGCGCTTTCCTACTCGGCGACGCTGCACATGTTCACAGTCCGGCGGGTGGCCAGGGCATGAACACCGGGATGCAGGACGCGTTCAACCTTACGTGGAAGCTGGCCTTGGTGATCCGCAATACTTGCGGTGACCGCCTTCTGGATAGCTACAGCCCGGAACGCAGCGCGGTCGGCGATGAAGTGTTGAAGGAAGCCGCTCGATTGACGACTATTGGAACGTTGAAGAATTCCACCCTTCAAGCTTGCCGGAACCTTGTCAGTCAGTTTATGTTGGGTTTCACAGCGGTCCAACAAGAATTCGCGGATTCTATGACCGAAGTGAACATAGGCTATCCTCATAGCCCGTTGAACTCACATTCGAGAAGCGGTCACGGCGGTCCGAAACCCGGCGAGCGCGCGCCACTTCGTGATGGGGAATCGCCAGTCGGCGCGGGAAAGAGCCCGCGATTTGCTTTGTTCGCGAACGATACCGCCGTATCAAAAACCCTGCTGTCGAAGTATCCGGACCTTCTTGAGTCGTCGTCTCGGCCTCCCTATGCGGAGAAGGGTATCTGGCTGGTCCGTCCCGATGGCTACGTTGCCCTAGCCGCCCACGAAAACGACGTTCGCGAGGTCGATGCTTACCTTGCGAATCTCTCAAAACCCGCAGCGGCTTCGGCTGACTGATCGCATTCCTGTTCACACGCCTCGCTGTTCGCAAGAGTCCTTCGGAGCCGGGCGTTCTAAGTCCTGATAAACGCATTATAAAAGGGCGCCCGATTGGAGTAGGTTTTGATCGTTCGCATCACAACCTACAACAAGGAGCGCCCTCATGAACGACGCCAAGTATATTGGGATGGATGCACATCAGGCAACGATCTCGGTGGCGGTTTTGAATTCCTCCGGCAGGCACGTGATAAAAAGGAATCACCGCTGGGTCATCTGACTAGAATCGGGAACTCGCAACACTGCACTAGCCTTCCATCTCGGGAAGTTTCCAGACCGCTATCAGCGTCAAGACAGTCGCAAAAACTACGAGTAAACCAATCGCTCTCCGTTGGGTATTTGGATTTTCCATGTCATTCTCCTGGGAGGGGCTGGGCGGGAACCACAAAACCATTGACGCGCGGCAAAATGCTTTCGATTCACGTTTTGCGTCCCGATGGCTCGGTTGTTATTTGGAGATGTGCTCGACCACCAGACCTTTCGCTTGAGAGTAAATCAGATAATCCCCGGGCCCAATACGAGCCAAACGAGCTATCCGATTCCTTGCTTGCTCCAGCCCTTCAACTGCCACTATCCAAATCGAAGTTCCGTCTCGAAGTCGTTTGAAAATATCAAATTTAGGAGACATCTTAAGGCTCCAATCTTACAGCACTCATGGACCATTCAAGGGTAGGTTGTGCAGCTCGACTGCCAGTCGGCATAGTGAACATCGGATTGAAATGAGCCACTTAGCATCGCCGCCAACGATTAGGGATTTGTGAATGAGCAATTTCGTCGTATGGCTCGACCTTTTGACGTACTAACCCAGTGTTCGCGAGCGATTGAGCGCACCTCGCGATCATTGGAGCGTGTCAATACCGCACTCATTCGACGTCTCAGCCTTCGTGGGGGTGAGACCGGTTTAGCTTTTCGGAACCAATTCCGACAGCTAATTCGAGCCTTGTGGGCCACAGGCTGTCCCCGGATTTACGGTCATAATCAGTTCTGCCATCTTCATCGAATACGAGATTCAACACTGACTCTCTTTCAAAGGTTCGACGCGCTCGGCACTTTCTAAAAGTGTGCAAAAGTGAATAGCAGCTCGGGAACGCAATTCTCTAATATGGCCCTTCAAATAATGAAGGTCGAAGGGAGAGCTCATGAGCGAGCTGCGCTACCCGGAGTGGCAAAAGCCCTACGACGATGCGTTATTGGAGCTAAACCCGGAGAAGCTCGTTCAGCGGGTGAATGAAGCAGAAAGAGCGATCTTATCCCGCTTACAGGAAATACGAATCGGTTGGGATAGTCGCATGGAAGCACAAGCAATAGAAGATGCTCTCAATGCTTTACGTGTTCTCAAAAACGAGACAGCGAAGTTCAAGCGGTCTCAAAATGCTGGCGCACACTGCAATACAATCGGAGCGGAGAGCGATTAGTATCGAAAGCTTTGTCTAGCTGTTGTCTGGCGCTCTGTTGCTCCCCCACAAATTTCTTCTTGTTTCGTCGTGTTGGAAGGTATCCGCAAGTGAACAGCAATCCGGTACCACAATTTCTAATAATTATCGTGTGAACCGTGAAAGCACGGCCCGAGGCCGCAAGCCGCGGATGGAGTAGTTATGAATGACGCAAAAAGCTCTGAATGGCAAATGCGTTCCCCGGAAACGTTGACCGAGTTAAACCCACAGGAACTGGTTCAGCGAATTCATGCGGCGGAAACCGCAATCTTTTTGCGCTTGCAGGGAATGCGTATCAGTTCGGTAGATCTCGAGGAGGGACAGGCGATCCAAGATGCCTTAGACGGTTTGATGCATCTCACGAAAGAAACGTTGGAATTCGCCGATTCGCTAGTCGAAGTTACTCGCGTCGCCGGTAGGGCTTGGGCATAGGTCAAACGGACGACCGCACGTATCTCGAATTCGACGAGCAATTTTTTCCTGAAGTTTCTTCAATGTCTACGTTCGCAGGGAATCAGCAGTTGGACACTTTCACAGCCGATAGCATTGGGCAGCGCATTCGTGTTTTGCGCATGCTTAGAAAATTACAGATTTCTAACGCAAGGCTGAGCTGTCACCAACGGTCGATTTCATTGGATTTTTTAAGGGTGAAAAGCACGGGGTTTTCTAATTCTCTGATTCTTGTGAAGTTTTTATCGTTATCTGCTCCAACAAATCGTTCCGCAATTCGCACGGTCAAAGCCGCAGGCTATTCTCCGATTGGAGGCAGCCGTGATTGAACTCGCCCTAAGATACCGAAACGCACTACCAGTACGTTCCCCGAACTTCGCGCTGCATCAGGAAGAACTCGACAAACGCCCTACAAAGTCCGATCAGCATCGTTGTCGGTGGACGCCAACAGTGCCATGTATTTCATATCGCTTCGATAGTCATGTGCGGCTTCGAGGAACTCGTTCAATATCTTATCTGGAACACCGCTGCCTGTGCCTAGTGTTCGTTGCAAGTTGTCTAGTGCGGCGTCGAACCGGCGCAACTTCTCGTTAAACGCGATAACCTCTGCCATGATCCGCTTCTCCTTCGAGTCAAGCGTATCGAGGCGCAGTTGCTGGATTATTACAGCGAGAATAATTCAAAGGCTTGACGTGATTTTCGCACGCCGTGGCTCCGCGACGAGTCAACGCGTGCTGAACGTGAGCACACCGCAAGAAGCCGCCAGACTAGCCTTCATTTTTCTCGACCGGATACGAAACGTTGTTGCACGCCAGATCACTATCTATTTGTCGACGTGGAAAAGGGATGCCCACCATGCCCTTCGTTTCGCGCCGAAAAGATGAAAAGGAGGCAAAGTTATGAGTTTCGAATCTGAGTTGGTAGGAGGTATTCGAGATTTAGTGAACAGGCTCATCAACCAAGAGTTAGAACAGCAGGGCGAGATAAGGGGCGAGAGTCCCAGGATGCGAACCATGACCAAAGAAGGGGGCCCTTGGCCGTGGATAGGAACTGGGTCGGGTCCGAATCCTTGGCAAAAACATTCACCAGCAGTGGCCCTATTCGTTTCAGGCGCGGCGCTGAAGCAGGTTGCTTCAAAGCTCCCAGATGGGCCAGCAAGGAAAGAGCTGCTCTCGGCGGCACAACAGTCAGTTGCTGACTGGGAAGATGATTACTGCGGAACGCCGCCGCGCCCACTACCTTCCATCGAACTGGCAGGCGCACTTGCTGTTTTCGCGAATAGTTTGGGAGAGGGCACCTTACGGACGCTGATTCTTGAAGAGGCGGGCCAACTTGCCCAAAAAGGATTCGGCGTATCGACTACGGCCAAGGCGGCGGCAGCCGGAAAGCGGTAGCGCGAAAACGACATCCCTCAATCGTTAAGTTTAGAAACGTCAGCTGACTCCACCCCGGTACCCGTAAGACCGGGGTGCTGTCCTGAACTTTCCAGAGTGCTACTCCGGTCGAATCAGATTCCGTGCCAAAACTTGGAAGTGTCCGTGCACGGGACAATAGAGTTCAATTTCCCAATCCGCAGGCCGAATAACAGGCTCGTTGGCGATCGCATTCATCTCGCCCCCATACGCGCACTTCTGACCGCACACAGGACACGTCTTGTAAGAGCTCCCGTAGATGTGAACTACGTCAGACATTGCGAGGATTATATCGCTTATTAGTCGGCCTACGCGTTCCCGTGCCATCAACTTTGCTTCGAACTCATGATTATGATAAGCTAAAAAAGGTAGAGGTATGCGGAAAGTCGCGAACTCAACCGGCACTAGACCCAAAAGAAAATCCACGCAAAAGCCCCCTTTCAATCCACAAGCTTTCCTCGATTTGGCTGGCGTAGCTCGCAAAGTTACGGAGTTTGGAAAAAGGGAAACGATCTTCTCGCAGGGCGATCCCGCCAAGGATGTGTTGTACATCCAAGAGGGTGGCGTAAGGCTCTCCGTCGTGAATGAAGCCGGCAAGGAAGCGGTGGTAGCGGTCTTGGGACCGGGAGATTTTTTTCGGCGA
>Ga0209624_10003809_pt1 | contig 10524 bp, 10 predicted proteins | sample JacPinW_OM2H0_O1_FD_188565 | JGI IMG/M metagenome (GOLD analysis project Ga0209624, IMG submission 188565) | Forest soil microbial communities from Algoma, Ontario, Canada - Jack Pine, Ontario site 1_JW_OM2H0_O1 (SPAdes) (version 2) | ecosystem: Environmental > Terrestrial > Soil > Boreal... | reverse complement strand
CCCGCCGGTGTGGCAGCGAGTACTTGACGGATAGGAGGTGCGGGGGAGAGGGTGCGGATGACGACGTCCTCGCGCACCACCGAGAGGGCGAGCTCGGGGATCAGTGCGACGCCCACGCCTGCGGCCACTAGCCCCTGGACGGTCTGGTAATCGTCGCTCTCAAATGCCACGTTCGGCTCGAAGCCGGCGGCGTGGCAACTGCGGACAACGTGCAGCGCACACGGGCTTGAGCGCGACGTCTGTACCCAGGCTTCTTCAGCGAGATCCCACAGGCGCAACTTGCTCGTCTTTGCCAAGGCATGTTCACGCGGCAGCGCCAGGTACATAGGGTCGTCGAGCAACTCCGTGCGTGTCATGCCGTCGAGCTCGAGCGTCTTGCCGTCGAACTCAAACAGCAACGCCAGGTCGAGCTCGCCCCCGCGCAGGCGCGGCACGATTTGCTCGGGCTCGCCCTCTGCCAGCGTCAGTTCGACGTCTGGGTAGGAGCTTCGGAAGCCGGCGATCGCAAGCGGCATCAGCGTCGCCCCGGCGGTGGGGAAGGAGGCCACACGCAGACGCCCACCGCGCAACCCGGCGATCGCCTCGAGCGATGACTCCGCGGCCTCTAGGCGCGCGAGAATGCCCTCGGCGTGGCCGACGAGCGTCTGTCCAGCCGCTGTCAGGGTGACCCCACGGGGATGGCGCTCCAGCAACGCCATGCCCGCCTCTGCCTCCAGCGTGGCGATCTGCTGGCTGATGGCTGACTGCGTGTAGGACAGGGCATCGGCGGCGGCTGAGAAGGATCCCCGGTAGGCGACCTCCTTCAAGATCCGCAGGCGACCAACATTCAGCATAAGTTATACTTATAACAGAGTCCAAAAGAATCACTGGAACTGATGGCAGGAGGGTGTCAGCATGTTGGAGAACGGAACCCAAACAAGACCATCCCGGCCGGTGCACGGCTGACAGATACGAAGGAGAAAGTTCAAATGTCCACCAAGATCATCGTCTCTTATGACGGCACGGCCAACGAGCAGGACGCGCTTGTTCTGGGCCGGCTTCTGGCCGGTGCAGGCGGCGAGGTATCGCTGGCCTACGTACGTCACAACCCGGAGACCGACAGCGTCCGTGAGGAGATCGCGCAGGCCGAGGCCCAGAGCATCCTCGACCGTGGTGTGGATCTGCTCGGCATCCCATCCGCCAAGCGTCACGTGGTCACCGACCGCTCGACGCCTCAAGGTCTGGCATCACTCGCCGAACGCGAGGGTGCATCCTTGATCGTCTTCTGCTCTGACTCACACACGGCCAAAGGCCACGTTGCTGTCGGCAACTCGGCCCAGCGCCTGCTTGAGGGTGGCCGTACCGCGGTCGCGATCGCTTCGGTCGACCTGGGTCAACAGCTCGAGGGCAAAGGCATCCAGCAGATCGTCGCAGTCGGCGACGCCGACGGCGGCGCGCGCGACAGTGCCGAGGCGCTCGCAGGAGCACTCGGGGCAAGCGTTGCGCCGGTAGCCAACGAGCAGACTGGTCTGCTGATCATCGACTCACGTCCCGACGCCGAGCCCGGGCGGATCTCGCTCAGCTCTTCGGCATCTCACCTGATCGAGGGTGCCACCTGCCCAGTGATCGTGGTGCCGCGCGGCGTCAAGCTGGCGTTCGCCGGCTCCACCGCTGGGGTTGGCGCATAGGCGCATAGTTAGCAAGCATCCAGAAGCGCACATAGGCGCGGCCGGAGATCAACGAGGGGTCCGGCCGCGCGCCCGTGCTAGCTGGTAGCGCGTCAACGCCACCAGCAGATCGATTGAGCCGCCGAGGAGATGTCCGACGGCGCCGGTCCATAGCCAGGCCTCCAGACGCCGACGCGGCCCACGGGCACGCTGCAAGCGGGGATGGGTCCTCATCGGACGGCACGGTATCGTGGCGGGGGTGCCAGTCGCGCTTAAGACCACACTCACCGAGCTCGGGGACTCGCGTGTGCGCCTACAGGTGGAGGTGCCGCCCAATGAGGTGCAGGGTCGACTAGAGCGCAAGGCGCAACAGCTAGGGCGCGAGCTGAAGCTGCCTGGCTTCCGCCGCGGTAAGGTGCCAGCGCCGCTGGTCATCCAGCGGATCGGCCGCGAGGTAATCCTCGAGGAAGCCGTCAGGGATACGCTCTCCAGCTGGTACTCGGACGCGATCGAGAGCGCTGGAATCGTGCCTATCGGTGATCCGCAGTTGGATCTCGGCGAGTTGCCCGATCAAGGACAGGCGCTTGAGTTCTCGATCGAGATCGGGGTACTGCCGACGGCCACGCTAGGTGAGTACAAGGATCTGGAGGTGGGGCGTCGCGAGCCGGAGATCGCAGACGAGCAGATTCAGCAGGAGATTGAGGCGATGCGCGAGCGCCTAGCGCGACTGCAAACTGCCGAGCGCCCAGCTGGAGCTGGTGACTTCGTCGTGGTCGACTACGTCGGCTCGCTCGCGCCCGAATCCAGCGGTGGTGCATCCGACGCGGACGCAAGCGACTGGGAGCCGTTCGCCGGTGGCGAGGGGCGTGATCAGTTGGTGGAGCTTGGCTCCGGCAACCTCATCCCGGGCTTCGAAGAGGGTCTCCTGGGTGCAGCTGCGGGCGAGATTCGCACGGTGCTACTGAGCTTCCCTGACGACTACGGCAGCAAAGAGCTCGCCGGGCGCCAGGCATCGTTTGAGATCACCGTCAAGGAGGTCAAGCTCAAGGAGCTCCCCGAGGTTGATGACGACTTTGCGACGGACGCTGGATTCGATGATTTGCAAGAGCTGCGTGAGGACATTCGCGCTCGCCAAACAGAGGCAGAGAACGAGCGGATCGAGGCCGAGTTCCGCCAGGCGGCGCTCGATGCGGCGGTGGCCGGCGCCGAGGTGCAGCTGACGCCGGAGCTGATCCAGGCCAGGGCGCGTGAGATGTGGGAGCGGATGTTGCACTCGCTCTCACACCGCGGCATAACCCGCGAGGCATATCTGCAGATCGTCAGCCGCGAGGAGACGGACATCCTCAGTGAGATGGAGCCGGAAGCCGAGATGGCGTTGCGCCGTGAGGCGGTCCTCACCGCGATCGTGGCTGCCGAGGACATCGATCCATCCGAGGAGGATCTGCTGCAGGCGCTCGCGCCTACTGCTGAGCGTGAGGGGCTCGAGCCACAGAAGCTGCTTGGTGACCTGCGCAGCGCTGGACGTTTGGAGGAGGTACGCGAGGACCTCGCAGCCCGTCAGGCGATCGACCTAGTCGCTGGCGCCGCCAAGTCGATCCCGCTAGCGCAGGCGCAGGCACGCGAGCAATTGTGGACGCCCGAGAAGGCTCAACAGGCACCTACGGCCGCGGCGCCAGCGGGCGAGCCCGGCGATGCACCTGCACGATTGTGGACACCGGATCGCTAGCCTTCTAGAGGAATCCGGTCGGCGAGGCGAAACAAAGGCGAGGACCATGAGCCAAAGACGAGGAATATGAGCCCACTTGTCCCGATGGTTGTCGAGCAGACCTCCCGCGGAGAGCGGGCGTTCGACATCTACAGCCGGCTGCTCAACGAGCGGATCATCTTCCTCGGCACGCCCGTCGATGATCAGATCGCCAACTTGATCGTCGCGCAACTGCTGCACCTGGAGTCCGAGGATCCCGAAAAGGATGTCTCGCTGTACATCAACTCACCAGGTGGCTCGGTATATGCGGGCCTGGCCATCTACGACACGATGCAGTTCATCAAGCCAAACGTGCAGACGATCTGCGTCGGCATCGCGATGTCGATGGGTGCGCTACTGCTGGCGGGAGGCGCGGCCGGTAAGCGCATGGCGCTGCCCAACGCGAAGATCCTGATCCACCAGGTCTCCTCAAGCTTCCAGGGTCAGGCGACCGACATCGAGATCCACGCCAAGGAGATCATCGACGTGCGCCACCGGCTGGACGAGATCATTGCCAAGCACACCGGCAAGTCGCTCGAGGACGTCAGCAAAGACACTGAGCGCGACTACTTCATGAGCTCCGAGGAGGCCAAGGAGTACGGAATAATCGATCGCGTGATCTCCGAGCACTAAAAGGCGCCCGCTGGGCGGCGCGAGGCGGCGTCCTCAGTCGCTCGTGTGCAAAGCACACTTCGCTCCTTGCGTCCTTGCCTCGCTTGCCCAGCGACCGCCGTTGCAGTTTCAAAAATAAGACAGCACTAAGCCCATGGCCAGACCAACAGATTCCAACGAGCAGCTCCTCTGCAGCTTCTGCGGCAAGTCCCAACGGCAGGTGAAGAAGCTGATCGCCGGCCCCGGCGTGTACATCTGCGACGAGTGCATCGACCTCTGTAACGAGATCATCGATGAGGAGCTCTCGGCGCCGCCGGCGTTTGACATCGAGAACCTGCCCAAGCCGCGCGAGATCTACGACGTGCTGGATGAGTACGTCGTCGGGCAGGACCCCTCCAAGCGCACCTTGTCGGTTGCGGTCTACAACCACTACAAGCGCGTGCAGATGATGATGTCTGGCGATTCAGACATCGAGCTGCAGAAGTCCAACATTCTGCTGCTGGGACCCACTGGCTGCGGCAAGACGCTGCTCGCGCAGACGCTCGCACGGATCCTCAACGTGCCGTTCGCGATTGCTGACGCCACTGCGCTGACGGAGGCCGGGTATGTCGGCGAGGATGTGGAGAACATCCTGTTGAAGCTGATCCAGGCGGCCGACTACGACGTCAAGAAGGCTGAAACCGGAATCATCTACATCGACGAGGTCGACAAGATCGCCCGCAAGGCCGACAACCCGTCGATCACGCGCGACGTCTCCGGCGAGGGCGTGCAGCAGGCGCTGTTGAAGATCCTCGAGGGCACCCAGGCGTCGGTTCCACCGCAGGGGGGACGCAAGCACCCACACCAGGAGTTCCTGACGATCGACACCACCAACGTGCTATTCGTGTGCGGCGGTGCGTTCGCCAACCTCGACAAGGTGATCGAGCGGCGGATCGGCCACAAAGGCGTCGGCTTCGCCGCAGCTATCGAGGCCAAGGCCGAGCGCGACACCGGTGAAGTGTTCGAGCAATGCCTGCCAGAGGATCTCATCGAGTACGGCTTGATCCCTGAGTTCATTGGCCGGCTGCCCGTGGTGTCGGCTGTGCACCAGCTCACACGCGAGGATCTCGTCTCGATCCTGGTCGAGCCGCGTAACGCGCTCGTCAAGCAGTTCCAGCGCTTCTTTGCGTTCGACGGCATCGAGCTTGTGTTCTCCGATGACTCGCTCATTGCCGTCGCTGAGAAGGGTCTCGAACGCGAAACTGGAGCGCGAGGCCTGCGCTCGATCATCGAGGAAATCCTTTTGGAGGTGCAGTTCGAGCTACCCTCGCGACGCGACGTCAAGAAGTGCGTCGTCACTAAGGAGACCGTCGAAAAGGGCCTCACACCAACGCTTGTCACCGAAGCGGCGCCCGAGGAAGCTGACGACGCCGCGCTGCATGAGGAGTCCGCGTAGCGGCAGTTGGCCGTCTCGCGCCGGCGCTGAGCGCTACCATCGCGATTGTGTTTCGGTCGAGCAAGACCTCCAAGGCAAAATCCAAGCGCGAGCGCGCGAAGGCACTGCCGTGGGCAGCGGCGTTGCGGTCTGTCGTTGTCGTTCGCAGGCATTGGCACTCGCTTTCGGAGAAGGACCGTGCAAGGCTGACGGTGCTCGCTCGCGATTCCCGCGGTCGTTGGGGCAACCTCAACGCAAAGGAGCGCGCAGAGCTGCGCAAACTCGCAGGCAAGCTCGACCTCAAGGGCATCGCCCGCGATGTGGCAGGGCTGGCGCGTAGTGGCCGCGCACGGCGCAAGTGTTGCCGTGGCGCCCGCGCGTGAACGACGAGCAGGCAGACAGCGACAGCGGCATGGACGGAGCTCTCGATGATCTCTCCACACAGGACCTGCACGACCGCGCCGTCGCCCGTGCGGAGCGGCACCTGGACGTCAAGTTCTTCTGGAGGTTGCTCAAGCTGATCCCTGCGGCGGAGGCACTAGCCGGCGATGAGGGTGAGTCCAACTACGACCTTCAGTTCTCCAAAGGCAAGATCCTCGACGCCCTGCACAGCGGCGATGGCGAGCTGGGTGAGGCGCTGCGTCCCGTGTTCATTGACTACTTGCGCGAGCACCCCGACGCCTAGTCCGTTTTGCTGGCTGCGCCTCGGGGGAGGGCACCGAACATGAATCCGTCGAAGGACACGATCTGGACCGAGGCTCAGGCCGAGCGTCAGCTGCGCTCGCTGGAGCTATTCGGGATGCGCTTTGGCCTGGATCGCATGCGGCGGATGATGACCGTCCTCGGCTCTCCCGAGCAGCGCTTCGAGGCTGTCCATGTGCTCGGGACCAATGGCAAGTCATCGACCACGCGGATGGCCGCCGCGATCCTCGAACGCCACGGGTTGCGCACGGCGGCATACCTCTCCCCGCACCTCGTGTCCTACCGCGAACGCGTGCTCATCGACGGGCAGGAGCTCGACACGGAGCAGTTTGCTGGCGCAATTGCGCGCGCCTCGTGGGCGGCGGAACGCGTCAATCGCACGCTTTCCGAGGACGATCGCGTGACGCAATTTGAACTACTCACCGCGGCCGCGTTGTGGGAGATGGCCCGCCAGGAAGTCGACGTAGCAGTCATCGAGGCGGGCCTGGGGGGACGCTACGACGCGACCAGCGTTATCGCTGCGCCTATCACAGTGCTCACGAATGTCGGCCTCGAGCACACCCGCTGGCTCGGGCCCACCGTCAGAGACATTGCCGAGGAGAAGCTGGCTGCGGTGCGCCCGCGCGCGACACTGGTTCTCGGCGAAGCTCTCGCGTCGCCGGCGCTCGAGGTTGCCGAGCGCGTCGCGCGCGAACGGGAGGCCCGAGTGCTGCACGCCGGGAGTGCCAGCACCGTTCCACAGCTGTTGGCGCGCGGCGCATTTCAGCGACGAAACTTCGCGCTCGCGCGCTGTGCGGCGGGCGCATACCTGCAACACGCGGGCATTGCTTTGGACGAGCACGCGGTTGCCCAGGCTGCAGCCGCCACTGACGTTCCCGGGCGCCTGCAGCAGCTTGCGCACGATCCGCTGACGATCGTTGACGGTGCTCACAACCCCGACGCGGTCATCGCCCTCGTGCAGTCCCTTGGCGATGTGTTCCCCGCCGGGCCGCTCGCACTGGTACTGGGAGTACTCGACGACAAGGACGCCGCGAGCATGCTTGCGGCGCTACTACCAGTCACAACGCGGGCGTGGTTCACCGCACCCCCCGGCGATCGTGCGCTTTCGCCGGCCGCCTTGGAGTCGCTTGCCCGCCAGCTTGGCTTCGATGCGAGCGTGTCCGAGCCGCGAGCCTCCCTCGCACTCGAGCAAGCACAGGCTTGGGCCTCCGCGCACGGCGGCTCTGTGCTGGCCACCGGGTCGGTCTACCTGGTCGGTGATCTGATCGGCGGATTGGCTGGCGCTGGAGCCTCGCCCGGGCTGCGTATCGGTCCTGAAAGCTCCGCGAGATGAACGACGACGGCCCTTCGGTGCTCACTATGATTGGCGCAGTTGCGCTGATCGTTGCGCTCGTAATCCTTGTGTTCTTCGCTGCTGGCTATGGCTTTGGCCGGCTGTTTCTCTAAACTCAGCCGGCCGATGCTTACCTTCGCCTATTTCGGAATTGAAAGCAGCGGCTTGAACTTGGCGATCGATCTGCTGATCCTGTTTGTTGTCGTCGTCTACTTCTCGCTGATCTACTGGACCTACGCGGACGCACGACGGCGCATCTCTGATCCCTTTCTCGTGCTCGTCAGTGCCGCCGCGTCGGTGTTCCCGTTCGTAGGCACGATCGTGTACATGATCCTGCGGCCACCGGAGTTCTTGGAGGACGTGCGTGAGCGCGAGCTGGAGACGCAAGCCGCCGAGGCGCGTCTGCGCCAGCTCGACCAGATGCTGTGTCCCTACTGCGACTATCGCGTCGAGAACGACTTCATCCGCTGTCCGAGCTGCCTGCGCAAGCTTAAGGAGCGTTGCGTGAGCTGCTCGCGTCCACTCGACCAGGCGTGGACGATCTGTCCGTATTGCGAGGCCGACGTCCCCGGCCTATCAAAGCCGCGTTCGCGTCGCCGTCGCGCCAGCGCGAGCGAGCTTGATCTCGATAGCGAGCTCACGGATGTCGAGCTGCCGACATCTGAGGAGGATGGCAAGGACGAGGCCGCCGAGCCGGCGCTGGCCACCGAGCCATCGACCGCGTCGAGCGAGCGTAGATCGGCCAGCCCCGCACGCGCGGGGCGCCGCGGCAGCCGGCCGCGCCCGAGCTCCTGAACACCTCCCAAACCAGACAAAGGAACCCATGGACCGAACACTGATCCTCGTAAAGCCCGACGCCTTCGCGAGAGGGCTAAGCGGGGAGATCATCGCGCGCTTCGAGCGCAAGGGTCTGCGCATCGTCGCCCTGCGCCATATGATCGTCACGCGTGAGCTGGCTGAACGTCACTACGCCGAGCACGCCGAGCGGCCGTTCTTCGGTGAGCTGGTCGACTTCATCACCTCGGGCGCGATCCTGGCAATGGTGCTGGAGGGAATCGACGCGGTCAAGGCAGCGCGCCAGATGATCGGTGCCACCAACCCGCTGGAGGCTGCCCCTGGCTCGATCCGCGGTGACTTTGCCATCGAGATGGGCGCAAACATGGTCCACGGTTCGGACTCGCCGGAGTCAGCTGCGCGCGAGGCGGCCCTGTTCTTCGGAGACCTGCAGTAGCAGCGGGCGCACAACCGCCACTGGTCCTCGCCTCTGGTTCGCCCCAGCGACGAGCGTTGCTCGAGAGCTTGGGGGTTTCCTTCACAATTAGGGTCTCGCACGCGAGCGAGCTCGAGCAAGGTGAGGACCCGGCGTACGTGGCCGTCGAGAACGCCCTACGCAAGGCTCGCGCGGTTTGCCGCCCCGGTGTTGCCGAGGCGGTGCTCGGCTGCGACACGATCGTGGTGCTCGACGGGGTGATCTACGGGAAGCCCGTCGATGCTCAGGAAGCCAAGAGGACCTTGGCCGCGCTCAGCGGGCGCACGCACGAAGTGCTCAGCGGCGTGGCGCTGCTGCTCGTCGATGAGAGCTCTGAGGTGACAGAGAGAACGGCCGTGGCGCGCAGCAGTGTGACGTTCCGCTGCATCGACGGAGCGCTACTGAATTGGTATGTCGGTACGGAGGAGTGGCGGGGACGCTCTGGCGGGTATGCGATCCAGGGGGCCGGCGCCGCACTCGTGGTGGCACTAGAAGGGGAGGAGGAGAACGTGGTCGGGCTGCCGCTGTCGACACTCAGGGCGATCTACCCGGAGCGATTTGACAGCGACTAAAGTCTTGCGTCAGGCGTCGCGGGCATGGTTGCCAAGCTCGTCTTCGGCATTCCCTGCCGCGATCTGCAAATCCGATGGCAGATGTGGCGGGGGAAGAGGGGAGTCCGCTAGACTGCGCCCCTGGGTACGCGCCGATGGATACTGGTATTGGAGCGCGTTTCGACGCGGCTACGCCGGACCGGATCTGAACGTGCCCTCTCTCGTTATACATGGGCATCTTCAGCTATCTGACAGGATTCGGCGGCCGCGACATGGCGGTCGACTTGGGGACGGCCAACACGCTCGTATATGTCCGTGGGCGGGGGATTGTGCTTTCCGAGCCGAGCGTGGTGGCGATCGATTCGCGCACGGGCGAAGTGCACGCCGTCGGCATCGAGGCCAAGCGCATGCTGGGACGTACGCCAGGCACGATCCAGGCGATCCGCCCCCTCAAGGACGGCGTGATCGCCGACTTCGACGTGACCGAGCAGATGCTCCGACACTTCATCCAGAAGGTGCACCAGAACCGCTGGGCACACCCGCGCGTCGTCGTGTGTGTGCCCTCCGGGGTCACCGGCGTAGAGAAGCGCGCCGTCGAGGAGGCGTGCCTGTCGGCAGGCGCGCGTACCGCTTACTTGATCGAGGAGCCGATGGCAGCCGCGATCGGTGCGGGCCTGCCGGTGGGTGAGCCAACTGGCTCGATGGTCGTCGACATCGGTGGTGGCACCTCTGAGGTCGCGGTCATCTCGCTGGGTGGGATCGTCGTCTCGCAATCGATCCGCGTCGGCGGCGATGAGATGGATGAGGCGATCATCAACTACGCCAAGAAGGAGTACAAGCTCCTGATCGGGCAGCAGACCGCTGAGGAGCTCAAGCTCGAGATTGGCTCAGCGTGCCCGATGGCCGAGGAGTTGCAGGCAGAGATTCGCGGTCGTGACATGGTTGCTGGACTACCCAAGACGGTCGTGCTGACGAGCGAGGAGATCCGCCAGGCGTTGGCAGAGCCGCTGACGCAAATCATCGACGCCGTCAAGGAGACGCTCGACCGCACGCCGCCGGAGCTCGCCTCAGACATCATGGACCGCGGCATCATGCTCGCCGGTGGCGGCTCGCTGCTGCAGGGTCTGGATGAGCGGTTGCGCGAGGAGACACAAATGCCTGCGCACCTGGCGGAGTCTCCGCTGACGTGCGTAGCCGTCGGTTCCGGGCGCTCGCTCGAGGAGTTCGAGGCGATCCACCGCTCCAACCGCACGTCGCGCAACCGACGCCGGCG
>Ga0209624_10003808_pt1 | contig 10531 bp, 10 predicted proteins | sample JacPinW_OM2H0_O1_FD_188565 | JGI IMG/M metagenome (GOLD analysis project Ga0209624, IMG submission 188565) | Forest soil microbial communities from Algoma, Ontario, Canada - Jack Pine, Ontario site 1_JW_OM2H0_O1 (SPAdes) (version 2) | ecosystem: Environmental > Terrestrial > Soil > Boreal... | reverse complement strand
GATCCATGAAAATACCGATGCCCGGGTCGGCGTGCCCACCCTTCCTCTCGCCAACTACCCCGTCTTCAATTTCGGGCAGTTGCCCGCGGACGCTCAACTCACTGCTGCTCTAGCGCCCTATTACCTTGACTGGCTGGCGCACCCAGATTATGACGACTACTGGAAGCAGTGGTCCATCGAGGAACATTTTTCAGACATCGCTGTTCCCATGCTCCAGGTCGGCGCCTGGTATGACATCTTCAACGGTGGCACCTTGCGCAACTTCATGGGCGCGAAAGCTCACGGATCCACCGACGCAGCCCGAACTCAGCAGCACCTACTTATCGAAATCGGGGGCCACTCCGGCTTCGGCCGTCGCATCGGCGACGTCGATTTCGGTCCCCGCGCCATCGAAAACGTTTATACGGACGTCATCCTTGACTGGTACGACTTTCTTTTCAAGGGCATCCGGAACCAATTTGCCACGGACAAGCCCGTCAAACTTTTCGTGATGGGCGCCAACGAATACCGCCAGGAAGACGATTGGCCACCGCCCCAAGCGCAGCCCACGAAGTTTTTCCTGCATTCCGCCGGCAAAGCGCAGTCGCTCCGTGGAGACGGCTCCCTGTCGACGTCCGCGCCCAAGTCCGAACCCTCCGACGCCTATGTTTACAATCCTGCCAGTCCCGCGCCCACGGTGGGAGGGCCCCTGTGCTGCGACTCTGAAGACATGGAGCCTGGTCCGCGCGATCAGCGAGCTGTTGAAAATCGCGATGACGTGCTGATTTATTCCACCGGTCCGCTCACTCGCGACATGGAAGTTACTGGCCCGGTTACGGCCACACTGTTCGTCAAATCCTCGGCTGTAGATACGGATTTCACGGCAAAGCTCGTAGACGTTGCGCCTGACGGCTTCGCGCAGGATCTCACCGAGGGCATCCTTCGCATGCGCTACCGTAGTTCGCCCGAGCATGCCACTCTTCTAAACCCCGGGCAGGTCTATGAAATCTCGGTCGATCTTTGGGCTACGAGCAATGTTTTTCTCCGCGGCCATACCCTGCGCCTGGAGATTTCCAGCAGCAATTTCCCGCGCTTCGATCGTAATCTCAATACCGGCGAAGAAATCAAGTTCACGCGCACCTCCGTCGCCGCTACGAACACAATTTTGCACGACGCGGAACATCCTTCCGCGCTAGTCCTTCCGGTTGTGCCGTCGAAATGAAGCCACTCGCTGTCAGACGACTCACCACGAGTATTCTTTGCGGGGCACGTACGCAAGCCAACAGAAAATAGCCTGACGCCGGTACCCTCGACGCTTGCTAAAACCGGCGTGCAAGCGATAGGCTGGTCTGTCAAACTGCAGCGCAAGAGCGGTCAGCTTCTCGCGGAACTTCGTGCGGGACCGTAAAGGAGTCTTTATGCAACTGAAGGTGGCAACGCGAACCAAGGATGGAATTCTCCTGGTGGATTGCAGCGGCCGGATCGTGTTTGGCGAGGAGTCTTCGCTGCTGCGAGAAACCGTCAAGCAAGCTGTGACGGAGAGCAATCGCATAGTGCTAAACCTGGGCGAGGTGAACTACATCGATTCCGGCGGTCTGGGCACGCTCGTGGCCCTGCGCATCACCGCGCAAAACGCAGGCGGCACAATCAAGCTGACCAGTCTGACTAAACGCGTGGGCGACGTACTGCAGGTCACCAAGCTGCTCACGGTGTTTGACGTCTACAACTCTGAGGCGGAAGCCATCGAATCCTTCCGCAAGGTGGCTTAGCCCGGCCCTTGATCGGCGGCGCTGATCGAACGAATATGTTCGACCGAACATGATCGACGAAATATGATCGACTGCGCGACCGCGGCAGCCGCCCCGGGTTCTCCTCGAATGCTGCCCCGCATCGTTTTTCTTTTTTGTCTGCTGGTGAGTGCCAGTGGCCTCGTGTCTCCGGCGGTGGCGCTGGCGATCGGGCTGGTGTTTGGGCTCACGTTTCCTCATCCCTACGGCGACGAAGCGAAAAGGTTTTCCAGATTCCTGCTGCAGGCCTCTGTGGTAGGGCTTGGTTTCGGAATGAACCTGCACGAGGTCGTGCGCGCGGGGCGCAGCGGCTTCGTCTACACCATGCTCGGCATCAGTTTCACGTTGCTCGCCGGCATGGGCCTTGGCACGTTGTTGAGCGTGCAACGAGTTCCCGCGTTTCTCATTTCCACGGGCACCGCGATCTGCGGCGGAAGCGCCATTGCCGCTGTCGGGCCGATCACACAGGCCAGCGACGAAGAAATGGCCGTCGCGCTGGGAACCGTCTTCGTCTTGAATTCCATCGCCCTGCTGATTTTTCCTTCCATTGGCACGGCCCTCAAGCTGACGCAGTCGCAGTTTGGACTGTGGGCGGCGCTGGCTATTCATGACACCAGTTCAGTGGTGGGCGCGGCGGCGAAGTATGGCGCCGAGGCGCTGGCGATCGCGACCACGGTTAAGTTGGCGCGCGCCTTGTGGATTGTCCCGCTTTCGGTCGGCACTGCCGTGGTGCGAGGCGCCAAGGCGAAGATTCAATGGCCGTGGTTCATCGGTTTGTTTTGCCTGGCTGCAGTGTGCAACACATATCTGCCGGCGGGAGCTAGCCTCTACGCTATCGCGGTGAAGGTTGCAAAGATTGGATTGACTGCTACCTTATTCTTGATCGGCAGCGGCATCTCGGTGGCAACCGTCAAGCAGGTTGGGCATCGTCCTTTGCTGCAAGGCATCCTATTATGGTTGCTGGTTTCAGTGGGATCGCTATGGCTGATTCGCCTGGGATGGATTGCTCTGTGAAGAAGAGAAGCAAACGATCGGCACAACGGGGAGCGAGATCTTCGCCAGACCAATCGCCAGATCGGTCGTCAGATCGATCGTCGACAATGCGCCTGCGCATCGAGGCGGCCATCCGGCAAATCCCTAAAGGTAAGGTGTCAACCTATGGAGCGGTCGCGCGCGCAGTCGGACTCCCAGGAGCGGCGCGTCAGGTGACCAAGGTGCTGCATCGCGGCTTTGGCCTGCCCTGGCAGCGCGTGTTAGGCGCGGGCGGAGAAATCAAGCTGCGCGGCGATTCGGCTATCGAGCAGCGGTTGCGACTGGAAGCCGAGGGCGTGCGCTTCCGCGGGCGAAAAGTGGACATGAAACAGTGCGAGTACAAGTTTACCCGCGTGACCAGGAAGCACTGAGCGCGGCTACTTCTTGAACTGCTCGTCAATCTCCACCTGGTATCCCGTAACCATTTTGTTGGTTTCGTTGGCCATACCGACGACTGACATCAATTCCTTGAACATTGCATCGGTCATCCCTTTTTTCTGCGCTGAAACGGTGTGGGACGCGATGCAGTAGCCGCACTGGTTGGTCACGCTGACAGCGACGTAGATCATTTCTTTGGTCAGCGGATCAAGCGCTCCGGGAGCCATGATCTGCTTGATGTCCTCCCAGGTGCGCTTCAGCGTAGCAGGATCGTGTGCAATCGCTTTCCAGAAATTGTTGATCCAGTCGGTCTTGCGCGTGGCCATGATGTCATCATAAACAGCGCGTACTTCGGGGCTGGCGTCCTTATATTCGGTGAGTCCAAGGGTTGCCATGAGGCCTCCATTGCCTAGAATCAATTCATCACAGAGTCACAGAGAAAGGCAAAGAAGTTAAGAAGGTTTTCTCCGTGCCTCTGTCGTGAGTTCCGTTTGCTTCAAGATGAATTACTTCGGCAGTTCCCCACTCAGCAGTTTCTCTAATGCCGCCGCCGGGCAGCGCACGCCAACAAAGAATTGGCCGAACAAAGCATACACAGCGCTGACGTGGTCGAAGCGCATCTCGTAAATCAGTTTCTTGAACACCAGCGGATCGTCGGCGAACAGATCGACGCCCCACTCCCAGTCGTCAAAGCCAATCGAGCCGGTGATGATCTGCTTGACTTCACCCGCATAGCGGCGACCCACCAGCCCGTGCTCACTCATCTGACGGGCGCGCTCTTCGATGGGAAGGGTATACCAGTTTTTATCTTCGCCACGCAGCCGGTTCATAGGATAAAAGCAGATGTAACGGTTCGGTGGAATATCAGGAAACAGCCGGGGATGCATTGCTTCCCGATGCCGGTCGAGTTTGCATTCGATCTCGGCCTTCCACTGGTCGGAGTGCGGTTGGATGCCCTGATCCGCCAGCTCTTTGTAAATCTTGAGCGTCGAATCGTAGAGCCCGAGTTCGATGATGGATAGATAAGAAGACGTGGGTTCGAGGTAATCGCTCAGCCGCAACCCCGCCAGGTTGAGCTCCGCCTGGTTAAGATCGGCAAAAGACTTACGGAAATGCACCAGCATCAGATCGCCCTTGTGGCCGATCAGCGAGAAAAGCGCAGACTGCCCGCTGGAATTTTGTTCCATATTACCCAGCACTGCCGCCGCCTCCTGAGCGATCGCCGCCCGCGTGGCATCGGGTAGGGCGCGCCATGCCGTCCAGCGAAAACGCATCATCTGGTGTAGCACGCTGTAGCCCTCAGTAGTAAGCGGCACCTCGGGAAGCCGTGCGGAGGCCGTTGGTTGGTGAACGGGAGGAGTTGAGGTCGTCATCATTGTCTTTTCAGGACGTCGGTTCATGACTTCACCCTCCATTGTACGCAAGAGGTGCGAAGCCAGCGAGTCCACGATTTACAATCATGCTGGCGTTCCGGCCCATGGCGGGGCGGGCATTCATGCGAAAACTGATCCCATCCCTTTGTGTTGTTCTCGCGTTCTCCGTTTCGCTGGCGGCACAGGGTAAGCGTCTGTGGGTCCTGCGCGCACCCGGCGAGATCGCGGAGTACGATCCCGCAACGTTGTCTGCCAAGCAAACTGTGAAGGTTCCGGCGGAAGCCGCGGCGTCCCCGCAGAACTTCTCGGTCAATCATTTGGGGCAGATGCTGTTTGCTGCACCCGTGTCTTTGCCGCTAGCGGAAGGCGATCTAGCGGCCGAGCAGAAGGTCTGGTTCTGGGATGGCCGCACCGCGAACACCCTGGCGCGCGACGTCGCCCGCACCACGTCCACAGCGGGCTCAAACTTGGCCATCACCGAGTCCGCTCCCGTCCCTTTTCTCTCGTCGGATGGAACCCATCTCTACTGGTTTTCGAACCAGGCGCGCCGCCTGCAGCGCGATGGCGTCGATCTTTCCACCAAGACAACCTGGCTAAGCTGGCAGACCGACCTCTCTGGCGCCGGGCGTCAGGATGTCGCCTCGATCGCGCTGCCCGAGTGCTCGTGCCCGACCGGAGGCTGTGAGGAAACCTGCCCTTACGGCGAGGTGCGGGTTCCGGACGATGGCGTGGGTAAGTTTTTCCTGCTGACGCAGTTTGTCTCAGGAAAGACTCAGCCCCTTTATAAAGCAACCTCTTTATACGAGGAAAACGCGGCCAAATGGACCGCGACGCCCCTTGATCCCCCGCTACGCCGAGTGCTGGACGCCGCGAATGCCAGCACAATTCTGGAAGCAATTCCCGACACGGCCTGCTGCGGCTGGGAGAATCAAAGCGACGATCAAACTCTGCTGCATCTCCACGGCAAGACATTAACTGTGTTCGACGAGCAGGCAGCCTACAAAAATCCCGACTACGACGTCAGCTTCTACACCGAGAACGGAAAGCTGTCGCCCGATCTTAGCTCTGTGGCGTTGACCATCGTCGCCACCGCCCAGCCCAACAAGCCGATTCAGCTCGCCGAGCAGGGACAGTCCAACCCGGAAGAATCACAGCGCATTCGTAAGGCTTTGTCCGATCTGCCGGCCGTCGAGATCAAGAGCACTGAGGATGTGCCGCGGCGCATTGCATTCCTACCGCACGCCGCCCTGGTCGGCTGGATCAGCGACAAGGAGATCCTCATCGTCGAGGGACACCTGTTAGTCGCCTATAACATAGCGAACGGCGCCAGGCGAAAGTCGAATATCCGTGTTGAAGATGCTGCGCATGCTTTTCTGCGGTGAAGAAGCTGGAACTCCAGCCATTCACAACCACTTATCTTCATAAAAAGAACAGAAAACACCCGTATGGCACCCTCGGGCCACATATTCCCCGTATCGTGCCATTGTCATCCTGTACTCACGGCCTCAGGATACTCGTGCTTGGTGAATGGCCCTTCAAATTGATGGCTATTTCGCAAGGCGAGGCTGAGTGGAGATCGGGAGAGACGAAATGTTTCAGCAAAATCTAACCACCGAGCTTGGCAGTCCTCAGGTCGCCGTCCCGAACACCCAGCCTGTCCGCCTGCAGATCGCGTTGGTTCTTCTCCTGGTTGCGCTCGCGGTTGTAATCGTGAAGGACCGCGAATTCTGGTTTGGCTCGGACGATACCGTCGAAGCCGACGCTTCAGTTTCGGAAACTATCCAGAAGGCAGCCGTCGCGGCCGTGCCCGCCAAGTCCGCCCCGGCGGCGCGAGCCCTCGTTGCCAGAAACCACGGCGCTCCCAAGACCGCCGCCAAGGCAACCGTTTCTGAGCCATCTCAACAAACCGCCGCTGACCCTGGCCTTGCTTACTCAAGCCTCCCTAACCCGGATTCGTCAGTGGTTGCGAGCACTCGGGCCGCTCTGCCTCCTCTGGATGTCGAAGTGGTTACCGGTGACAATCACCGCAGCATTCATCCCGGAAGCAACGTCTCGAAAGTGGAAATTCCCAGCGATTCAAACCGCGTCTCAGCCGCCACCACCTCAGCAGTGAGTTTGACCACGAATGCGGCACAATACGAGCGTCTTTCCAGCGGCACCTTTCCGGCACTGCACCAGACCGTCGAAGCCACCTATCCTTTGTTGGGACAGCACATGAGGGTGCAGGGTTCGGTGGAGTTGCAGGCAGTGGTTGGCGTCGACGGCGTTATCCAGGACCTGCGCGTGCTCAGCGGCCCTTCCATCCTGACTGCGGCGGCTCAACAAGCGGTTCGCCAGTGGCGCTTCAAGCCCTATCTTCAGAACGGACAGCCGGTCGAGACCAAAGCCCGAATCACTGTTAACTTCTCGATCCGAATTTCCGACAATCCTCCGGACGCGAGCTAACCGGCTTACCATCCAATAAAATCAGCCGACCGTGAGGCTTCCCTTACGCCGTCCCGCTCGATAGAGAATCCAGCCGAGAACGTTTGCGCCGAGCACGACAGTCGCGATTTTCAATGAGTAATCCCACGAACTCTCTACATCGATGATGGGAAAAATCGAGAGCACGACGTAGACCAGCGTCATCAGGAATCCCGAGACCGCAGCTAGGCGCAGCCACCATCGTGGGCGAAGTCCCCGATCCTTTGGTGACAGGAACGGGATCGCGAACAGGGCCAGATAGGCGATGGCGTAGAACGTGAAAGCCCACGTCAGCAGCAGTTCGTAAGCTTCCTGCGGACCGACTCCGATGAGTGCGGCCGCGCTGCCAGCCAGGGTGACCGCTCCCAGAAAAAGAATCGAGTTTACGGGAGTCTTGTACTTGCTGTGCAGGCGTGTGAACCAGTCGGGCAGCAGATGATCCCATCCCGCCACCATCGGCAGCCGCGCACTGGCGCTGAAATAGACGCTGAAACTTGTGGGGTAATTGAGGAAGAGCAGGACGATGGCGAGCGGAACGACAAAGCCGGCGAGGCCGGCAAACCCGAAGCCGCGCGCGCCTAGGCGCAGAGCCTGCGGGATGGGGCCGACGACATCCACTGCCTGCGGGGAAACGAACGCCAAAATTGAACTAGTGGCAAAGATATAGATAAGCGCGATAAAAGGCGCCGTGATCAGGACCGAACGAGTAAGGTTGCGCGCCGGGTTCCGGCATTCTCCCGCGAAAATCGCCACATACTCGAAGCCGCTGAGGGCGCCAAACATCATCTTGGTAAAAACACTAAGGCTGAAGACGGTAAGCGGCGGCATGACCAGGCGAAGCGGTTGATATTCAGAGAGCGTCCCGCGCCAGCGGTTAAGCAGCGGAGTAGCAATAAGCAATGCCAGGGTGATCAGTGTAGCAATGCTACCGGCATTGCTCAGCCACTTGCCGACGCGCAGCCCGAGCGCGGCCAACCACATCATCGCTGCGATCGATCCGAAGGAGACCGCCAGGATCAGCCATCGGCTGGAGGCGATCCATGCGGCTGCGGGGCCGAGGGCGTAGGCCACGAACGTTGTGGTGACCAGCCCGATCACCGCCACGTAAAGCATTACGAAGAGCCAAAGATTCCACGCCACCAGGAAGCCGATCTGATCGCCGAAGGCCAGGCGCGCCCATTCATACAAGCCACCTTCCAGCGGCATAAGGCCGTTGAGATGAACGACCACCATAGCGAGAGGGATGAAAAACAGGACAAAGGCGAGTAGCCAGAAGACCACGTGGGCGGACCCGGCCTTGGCGGCGGTGCCGAAGAAATCAAGCACAATGACAAGAAGCACCTGCGCCATCACCAGGTCGAACAGACCTAGCTCTTTGCGCAAGCCGGCGCTATGAGCCTGAACTTCAGCCTCGGCGGCTTGCAGTGGAGTGGAGTTCTCAACCGTCAAATCGCCAGCCCCCGTACTTGTCCCGAGGGAGTTATGGCTTTTTCTCCGCGGGCTTAAGCAGCAAATCCTGATAATCAAAGCTGAAATCGGCCAGCGGAGAAACCGCCGCCATGCGCGCACTCTCGATGCTGCCGTCCGGCTTCAACGAGAACGTGACGAAGGCATCTTCGATGGTGCGATCGCGCCAATGCGCCTTGAACGTGTCGTACTGCCAGTGTTGCAAGTCGCCGATCATCGACGGCGTGTGATCGAAGGTGATGACCAGGCTGCCGTTTTCCCCGCGGATCGTGATCGGACCATACCATGCATCGGTGTAGTTGCCGGCATAGTTCTCCAGCGGCAGCGAAGGCCTGGAGTCCGCCGCGCGGGCGCCTTCCGCCTTCTTCATCGCTTCCGCCGCGTCTTTCTCCTGCGTATCTTTACCCGACTTAAAGCCGGCAATCCAGTCGGTCGGCGGCAAGCCAAAATAATGATCCAGCACGTGAAAAAGAACAGAGTCGAACGCTCCACCTTCCTCCGCATTGGTGAGCACCACGACTCCCAGACTTTCTTCCGGCACCAACATCACACGCGAGACGAATCCAGCCACGCCACCGGTGTGTCCCACGAGTTTGCGTCCGTGATAATCGCGCAGACCCCAGCCCAAAGCGTAGTCCGCGAAGTTTGCTTTCAGTCCTGTCAGGGGCGGCGGAGGATCGCCGATCGGAAGAATTGTCTGCGGCGACCACATCTCTTTCGATTGCTGCTCGCTGAACAACCGGCCATCGTGATCGACGAATTTTCCGCGGTTGAGCTGCAACTGCACCCATTTCGCCATGTCGGCCGCGCAAGAATTGATCGATCCCGCCGGACCGGCGTTGTCGAGCACTTCGAAATGGATCACCTGCAGCTTGCCCCCCACGCGGGAATGTGGAAAAGCATAGTCGTCGCCTGGTTTGAAAGCGGCAGTGCTGACATTTGAGTTGTTCATGCCCAGCGCCGCGAAGATGTTCTGGCGAATGTAATCGTCCCACGAGATCCCCGTCACCGCGGGAATAATCTGCCCGGCCGTCATGTAGAGCAGGTTGTCGTAAGCGAATCGGCTGCGGAAGGTCGACGCGGGTTTCATGAAGCGCAGCTTGTAAATGATTTCCTCGCGCGTATAGGTCGACTGCGGCCAGAACAGCAGATCCCCTTCGCCCAACCCCATGCCACTGCGGTGGGTCAGAAGATCGCGAATGGTCATCTCGTGCGAAACATAGGGGTCGTACATCACAAAGCCGGGAAGCCGTTGGTACACCGGATCGTCCCAAGAGAGCTTGCCCGCATCTACCAGCCCAGCCAGAGCAGCGGTGGTGAATGCTTTTGTGTTCGAGCCGATGCCGAACATGGTGTGCTCATCGACCAGCGTGGGATCGCCCAGCTTGCGCACGCCGTAGCCTTTCGCTAGGACGATCTTGCCGTCTTTCACAATGGCGACCGCCATTCCCGGGACTTCGAAGGTCCTCATGGAATTTGCGATGTAGGAATCCAGATCGCCGGGGAGCGGAGCTTGGGCCCCGAGCGAGGCGGCGGAAGCGATCAAAATCGCGGCAACCAGCTGGGAACGGACCAATTTGGACATGGGGCCTCCTTAGGATGACCAAGAAGGCAGCATTAGAACACAAAGGATGGGTTCAATGACCAGCCGAAAACACTGAATCACTGAAGCAACATTCGGGCAAGCGAGCACCTCAGTACCCCTGCCAATCGAACTCCGCGATTATCTAGTGGTGGTCTCCATGGCTGTGGCGCCAGGTCCAGTATTCCTTCTGTTCTCCGGCAGGCAGTTTGCGAAAGTCTCGATGTTCATCACGGTGGTTTTCGCGGGACCACTGCTGGTAATAAACCACTTCGTCGTTGTTCCAGACGTGATAGTCGCTGTAGTACGGGTCATAGACCCGGTAATAATGATGCCCGCAAGCTGTACCCCAGACTGAAGCCAGTGCGGCGGCCAAGACCAGCGAACTGATAAAAGGCGACTTGCTGTCCATCTGTGAATGGTCCTCCTCGTGGTTTTAACCTATTCGCAAAAAAGTCATCTCTCTCGGC
>Ga0209624_10003807_pt1 | contig 10532 bp, 12 predicted proteins | sample JacPinW_OM2H0_O1_FD_188565 | JGI IMG/M metagenome (GOLD analysis project Ga0209624, IMG submission 188565) | Forest soil microbial communities from Algoma, Ontario, Canada - Jack Pine, Ontario site 1_JW_OM2H0_O1 (SPAdes) (version 2) | ecosystem: Environmental > Terrestrial > Soil > Boreal... | reverse complement strand
TAGCCAAGCTATTGATAAAAAAGGCTTTTGAAGATATCTCCATTCAGGAGATCGCCGACGAGGCAACCCTAAACCGGGCCACCTTTTACCTGCACTATCCAGACAAGAACGCGCTTCTGCAGGCCACGACACAATCCCGATTCCGCGATCTGATAGAACGCCGCGCCATCACCTTTACCGACTGCAATGGAGCACTGCGCGCCATTGCACTCGGCGTCTGCGACTACCTTGCTGAGACCACAGGCTGTCCCAGTGAGTTGGCTCGGATACCGCTCGAAGGCTCCATCATTCCCGTCGTCGAGGATATGTTCAAGGAGGGCCTTGCCCTTCATGGGCTAGCACCCGGTGTCGATGCAGCCTTGCTGGCGACCACCGCGGCCTGGGCCGTTTTTGGAGCCGCGAGCCGCTGGTTTCAGACCCCCAACCGTATCCCCGCTGAGGAGATGGCAGCCAGGATTGAAACCATGGTGAATCCGGTTCTTTTCGGTGCCTCTCAACAGCTGAAGAGTGGTGGGCCGTGACTAAGTCCGGATTACGAAGATCGAGAATGCCTCGTTTGCCAAATCACTTTCCCAGCACTCCTCACATCGTTGCCACAAATAGCTGGTTTGGGTACAGGGCTTCCACGACTTTTCGGATGACCTCCGTCCCATTCTCTCCATTCGTAAAAACGATTACTCCGATTCCTTGCGACGGTGCAAACATGGCGAAAGTTTTCACTCCCCAATCGGAGCCGTCATGGTTCAGAATCTTTACTCCATTCACGGTTTCGACTTCCCATCCCAAGCCCATTCCGGCCGTTATGGTGCAGTGTCCCCCTTCGCCAGCTGCCTTGCACACTTTGTCGAGGTCTTCCGGCTTCATCAGATCTCGCGTCATGGTCGCGCGTTCTGCGGCAACTTCCTTGGTCACGCCTTCGTCGTGCATCACGCTCACCACGAATTTCGCATAGTCCCCAATCGTGGTCCGCAGCAGGTCCGCGCCATTCCACATCGTCGCGACAGCGTCGACAGGTTTTTCTCCCTTCGGTCCGCGCGGCACCGCCAAACGCCCTGCATACCATTCCTTGGCGGTGTACGAGGTCTCCTTCATGCCAATCGGATCGAATACGATCTCGTGCGCCAGTGCATCGAAGGGTTTCTTCATCTTCTTTTCGGCAAACCGTCCAAGGTAGTTGTATCCCTCTCCCGAATATCCCGTTTTGGTTCCCGGCTCCCATCTTATCTTTAGCACTCCGCCGGTCATTCGCCGCCAGTTCGCAAATCCAGTCTGGTGCGACAAGCACAACCGTGGGGTCAGCAATTTGCTCCAGGGATCATCCTTTATATCCGGGTCAAGCCAGAATGGTGACATCGATTCATCCAACGAAAGCTTGCCTGCAGACGCCAGTCGCAATACGGTCTCCGCTGTGACTGGCTTGGTCAGCGACGCCATGTTGTACAGCGTTTTCCCAGTCGCCGCGACTCCCGGACTCTGCTCTCCATACACCTCTGTCCACGCCACTTTTCCATCTTCGATATATGCCACCGCTACGCTTGGCACATCGCTCTCTTTCAACCATTCCGCGGCATGGGCATCAATCTCAGCGCGGCCATCTTTCTTCGCCGCAACGGTCCGTTCAGTGGATTGCTCGTTGTACCGTCCCGCAGCTAGGACCGTGCCCATGCATCCCATCACGGCCGCGACCAACACTTTTCTTGCTCCCCAGGTGTTAAGTCTCATCATTCCTCTCGTTCCCATTTTCCCACCTCCGGGTGATGTACGCGTTTTCTTTGCCCGGCGTTCCGACTTAAGGGAATCTTGAGTCACAGGTCTCGCCTTGCCTACTGTGATTGCGGCCACAGGCCAATCGGAAGTAGACAATTCCTGACCAGAATACGCCCGTTAGGGACAATCAGGCTGTCTGATGCTCCCAGGCCAGCTTGACTGGCGCGGTGTTCGCCACTAGTCCAGGCTGAACCTCATGGGAATCCGGGAATAGCCGTTCTTGTCTTTCGTTCACTGCCCATCCCGGACGTCGACCTTCGTGAACTCGACGAATCTGTTGCGCACTGCGGCAAGCTCCGGGTGTGTCCGTTCGATCATCCACGGAGCGAACTTCACAATCTGCTTCGCGGGAAGAATCTTCTGTGCAATAAGTCAGCGGACAACCATCTCACCGACCCGGAGCCTAGCGACGGCTTGTTGCATGGTCATCCACAGCCGGCGATCTGGTGGTGGACAGGCAGGAAAGCCGGTTTGTATGGTGGACATGCTGCACGCACTTCTCCGTCCGGGTATTGCCGTTGCCGGTGCGATCGCCCAGCCGGTTCAGGATAGAGGCAATCGACGCGTCTTCACGGACTAAAGCGAGCTCACGAATCACCCCGGTTACTTCTTGGGAGTTGATGTGGTTGTGATAGCCGGTCCGGTTCTTGGGCACGGTGAGCTCGGTGTGTGAACCCCCAGCCCAGCAGCTTGAGGTGGACGGAAGGAGGATCGTCTGTAGTGCTCGCGACTACCACCTGCAGTACCGTGCGCAGAATGCGTTTCTTCAGTGTGGCGGGAGAACGAGGATGATCCCAGAGCTGTTCCAGGTCATCGCCCAGTGCCGGCAATTGTGGGGGCTGCTCGGCTGTGAGTTGAGGTGCAGAAGTACAGTGGGATTGCGCCGGAGACGGAACGGAGTGAGAAAAGGAAATGGGTGCATTTTCGCTGGGCGTGTCCCAAGTTTCTGCGACAAAGTTTTCACGAATGGGCAGGATACTCGATTGCGCAGTCGGGTTTGGGCACGCGCTACTACCAACAACAGCGCCAGGGCAGCAAGGACCACCATGCCCCTGACTTCTGTGGTTGCAGCTGCAGCAAGGAGCATGTGAAATTACCGTGGATTCTAAGTGAACATTAAAGTGACCGGATGGAAAAATGGGTGACAAACTTTCTCGGACATCTGATTTCGACAGTTACTCTTCCCAAAGTGATTCAATACCCGAGGGGCTTGGGTAGAAACCTGTTCTCGTTCTGCCCAGGTCCTAACTTTTTAGTTGACAAGTAAACCCGACCGGCAGTATCGTCCTAATACTTTAGGAGATGGGGATGGGTAAGAAAAAATCCCAGCAGCAGCTCACGCCGCTGGAGTTGCAGATCATGAATGTCTTGTGGGACCTGGGCCCCGCGAACGTGCAAACGGTGCAGGAAAAACTCGCGGAATCACAAGCACTGGCCTACACCACCGTACAGACCATGCTGAATGTGCTCCATCGCAAGGGTAAGGTGCGGCGAACGCTTCGTGGCAGGGCGTTCGACTACGCACCTCTGTTGACGCGTGACAAGGCAGCCAGCAATGCGATCGGGGACATGGTCGATCGCCTGTTTGGCGGCTCCGTGGATGGACTTCTGATGAGTCTGGTAAAGAGCCGGCAACTGGATCCAAGAAAGTTGGAGGAGTTGAGCAGCCTGGTAGAGCAGCACGAACGGGGCAAGAAGGGAAAAGCCGATGAATCGGATTAACGATATGGTTGTCACCTACCTGGTAAACGCCCTGTGGGTTACATGCGTCGTCGCAGGAGTTACCGCGCTTCTTTCACGAGCGTTGCGTCGCGGCCCCGCTTCCTACCGGCATGCGTTGTGGGTTGTCGCGTTGCTGCTTGCGGTGGTGCTTCCGCTCGCCAGTCTGCGTGGCTCTGGAATCGATGACAGGCCGACGCCCAAGGCGGTTGCAGAGGCGAGCGTTGTGCAGGCTGCTGAGAAAGGCATGACTGGCACCTCATGGGCTCTTTGGCGGCGAATGCGGCGCGGCGGTGAGGCATTCCAGTTCGGCCCGCTCTGGGTTGGACTGATCGCAATGCTCTACCTGGGCTTCGTTGCCTGCCGGGCAATTCGCCTTTTTTGCGGTTGGTGGGGTCTGCGCACCATGTTGCACCAGTCAAGTGAGCCTCAGGTCCCGCCCGCGATGCGCGCCATCGTCGAGCGCTGTCAGCTGTTGTTGAACATGAGACCTGTACCCCTATTGTTGTCACGGGAAGGCCATGGGCCGGCAACGCTGGGAATCCGTAGCCCGATTCTGCTTTTGCCGGAATGGTTTTTCTCGCAAGCGTCGGAGGACGAACTCGCTGCCGTGCTGGGTCACGAACTGGCGCACATCCAGCGACACGACTTCGTTCTGAATCTGGTTTACGAACTTCTGTTCTTGCCCATCTGCTTTCATCCTGTCGCTGCTCTGATCAAGGCACGCATCGATCAAGCACGAGAATTGGCTTGCGACCAGATCGCAGCGCAATGTTTACCCTCGCCTACGCAATATGCGCGCTCCCTCTTGAGCATTGCCCGGTCCTTGGAGGTGACGCCCCGTCCGTCAACGATTGGCTATGCCTTGGGATTGTTCGACACAAACACCTTGGAGGACCGCATCATGAATCTACTCGCACAAACCAGTTACTTTCGCAAAACGTGGACACGAGTCTGGGCCCTTGGCGCATCCGCGTTCTTGGTAGCGACTTGTCTCGGACTATCGGGATTCTCCGTTCAGGTCGCTCAAAACCGGAACACAGACGCTGACCTGCAGGCATTTGTCGGCACCTGGCAGGCGAAATTCAAGGGCAAGACTTTTCAAACGATCAAGCTTGCGAAGAAGCAGGACGCGCTAACCGGAACGGTCAGTCACGCCGATATCATGGTGGACCCGAAGAGTGGGGAACTTACCGACGTTAAGGCACCCGCGGGGGATGACACGATCAGTGAAGCCAAACTGACCAACGGCACATTGCTCATCACATCTGAGGATGTCCAATTTGAAATGAAACTCACGGGAGCGAATCAGGCGCAGCTTCAGGTAGTGATCCCGCCCGAGGTCGCCGGTACGGTTCCGCCGGTCAAGCCATGGAAGTTGGAGCGAGTGAAGGCCGGGCAATGACGACGGCTGGTTCCTTGCTCCGTTGCGGAGTGCCCCCTTCATCGCGTTTCTTGCGATGAGCGGGATACTTCGTGCTTCATCCACCGCAGTGTCGCTTACACTGCCATCTGGCGCTCGATCGACGACGAGCAAGACCGAAAACACAGCGACACGTCCTTATGCTCTTGCGGCAAATCATGCGGACGCCGTTCCCTTCGGGCGCTGCTACTCTCATTAGCACTTATCGACCGGGTCGCGGGGGTGATGCAGGATCGACAGGATCCAGATCTTCCTCAGCTTGTGGGCAACTCCACGCCGGAGAAGTGTTGGCAGGCGTCGAGTAGTTTCTGCTGCCGCTCCCCATCCCGGCTGGCTGGGCTCGGTGTGCGACGTCGCATGTGATAGAAATATTCTCCCGTGATCGTCGCAGCCGGGTCATGACTGACGGCGAGCCATACCTGAGTGCGATGTCCGGCGTCCAGATCGTCCGGTGCGCCCGCGCCTCCCATCTTGGTTGCTACCCAACCGGGCTCCAGAGCATTGGAGAGAACATCCGGCCAACGGCGTGCGATCCCAAAAGCCAGAAGCACATCATGCAGTTTAGTGTCGGAGTACGCCTGTTGCCCCTCCCATGGGCGCTGCTCCCACGCGAGATCCCTCAGGCTTGCGTCGCCGCTCTTGTGGAGGCCAGAACTTAAGTAGACCAGGCGCTTGGGCTTGTTTATCAGCGCGGTTAGGATGTACGGCGCGAGTGTATTGACAACAAATACATGAGGCAGACCGTCTTCGGTTGCGATGCGTCGGGGTTCCCTGTAGCCGACACCTGCGTTGTGGATCACTGCATCGAAGGAACCGAGCGCATTGACCTGCCCGGCTAGGCTGTGCGTCTGCGCTATGCTCGTCAGATCGCCGATGAGGACTGTCTCAGCTCCGGGAACGGCGGACAGCAAAGCCCGCCGTCGCTGCTCGTTTCGAGCGTGCAGAACTACGCCGTGGCCTTGCTCGATGAGGAGTTGTGCTGCCATTCGGCCGAGCCCGTCGGAAGAACCTGTGATGAAGACACGCGCCATTATCTCTAGCCTCTTGTATATCTCCAGGCTGCCGGTATGCGGCCACCCTGTCAATGGGCGGAAAGGTTTTCTTTCTGCGTTTGTCTCTCAAAGTAGAAGGCCACGCCGAGGGCCAGAATGATAGCTGCGATGCCAAGCATCGTCAGGCCTGGAACGCCATCTGGTTCGACGATGATGACTTTTCTCGCCATCGCGATCAGAGCCACTTCGAGGACTAAGCGAACACGGATAGCATCCTTTTTGACGTATGCCTTCAACGTGTCCAGCAACTCCACGCCGATAAGGACCAGTAGGAAAAACGCGAAGATATCGAGTAGACCTTGAACCGGGATAAGAAATCGCGGAGGCTTCCAGATCGCTTCCGCAATCAAGACCCCGAGATGTATGGTCGACAGCGTCACCACCAAGATGAGGAGAATTGCGAGAGTTAGAGCAATGAACTTCTGAGCCTTGTTCAGGAGGGGTTCCATTTTGTTTTCCTATCCGGTGATCCGGTTTCGACGATAATACTTCCCCTGTGGATCAGAGTGCGATTGAAGAACTGGTAGCTAGAACCGTACTGGGCGCGCTATATGCCGGGTCCGTCTTTCGGCGACTTGGGGCCGCCGCTCAGCGCTGGGCGTCCAGCTCCGATTCGGCGACCGACGCTGGAGTCCTCTTCTTGCGGAGGGCATTTCATCGCATCGGCTAGCATGAGCGCCTCGCTGCGACAAAGTGCAATCCGCTAACCGATTCCAGTGGCTGAATCAAGGAGACTTACATCGAGAGAAGGCGCCGAAATTTCAGAAATGCCGACCCATCAGAAATACGATTTACCGTGGTGACGGGACGACGAGCCGATCGGCGCGCGTAGTATAAAATAGCGCGCGAACCGCCGCCCATAACTCCAAATGCAAACCACGCACGCTAAGCCGCGCCAGTTTAGTCCGCTCCTGCGCTATGCATTGGCAATCGCCCTCGTAGCAGCGGCGCTATTCCTGTCGCTGGCTTTGCAACTGTCGTTCGGGAATCCTTTTTGGCTTCTCTTCCCCGCGGCGGTCATTGCCAGCACGTGGTTCGGTGGGAGGGGCCCGGGTTGGCTCGCAGTCGGCTTGAGCACGTTGGCGGTTCTGTATTACTTCATTCCGCCAATCCGCTCCTTCGCCATAAAGCCACGCGATGTCCCTTTTCTTCTCGTATTCATTGCCTGTGAACTAATCGCGAATCGTGTGATTTCGTGGCGAAAGCAAACAGAAGAGTCCCTTCGGCGATCCCGAGATGAGCTGGAAGCACGGGTTGAAGAACGCACCGTCGAGCTGAAGCGCGCAAACGATGCGCTTCTCAATCAGATGGCGGAACAAAGGCGCACCGAAGAGGCTCTCCAGGTAACGCGGACCGAACTTGCTCGCGTGGTTCGGATCACTACGATCGGCGAGCTGGCGGCATCCATTGCCCACGAAGTGAATCAACCGCTGGCCGCGGTCGTGGCCAATGCTGACGCCTGCGTGGCGTGGCTCGCCCGTAACAATCCGGACCTTGTCGAGGCTCGGGCGGCAGCGGAGCGGACGACGCAAGGCGCGACGCGGGCATCCGAAGTGATTGGCCGAATTCGCTCGCTCATTAACAAGACGGCTCCCGAGAGAGCGCGGGTTCAAATCAACGACATCGTCGCGGAGGTTGTCGCTCTAGCCCATCGTCAAGCCTCGAAGAATGAGGTATCCGTCGAGACTGACCTTGCGCCGGACCTGTCTCCAATCTTTGGCGATAGGATTCAGTTGCAGCAAGTAATTCTGAATCTGATGCTGAACGGAATCGAGGCGATGACCGGCCTCAGCGGCCGCTCGCGGCGGTTGGTAATCCGATCCCAAATGCAGGACGACGCCCAGGTTCGAGTTTCCGTCGAGGACAGCGGAATCGGAGTGAAAGCGGAGATCATGGGCCGGCTTTTCGAGCCGTTCTTTACGACTCGATCGCAAGGCATAGGGATGGGGTTGCCCATCAGTCGCTCGATCGTTGAAGCGCATGGCGGCAGGTTGTGGGCCGAATCGACCGTGAATCAAGGATCCGTCTTTCAGTTCACTTTGCCTAGGGGAGGAGATGCCGCCGCATGAAGGAAACGGAGCCGATTGTATTCGTGATTGATGATGACGCGTTGATTCGCGATGGCATCCGCAGCCTCATCAAGTCCATCGGCCTCCGCGCAGAGACTTTCGCTTCCGCACAAGACTTCATGCTAGCCAAGCGCCCGGATGCGCCCGCCTGTCTTGTCCTCGACGTGCGGATGCCAGGTCTGAACGGCCTTGACCTTCAGCGCAAATTGAACGAAGCGAACATCCACCTTCCAATCATTTTCATTACCGGGCACGGCGATATTCCGATGTCTGTGCGTGCGATGAAAGAAGGAGCACTGGAGTTCTTGACCAAGCCGGTTCGCGGCCAGGACTTGCTGGACGCGGTTCAGAAGGCCGTCGCTCACGATCGCGGACTCCGGAGCGAGCGTGCGGAGTTGGCGAACATTCGCGAACGCTTCGACTCTCTCACGCCTCGCGAAACGGAAGTGCTGAACTTGGTGGTCGCGGGACTGCTTAACAAGCAGATTGCGTATGAACTCGGGACCAGTGAGCTGACCGTTAAGACGCATCGCGCACACGTCATGGAGAAGACACAGGCCGACTCTCTGGCGCATCTCGTCCGAATGTCTGAGAAGCTTAAGAGCTCGCTTCGAAAGTGATCACCCCTCTCCTCCTAAAGCAGGATGGTATTCAAGTCTCCGAATTGTTAGCCTCCAATCCGTAAGACGCTTCATCGAACGGCAGATTGGACGATTCAAGTGAACGAGACACTACCCAAGACCGGCGTCATCACAATTGTTGACGATGACGAGCCCCTTCGTGAGGCGCTGGGAAGCGTATTGAAGGCCGCTGGCTTTGTGACAGATGCCTTCGCCTCTGCCGAAGAGTTTCTTGATTCACCCCAACGGAGCAAGACTAGCTGTTTGATCCTTGACGTGCGCTTGCCAGGGATCAGCGGCATCGAATTGCAGCGACGGTTGCTCGATGCCAACAGCGATTTTCCAGTCATTTTCGTTACCGCCCACGGGGACGGGGCCCTTCGCGATTTGGTGTTGAAAGCCGGAGCCGCCGGCTTCTTGAATAAGCCAGTACGAAGCGAAACACTGCTGAAGGAAATTCACGCAGCACTCGACAGGTGTGACACCGATCAACATTCGTAACAAAAGCTATTGAGGAGGCTAGACATGCTCTCTGCTCAGCTACCCGGCACGATCGACGAGAACAGCTTCGTCTTCCAGAGTGGAAACACTTCCTACGAACCCCCCGCCGCATTCGATGGAATTGTAGGGGAGAGCGCTGTATGGAAGGCTGTGCTGGAAGAAGTGCGGCTGGTTGCGCCAACCGACTCCACCGTTCTAATTCTGGGTGAAACCGGGACCGGCAAGGAACTGATTGCCCGCGCCATTCATGCTAAATCGAAGCGATCGACGCGCCCATTTATTCGCGTGAACTGCGCGGCAATCCCGCCGTCACTGATCGCGTCCGAACTGTTTGGTCATGAGAAAGGCGCCTTTACTGGGGCGCTCCAGCGACGCCTCGGCCGTTTTGAAGCAGCCAATCACGGAACGATATTCTTGGACGAGATCGGCGAACTCCCCATGGAAACACAGATCGCTTTGCTGCGAGTGATTCAAGAGCGGGAGTTTGAGCGTGTAGGGAACAGCCATCCCATTTCCGTGGATGTTCGCATCATAGCGGCGACAAACCGCGACTTGAAAGCGGCTGTCGCAGCGGGCGCATTCCGCCAAGATATGTTCTATAGGCTAAACGTATTCCCCATCGAGATGCCTTCGCTGCGCGAACGGATGGACGACATACCCCTACTGGTGGACTACTTAATTGAGCGCTACGCCAAGAAAGCTGGCAAGAAAATCAGCAGGATAAAAGAAGGGACGATCGCAATGCTTCAAAGATACGAGTGGCCGGGGAACGTCCGCGAACTGCAGAACGTTATTGAGCGCGCCGTGATTCTGTGCGCGGATGAGACGCTCTCGGTCAGCGACACTTGGCTGAAGCGTACGACACCACGGCTGTCCGGCTTTACAGGACCCCTGGTCGCCACACTTGCTGACCGGGAAAGAGAAGTCATTGAAGCCGCATTGGCGGACTCCCAGGGTCGCATCTCGGGTCCGTCCGGTGCGGCTGCGAAGCTGGGGATTCCGCGGCAGACGCTAGATTCAAAAATTGCAAACCTGCAAATCAGCAAGAGCCGGTTCAAAGTTCAATCGATTAGTTAAAACAGATCGCAGAACGCCTGCAAGCGGTTTCCCGATTCATCTCTTTTAATCTTTTCCTTACTCCTTCCTCCGACTCACGGCCTTCTCTCCAGAGTCACGCGCAATTTGTCTTCTCTAGTTAAGTTAGTGAGTTAGGTCGAATCGGTCCGTGCGAAGAGCCCACTCGTCGAAACATTCTGAATATTTCTGATAGGCCGGCAATTCTGAAATGTCGGCGGCCTCTTTCTTCGTAATCCCCAGCAAATACAACAGCCTCGATTGGCTGCACGATTGCATTTGTCTTGGCATCGGAGGTGAAACGGAG
>Ga0209624_10003805_pt1 | contig 10538 bp, 8 predicted proteins | sample JacPinW_OM2H0_O1_FD_188565 | JGI IMG/M metagenome (GOLD analysis project Ga0209624, IMG submission 188565) | Forest soil microbial communities from Algoma, Ontario, Canada - Jack Pine, Ontario site 1_JW_OM2H0_O1 (SPAdes) (version 2) | ecosystem: Environmental > Terrestrial > Soil > Boreal... | reverse complement strand
CCGCCGCTATTAATCGAGCGTTCAACAGTAGACGCGCCGTCATTCGAAAAGCGCTCGGGCGGTTTGCGGGGTTACCCGTCTCCTTCTCTCGCCAGCTTTTGACTTACCCGTTCGGGCCGCGCGGAGAAACCCTGCGCAGTTTGTAACCTCCATCGTCCCGAAGACCGAGCGCGGCTGCACCTCTTGTGATGGCAGCAGAATCCCGTGCCCGCCAAGGCGCGTGCTCACGCTGCGTCATCAGTGCGTCGCAGACAAGTCCATGGAGGCGCCCTTATAGCGCGTCCAGATCTGCTGTCTGCCAAGCAGCGGGATGCCAATGAACCCGCGCAATTTGAGAGTGTCCGGCGAGACCAGTTCAACCACGCACCTGTAGGTGTGGCCGCTGTCCGGATCGTAGATCGTTCCGCCCGACCATTTGCCGTCACCGCCGTAGTGCAGATCCTGCAAGATCACCTGCCCGCGCAGTTGCTTGTTACGCTGTGCCGGATCGGGGTTCAACGCGTCGACGCGCCCCGGATGGTTACCGCCTACGATCCGGCCCTCGTAGAGGGAGGGCGCGACCCGACTGATCTGAATGATTCCGTCCTTGGGTTCGGTCAACCAGTTGCCGATGATGCCGGCTTCCTTGTCGTCGCTTGCCAACGACGCAAGAGCGATCGTTGCCAATAGCGCAGGCGCGCTAACACGCATCGAGAATCCAAACATGATTGGCCCTCTGCGCAGCCGGTCTGCGGCGCGCGCGGCCATCATCACCCTAACTCGAATCGAGCGCCACGGGCGCCGCCGGAAATGGGCGTCGACCATTAGCTCAAGGAGCCCAGGCTCGCCAGTTCGTTTACGCTAGGAGCCGTCCTACCCCACGCCATCGGAACTGCCATGCCAGAACCCCGCCTGAACACGCGATGTGTCCACGCTGCCCACGAGCCTGATCGGGCCGTGGGAGCAGTCGCCGAACCGATTTATCTCACTACGACGTTCGAACGCGACACCGACGGAAGCTATTCGCGCGGATATCGCTACAGTCGCGAAGGCTCGCCCAACCGAACCGCTCTCGAGTCTTGCATGGCAAGCCTCGAGGGCGGCGTAGGCGCCCTCGCCTTCGCGTCCGGCCTTGCTGCCAATATGGCGATATTCGAGCTCTTGCGCGCCGGCGATCGCGTACTCGCGCCGCTCGAGGCGTATTACGGCACATTGAAGCAGTTGCGCGAACACGCGAGCGCACGCGGCATTACGGTCGACTTCACCAATTTCAGCGATACCGCCGCTGTGCAGGCGGCACTTGCTGCACGCACGCGGCTCGTATGGATCGAAACGCCCACCAATCCCCTAATGAGCATCACCGACCTCGCAAGGGTCATCGCCCTCGCCCATGAGGCCGGCGCATGGGTGGCGTGCGACAATACGTTCGCGACACCGGTGTGCCAGACCCCGTTTGAATACAAGGCCGATTTTGTCGTCCACAGCGGCACGAAGTATCTCGGCGGGCACAGTGACGTGCTCAGCGGCATCGTGGTCGTGCGCGAAGACCGCGTTCTTCTGGAACAGCTGCAGAACTGGCAGCGCGTTGGAGGCGCAGGGCTAGGGCCCTTCGATTGCTGGCTCCTGCGCCGCAGCATCGCGACACTCGGTATTCGAGTGCGGGCGCAATGCCGCAGCGCGCAGCAGATCGCACAGTTTCTGGCGAGCCACGCGGCGATCGAGCGTGTTCATTATCCTGGACTGCCGGGCCACGCGGGTCATGCGATCGCCGCGGCGCAGATGCCCGGCGGATTTGGCGCTGTGCTATCAATGTGTCTGGCCGGCGGAAGCGCGGCGGCATTCGCCACGGCGCGCCGCACTCGTTTTTTCACTCGCGCGACGAGCTTAGGAGGCGTGGAAAGCCTCATAGAGCACCGTGCATCCATCGAGGGGCCCGGAAGCCAGACGCCCGACAATTTGCTGCGCCTGTCGATCGGCATTGAGGACACGCAGGATCTCATCGAGGACCTGGCGCAAGCACTCGCCTGAACCGCGTGGCACTCGCCACTGCTTTTGCCCTGCTGGCGTTTGTCGCTAATTCGCTGTTGTGCCCGATGGGCGCTGCGGGAGACGCAATCGACGTCGCTAGTTTCACGAGCGTTCGCCTATCGCCGGCGCGATTACCTGGTGGCTGTTCGCCCGGATACGCAGCAGCAATTCGTCGGCCGGCGGCTCCTGGCCATCCGCGCGCGCTCCTTGCGCATGCGATCGCCTTTTCCTTTGCATATGTGGTCGTGACCGCTGGAACCGGCGCGCTGCTGCTGTTCGGCGCCGTGCATTGCTCTGTCGCTGAAGAGATCGGCGATGGTCAGTCGCCGGCGCAAGCTCCTCAATGTCATGCTGAATTTCGAGATCAATCGCGCTGGCAAGAATCTCTCGCCGGAGCGTCGCCGCGTACTCAATCAGGCAAAGCAGGAACTGCGTAACGTGTTTGGCCGCGCGGAGGCGCAGGCAAACTAGGGCGCACTTGACGTCGCGTTTAGCGCATCAAGCCTTTTTGTTCGGCCTCCATGCTCGCCAGTATTTGTCGAAGCGGGCAAGAAAATCAGCTGGCTTCTCAGCGTAGATTCTCGCCCCGAGAGTGAACGCAGCATCCTGCAGCTTCTTACGCTCATGCTCGATGAGCGTCACGACTCTTCTTTGCGCACCGGGTGCAATCGCACCCTCGGGTCCGCAGATTTTCGTGCGCAGCACCGCCAGATCATGATCATTTCCGAGCTTATCGGCCAGCTTGGCAGCCTCTGCGGACAACTTGCCGATGCGTCCTTTCCTCAAGGGCTTTAGAACCGTCAGCTGATGATGCAGATATTTCGCCTGCTTGCGCCACTCATGCAGATCCGGCACACGTCGCTCGGAACGCGACTTTGCGTACATGCGACATCCGCGCCGATAGGCGCGGCCCAGGCCTTTGCCAAGTGTGGACCAGCCATGCTTTGCTATCGAGTAATTTTGTATCCGTTGCCGGGCACTTCGTAGCGCCTGACGGCTGAGCGCCAAGCCTGTGGACTCACTGCGCACCGCGCGCTTGATCACCAGGCCATTCTCCAGCAGCGTGCGCCGCACTGCTCCCAAGTAGCTTGCGGCCGCAGTGCCGCGAGCCTTAGCCAGTAGTTTGTCAACCGCGACGACCAGAATCTTTGCATCGCGCGCGACCCCCAGCGGTCGTCCGGCATCGCGTAGGCGACTGTTCGTGCCGCGATAAATGGCCTCTGGCATTGCTTGCTGGAGCAGCCGCCAAACAGCGCGCGCTTTTTTGATGGCCTTGCGCGCCTTGTGAATGGCAGCATCGGAGGGACTCTCGCCTTTAAGAGCGCTCAGCGCCTCGTCGGTATGCTTGCAGACAATCTGGCGTGCCTCGAGTGTGCCTGCCCTGCGGCCTTCTAGTTTTTCGGCCATGCGTCAGCCTGATGTTTTCCGGGCAAAGAGGCGATACCGCATCAACAATACAGCTTCCGCCGCGCATCGGCCACCGCGTGCAAGACGATACGAAATTGTCTGCCGGGTGCGCGATTGTAGGATTCGAGCGAGCCCCCACTTCACGCAATAGCCGCACCTCAAGAGCACCGATGTCAACTGCCATCAGGAGCATGAATGATGGCGTGAATGCGTGCTATGCCTGCCCCGCGCGGCGGCACTGGGCGGAAGCGCGCTGCATCAGCTCAACCCGTCTTCGCCGTCTTTCGGCATTTTCAGGAATAACGCGCAGCGCCCGTCATGCCGCGACAAAGCAATGTTGATAAGAAGGACTTGAGCTCTGCCTCGCTTCGGCCAATGATCACTGTGACGCATTGCGCGTTTTTTGCGCCGCGTCAGTCGTCCGCCGAAAGCCTGCAGGTAGTATCCGTTGAGCCGGTTCTTGCCCGAGTTTCGGCACAACGGAGGCACCCGTGAGTACCCTTCGTAACCTCGCCCGGTTGCCCGGGCGAACCGCGGACGATGATTTCGCTGCGAAATTGCAAGTCGCCGAGGACAACCTGCGGCGCGTCGAGACGCATTTTCGCGCGACGATGGAGCAGCTGCCGATCGGCATAGCGCAAGTTGATCTCGACGATCGTATCACCCGTTTCAACAGTGCATTCTGCAAGATGATGGGTTTCTCCCCCGAAGAGCTCACGGGCAAGCTCTTTCCCGAGATCACCTATCCCGACGACTTGGAAGGCAGTGAAGCTGCTATGCAGCGTCTGTGGCGCGGCGAGGTCAACTTCTACACACTCGAGAAGCGCTACATCAAGAAGGACGGTGGCATCGTGTGGGCACGCGTCACGGTGGCACCGTCGCGCGACGCGGATGGCACGCTCTATGGCGCGGTTGGAACACTGGAGGATATCTCCGAGCGCAAGGCTGCCGAGGCGGAGATCGACCGAGTCCATAAAGAGCTCGTGCGTGCGTCTCGTCAAGCCGGTATGGCGGAAGTTGCCACCAATGTGCTGCACAACGTAGGCAATGTTCTCAACAGTCTCAATGTCTCGGCAAATCTGATCGCGGACAATGTGCGCGGCTTAAAAGGCGAATCACTGACCCGCATCGTGACGCTGCTGCAGTCAAATGCCGCCGCGATCGGTAATTTCATGGCCGAGGATGAGCGCGGCAAGCGCGTGCCGGAGTTTCTTGGACAACTTGCGACTCACCTACTGATTACGCAGCGCTCGCTGCTAACAGAACTCGAGTCACTGTCGCGTAACATCGAACACATCAAGGACATCGTGGCGACGCAGCAGGCGTACGCGAAGCGGTGCGGGGTTACCGAACGTGTGGCGGTCGCGTCGCTGGTGGAGGACAGCCTGGCCATGAACCGCGGGGCATTCGTACGGCACGGTGTGACGCTGGTCCGCAAGTTCGAATCGGTACCCGAGATCACCGTCGACAAGCACAAGGTGCTGCAGATCCTCGTCAACCTGGAGCGCAACGCCAAGTACGCCTGTGATGCAGCGGGGCGCACGGATAAGACCGTGACAGTGCGTATTGCCGGAGCGGACGGCGGCGGTGTGCAAATCCAGATCATCGACAACGGCGTCGGCATCGCCGCCGAGACGATGCAGCGACTCTTTACTCATGGCTTCACGACAAAGAAGGACGGCCACGGCTTTGGGCTCCATAGCGGTGCGCTAACCGCCAAGGAAATCGGTGGCTCGCTGACGGCGCACAGTGACGGCATCGGTCGTGGCGCAACCTTCACGCTCATATTGCCCTTGAACCCGCCGGAGGAGCCGCGTGGCTAGACAGCCGGAAGTCGCTAACCAGCGTATTCTCGTGATCGACGACAACCGCGCGATTCACGACGACTTCCGCAAGATTCTTGTGCACCCTGAAGATGGCGCGGCGGCGCTTATGGCTGCGGAGCTGGCGATCTTCGGCGAGAGCGGCGCGGTCGTAGCACGGCCAACGTTTGATGTCGATTCGGCGATGCAGGGCAAGGATGGCCTCGAATGCATACGCACGGCGCTCGAAGCGGGACGTCCCTACGCGGTGGCATTTGTTGACATGCGCATGCCGCCCGGCTGGGACGGCCTCGAGACGATAGAGAAAATCTGGGCGGTCGACGCCTGTGTGCAGATCGTCATCTGCTCGGCGCATTCGGATTATGACTGGACCGAGGTTGTTGCCCGTCTCGGGCATGCAGACAAGCTCCTGATACTCAAGAAACCCTTCGAGCCCATCGAAGTCATGCAATGCGCGAGCGCACTGGCCTGCAAGTGGCAGAACGAGCGCATCGTAAGGCGCCAGCTCGATGCCCTCGAGCAGGTCGTGAGCGTACGCACCCAGGGCCTGGAGGCTGCGAACCGGCAGCTGCGCCATCTTGCCACCCACGACTCACTCACGGGCCTGCCGAACCGCGTCTTGCTCGACGACCGCCTGACGCAGGCCATTGTTCACGCGCAGCGCGATGGGCATCAATTCGCGGTTCTCATGATCGATCTGGACCGCTTCAAACTGATCAACGACTCGCTCGGCCACCATGCGGGCGATGAGATGCTGCAGGAGACCGCGCGCAGGCTGACCGCAGCCGCTCGTGCCATCGATACCATCGGCCGCGCCGGCGGCGATGAATTCGTCATGATCATCAACCCGGTCGCGGCGCGCGAGGAAGCGGCCTGCGTGGCGCAGCGGGTCATCGACGCTCTGCAGCCCCCAATGCGTGTTGCCGGAGTCGATATTCATACGAGCCCGAGCATCGGCATTGCTGTCTTTCCCGCCGACGGCAAAAGTGCCGACGTGCTGCTCGCGCGCGCCGATGCAGCGATGTATTGCGCCAAAGAGCGTGGGCGCAACAACACTCAGTACTATTCGCCCGAAATGGACACGCAGTCGCACGACAAGATGCGCCTGCAAAGCGACCTGCACGAGGCGCTCGGGCGCCGTCAATTTGAGCTCGCATATCAGCCGAAGGTCGACGTCAAGTCGGGCATGGTGCACAGTGTGGAGGCGCTGATTCGCTGGCGCCATCCGGGGCGGGGCCTCATCTCGCCGAACGCGTTCATTCCGCTTGCCGAGGACTGCGGACTGATCGGCGCGATCGGCCAGTGGGTAATCAGCGAGGCGTGCCGGCAGGCCAAGGCCTGGCAGCTAAAGGGACTTCCGCCCGTGCGCATCGCGGTCAATCTTTCAGGTTCGCAGTTCCGTCAGGACAGTCTGCTCGCGACGATTCGTCAGGCGCTCAATGAAGCGCAGCTTGATCCGAGCTATCTGGAAGTGGAGCTGACGGAAAGCGCCGTGATGCTGGATCCTGAAGAGTCGGTCGTGATTCTCGAACAGCTCAGCCGCATGGGCGTGCTGGTTTCAGTCGATGACTTTGGCACCGGCTATTCCAGCATGAGTTACCTGCGACGCTTTCCCATCGACAAGCTAAAAATCGACCGTGGATTCATCAGCGATGTCATGACACGGCCGGATGACGCCTCGATCGTCCGCGCTATCGTTTCTCTGGCTCACAGCCTGCGGCTAAAAGTCGTCGCCGAGGGAGTCGAAACGGCCGATCAGCTGGAATTCCTCAAATCCCTGGAATGCGATCAGTATCAGGGGTTTCACTTCAGCACGCCCGTGAGCGCGGACGCCTTCGAGCAGATGTTACGCAAGCACGGCGCGCAGGAACGCGCAGTCGAAGTGTCCGAAGCGGAGCGCACCCACAGCAAGCTCGCGGCATTGCGCACCGCCTGATCGAACTGCGCAAGTCGTGTCGCGCTCGCAAGGCCGCGCGACACCCGCGCTTCTTATTGAGCCGCCTTGCCGCCCCACGCGTAACTCAACTCCAGTCCGATCGTGCGAGGCTGATTCGTCATCACCCGGTTCAAGGCAGGAACGAAAAACGAAATTTCCTCGGGATCGCCGAGATCGGCCCGCTTGTCGAAGAGATTGTCGACGAACAGGTATGCTGACACCTTCCGATCACTTACCCAGCCGACACGCGCCCTGACGATGTCGCGCGCCGGAACCTGGTTCAAGTAGTAGGTGACGTCGGTCATCGTGCCGATGTACTCGTTGGTCGCGCGGACAAGGATGTCATAGTCATCCGAAATGGGGTGCCGGTAGATTATGGATGTAGTCTCGGTCCAGTCCGGTACCTCCTGCACGCGCTCACCGTCGACGAAACCGGTGCCCGCAAGCGCCTGCACCACCTCGGCGTGCGTGTAACCGGCGGCCGTCGTCAGCGTCAATTCCTGCGTAATATTGAAGGCCGCCTCGAGTTCGCCACCATAGACATGCGCGGTGCCGGCATTGGCGACGTAGGTTGCGCCGCAGGTCTCGGTGACGAGCTGTTGAATGCCAGTCCAATCCTCGAAATAGACAGCACCGTTGAGGGTCAGTCGGCCGTTTAACAGGCGCGCTTTCTCACCCGCCTCGTAGCTCCATATTGAATCCGGGTCGTACTGCAGCGGGTTTGACGGACAAGTCACGGGCGGCGGTGGGTTGCCCCCTCCCGGCCGAAAGCCCTTGGCAGCCTGCACGTAAACCGTGAGATCCCCGGTGGGCTCATAGGAGAGATTTACTTTGGGATTCACGCCTGATGCGGAAGCGGGCAGCGAGAACAGGAATGGCGGCCCGGGACCCGAGATCAAGCCGCCGGATTCTGCAAGATCCTCGCTGCTCGTGTAGTGGTAGTAGCGCAGACCGGCTGTGAGTTTGAAGTCATAAGGGAGCTTGTATGACGCTTCACCAAATCCCGCGTATTGCTTCAAGTCATTATCGAACGTCAGATAAAATAATGACGGTACGCCCAAAAGATCGGCGACGAGTGGACCGGGAGTGGTCGTGCCGATCGCAGTGTTTGTCTTGTAGTCCTCGTAGAAGAAGCCGGCAAGCCACTGGAACGGGCCTTCGCCGTTAGAGGTCACGCGCAGCTCCTCGCTGAACTGACTCGTATAGTCGGTCTCGAAAGAGGAGAACGCCCCCGCCGCAGCGTAGGTATCACACGGTACCCCGGGGCTGCACGGCGGTATTTGAACGCCCCCGATCTGCGGCCCTAAGATCGCGTACAGAAAGTCCTGGCCGACCTCGGAGGTATCCTGCGAGAGATGCGTCTGCCGGCGGTAGTAGGCAGAGGACGAGCTGAGCTCAACGCCGCCGATATCGTATTTGATGGGCAGACTGAACAGTTCGAAGCTGTCTCCATACGGCTCCGACACATCGAACGGCTGGAAGTGGGACTCGTATCTGACGCCGGGCGGATCGTCGACGAAATTCGGTGCACCTTGGGTGACTCTTTGAAGGAAGACACTCGGCGTAATTGTCAATCCGTCGACGGGCAGCCACTGCAGCGCAACTCGGCCGCCCTGCACCTGCGCCCAGTTTGAATCCTTGAACTCGCGCTCCACGGGCGCGCTGAGCACGTCACCCCTCGTCAAGCCGCCATTCGTCTCATATGGAAAGGGACTGGCCACAACACGATTAATCCAGCCATCGGTGTAGGAGTCGGTACCGACAATGCGCAACGCAAGCTTGTCCGCCACAAGCGGAATGTTGACCATTCCGTTGACGCCGTAATTGAAACCCCCATCCTTGGTGTCCGAAGCGACGGTCTGGGCCGTGACGGCGAAAGCGGTCGGATCGGGCTGATTGGTGACCAGCTTAATCGTCCCGCCCATCGATCCGGATCCATACAAAGTGCCCTGGGGTCCCCGCAGGATCTCGACGCGGTTGAGATCGTAGAGGCTGGGATCGATGACCACCTTGCCGAGCAGCGCCTCTTCAGGGGGTGTTAGCGGCGTATCGTCGAGGTAAAACCCGACCGTCGGGGATTCGCCGCCGGAGGAGGCAATGCCGCGCATCTCGTACTCCGTCTGTCCGGGGCCGGAATTGCGCTCCGACACGCCGGGCGTCTCATAGCCGACCTCGGTCATGTCCGATATACCAGCCGCTTGCAGTTGAGCACCCGTGTACGCGGTAACACTGAGCGGCGCCGACTGGATAGACTCGGTACGCTTTTCGGCGGTGACCACAATTTCCTGGAGGGTGCCGGCACTGGACGCGCTCGAGGAGACGGCGTTGGTTGACGACGTCTGTTGCGCGCGCGATGGCGGGGCCATCAGCAGCGTCACCACGGCGGCGAGCAAGACAGCCGAAACTCTGAACGCGGCAGCCTCGCGGGCGAACCTTGCCAAGCACTTGAACATGACGCATCCCCTCAGCTGAAATTTTTTATTGCTCTAGAGCGGCCAAGCGGCCGGCGCGGCACAGACGCTCGCCGATCGACGCCAGCCCGCCCGGACCATACAACGCCGCCCGCTTGCGAACAAGCGCACACAGCCTCGAGCAATCGACCCGTCGGTTTTTGCGGCAGTGCTGCAACACGCGGCTACTGCGTTTCGTTTCCACCTCGACTGCTCATCGGCGAGGCCCTCGCTAGGACACCGTGGGCCGATCTCGATGATGGGTGCCATAGAGCCCGTAGATCACGAGCCCCAGCAGCACCCACAAGGCAAAGCGCCACCATGTTGCACTCGGTAACGACGCCGCCATATAGCCGCATACCAAGACGGCGCCGATGGGCACCGCGGGCACCCAGGGTGTGCGGAACGGCCGCGCCGCCTGTGGATACTTGCGTCGCCAGGCGAGCACGGCAAAGGCAACGGCGATGAACGCCGACAAGACTCCGATCGAAACCATTTGACCCAACACGCTGATTGGAAGGACCGCGCTCAGCACTGCCGCGCATAACGCCGCGAACACCGTTGCCGTGACGGGAGTCTTATGGCGCGCGTGCAATCGGGCCAAGGGCCTCGGCAGCAAACCGTCCTCAGCCATGATGAAAAGAATGCGCGCTTGCGCCATCAGGACCACGAGCAGTACCGATACCATGCCTATTGTTGCTCCGAGCTGTACTACCCGATCGAGCCAGTGCAGGTGCGCGCCAGCGGCTTCGATTGCCACCGCCACGGGATTGGCGACATTGAGGGCGTGGTAATCGATCAGTCCGGTGATGACCAGACCGGCCGCGAGCACAAAACCAGGCAGGGCAAGCTTAAACTGGCGACGGTACATTGATGGCCCTCGCGTCTAATGGCTAACGGCACGGCAGGATAATG
>Ga0209624_10003804_pt1 | contig 10539 bp, 12 predicted proteins | sample JacPinW_OM2H0_O1_FD_188565 | JGI IMG/M metagenome (GOLD analysis project Ga0209624, IMG submission 188565) | Forest soil microbial communities from Algoma, Ontario, Canada - Jack Pine, Ontario site 1_JW_OM2H0_O1 (SPAdes) (version 2) | ecosystem: Environmental > Terrestrial > Soil > Boreal... | reverse complement strand
AACACAAAATATTCTTCAACCCAATCGAAGAAGCCCCGAGCAAATCACTCTGAATGCTCAGCACATTCCTGTCGCGGCAAGTGTAGTGCAGAATCGTCTCAATCCCCACGTGCTGCTGAATCTGCACGCACAGACTCTGCGCGCTCATCCTCGCGCTCGCCCGTGGCGAATCCGGCACATTGATCGCATCCACTCCCAGCCGATGCAAATACGCCGCACCGTCAATCTCCTTACTGCAATCGATCCCCTTCGGCGGAACAATCTCCACCATCGTCACAAACTCGCCCGCCGCCACCATCGCGCCAATCTTCGACCGCGCTGCCAGCGCCGGAGGCTCTACCTTGCTCGCAGCCTTAGCCCCATCTTTGTTCGAGCCAGCCTGCTCCATCACCTGCGCGCCACCCTCCATCGCATCCAGCGCACGCAGCGCGCTCTTCATCGCCCGCGTATAACTCGGAGTCGTCCCGCAACACCCGCCCACAAACTTCGCCCCGGCCTTCACCGCCTTCTTCGCAAAGCTGGCCATATACTCCGGCGAAGTCAGATAAATCGTCCGCCCCTCCACTGCCCGCGGAATCCCTGCATTCGGCATCGCCGCCAGCGGCTTCGTCGTCACCAGCTTCATCCGCTCAATCACGCTCAACACCGTCACCGGCCCGGCGCTGCAGTTGCACCCAATCGCATCCGCGCCCCACTCCGTCAGCTTCGTCGCCGCAGTCTCAGCCGAAGAGCCATCCAGGCAGTTCCCGTCCTCATCGACCGTCATCATCACGACGACTGGCACCTCAGGCGCCACATGCCTAGCCGCCAGAATCGCCTGCTCCGACTCCGCCAGCGAAGTCATCGTCTCAACAATCAGCAAATCCGCACCAACACCCGGTCCACCCTCCACCAGCGCACGAATCTGCTCCTCAAACGCCGCCCGCGCCTCATCCAGCCCCACCTTCCCCAACGGCTCAAGTCTCACGCCCAGCGGTCCAATCGACCCCGCAACAAACGCCTCACTGGCCTGCTTCTCACGAATCTCGTTCACGCATCCGCGCGCAATCTTCACCCCAGCCAGGTTGATCTCACGAACCTTGTCCTTCAGCCCATGCACCTCCAGACGAAACGCATTCCCGCCAAACGTGTTGGTTTCAATCACCTCCGCGCCCGCCTGCAGATACTCCGCATGAATCTCCCGCACCAGTTCCGGCTGCGACAGGTTCAGTTCGTCATAGCAGCGATTGATAAACACGCCCCGCGCATACAGCATCGTGCCCATCGCGCCATCGCAAAGCACGGTCCCACCGTTAAACAGCCTGCCGACTGCTCCATACTCTCTACCGGAAATCGCCTTCGCGCCGTCAACCCCAACTGTCATCTTCTCTCCAGAATGCTTAACACATCCTAAGCCACCGGGCGACCCACTCCAACCCTCTCCGCACAAAACCCGCGTTCCAAACGGCTTACCTTTGGCTTCGACCCTCGTCTCCTTTGTTATACTTGGCATCAGGGTCGTGGCCCCCAAAACACCGCGCTCAGGTTGGAGTTGGTTACCGTTGAAGAATCGAAGTCTCTCTCTTAAGTCTCTCCGTGCCCAGATTCTCTGCGGCGTTCTCCTTGCGTTCGCATCAATCGGATTAACCTCCTGCCACAGCGATAACTATTACGCCTACAAGTTTCCTCAGTACACCTTCGCCAACCGTCCAGTTCCTCCCAGCCTGCTCGCTAATCGAGTCATGATCGGAGTCACGATCAACGGCACCTCAACCGGCAGCCTCCAGATCGTCGACGGCCTGCGCGACATCCGCAGCAATATCCAAAACACCAAGACCTCGTTCTCCATCTCCGGCTACGCGTCCGGCTATCCCAACCTCATCCTCAACTTCCCCGCCGAGATCACTGGTTACGTCTACTCTGCAGCACAGGGCGACATTCAGATCATCAACTACGGCAAAGAAGCAACCAGCGGCTCCGGAGGCTCCTTCCCTGCCAAATCCACCGGCCTCGCAGTCCCCCCGACATTCGGCCACGTCTACTCCGCTGAAGAGAGCATCGGTCAGCTCGGCGTTATTGACAACTCCACCGGCCGCACCTTCGGTCTCGTCCTTCCCAACGTCTTCAACGTCGTCGTCAACGCCGGTGACAACGTCGTGCTCGCGTTTGTCCGCAACTCCAACACCATCTACCGCCTCGTCAAGCTCAACCAAAACCAATACCCCACCTCCACCGCAGCCGACGCAGCCATCGGCGCAGTCGACTGCCAGCCCTTCAACCTGCCGGTCTACTGCCTCGTCCCCGTCAACACAGCCACCCACACCAACGCCTTCGATCGCCCCGTGGGAGGCTACTTCTCCGCCGACGGAACCACTGCTTTCATCCTCAACTGCGGACCAGAGTGCGGCGGCACAGCCTCCAGCGTGACCTCACTCCAGCCCGGCGCTCTCGAGTTCAACAACATCCCCACCACGGTGCCCGACGTCTCCGCCTTCACCAGCCAGGTCATGGTCCCCGGCGGAGTCACCGCAGCCGTGTCTGACGGAGTCACCCTCTACGTCTCCGGCCAGCAGCTCCAGCCCGACGGCCTCTTCGCCGGAAATCTCTCCGTCATCAACATCGCCTCCAACACCGTCACCGGAAAGTACTCCATCTCCGACGGCAATCACTCGAAGATGCTCTTCGCTGACAACAACACTCTCTGGATAGGCTCCCAGTCCTGCGCCACCGGCGAACGCGCCCACCAGGCCTCCCTCGGCGTCACCACCCAGGCAGCGAACTACAACTGCCTCACCAGCTTCGACCGCGGCGCACTCACCGTCGCAATCGTTCCCTTTGTCACCCCGGGATCACCCACCGCCGTCGTCCCCTACCCCAACACCAACCAGGACCAGTACTACTACGGCGACCTCACCGGTCTATGCTGGGTCCAGGGCCTCAACAAGGTCTACACGGCATACGGCGGTCAGGTCCACCTCTTCAGCACCGTCGACAATTCAGAGATCAACAACAAAAACGTCATAGTACAAGGCACAGCCCTCGACGTAGCCTACCTTGACGCCATCACCGACGCAGACAACTAGAGAATGAATTAGTTTAGTTGGTAACGAGAACAGAAAGGCCCGACGAAAGTCGGGCCTTCGATTTTGCTTTTCTCGCTTGTCATCCCCGAAGGGAATCTGCAGTTGCTGTTGCTGCTGCAGTTGCTGTTGCTGCTGCAGTTGCTGTTGCTGCTGCAGTTGCTGTTGCTGCTGCAGTTGCTGTTGCTGCTGCAGTTGCTGTTGCTGCTGCAGTTGCTATTGCAGTTGCTGTTGCTGTTGCAGTTGCTGTTGCAGTTGCTGTTGCAGTTGCAGTTGCAGTTGCAGTGGTTCTTGCTCTGCCTCTCTTGCTTGTCATCTCCAAAGCGGATCTGCGGTTGCGGTTGCGGTTGCTTTTGCTGTTGCGGTTGCTTTTGCTTTTGCTTTTTAGTTGTCATCCTTCGCCGAAGGCGGAGGACCTGCTGTTGCATTTGCTTTTCCTGCTTGTCATCCTCGAAGGGGACCTGCTTCTTATCGCACCCCACAAACACCCTCACCCTAAATCGACTGCACTGGCACCAACATCAAATCCTCCACCAACCCCACCTCTTTCTGAACAAAAGGCTCCCCATACTTCACGCCCCCCAACAACCCATAATGCCGAGCCTCAGCCAGCGTCCGCTCGCGAATCTCCTCTTCCGGCACAAACAACTTGCCCCCCTCAGCCTGAGAAGCATACTGCGACCGGTAAGCCAGCAAAGACTGAAGCCGCTCCTCAACATAACCCGTAACGTCGACCACAAACGTAGGCCGCACATCCGCATAAAGACTCGCATAAACAATCTTGAAAGGTCGATGAGGCGGATTCTGTTCACCCGGCGTCTCCACCTTCGCCAGCCCACTCACAAAGCAAGCCTCATACCCCAGCGTCGCCGTCGTGTAATGGTCCGGATGCCGCCCCTGCCAGTAAGGCAGAATGACAACCCGCGGACGCAGCCGCCGCAGCACCCCCGCAAGCTTCAGCCGATTTTCATGAGTATTCTGAACATTACCATCCGGCAGATCGAGCGCCTCACGGTGCGCGACCTTCAAAATCCGCGTAGCCTCATTGGCCTCGCGCTCGCGATCCGCAGCCGTGCCGCGCGTGCCTGATTCGCCCCTGGTCAAATCAAGAATCCCGGTACGCCAACCGCGCGCACTCATAGCAAGCAAAGTCCCGCCACACGTCTGTTCCACATCGTCGCGGTGCGCGGCGATAGCAAGAATGTCAATAGAAGGCATAACGCAATGCTAGCAGGCCAGCCCGAAACAAAACCGAACTCAGCGTTGCCGCCACATCTCCCTCTCGAGTAGTCTCCTGAGCGAAGGGCGTAGCCGGAAAGGCTCGGGTGACCCATCCGTAGCTGGAAAGGCTTGGGTGATCCATCCGTAGTTGGAAGGGCTTGGGTGGCCCATCCTTCACGGTTTCATCGTGAAGGGTGGGTTGCCTTTGCTTTTGCTTGTTTTGTTTTGTCGCCATCCTCCAGCGCAGCGAAGGCTCCCTGTTCTTGCTGTTGTTTCTCTTGCCTTGTCATCTCCGAAGAGGATCTGCGGTTGCTGTTGTTCTTGCTTTTGCTTTTCTTGTTTGTCATCCCCGAAGGGGATCTGCTGTTGCTTTTGCTGTTGCTTTTGCTGTTGCTTTTGCTGTTGCTTTTGCTGTTGCTGTTGCTGTTGCTGTTGCTGTTGCTTTTGCTTTTGCTTTTGCTCTTTAGTTGTCATCCTTCGCCGAAGGCGGAGGACCTCCTTCTGCTGTTGTCGCTGCTTCTAGGTAAGCCAAGCCTTCAGGCTTGGCCCTCTAAATGACCCGCGCCAAGCGCACTTCCGCTCTGCCAAAGGCAGAAGCGAAGCCCGAAGGGCGAAGCGACAATTTATTGCAGTTGCAATTGCAGTTGCAGTTGCCTTTACCTTGCTGTCGCCTTAGCACTCGTCTCACGTCGCGCCCAACTGCCCCCGAGCATCACCGAACAACCGCGCCCGCACAAACCCCACTACCTCCTCAGTCACATAAACCGGAGGCCGCATCGCCAGCACCGGCACCCCCGCCACCAATTTCAAAGAAACCCCTTTCCACTCTGGTCGGCCCAACTCCCCCTCCGCCACGAGCACAGCATCCGCCCGATCCAGAAAGTACCTGGCCGAATCCTTAAAATCCCCCACCCCAGGATCAAGCACACTTAAATACAAATCCGGCCGCAGAAACCTCAAAATACTGTTCGACTCAATCACCACATTCTCCGCCGCAGCAATCTCCTTCCGGATCCGGGGCATCGCCTCCGCCAGATCCCCAGTCCGCGTCCTCACCCAAAAAGACCGCACCGCCCCCGCCGCCAGATACCGCCCCGAGTCCGTAGTCGCATCCCCACCCATCCTTTCCTCACTCACCGCTACCGTATGCTCCGCCGTCTCGCAGTCACACGGCTCCCCATTCGCCGAACACATCCCATGCCCAAACTGCGTCACCTTGAAAGCCGTCCACCGCATCTCCGGCATCGCCGAAATCAGCCCCGCCACCACACTAGTCTTCCCGATATTCCTCGTATGTCCGCCGACCACCACAATCGCCATCACAGCACCATCAATTCACCATCCAAAAAACCACCAGCTCACCGCAAAAACACCACAACTTCACCACAAAATTTGACACAATTATCGATGTTTCAACCGCGCCAGATCCCGCAAATACTCCTTCAAAGGCCGAGCCGGCCTCCCCCAGAAAATCTCGCCCTCCCCACGCATTTTTTTTCCACTCAAAACCCCAGCCCCACCCCCCAAAATCACGCCTTTTCCTACAGTTGCATGCTCTCCAATTCCCACCTGCCCACCCAGAATCGCCCCATCCTCCACCACACTCGACCCAGAAATCCCTGTCTGCGCCGCAATCACAACATTCTTTCCAATCAGGCAGTTGTGCCCAATATGCACCAGATTATCAATCTTCGTCCCCCTCCCAATCCGCGTCTCGCCCAAAGCCCCCCGGTCAATCGTAGTATTCGCCCCAATCTCCACGTCATCTTCAACAATCAATTGACCTTGCTGCGGAAACAACAAATACTCGCCAGTCCCCGGATTCCGCGCGTATCCAAAACCCGTAGCCCCCAAAACCGCCCCAGCCTGCACCACCACCCGATCCCCCAGAACCGTCCCGGTATGCACCACCACACGAGCCATCACATTGCAATCATTACCGATAACCACACCATCCTCCAGCACCACCCCCGGCCCGATCCGAGCCCCAGCACCAATCGCAACTCCCTTGCCAACCACAGCCGAAGCATGAACTCCCGCCTCAAACCCTCGTCCCTTCAGCCTCTTACCCACTACCGAAAACGCATAACGCGCATCCTCCACCCAAAACACCCGAGGATCCAGCGGCAACCCCGAATCCTCCAGGCTCCGATTCGCCAGAATCGCTCCCGCCTCCGACCCCAGAGCCCGTCTCAAAGTCTCCTTATCCATTGCAAAGACCACCGAACCTGGCCCAGCCCCCTCGATACCGGCAACCTCCGTAATCTCTCCATCCACCAGCGGAGCGCTCACCCCAATCCAATCGGCAACCTTGCCTATCTTCGCCATCAATAGATCCTCTCCTCACCCGCAGGCCGCGTCTTCCACCGCCGGTGGAGCCACAACCACTGCTCCGGATACCCCCGAATATACCTCTCGATCGCAGCCGTAAACGCCGCCGTATTCGTCACCGCGTCCCGCTCGGCATCCCCAGTATCAACGACCTCAACCTCCTTGCCAAAGTGCAGCACATATCGCCCCTCCCTCTCCTCCCAAAGCAGAAACCCCGGCACCACCGCGGCTCCCGTCCTCACCGCAATCCGCGCCATCCCCGAAGCAGTGCATGCCTCTACGCCAAAAAATGGCACAAACAACCCCTGCGGCGGAGTCATATTCGTATCCATCAATATCCCCACCGTCTCGCCCGCCCGCATGGATGAGATCAGCCCTCGCGCAAAGTCATCCTTATGGATCACGCGATTCCCATGCAAACACCGCACCCGATTCACAAACGCGTCCACCAGAGGATTATCCAGGCGCCGAATCACCATTCCCATCGGCATTCCCATCAACGAGTGGTAAAAACTCGAAAGCTCCCACGCCCCCAGGTGCCCAGTCAGCACCAGTACACCCTTCTCACGTTCCCGCGCCGCCAGATAATTCTCCAGCCCCTCGTACCGGATAAACCTGCTCGCCGACTCTGCCGTATACCCAGGCATCTTGCAAAACTCAGCCAGCAAATACCCAAGATTCCGGTACTCCAATCTCAGAATGCTCTCCCGCTCGTGAGCCGTCTTCTCCGGAAACGCCAGTTCCAGATTTTGCATCCCGACACGTCTCAGCCGCCCCAACCCAATGAAGGCCACCGCGCCAATCCCCGCTCCAACTGCTCGCGCCCATCTCCGTGGAAGGAGCCGCATCGCATGAACGAAAACCCAGACCATGGCAAACTCCATAGTCTCGCGCGCAGTGACTCCATTCCTGGGCAGTTCGTCCGGCAACGTCCTCTGTCCTTCTCCGCTCAAGCCACTAGTCTACGCACTCCGCTCTCTCGCGCCGCCCAAAACAAAAGGGGTGGCTCATTGAGCCACCCCGCAAAACACCTTCGTCAACCTACTTGTTTTTTGCAATCACGAAATACTTGGCAACAGTCCGCACAAAAGGCCGCGCCTCCGGCGGAGTCGGAGTGTTTCCTTCAAGAACCGTATTGAACGGAATAGGCGCCCCGTAAAGGGCAGCCGTAGCATCCTGGTTTTGAGACAGCACCGTGCCGTCCAGATCGATACCGGCAAACAGACCCTTGCTGCGCGAATAACTCAGGAACTCCGCATTCAACTTCCAGTCTGTGCCTGCCTGCGCATTTCGGCCAACCGGACCCGCGGAAGCTGCCGCGTCTGCGCCAAGTTTGACCTTGTTCTTCAGCATCGCCTGCAATCCTTGCTGATTCATGGCGATCAGTACCAGGTCCGTCGCCTGTCCGCCGATTTGAAATCCGAAGCTCCCGCCGGTAAGTTGCACGCAAACCGGCGCGCTCCACTTTCCGCTCGATGTCCGGCACGTAGCAACGCCTTGGCCATATTGCGCGCCGACAACGAACGCACCCTTCTTGAAGCTGGGAATCACTACCACGCAGGACGCCCCGCTCAGAATCCCGCCAGGAATTGACTTGTCAGGTGTCGCCATAATCTCTTCAATTACCTGACCAGCCGCATTCAACCTATCCGCATCCTTCACTTTATCGTCATCCGCAGCAAGAGCCGTAAGAGAACAGGCCACCATGGCCAAACCACATATCACAGTTGAAATTTTCTTAATCATTGGGGTCGCTACCTTTCGCACACGCAGACTGGGTCTATCAGGCAACGAACTTGCCTGTTTCCAACAATATATGTGATGGGAAGGAGGCTATCGAGGTTGTCCGAATCTGCTGTATAAAGCTTAGCATCCACCAAACAAAAAATGGGGGTTGGAGAGATAGCGCCCGGGATCACCCGACACTCTCTCTACAACCCCTCTCCCAGGTCTGTGTTGCTGTATTCAATGTGCATCAGATTTCCTCGCGCAACAACGGTACGAAGGTAGGTAGACCTTTGAGCAGTTCGTGTTAACCAGGAGATTAACACCGCTAACACCGCAACCCGGCGCCGCTCTTGCGACTTATCCCATCAGTTCGAAAGCAGATTCCGGTTCACTACCTGCACCGACAACGCGATTCGGTTCTTCACTCCGACCTTGCGCATCAGCGCCCCCACATGTTTCTTCACCGTAGCCACATCAATAAGAAGCTCCCGCGCAATCACTCGGTTGGGATGCCCTTCGACCAGTAGCTTCAGCACCTGCGACTCACGCTCCGTGAACTTCGGATGGCTCCCGCTGCCCTCCCGCCTCTCTTCGGACGACAAATCCACCAGTTTGGCCAGCACCTTTCGCGGAGCCCACGCCGAGCCGTCCTCGACGATCTCGATCGCCAGCCGCACCTCGCTTCCCTTCGCTGTATGCGCCAGGTAGCCCTTCGCGCCCGCCCCAATGATCCTCTGAATGTAGTCGTGGCTCTCCTCCAGCCCAAGCACAATCAGCCGAAGATGCGGCCGCGTCCGCCGAAATGTTGCCAGCAGTTCAAAAATATGATCCGTACAGCCCGAATCGATCAGAATCAGCGAAACCCCCGAAGCATCCAGCGCTCCGGGCACCGACAGCGGCACAATCTCCACGGGCCGCGCCTCAGCGCCACCTTCAGCCACACTTTCGGCGAAGATCGTCTGCAGCCCAAGAATCCGCAGCGGGTCCGTAGCCACCAAACCCAGCTTGAGAGGTATTCTTTTCTTCTGGTCGTTCATCGCTTCGCAGCCTCTTTACTCAGCGTGGTGCAATAGTAGGCCGACTTCAGCGCTTTTGGGGATCGCGATCCCACCGTCCTACAGCTTCGGTAAAACGATTCCCTGCTGCTTCTGGTACTTTCCTTTTCGATCCGCGTAGCTTACCTCGCAGACCTCGTCGGACTGGAAGAACAGAATCTGACACAATCCTTCATTCGCATAGACCTTCGCGGGCAGCGGAGTCGTATTCGAGATCTCGAGCGTGACAAACCCCTCCCACTCCGGCTCAAACGGGGTCACGTTCACAATGATCCCGCACCGCGCATAGGTCGATTTGCCCACGCAGATCGTCAGTACATCCCGCGGGATCTTGAAGTATTCAATAGACCGTGCCAGTGCAAATGAGTTCGGCGGCACAATCACGCTTGGCGCCTGCACCGTCACAAACGACCGTTCATCGAACCCCTTCGGGTCGATAATCGCGCTGTTTACGTTGGTAAAGATCTTAAACTCGTCCGAAACCCTCAAATCGTATCCGTACGACGAAAGCCCGTAGGAGATTACCCCCTCCCGAACCTGCTTTTCGCTGAACGGCGAAATCATCCCATGTTCGATCGCCTGCTGGCGGATCCAACGGTCGCTCTTGATAGCCACTCTTGTGTGTTTCCCTTCTTTTTTTAATTCCTGTCTTCTAATTTTGACAGAAGGGTGTAAATTTAAGGGCGTCCGTAAACGGAAGTGCCTTGCATCATTAGATTCTTCATCTTACGGCAGTGTTCTACCGTTGACAATCGTGCAGCTTGTTTCTAACATCACGTTACCAAACCCGGTCAGTATTTGTTTTCTAAAATTTACAGCCCAAGGACGGCGGCCCAGATGATTAAGCAGGATCTTATACAGAGGGTTGTTGAGCGTACCGGCCTGCCACGCATCAAAGCAGAGGCTGCGGTGGACGCTATCTTCGACAGCATGAAACAAACCCTCATTGCAGGCGACCGCATCGAGTTGCGGGGATTCGGTGTCTTCACCGTAAAACCCCGTAAAACAGGCATCGGCCGCAATCCGAGAACAGGCGCAGAAGTCACAATCGCCCCTGGTAAAGCGGTCCGCTTCAAACCCGGCAAAGAACTCCATCTGCTCGATTAAACTGGCTCGATCCGCCGGCTTGCTGCCTACATCAAGTG
>Ga0209624_10003802_pt1 | contig 10546 bp, 11 predicted proteins | sample JacPinW_OM2H0_O1_FD_188565 | JGI IMG/M metagenome (GOLD analysis project Ga0209624, IMG submission 188565) | Forest soil microbial communities from Algoma, Ontario, Canada - Jack Pine, Ontario site 1_JW_OM2H0_O1 (SPAdes) (version 2) | ecosystem: Environmental > Terrestrial > Soil > Boreal... | reverse complement strand
CGTCCGTGATGAGCTGCACCTCGAGGTCGAACCAGCGCACGAGTTCTTGGACGAGGGTTATGCGTAGGAGATGCGGGCCGCGCTCGAGCGGGGCGACCACGCCGAGGGCGTAGCGGCGTGTGGAGCCGGGCTCGGAGGCGGGCTCCAGGCGTGAGCGGCCCGGTGCGGTCGCGAACGCGCGCTCCATGTCTTCGACGGAGTCCGCCGCCGACCACGCGTAGGCAAAGCGCATCGGGTTGGGCGCGAAGCTGGTCAGCACGCGGGCGCTGTCGTTGCGAAGCGTGAGCTCGACGACGAACGGCTCTCCTGCACGCACCTGCTGCGGTGCGCTCGGCGCCGACAGCGCGATCGCTGCGGCTTCATCGCCGGTGAGCGGGACCATCGTCATTCGCTCCAGCACGCGCTCCGTGTCGATCGGTGCGTGCGACGCGATCGCGAAGACGTCTGTTGCACTCTGCAGTTCCGCCGCGTCGAAGGGACGTACCAGCGAGCCGCGCGGATCTTCGCCGTCGGGGACCCACAGCAAGACGTGTTCGAAGGCCTCCCCGAGGAGTTGACGGTGCGCGGCCGGCGTACGCAGGTGGGTCGAAGCGTGCACGATCAGCGATCCGCCGGGCCGGAGCATCGCCGCGACGTTGCGATAGAGCTGCGCGAGCTCGTCGGGCGCGAAGTGTTCGACGAGCATCGCCGCGACCGCGACGTCGTAGCCCACGGCATCCTCGAACGTCGACGCGTCGGCGCACACGAATTGGGCCGGCAGCTCGCCGAGCGTCGTCCGCGCCAGCGCGATCGCGTCCGCCGAATAATCGAGCGCCGTCACGTGTGCGCCGGCGGCGGCGAATGCGTAGCTCAGCTCCCCGCGACCGCTGCCCAGGTCGAGCACGCGCGCGCCGCGCTCAACGGCAGCGAGTGCATAGACAGCGGCGAGCCGCGGCTCTTCGAGCTTGCGGCCGCCGAAGAGTGCGTACTGCTCGTGCCCGCCGCATTCGTTGACATAGTAGCTCGTGTCGTACAGGTCGCGTATCGCCGCCGACGTCGCGCCGTCGGACGCCGCGTTCGAGTTCGGTTCGGATACGAGCACGTCGACGAGTGCTGCGGCGGTCATCACGGTCCCTTCCTCGCCGACGTGGACGAAATCGCGCAGCACGCCCGAACGAACCAGGCCGTCCTGCGAGTACGCGGCCCATCGCTCGACGAACGGGACGCCTTCCTCGACGGCGATGCGGCGCAGTGCGGCGTTCGTGAGCAACAGGGTCTTGTAGCGCCAGGCAAGCTGCGAGGCTCGCGGCGCAGGCGGATAACCGGCCTCGCGGTAACTGCGCTCGCATTCGTCGTCGTCGGTCGAGATCGGCGGATGGCCCAGCACGGCGACGCGAGTGATCCCGCTGGCGCGAAACATGCGCAGCACGGCGCGCAGCGGCTCGAGCGGCTCGGAGAACCGGCGCCACGCCTCGTCTGCCGGAAGGGCGCCCGGCGCAGCGGTACGGCAGATCTCCGGCGTGCCGGGATCGTCGCGGATCTCGCTCGGAAGCTCGAGATCGAGCTCGCTGATCCCGAACCCGACCTGCAGGCTGTCCAGGCTCCCGGTCGCGATGACCAACGCCGGAGACTCCGTGCGGTCTTCGAGCACGCGGATCCCGGGCCAGTTGCCCGTCCCGATCGAGGAGCGCTGGCCGACCGGGTTTTCGGTGAGGATCCAGCGCTTGGGCCCGATGCGCGCGACGTGGAGCGCCCGTTGGATACGGTCGTCGAGGGCTCCGTCGGGGCGGACGAAATCGCTCGTGCGGACGTCGCGCAGATAGAGCGCGCGAAACTCGATGAGCTCGCCCCAGGAAGCGCGGAACAGCTGGTCCGACAGCGCGAAGATATGGCTGTCTCCGAGGACGTAGATCGGTGTCGGTCGTGGCATGGGGACGAGGACGGCCATGCGGCGAGCGTTTGGCCTCTGTGCCGCCCATTCCCGGCGGAGCAACAGGGCTCCGTATTGACAGATCACGATATATCTTTTACTATCGCGACATGATGAATGAGATGCGCCGGGCGTTCTTCCGGCACGGTCGCGGGCGAGGGGCGCGCGAGATCTGGGGGTTGGGCTTCAACAAGGACTGGGGCGGCTGGCGCGCCGGCCGAATCCGGCCGATGCGGCGCGGCGACGTGAAGTTCGTCGTCCTCGAAGTGCTCGCCGACGGGCCCAAGCACGGCTACGAGGTGATCAGCGCGATCGAGGAGCGGCGCAACGTGCGCCCGAGCGCGGGCTCGATCTACCCGACGCTGCAGATGCTCGAGGACGGCGGCTTCGTCACGTCCGCCGAAGTCGACGGCAAGCGCGTGTACACGATCACCGACAGCGGGCGCGCGCTGCTCGCAAATCGCGCGGCCGAGGAGGACGAGGACGAGGACGACGCGCCGGACGGCCGCCATCGTCTGCGCGAGTCGGCGATGAAGCTCGCGAGCGCGGTGATGAGCGCGCGCGGCAGCGACGATGCCGTGATCGACCGTATCCGCGAGATCCTCGACCGCGCGCGCAAGGAGATCTACACGATCCTCGCGTCGGACGAGAGCTAGCCGGCGCGAGCGGTGCCGGTCGAGAGCTAGCGCGCGCGAGCGCTGTCGGGCGCGCGCAACGCGCTCGCGAGCGGTACGGGGATGCGCGTCGCGCGCAGCGTGGTGCGGTCGAGCGCCGCGAGCACGAGCCTGCCGTCGACCAACGGCGTGCCGTCCGCGCGCTCGACCGGGAATGCGAACGTCATCGACGAGCCGCCGACCTTGCGCAATTCCGCGCGGCAGACGATCTCGTCGTCGAGCTTCGCCGGCGCGCGGTAGTCGCACTCGAGGTGCACGCGCGCGATCCACACGCCGTGCTCTTCCGAGAGAACGTCGTACGGAAAGCCGAGCACGCGAAAGAACTCGCTCTCGGCCGCTTCCATGAAGCGCAGGTAGTTCGCGTAGTGCACCACGCCCATCACGTCGACGTCGCGCCAGCGAACGCGCTCGCGAACGGCGGGCCCGACGCGGATCGGAGCGACGGCGCCGCCCGGCACGATCAGATCTCGTACGCCCAGGCGACTTCGTCGGCGGTCGGCGCGGAATCGCGCTGCTGCGCGTACACCGTCATCGCACCTTGCGCGTAGCGCGCGACGGGATCGGCTTCGAGGTTCACGCGGTCGCCGGGACCCTTCGTGCCGAGCGTGGTGCGGCGCGCGGTCTCGGGGATCAGCGCGATCGTGAACTGGTCCGCCGTCACCGACGCGACCGTGAGGCTGACGCCGTCGACCGCCACGTAGCCCTTCTCCACGATGAGCGGAGCCAGCGCGTCGGGCAGCACCACGTGCAGCCGGAAGCCCTGCCCTTCGGGATCCTTGGCGAGGATCGATGCGCTCGCGTCGACGTGGCCGTACACGAGATGGCCGCCCAGCCGGTCGCCGACGCGTAGCGACAGCTCGACGTTCAGCCGGTCGCCGGCCCGCAGCGCGTCCATGCCGGTGCGCGCGACGGTCTCGGGCACGACGTCGAAGCGCATCGTGCGCGCGTCGAACGCCACCACCGTGAGGCAGGCGCCGTTGACCGCGACGGAATCGCCGGCCGCGACGCCGGCCGCGACGGCGTCCGGCGCTTCGACGACCAGCGTCATCCCGCGGCGCGCGTCGCCTTCGATCGAGGCGACACGGCCGTCGTGCGCGATCAGGCCGGAGAACACGTGGTGAGATCGGCGGAGAGCAGCATGTCGTCGCCGACGCGTTCGATGCGGTCGAACCGCCATCCGTTCGATCCGGCCAGATCGCCTGCGGCCAGCACGGGCACCGCGGTCTGGGACCGCAGGAACGTCGGCGCCACCAGCCAGACGATGCGCTGGACCAGCCGCTGCGCCAGCAGCCGGCCCGCCAGCGTCGGGCCGCCTTCGCACAGGACGGTCGTGATGTCGCGCTCGCGCAACGCCGCCAGCGCCGCGGCCAGATCGAGCTCGCGCGCGTCGTCGCCCCCGGCGTACACCACGTCGGCGAACCGCTCCAGCTCGGCGAACTTCGCGCGCGCGCCGCGCGGAGCGAGGACGATCGTGGGCCGGTAGGAGCCCGGCGGCGCGTCGGGTGGCGGGGCGAGGACGCGGCTCGTCGCCGGAATCGCATCGGTCTCGCAGACGACAACGCGCGCGTACGGCTTGCGCCGGGTCGCGTGCGGCCGCACGGTGAGCTGCGCGTCGTCCACGCGGATCGTTCCGGCGCCCACCATCACCGCGTCGTGCTCCACGCGCAGGTCGCGCACGCGCTCGCGCGCGAGCGGTCCGGTGAGCCATTGCTGCACGCCGGCGCGCGCCGCGACATAACCGTCGAGCGACGCGGCCATCTTGAGCGTGACGTACGGGCGGTCGTGGGCGACCGTCCAGCGGAAGCGTTCGATCAGCGCGCGCGCCGCGGGATCGTCGACGACGTCGACGTCGATGCCGGCCGCGCGCAGCCGGTGCACGCCGCCTTCCGCCGTCTTCGGGTTCGGATCGAGCGCGCCGATCACCACGCGCGCGATCTGCGCGGCGATCAGCGCCTCGCTGCACGGCGGCGTGCGGCCCATATGGTTGCACGGCTCGAGCGAGACGTAGGCCGTCGCGCCGCGCGGATCGTTGCCGCGCGCGTGCGCGTCGCGCAGCGCCTCGGCCTCCGCGTGCGGCTCGCCGCGGCGATGGTGCCAGCCCTCACCGAGCGTAACGCCGTCGCGCACGAGCACGCACCCGACCGGCGGGTTGGGCATCGTGCCGGCGACGCCGCGCGCCGCGAGCTCGACCGCGCGCGCGAGGTAGGTGCGGTCGCGGTCTACGGCGTGACCTCGACGCCCTTCCAGAACGCGACGTAGCCCTCGATGTTCTTCGCCGCGTCCTTCGCCTGCGGGTAGAACCAGGCCGCGTCGGGATTCTGCTTGCCGTTCACCTCGACGGTGTAGTAGCTCGCGGTTCCCTTCCACGGGCACACCGAGTGCGTGCCCGACGGCTTGAAGTACTGCGTGTCGATCGTGTCGGGCGGAAAATACTGATTTCCCTCGACCACTTCGGTGCGGTCGCTCTCGGCGAGGACGGCACCGTTCCAAACTGCTTTCACGTGCGTCATCGACCCGCCGAAGCCGCGTTTGGTTCCGCCGGGGCCGCCGCGGCCGGTAAGGAGCGAGCGGTAAAGCGCGCTTATGCCGTCCAAGCCCGGCCTGCGCGGCAAGCCGGCGCGCGAGCTCGACGCTCTGGTCGAAACCGCGCTTCGTGCGTCGGAAACGACCTTCCTCAAGTCGCCGAGTTCCGGAAAATCTCGAATCCGAATTCGAGACCAAGTCCCGCGATCGCGCCCAGGGTGGTTGGTTCGATAATAAATCCAAAGTGGAATTGCCCGGGAAAGTTCAACGTGACAGAAGCCGTGCTGCTATCCGCAACGGCTTCGCACACGAATGAGCGGTGGTTTAGGAACGGCTCGAGAAATGCCACCAGCCGGTCGTTCAGCCTCGGCCCGAGCGCGTCTCGCGTTTCATTCCACGGGTCAAGGTCATCTTCTCTACGGTCGTAATAGCGGACGATCAGGCTCCAGCGTGACTCACGCTCGGGATGGGGACGCACCCACCCATCTGGGTGGCGAACTCGTTCACCAGCGCGCCAGGTCCACGTTGGCGTCAGTCCCAGGCGCTGCGATATGGTATCGGGATCTATCGTGCGCGGTCTAAAAGTTACATTTATGCTGAACGTCGCAACGCGCGTAGCCTCATCGCTTGCTTCTGTTTGTTCTGATTCATCCACGACCATATCCTACCACTTCAAGTGGCCGGCTTATGCCGGCCTTGATGCGGGTCCGTTCCTGCGTTTGGGTACGGGCTCCGTCTTCTGCCGTTCCTCGCGGACTGCGCCACCGGGGCAACGCGCGGTCGAGCGCCGCGAGCACGTTCGCGGAGGACGGTACGTTTCTTCTACGAGTCGCGCGGATACAGCGTCTCGTCATCAGCGATATACATGTCAATGAACTCAGCGAAGGATGATGCGACCTTGATGACACCGCGAACACTGACCCGTTACCGGCATCGTTATTACCTGTGACTTCAAATGCGAACTGAAACAAATACTGCAGAACGTCGGCGAAGTACATCGTTGATGTCTCGCCTTCGACGAAGTGCACGTCCTCTAGCGGCCAGAAGTCGAATTGCTTATCGTCGGTGCCTTCTGTTCCTGGGACTTCGGTCCCGTTCGTATTCGAATAAAACGCTCGCACCTCTGCTGACAGATTTATTTCGTTGCGCTCCTCGAACGCACGTATTTCGCTATCCGTGACGCCGGGCAGATGAGGCACGCCGCGTGACTTCCAGTAGCGTAACAATCGCGCTAGGAACGGGAAAGCATCGACCATCGTAACCCCCTTAAGCCGCGAAAACGGTGCCGTTTCAACTGCTTTGAGTGCTCAACGACCTGGCGCAGCCGAGTTTGGTTCCGCCGGGACCGACGCGTTGGTGAGCGCGGCGTAGTACTGGCCCGGGCGCACGCGGGCCAGCGAGACGACGAGCATGCGCCCGCGACCGTCGATGTCGCGCACGAAGGTCGCGAACGCGCCGTCCTCGGTGGACAGCAGCGTGCGCTGGGTCCAGCCATCGGCCACCGCCTGCGCCGCCCAGCCGTCGACGAGCGTGCGCGGCGCGAGCGGGCTGTAGACGTCAGCCGTCTGCGAGAGCGCGTCGGGCGTCACCGCGTTCGCGCGCACGTTCACCGACACCGACAGCGCGCTGCGCAGCACGGGAAAGGCCGCGAGCGGGTCGACGCGGCGCGCCGGGTCGCACGGACCGCCGGCGTCGCGCGGGTTGTCCGCGGCCGGAACCGTTTCTTCCAGCACCGCGTCCGTCATCGTTCCGGCCGTTCGCGCGCGCAGGAGCACCCGCGGATCGGCCGGCGCGCCGCAGAGGTTTGCCGTGACCGGGCCCGCGCCGGTGAACCCGCCGCGGGCGCTGCCGTACAACGTCGGCGCGAGCGCGTACCCGCGGCGCGTGAACGCGAGCGCGACGGCATCGACCAGTTCCTGAGGCGGCGTCACGGTGCTGAAATAGACGCGGTAGCGCGTGAAACGGTACTGTCCCGCCGAGCCTCCGCCGCGAGGGCGCTCGACGGCCGTTCCAACGATGCGCGCACCGTCGGGCGGAACGAAGGCCGCGGGCAGCGCGGGAATGCCGCCGGGGAACAGCTCAATGTCGGCGGGGCCTAGCGTGCTGTCCCGCGCGATGCGCTCGGCCAGGACGCGCAGGACGCTCGCATCCTGCGCGGGGGCCGGCGCCGGCGCGAGGGCCGCGCACGCCGCGAGCAGCGCCGCGGCCGGCAGAAAGCGAGCGGTCATGCGCGCTCCCTTCCCCGGCGGCCTCACCGTTCCGTGCGCGCCAGGACGATAATCCGCCTCACGGCCACGCCCGCCTCGCGCAGCACGCGCACGGCGTCGCGCGCGGTCGCGCCGGTCGTGCAGACGTCGTCGATCAGCGTCGCGGCCGCCGGCAGCGCCACGCCGCGCCGCACGCGAAAGCGGTCGGCCGCGGCGAGCCGCTTCCGCCGCCCAAGCCCGGCCTGCGCGGCGCCGCGCTTCACGAGCAATTCCGCGCACGCCATGTCGCGGAGCGCCGCGAGTCGCCGCGCCAGCTCGACGCTCTGGTCGAATCCGCGCTCCGCGGCACGATGCCGCGAGGTTGGCAGCGGAATGAGGACGCCGTCGAGCGGGGCCGCAGCCGCGAGCAGATCACCGAAGACGTCGAGCGGATCTCGCTCGCCGCGCTTCATGGCGACGATCGCGCTGCGGAGCGCGCCCTCATATCTGCCGAGCGCAAACGCCGGGATGCCGTCCAGCGCGAACGCGAGGGCATCAGGCTGCCGCGGCGAGCAAGCCGCACACAGCGCCGGCCCAGGCGCGTCGCACGCGGCGCACGCGGACGGAAAGAGCCAAGTCCGAAGAAAGTCGAGCACACCTGTCCATCACGCGGCACTCGTCGCACGGCTAGGGCGGTTAAGCAATTCGCCTCTCGCCTTTCGAAGCCGGACGATCCACAGTGAGCGAAGTACACCGTTTTGACGTCTCACTTTCGACGAGCTGCCCTTCTCTAGCGGAAGAAGTCGAATTGAGTATCGTCGAAGTCCCTGTTTCTGGACTTTCGGTCTCGTTTATTTTCGCCTGACCGCTATCAGCGACTGGAGCAAGAGACCGGATAACATGCCTTGAAACCTCGCGCAACTCTGTATTCGAATATTTTTAGCGCGTTCGCCAACTCATGTCTTTCGAGACCTCCGCGATCACCTCGGCTACCTTGATCAACGGCGTGGAAGCCGGGAATCGGCGCGTCCACGACTCGTCTCGGGTGTAGCCGTGACGCTCGCCAGGATATGGTGTGTAGCGTTCAAGTGTCAGGCCGTCCTCCGATGTCGAAAGGTAAAGCATACGCAAGCCACGTTCAAACGTACTGAGGCGGCGAATGCCCTCGAATTTTTGGAATGGGGAGTGGGAGTAATCCAAGCGCTCCCATCCATCGGCGCTCGCGGGTACCGCTGCCAGGGTCGCCGCCAACGCCTTTGCCACCGCTTCTATATCTAGGACGCTCTCTACACAAGCAACGATATCGAGCGTAACAGGGCCCTGCATAGGGGCAGCGTAGAATCGATTGTGCCGCAGGACCACTTGAATAGAGCACATGGTTGTTTCCACTAGCCGCTTGTGATTCTCTGATTCCTACCAGTGGACGACATGCAGTTGAACTCCTTTGCTTGCAGCGTAGGACGACGCCGCTTCTAGAGCTTCCTTCTGTGCCGCGGTTAAGGTAATGTTATTGGGAATTACTAGTTCGAGAACGCGCAGCGTGCTACTATGGCGTCCATTGGTCTTCTCCCAAGTTCTCACACCGCGGAAAAACGAGAAAAGTACGGCGAACTCCCACCCACCGGAGGTTCGCCCCTTGCGCAAATCCCGCTACTCGGATGAACAGTCGCCCAGGCCCTGCGGCAGGACGAGCTACGCACGCGGATCGCCGAGCTCACCCGCAAGCTCGGTATTTCCGAAGGACGTTCTACGTCTGGAAAGGCGTTTCGGCGAGCTCGGCACGCTCGCGCCGCGAGAAGCAAGAGATGCCGACGGCATGATACTCAAGCGGGCGCGCGGCCTACGTCGCACCGGCTCGATCGTTCGCCTTACGCCACGCGCGGCGATAATCGCGCGCCGCTTCGCGAAGCGGACGTAGCGGCGCATCTTCAAATTTCGTCACCTGGTCCCGCATGTCCCAAAGCCGCGCCACCCCTAGAGCATCTATCGCGCCGGCAAGCTCAGTCTCTTGAAAATAGTCACGAACGACGCGATGCGCTTGCTCCGACTTGAACTTCGCTATGCGCTGCACGACCGGCAAGCGGGCAAGTCCCTGCGCATTTTAAGGCGGTTTCCCCATGTATATTTAACCATCAATTTACCGGCAGATGTGGGTTCCAGTGGCGTCGGTTACCCCAGGTCGATGACATGGGGGCCTGTGCCTTCGGGTCCTTTTGATTCTTAGGTCCTCCTCGATGAAGACTTACTCCTGTTTGTTTTCCCGTCGAGTCACGACCGTGTTGGTATTCGCCGTTCGGAGATGAGCCTATTTGCTCTCCACTTTCTACCGGTGCTATTATGACTGATGCGTCGGTTTGATCTCGCCGAACAGCTTTGCGATATACGGGTCTCGACCGAGTACTATCAACAAACGCTTTGCGACGACGCTGCTTGAGAGGCTCATCTCCCGCAGATACCGTAGCGCCGCAAATTCCTCAGGCGACCCAACCCCGGATCGCGTCTGGTAATGAAGCGCTATTGCATCGGCCTCGTATCCAACGCGTTTACCGTACTCAACAAGAGCCATGAGAGCGGCGCTCCGGTTGTCCGCATTAGCCGATCCGAGAAAACGCTCGAAGATCGGAACGCTTTCATCCGAAACCGCGAACCCATCCAGAAAGTCCTCGATTATACCGCCGACCGGTGCCTTGATGTCGCGGCCGCAATCTCGGCTAACATCGCGTCTTGGCTTCACTCATAGTGGTATCTCCACGATCGGAATCTCGACCTTGATAGGCGTTTCGACGGGATTACCACGCGTTCAGCTCTCCGGAGGCAGCAGGGTGAACAGGTGGCCGAGATCGAGCTGGCTGACGTGGAAGTAGTCCTTGAGCGCTCTGTTGCCTCGTGCATCGGGATACAGCGCGAGAAAGTCGCTAAGCAGCTTTGAACAATAGACGTCTACCGCGTCCACGAGCTCGTTCAAGCCGCAATAGACGACGGCATTCGTAATAGACGATCGTATCCGGATCGTCTCACCGAATCGGTCGAAGATCGTATCAGCGTCCTCATCGAGCGGGTGAAAGCTAGCTCTCGGCATCCCATGGCTTACCGACTGAACGGCAGTGAACAGGCTCCTTGCATACTCCAACAGCGGAATGTTGAGATCGATGAAGCTGAAGTCGGCGGAATTGACCACGAAGACCTGATCGCCTGAGAAAATCGACGTATCGAGCGCAAATCGGGTAATTGTGCCGAAGTCGACATGCGGCGCT
>Ga0209624_10003801_pt1 | contig 10547 bp, 7 predicted proteins | sample JacPinW_OM2H0_O1_FD_188565 | JGI IMG/M metagenome (GOLD analysis project Ga0209624, IMG submission 188565) | Forest soil microbial communities from Algoma, Ontario, Canada - Jack Pine, Ontario site 1_JW_OM2H0_O1 (SPAdes) (version 2) | ecosystem: Environmental > Terrestrial > Soil > Boreal... | reverse complement strand
GTGCCGCAGGGGCGGCGGCTATGGCGTTCGTTGACGGTCGACGAGCACCTGCGAATGACGCAGTCTCGCGAGCGCGGCGCGTGGACCGCCGAGCGCGTCTACGACACCTTCCCCCGCCTGGCCGAACGTCGAAACAACGGCGGCGCGCAGCTCTCCGGCGGCGAGCAGCAGATGCTGGCGATTTCTCGCGCGTTGGTGACGAATCCGCAGCTCCTGATCATGGACGAACCGACCGAGGGTCTTGCGCCTGTGATCGTGGCGCAGGTCGAGGAGATGTTGCTGCGTCTGGCTGAGGAAACCGACATGGCGATCCTCGTCATCGAGCAGAATATCGGGGTGGCGACGACGATCTCCGAAAACGTCGCCATCATGGTCAACGGGCGGGTCAATCGCATCATCGATTCGCGCAGGCTGGCGGCGGACCGTGAACTCCAGCAGCGCCTGTTGGGCGTTGGCCGCCATTCCGACGCCGCCGAGCCGGACCGCCCCGAGGCGGCGTCGCCGGGCCAATCCGCGCCTTCGCCGGCAAGCGCGGCGAAGTCGTCGGGCGCGCCGATCCGAATCTATGTCTCGAACCCGGCGCCGCCCACACGCTGGTCGCAACCGGTCCCCAACGGGCGCATCGAGTCGGCCGCTCGCATCGCTTCGGCTGGCCCCGGAAGGATCGAAGCAGGGCCGATACCCAGTGCTGTGGCGCTGCCCGCCGGGCCGCCGGTGGTGATCGTCGCGGGTACGCTCGACACGAAGGGCGTTGAGCTTCGCTTCATCCGTGACCTCATCGTCGCAAGCGGATTGCGAACGCGGCTTGTCGACGTATCGACGAGCGGCAAACCCGCGACATGCGATGTGACCGCGCAAGAGATCGCGCTCAACCATGGCCGCGGCGGTTCGGCCGTGTTTGGCCGGGACCGCGGCGCTTCGGTCACCGCGATGGCGGAGGCGTTCGAGACCTGGATCAAGCGCCAGGGCGACATTGCCGGCATTATCAGCGCGGGCGGGTCCGGCGGCGCTTCGATCGTCGCCCCGGCGATGCGCGCCTTGCCCATCGGCGCGCCCAAGCTGCTGATCTCCTCGATCGCCTCCGGCGACGTCAGTCGCTACGTCGGCCCGACCGACATCACGATGATGTATTCGGTTACCGACGTTCAGGGCCTGAACTCGATTTCCCGGCAGGTGCTCGCCAATGGCGCCCAGGCTTTGATCGGGATGGTGAAGGCGCGCCTCGAGGCAAAACGAGAGGTTGGCGCCGCGAGATCGCGCCGCCTCGCTGTTCGCTCGGTCGGTCTGACCATGTTCGGGGTGACGACGCCCTGCGTTCAGCAGATCTCGGCGGCGTTGGCGGCGGATTGGGAATGCCTGGTGTTCCACGCCACCGGCACGGGCGGTCGTTCAATGGAGAAATTGATCGATTCCGGCGCCATTTCCGCGGTCATCGACGTGACCACGACAGAAGTCGCCGACATGCTCGTGGGCGGCGTGCTGCCGGCGGACGAGGATCGCTTCGGCGCGGTCATCCGGACGCGCACGCCGTACATCGGCTCGGTCGGCGCACTCGACATGGTGAATTTCGGATCGCCCGACACCGTGCCGCCCGCTTACAAGGGCCGGCACTTGCACCCGCACAATCCCCAGGTGACGCTTATGCGCACGACCGAGGCCGAGAACGAGCAGTTCGGCCGGTGGATCGGCGAAAGGCTGAACCTGATGGACGGGCCGGTGCGCTTCTTCCTGCCCGAGCTCGGCGTTTCCGCGCTCGATCAACCCGGCCAGGCGTTTCATGACCCCCGCGCCGATTCCGCGCTGTTCGCGGCGCTCGAGCGGACGGTGCGCCAAACCTCCAGTCGGCAATTGATCCGCGTCAAGCGTCATATCAATGATCCCGAATTCGCGAGCACAATTGTCGCCGCCTTTCGAACGCTGCATGGCGAGACGCGCACGCGGCGGGTCGCGGGGGGGCGCGAATGACCGCATTGACCCGATCGGCGTTGATGGAGAAGTTCCGGGCGATGGCCGCGCGGGGCGAGCCGATCGTTGGCGGCGGCGCGGGCACGGGGCTTTCCGCCAAATGCGAGGAAGCGGGCGGCGTCGACCTGATCGTCATCTACAATTCCGGCCGCTATCGCATGGCCGGGCGCGGTTCGCTCGCGGGCCTTCTCGCTTACGGCGACGCCAATGCGATCGTCGTCGACATGGCGCGCGAAGTGCTGCCGGTGGTCCGGCGCACGCCGGTCCTGGCCGGCGTCAACGGCACCGACCCCTTCCGCCGGATGGAGGTCTTCCTCGACGAGATCAAAGCGCTCGGATTTGCCGGCGTGCAGAATTTCCCCACAGTCGGCCTCATCGACGGGACTTTTCGGGTAAACCTCGAGGAGACGGGCATGTCCTACGGCCTTGAGGTCGATATGATCGCGACCGCGCACAAGAAGGATCTCTTGACCACGCCTTACGTCTTCAATGAGGGCGAGGCGGAAGCGATGGCCAGGGCTGGCGCCGACATTATCGTCTGCCACCTCGGTTTGACCACGGGCGGCGCCATCGGCGCCCAGACCGCGCTCAAGTTGCACGACTGTCCCGCGCTCATCGACGCATGGGCCGGCGCGGCGATGAAGGTCCGGCCCGACATTCTCGTCTTGGCGCATGGCGGCCCGATCGCCGAACCCGGCGACGCCGACTTCATCATGAAGTCCGCCAAGACCTGTCATGGATTCTATGGCGCTTCATCGATGGAGCGCTTGCCGGTCGAAACCGCGCTGACCGAGCAGGTCCGCAAGTTCAAGTCTATCGGTCGGCGATAATGTTTCGGGCCGCACAAGGAAGAGCGGTCCGCAAAGGAGGGATGGGAAAATGTCGGGGCTCTTGGTCGGAACTCTGATCCTCTGGCTGATCATCGCGATCATTGTCATCGTGGTCGTCGTGTACGTGGTCAACTGGCTCTACCATCGCTCGTCGAGCGAGGTGTCGTTCGTGCGCACCGGCTTTCTCGGCGAGCGGGTGGTGATCAACGGCGGCGCTTTTGTCCTGCCGTTCATCCACGATTTCACGCCCGTCAACATGAACGTGCTGCCGATGCAGATCGTGCGCGAGAAAGGCGGCGCCCTTATCACTCGCGATCGCATGCGCATCGACATCGAGGCCGACTTCTATGTTCGCGTCGAGGCCACGCGAGAGGCGGTGGCGATCGCGGCCGCAACGCTTGGGCGGCGCACGCTCGAGCCTGAGCGACTCCATGCGCTGCTGTCGGGCAAGTTCGTCTCCGCGCTGCGCTCTGTCGCCTCCGAGATGACGATGGAGCAGATGCACGAGCAGCGCGGCGATTACGTCGCTCGCGTCAAAGGCGCGGCACAGGAGGCGCTGGCGCAGAACGGTCTCGAGCTTGAGTCGGTCGCAATCACCGACCTTGATCAGACCGACCTCGAATTTTTCAATCCCTCGAACCGCTTTGATGCCGAAGGCCTGACCCGGCTGATGGAGGACATCGAGGACCGCCGGAAGTTGCGCAACGACATCGAACAGGATTCGATGATCAAGATCCGCACGCGCAATCTGGAGGCCGAGCGACAGGCGCTGGACATCGAGCGCGACAGCGAAGCGGCTCGCCTGGCTCAGCAGCGCGACATCGAGGTGAGACGCGCGGTGCAGCGCACCGAGGTCGCCCGCGAACGCGCCTTGCAAGAGACTGAAGCCGAGCAGGCCCAGATTTCGGCCCGTGAGACAATCGAAAAGGCGCGTATCGCCAACGAGCAGGCGATCAGCGAAGCGCGCATCGCCTCGGAACGCGAAGTCCGCCAGAAGGAAATCGAGCGCACGCGCGCCGTCGAGGAAATCGAGATTTCGGCGCGCGAGGGGATCGAGAAGGCGCGGATCGCCAATCAGCGGTCCGTGGACACGGCCCGAATCGCCTCCGAACGCGAAGTGCGCCAGACCGAGATCGAGCGCGCGCGCGCTGTCGAAGAGGCGGAGATCGAGGCGCGCGAGATCGTCGAGAAGGCGCGCATCCTCCAGGAACGCGCGGTTACGGAATCGCGGATCGTCAACGAGGAGGAGACGCGCCGCCGTGAAATCGAACGGACGAGGGCGGTCGAGGAAGCCGAGATCTCGGCGCGGGAGACGACGGAGAAGCTGCGAATTGTGCAGATGACGACCATCAATGCTGAGCGGATCGCGGCCGACGAGCGCGTGCGTGGGCTTGAGATCGCGCGCACCAGGACGATCGAGGAAGCCGAGATCACGGCGCACCAGGCGATCGAGGGAGCGAAGATCGTTCGCGACCAGACACTCGCCGCGGACCGCATCGCCGCCGATCAGAGCACCCGGTCGCTCGAAATCACCCGCAATCAGACGATCGAGGAAGCTGGAATCGCCGCGCGCGAAGCCACCGAGGCGACCCGCATCGCTCAGGAGGAGCGGGTCCGGGCGCTCGAGATCACGCGCAATCGGGTGCTCGAAGAGGCCGACATTTCCGCCCGCAGGACGATTGAAGCGGCGCGTATCGCGCAGGAGAGGGCCATTACGCTGGCGCGGATCGAGAGCCAGCAAACGACCCAGGGCGAGGAGATCGCCCGCAGGCAAGCGATCGAGGAGGCCGAGATCGCGGCGCTGCAGGCGACGCGCGCGGCGCGCATCGCCCAGGAGAAGGCGACGACCGCCGAAACCATCTCCGCCGATCAGGAGACCCGGCGGCTCGAGATCGCTCGCAATGAAGATCTCGAGAGGGCGGAAATCGCCGCGCGCGAGCTCGTCGAATTGGCCCGCATCGCTCAGGACCGGAAGATCCAGGCGGACCGGATCGCCAAGGACCAGGAGGTGCGCGCGCGCGAGATCGTTCGCACGCAGGCTTTGGAGGAGGCCGACATCAAAGCGCGCGAGGCGATCGAAGCCGCCCGCATCGCGCAGGAGAAGGCCGTCGCGGCCGAGCGGATCGAGGCCGATCAGGACACGCGAAGCCGCGAGATCGCGAGAGCCGAAGCGCTCGAAGCGGCGGAGCTGAGGCGCCGCGACGCCGTGGAGCGTCAGCGCATTGGCGTCGAGCTCGCCCTCGAGGCCGAGCGCATCGCCTCGCAGAAGACTCGCGAGGTGCTCAACATCGAGCAGAAGCAGGCGATCGAAATCGCCGACGAAGAGCGCACGATTGCGCTCTCCTCCAAGCGCTCCGAGCGTATCGGCGCCGACCGTCTCGTGCGGCAGGCCGAGATCGCCGCCAAGCAGCAAATCGAGAAGACCGACGTCGAGCGCGAACAGGTCTTGGACGCCGCGCGGCTCGAACGGCGCCGCTCGATCGAGCAGCTCGAGATTGGGCGGATGCAGGCGTTGCAGGAGGCCGAGATCGCCTCCCGCGAGGACGTCGAGCGCGCCCGCATTGCCTCCGATCGCGGCATCGACGAAGCGCGCGTCACGCGCGAGCGCGACTTGCGCAAGCTCGAGGTCGAGCGCGAGCGGGTGGTCGAGACCGCGCTGATGGAGAAGGCGATCGCCCTCTATCAGAAGTCGCTCGAACAGTCGGCGGCGCAAGCGGAAGCCGAGATTGCGAAAGCCCGCGCCACGGAGGCGGAAGAGCGGGTCGTCACCGTGCGCGACACCGAGGTCGCCCGTCGGCGCCGCTCAATCGAAGTGCTGCTGGCCGAGAAGGCGGCCGACGAGACTCGCATCGCCGCGGAAGCCGAGCGCGTGCGCGCGGCGGTCGAGGCGGAGGCGCAGAGGCTGCTCAACGAAGCCGAGAACGTGCTGACCGAACCCGCGCGTTACTCGTTGTTCCGGCGCAAGCTGCTTGACCGGATCGAGGGCATCGTGCGTGAAAGCGTGAAGCCGATGGAGAAGATCGAGGGCATCCGCATTCTCCAGGTCGATGGCCTGAACGGCGGCAATTCCGGAGGCAATGGCGGGCGCAGTGCGACCGACGAAGTGATCGACTCGGCGCTTCGCTACCGCGTCCAGGCGCCGCTCATCGATTCGCTTTTGGCCGATATCGGCGTCGAGGGGGGAAGCCTCGCAAGAATGCCCGGTCTCATTCGCGAAGCGCGCGACATGCAAGGGATTCGCAAGGATACGGCGCCTAAAAAGGAGGATGGCGCGCCTCCCGCGAGCGGCGGATCCTCGCCGCGCAAGAGGAGCTAGAGCAGGTCCATGGCGCGCGTTTTCGTCTCCAGCGTCATCAACGGCCGCAGCGATCGGGTCTGGGCCCGCGTGCGCGACTTCAACGGCATGCCGAATTGGCACCCGGCGATCGCCGAGAGCCGCATCGAAGGCGGAGAACCCTCGGACAAGATCGGCTGCGTTCGCGACTTCCGCTTGCGCAACGGCGACCGTATCCGGGAAAAGCTGCTCGGCCTCTCCGACTACGACATGTTCTGCACCTATTCGATCCTGGAATCTCCGATGGGCGTCGAGAACTATGTCGCGACGCTGCGACTGACGCCGGTGACGGATGCAGAACGGACCTTCATCGAATGGACGGCGGAATTCGACTGCGCGCCCGAGCGCGAGGGCGAGCTCATCGCCAATATTGGCGGGGGCGTATTCCAGGGTGGTTTTGACGCCCTGAAACGGGCGTTCGGCGGTTAGAAATGGCCCACGTCGTCAAGAGCACGATCATCGACGCTTCCACCGATCGGGTTTGGGCGGTCCTGCGCGACTTCAACGGTCATGACCGCTGGCATCCGGAGGTCGCGACCAGCCAGATCGAACGCAATCAAACCTCCGACCGCATCGGCTGCGTGCGCCGCTTCAGGCTCGCGGACGGCTCGGAGCTGCGCGAGCAATTGCTTGCGCTCTCCGATCTCGAGCAAAGCTTCAGCTATTGCCTGCTCGACACCCCTATCCCCCTGTTCAATTATGTGGCGCATGTGCGACTGTTGCCGGTTACGGATGGCGACCGCACGTTCTGGCATTGGGAATCGCGCTTCACCACCCGGCCTGGGGAAGAGAAGCGCCTGACCGACATGGTCGGCGAGCAGATCTATCAGGCGGGTTTCGACGCGATACGCAAGCACCTCGGCGCGTCTCCATGAAAGAGGAGGGTTTACGATGCCGGTGACAGTGAAGACCTTCGTCACGCCGACTGAAGCGGCCGCGGCGCTGTCCGACCGCTCCGCTCGCTACATCGGCGGCGGCACGCTGGTCATGAGGGCGCTCAATGAAGGCGACGTCTCGATCGCCACGATCGTGCGCCTCGAGGATCGTTCGCTGACCCAGATTCGAGCCAGCGGCGCGCGCATCACCATCGGCGCCGGCGTCACCTTGTCTCAGCTCTTGCGAGAGCGCGAGCTTTCCTTTCTGCATGCGCCGGCGCGCCTGATCGGCGGTCCGGCCGTGCGCACGAACGCGACCGTCGGCGGCAATCTTTTCGCCCCTGCGCCCTATGGCGATCTTGCCGTCGCGCTGCTTGCGCTCGACGCGACGGTGTCCGTCATGAGCGGCTATGGCGCGCGGGATATGGCGCTCGAGGAATTTCTGGCGAGCCGCGACCGATCTCCGGGCGCGCTCGTCCTCAGCGTCACCTGCGACCGGCCGCCCAGTCCCGAGGCGTTCCGCTTCCGCAAGGCGGCGCGCGTCAAGCCGAAGGGCGTTTCCGTGCTGTCGATCGCTGTGTTCCTCTCGGCGGTCGGCGGACGCGTTTCGGGCCCGCGCATCGCTTACGGCGCGATGGCGCCGACAGCCATTCGAGCCAAGGCTGCGGAGCGGGCGCTTGAGGGCAGAACACTCGACGAGTCCGGCGTCGCCGCGGCGGTGGCCGCCGCCGCCGAGGGAACTTCGCCGGCGACCGACGCCATCGCCAGCGCGTGGTATCGCCGCGAAGTCGTCGGCGTCCATCTACGGCGGCTGCTGCTCGGGCAGGAAGGCTGAAGAAAGACATACGCATGGCAAAGACGCCGGTACAATTTCGACACAACGGCCGCGACGTCGCGATTTTCGTCGACGGAGGCATGAGCCTCCTTTCGGCTTTGCGCGACGAAGTCGGGGATCATTCGCCCAAGTTCGGCTGCGGGCAGGGCGGCTGCGGCGCGTGCACGGTGCTGATCGACGGCGAACCCGTGCTTTCCTGCATAACGCTCGCGGAGACGGTCGCGGGCAAATCGATCGAGACCGCGGATGGTCTCAAGACCGGTCCTGAGCTTCATCCGCTGCAAGCCGCGTTCATGGACAATTTCGCCGCTCAGTGCGGCTATTGCACGCCGGGAATGCTCATGGCCGCGAGGGCGCTCCTCGATCACAACCCCGATCCGAGCCGCGTCGAAGTCGTCGATGCGATTGCCGGCAACATCTGCCGCTGCACCGGATATGAGTCGATCATCAACGCTGTTCTCGCCGCCGCCGCGCGGCGGCCCGAACGGCGCGCCTGAAAGGGTGAAACATGCTTGAACTGCGCAAAGACATTTTTGCCGACGAGCGCGACGACAATCTCAAGGAGATTGGCAAGCCCACTCAGCGGCAGGACATGCTCGGCCATGTCACGGCGACCTCGACTTATTTCAACGACCACAAGCTGCAGGGCATGCTGCATCTCAAGGTCTTGCGCAGCCCCCACTCTCATGCGCGCATCCGCCGCATCGACCTCACCGAAGCGGAGCGCCATCCCGGCGTGCGCCGGATCATCCGGGGCGCCGACGTGCCACGGAATCTCAACACGCTGCTCAGCCTGATCAATTTCGGCAAGGATGACGAGCCGACGCTCGCCGTCGACAAGGTCCGTTACAAGGGCGAACCGATCGTCGCTGTCGTGGCTGACAGCCAACGCGAAGCCTTCGAGGCTCTGGCCAAAATCCGGGTGGACTACGAGCCTCTGCCAACGGTCTTTGACGTCGAGGAGGCGCTGAAGCCCGGGGCCCCGGTGGTCAACGAGACCTACCCCAAGAACACCTTCACCTACCATGACATCTACGATCACCAGAAGCTTCGCTTCGGCGACGTTGAGCGGGGCTTTGCCGCCGCCGACCACATTCTCGAGCAGCGCTATCAGATGTCGCCGATCGAGCAGGCGCACACTGAGACGAACGGCTCGATCGCCGCGCCGGACACGAATGGGCGCTACGTCGTCTACACCTCGACCCAGGCCTTATTCTTCTCTCTCGACACCTGCGCCAAGATTCTCGACGTGCCCTCGAACAAGCTTCACTTCATCGGCGGCACGGTTGGCGGCGGGTTCGGCGGCAAGGTCGACACCGTCACCGAGCCGCTCTCCATTCTGGGCGCGATGCTGACGGGACGGCCGGTCCGCTATGTGATCGAGCGCGAGGAGGAGATGATCTATTGCGCTCCGCGCGGCGCCGAGCGCATTTACATCAAGGACGGCGTTGCTCGCGACGGACGCATCCTCGCCCGCCAGTTTCGCTGCTATTTCGACAGCGGGGCCTATACCCGGCTTTCAAGCTACGCGGTGGTCAAATGCGCCGCGCATCTGCCGGGGCCGTACACGATCCCCAATGTCTTCGCCGACGTTTATTGCGTCTTCACCAATCGGGTGCCGGCGACGGCGATGCGTGGCTTCGGCGTCACCGCGGTCGATTTCGCCATCGAATGCCAGATGGACAAGCTCGCTCACCTCGTCGGCATCGACCCGATGGAGTTTCGGCTTATCAATGCTTATCGCGACGGCGACATGAAGGCCCACCGGCGCGAGGCGAAGAACACGGCGCTCATCGAGTGCGTGCAGGTCGCGGCGGAGAAGGCCAAGTGGCGCATTCGCGACGACTTCAAGCGCATGTCGTCGCTCAAGGACGCCGGCGCGCCGCGCCCCACGGCGCGGCCGCCGGCACCCCCGCCAGCGCGTGAGCCGATTCTCGTCAGCCGTCCCGCTGGCCAGCAGCGCACAGTCTACGACCGTCCGGCGCCGCCTGCGCCGGAACCGATCCGGCCGCCGCCTCCGCCCCCGCCGCCTCCGCCGGCGGCCGCCCCCTCCCACGGCGCGATCCGGTTCTCGTCAGTCTTTGGCGGAAGGAGAAGGTAAAATGGCCAAGCTCCGCGGACGCGGCATGTCGTCAATGAACTATCCGATTGGAATGAACCTCGGCGGCGACCCGAGCCAAGCGCTGGTTCATTCCAATCCAAGCGGCAAGTTCACCGTGTCTCTGTCCTCGATCGATCTCGGACAGGGGATGAAATCGGTGACACGCCAAATCTGTGCCGAAACGCTCGGTGTGCCGGTCGAAGACGTGTATGTCGATACGGCCGATTCCGACACCGGCCCGCATTGCATGGGCAGTTTCGCGTCGCGCGGGACACATCGGGTGGGCAACGCGGTGATGGCTGCGGCGCGCGAAGCTCGCGGCGTGATGATGGAGGCTGCGGCCGAGGAACTCGAAGTCAACGTCGCCGACCTCGAGACGGACGGGCGCGGCAACATTCACGTCAAGGGCGCGCCGCACCGATCGATCTCGACCAAGGACGTCGCCATCGCCGCGCAATTCCGACAGGGGCGCACAATATCAGGACGCGGTATCTTCCTCGTTCCCCTGTCCGACGTCGATCCGGAAACCGGGGAGATGTCGCCAGCGACCTGCTACGCCCACGCTTGTCTCGTCGCCGAAGTCGAGGTTGACGACGAAACCGGCGAA
>Ga0209624_10003799_pt1 | contig 10549 bp, 10 predicted proteins | sample JacPinW_OM2H0_O1_FD_188565 | JGI IMG/M metagenome (GOLD analysis project Ga0209624, IMG submission 188565) | Forest soil microbial communities from Algoma, Ontario, Canada - Jack Pine, Ontario site 1_JW_OM2H0_O1 (SPAdes) (version 2) | ecosystem: Environmental > Terrestrial > Soil > Boreal... | reverse complement strand
CGGGCGGGTGCTGATGGCGCAGATCGAGACGCAGGTCGAGCGCCTGCGGGCGCTCAATCTGGATCTGCGCGTACGCGGAATCGCGACTTCCAAACGCATGCTGCTCGAGGAGACGGCGGTCGACCTCGATCGCTGGGCCGAGCGGCTCGCCGAGGCGGGCGTGCCGTTGGATTTGGAGAAGTTTGCCAATCACGTGCAGGCGGATTTTATCCCGCACACGGTCATCATCGATTGCACGGCCAGCGCCGATGTGGGTTCGAACTACGTCGGCTGGTTGAAGCGCGGCATTCACGTCGTGACCCCGAACAAGAAGGCCAATAGCGGGACTTTGCCGTACTACCGCGCCCTGCAGCAGGCCGGGCGCGAGGCGGGCACGCATTATCTGTACGAGGCCACGGTGGGCGCCGGCCTGCCCATCATCCAGACGCTGCGCGACCTGCGCGAGACCGGCGATGAGATCACCCGCATCGAGGGTATTTTCTCCGGCACTCTGGCCTATCTCTTCAATGTGTTCGACGGCATCGAGAGCTTCTCCTCCATCGTCCGCGCCGCCAAAACCAAGGGTTACACCGAACCCGATCCGCGCGACGACTTGTCCGGCATGGATGTCGCCCGCAAGCTCATCATCCTTGCCCGCGAAATGGGCCTCACTCTGGAAATGGCGGACGTGCGCGTCGAGGGGCTGGTGCCGCCGGCGTTGGAGAAGTGCGGGGTGGACGAGTTCATGGCGCGGCTGCCGGAATTCGATGCCGCCATGGCGCAGACGCTCGAGCAGGCGCGCGCCAAGAACGAGGTGCTGCGCTACGTCGGCCGGATCGATGCGGACGGCAAGGCAACCGTGGGATTGATGCGCCTCGACGCCAAACATGCCTTTGCCAATATCGCACTCACCGACAATGTGGTGCGCTTCGCGACCCGCCGCTACTGCGACAATCCCTTGATCGTGCAGGGTCCGGGAGCCGGTCCCGAAGTCACGGCCGCCGGGGTCTTCTCGGATCTATTGCGTCTGTCCGCCTATCTGGGAGCGCACCTGTAATGCTCACGGACGTCACCGCGTTCGCGCCCGCCACCGTCGCCAACGTCGGAATCGGCTTCGATATCCTGGGACACACCGTGGAGGCTGTCGGCGACAAGGTGCGCCTGCGCCGCATCGAGGAGCCGGTGGTGCGTATTCGCTCCATCACGGGAATCGCGGGTGAGTTGCCGGTGGAGCCCGCGCATAACACCGCAGGCCGCGCCGTCCAGGCCATGCACGGCGCCCTCGGGCTGGATTTCGGCTTCGAGATGGACATCGAAAAGGGCATTCCCTTAGGGTCAGGCCTCGGCGGCTCGGCCGCCTCTGCGGTGGCGGCGGTGATTGCCGCGAACGCGCTACTGCGCGTGCCGGTGCCGCGGCTGCAGCTGCTCAAGTTCGCGATGGAAGGCGAAATCGTCGCGAGCGGCTCCGCGCACATCGACAACATCGCACCCTGTCTGTTCGGCGGATTGACCCTCACGGTGGGCATCGATCATCCGCGCGTGAAGCAGATCCCGGTGCCGCCGGCGCTGCGCTGCGTACTCGCGCATCCGCACATGTATCTCGGAACGCGCGAAGCCCGCGCCATCCTCAAAACCAATGTCACGCGCTCGGATTTCGTTTGGGCGAGCGCCAATCTGGCCGGATTCATCAGCGGCTGCTACTCGAACGATTTGGACATGATTCGCGATTCCTTCAACGACGTGATCATCGAGCCGCAGCGCCATTCCCTGATTCCCGGGTTCAAGGACGTGCAGCGCGCGGCCATGTCCGCGGGCGCATTGGGGTGCTCGATCTCGGGAGCGGGCCCCACGGTATTTGCCTGGGCCGAGATTCAGTACGCCGAAGCCGTGCGCGGCGCCATGGTGGCGGCGTTCGCCACGCACGGCCTTCAATCCGACTCCTGGATTTCGGGCATGGAGACTTACGGGGCCCGCGTGGTGAAGGCCTGATGCCCGACATAGGTTTCGTGAGTTCGCGGGGCGGCGCGCCGCCGGTCTCTTTGAGCGACGCCATCGCGCGGGGGCTTGCCCCCGACGGCGGCCTGTACATTCCGACGCGGCTGCCCACGGTCGATCCGGCCGGCTTCGCGGGTGCAACGAAATTGCCCGATATCGCGCGCGCCGCGCTCGACGGATTCTTCGCAGGCGATCGGCTGCGGCCTCTGCTCGGAGAGATCGCGCAGGCCGCGCTCGATCTGCCGGCGCCGACGACCGCGGTGACTGCCTGCCCGGATCCCTTGTTTGCGCTCGAGCTCTTTCACGGCCCGACCGCGGCGTTCAAGGACTTCGGGGCGCGCTTTCTGGCGGAGAGTTTGCAGCGGCTGGAGACCGACGCCGCTTCGCCCATGACCATTCTGGTGGCGACGTCGGGCGACACCGGCGGCGCGGTGGCCGCCGCGTTCCACCGACGGCCGTGGGTGCGGGTGGTGATTCTGTATCCCGCGGGCCTGGTGAGTCCGCGGCAGGAGCAGCAGCTGTGCTGTTGGGGAGACAATGTCACGGCGCTGCGTATCGCCGGCACCTTCGACGACTGCCAGCGCCTGGTGAAAGAGGCCTTCGGCGATGCGGCCTTAGGCCCAAGGCATCGCTTCAGCTCCGCCAACAGCATCAATATCGGACGCCTGCTGCCGCAGGCGGTCTACTACGCGGCATCGAGCCTCGAGATCGAACGGCAGGTCGCGCGGTCCAAGGCCTCGTACATCATACCGGCCGGCAATCTCGGCAACGCCTTCGCTGCGGTGTGGGCGCGCGCACTGGGGTTCCCGATCGCGCGCATCGTCCTCGCGCACAACATCAATCGCACGGTTCCGGATTACTTGGAAACCGGAATCTGGCGGCCGCGCCCGAGCATTGCGACCCTGGCCTCGGCCATGGATGTCGGCAACCCCAGCAATATGGAGCGTATGCGGGCGCTGTATCCGACATTGCACGAGATGCGCGAACATTTGAGCGCGGACAGCGTCGATGACGCTACAATCCGCGCTCGGATCGGAGAGGATTTCATGCACTATGGACGGGTATGGTGCCCTCACACCGCGACTGCGGCGGAAGTCTACAGTCGCCTCAGCGTCGCCGAGCGGCGCGACCGCCCATGGGTCGTGGTTGCCACGGCGCATCCTGCGAAGTTCAATGAAATCGTGGAGCCCATCACGGGAAGCCCTGTGACCGTACCGCAGAGCCTGGACCGGCTGCTGCATCTGCCGCAGCATGCGGTGGATTTGCCGCCGACTCTCGAGGCCGTGGCCGCAGCACTCGAATGACGAACTTCGACATAGATCCGAAATGGATTGGGATGGGCGCCCTAGCGGTGGTGCTGCTGGCCTTCGCCTTCTGGGGCTTGCGGGCGTACCAGAGGCGCTCGCGCCGGCGGGCGCTGCTCTCGCGTCTGGGGCGCATTGCGTTCGAGGCGGCCCACCAGGTTCTGGTCCCCGACGGCATGGGCGGGTTCATCCACATCGACCATTTGCTGCTGACCCCGCGCGGGGTGCTGGTGCTCGACACGCGCCGCGTCGCCGGGCTGATCTTCGGCGGGGACCAGATGAGCGATTGGACGGTGATGGGGCGCAGCCGCCGCTATACCTTCGACAACCCCCAGCCCGCGCTGTACGACCGGATCGCGGCGGTCAAGGCGCTGGTCGGCGATGTGCCCGTGGAAGGCCGCCTGCTCTTCTCCAACGTCGGAAAATTCACCAAGGGCATTCCGAAGTGGGTGCTGATGCTCGACGGCATCGAAGTGCAATTTCCCGTCGTCGACCAGGGCATGAAGGCATCGCCCGCATTTTCGCACTACGGCGAGGAATGGGCCAGGCTGGTCGCGCAGCTGCGGCCGAGCCCGCACCTTTTCACCAACCTTTGAACCCTCAAGGCTCGCCGAGCCCGAAGAAGCGAATTGCGTTGCGTGTGGTCGAAGCGGCCACAGCCTCCGCCGTCTCGCCGCGCAGTTGGGCGACGGTGCCCGCGATGTGCGGCAGATAGCAGGGCTCGTTGCGCCGCGATTTGGGCCGCGGTTCGAGGTCGCGCGGCAGCAGGTACGGCGCGTCCGTTTCCAGCATGAGCCGATCCGAGGGAATGTGGGGGACGCTCTCCCGCAGCCGCTCGCCGCGGCGCTCATCGCTGACCCAGCCCGTCACGCCGATGCTGAGGCCGAGCGCCAGATATTCCTCGAGTTCGGGCCTGCCGCCGGTGAAGCAGTGCGCGACGCCGCCGCTCAAGGCCCCGCGAAATTCCCTGAGGATGGCCGTGAAATCGCCGTGCGCGTCGCGTTGATGCAGGAATACCGGTTTGCCCACCGAGGCGGCGATCTCCAGCTGTGCGATGAACGCCGCACGCTGCGCATCGCGCGGCGAGAAATCGCGAAAATAATCCAGGCCGCATTCGCCCACCGCCACGACTTGCGGCAAGCGAAGCAGATCGCGCAACTCCTCGTGCCTCGACGCATCGAAATCCCGTGCGTGATGAGGGTGGATTCCCGCGGTGCTCGACAGCAGCTGCGGATGCTCGGCCGCGAGCGCCGCCGCCAGGTCCGAATTGCCCAGATCGGTGCCCGTCACGACCTGGCGGCGCACACCCGCGTCGAGGGCGCGTGCAATCACGGCGTCACGATCCGGTGCGAAGCTCTCATGAGTGAGGTTCGACCCGATATCGATTAGTGATATCTTCATGCAGGCATTGTAAACGCCCAACGCCGATGGGCGCGCGAGGAAAGTCTTCGAGTGAACGCTGCCAAGTACCTTCTGTCATGCCTGCTGTTGCTGCCCACCGCCGCCGTCTGGGCGCAAGGCGGCGATCTGCAGGCCCAGATTCTGTACGCGTACCAGGCCGAGGACGGCAACAGCCTGTCGAATCTGGTTCAAGAGCTGACCACACAGGTCAAGGACAATGCGGACGACGCCTCGCTGCGATACCACCTGGCGCACGCGCAATACCGCCGCGGGCTGCTCGCCGGTGAACGCCAGGCTCATGAAGCGGAATCCGCGTTGGAGGACTGCATCGAGCAACTCAGGCCCTTGGTGTCGAAAGAGGCCAAGTCGGTCGAAGTGCTGATACTGCAGTCGGCCTGTTACTCGGCCCTCGCGGATCACGGCACTCTGGAATCCATGCTGCTGCGATCGCGGTCGGACGACCGGCTCAAGACCGCACTCAAATTGGCCCCGCGCAATCCCCGCGCCGTGTTCTTCTCGGCCATGCAGGAGCTGCGGCAAGCGAAGCCTGCCACCGCCGCGCGGGCGCACGCGTTCGATGAGCTCAAGCTGGCCGCGCAATTGTTCGACGCGAGCTCCGCCACGAGCAACGACACGCCGGGTTGGGGACATGCCGAGGCCTACTTGGCTCTGGGCCGGGAGCTGCAGGCGCGCGGCGATCAATTGGGCGCGCGCAACTGGATCGAGAAATCCTTGATTGCCGCACCCGACTTCAAGGCGGCGCAGCGGCAGCTGGCATCGTTGGTGCGGCCGCAATCCTGAAGCGGCAGGGCGCAGCTGGGCTGGGCGGGGCGCGGCCTCAAGGCTTGCCAACCTGGTATCATTCGACGCGATGAAGCCACAAGGCACGCAGTTATCGCTGTTCGAGACTCGTAGCTCCAGCGACCCCTTCGCCGTTCGGATCAGCCCGCGCGCGCGGCGGCTCACCGCGCGGGTGCACGTGGGCGGCCGCGTGGAAATCGTGGTGCCCGTCGGCGTCAACGCGCATGCGGTGCGCGATTTCGTGCGGCGTTTCATGCCTTGGATCGACCGCAAGGTCGCCGACATGCAGTGCCTGGCGTCCCCCGGGGAGCCCGTGCCCGACAGCATCGAGTTTGCGGCCACGGGCGAGAGATTCGCCGTGGAATGGCGCCGCGGCTCGAAGCGCAGCCTGATGCAGGGCGCCGAACGGATCGAGCTCCAGGCCGCGGACGATCGCGGGGCGCGGGGATTGCTCCGCAGTTGGCTCAAGCGCGCCGCCTACGAGCGGTTGGCGCCGCGCCTGCTGCAGTTGGCGAGCGAACTGAATTACCCGGTATCGCGCGTGTCCATCCGCTGCCAGCGCACCCGCTGGGGGAGCTGCTCGACGCGCGGCACGGTGAGTTTGAATTGCTCGCTGCTGTTCCTCCGCATGGATGTGGTGCGTTATTTGTTCGTTCACGAGTTGGCGCATACCAAGCATATGAATCATTCGGCCAGCTTCTGGCGTCTGGTGGAGAGAATCGAACCGGACTATCGGCGCCTGGACCGCGATCTGCTCGAGGGGTGGCGCACGGTGCCCGGCTGGGTATTCAAGTCTTGAGCGTCCGCGATACCACTCCCGCCCCAAAGCCGTTCGTCGATCTCACCGACGAGCAGGTGCATTGGGACCTCGGCGAGTCCTTGAGCTACTCGCAGTACTTGAACCTCGACAAACTGCTGGACGCTCAGCATCCGCTGTCCTACCAGCACGATGAAATGCTGTTCATCATCATTCATCAGGTGTCCGAGCTGTGGATGAAGCTCTGCCTGCACGAACTCGGCGCGACCGTGGACTGCATTCGGCGCGACGATCTCGGCCCGACATTCAAGATGCTGGCCCGCGTGTCCACCATCCAGCAGCAGCTGCTGCAGTCCTGGGATGTGCTGGCGACCATCACGCCGTACGACTATTCGGCCTTCCGCAACACGCTGGGAAAGTCCTCGGGCTTCCAATCGCCCCAGTATCGGATGCTCGAGTTTCTCATCGGCAACAAGAATGCCGACACCATCAAGGTGTTCCGCGGCGATCCGCCGGTGTTCGAGATGCTCGAGCGCGCATTGAGGGCGCCCAGCCTGTACGACGAAGTCCTGCGCCTGCTGAGCCGGCGCGGGCTCGATGTGCCGCCGGAGGCGATCGACCGCGATTTCTCGCTGCCCTATCAAGCCAGCAAGACGGTGGCGGCGGCGTGGCTCAGCGTCTATCACAATTCCGTCAAGGAATGGGACCTGTATGAGCTGGCCGAACGCCTGGTCGACCTGGACTATAAATTCCAGCTGTGGCGCTTCGCCCACGTCAAGACGGTCGAGCGCATCATCGGCAACAAGCGCGGCACGGGCGGCACGGGCGGCGTGTCGTACCTGACCAAAGCGCTGGAGCTCAAGTTCTTTCCCGAGCTCTGGACCATCAGAACCTCCATGTAGGCCTAAGTGACGACCATTCAAGATCAATTGCAGAACGTCAATGTGGTATCCAGCGATCTCTTGGCGACGCCCGAAGAGGTCAAGCGCCGGCTGCCGCTGACGTTGCGCGCGGCACAGACCGTGTTCAAGTCGAGGGAGCTCGTGCGCGCGATCCTGGAGCGCCGGGACCCGCGCCTGTTCATCGTGGTCGGGCCCTGTTCCATCCACGATGTCGCGGCAGCCCGCGAATATGCGTCCCGGCTCAAGGAATTGGCCGCGGAAGTCGAGCCGACGCTGACGCTCATCATGCGCGTGTATTTCGAGAAGCCGCGCACCACGGTGGGCTGGAAGGGCTTGATCAACGATCCGGACCTGGATGATTCCTTTCACATCGAGAAGGGAATTCACCTGGCCCGGGAGCTGCTGCTCTACGTCGCGGAGCTGGGATTGCCCGCGGGCACCGAGGCTCTCGATCCCATCATGCCTCAGTACCTGTCCGAGCTCATCACCTGGACCGCCATCGGCGCCCGCACCACCGAGTCGCAGACGCACCGGGAGATGGCGAGCGGACTGTCGACGCCGGTGGGCTTCAAGAACGGCACGGACGGCGCGCTCGCGACCTCGATCAACGCCCTGCAGTCGGTGCGGCACCCTCACCACTTTCTCGGCATCACGCAACAGGGGCAGTCGGCGGTGTTTCGCACGCGCGGCAATGCGCATGCGCACCTGGTGCTGCGCGGCGGCGGCGGACGCGTCAACTACGATGCGGTGAGCATTGCGGTCGCCGAACGCGAATTGACCGCGGCCGGATTGCCCGCGACGGTGGTGGTGGACTGCAGCCACGGCAATTCCAACAAGGATCCCGGATTGCAGCCCCTGGTGGCGGAGAACTGCATTGCGCAAATCGCCGACGGCAACCGCTCCATCGTCGGGCTCATGCTCGAGAGTCATCTGAAGGCGGGGAGTCAGTCCATTCCGAAGGACTTGAGCAAGCTCGAGTACGGGCTGTCCATCACGGATCCATGCATCGACTGGCAAACCACCGAGAGCCTGCTGCTCAAGCTGCATCGGTCCTTGCAAAACGTTCGGCGCTGAGACGGGCGAGGGAGCGGCGCTCCTTCCACAGGCGATACCCCAACAGCAGCGTGAGCCCACAGGCATACAGCAGCGGCTCGCGGATATCCTTTTTGACCTGCCACCAGAAATGCCAGACGCCCAGGATGGCGATTGCATAGATCAGGCGATGCAGCCGGGTCCAGTCCCGGCCTAAGCGGCGTTGCGCCTTGGCGGTGGAGGTAAGCCCTAAGGGAATCAAGGACAGCAGCGCCAGCATGCCGACGGTGATGTATGGGCGTTTGACGATGTCCTGCCATAGGTCGCCCAGGCGGCCGTTCTGGTCGAGCAAGAGATAGATCGAGAAATGCAGCACCGCATAGAACAGGGCGAATAGGCCGAACATCCGCCTGAACTTGAGCCAGAACATCGACCGGGTGAGATCTCTCAGCGGCGTCATGCACAGGGTGATCATGAGGAAATTGAGCGTCCACCGGCCACATGTGTGCAGCAGCATCTTGACCGGATCGGCGCCGAGAGAAATGCCGCCGATGTTCATGACTTCGACGGCGTTCAGCGCTCCCACTCCCAGGCGCAGCGCGGGCAGCAGGCAGGCCAGAAACACCAGCGGCTTCCCCCATCGAATCTGTCGCATCAGAAGTATTTCCGCAGGTCCATCCCGGAGTACAGGCCGGCAACTTGCGAGGCGTAGCCGTTGAAGGGCAGGGTGGGTTGCCGCGGGCCGAATACATTCGCACCGATTCGGCGTTCGGTGGCCTGGCTCCACCGCGGATGGTCGACGGACGGATTCACGTTGGCAAAAAAACCATATTCGTTGCTGGCCGCGCCCGCCCACGTGGTGCGCGGCGCGCGCTCGGTGAATTTGATGCTGACGATGGCCTTGATGCCCTTGAAGCCGTACTTCCAGGGAACGATCAGCCGCAGCGGTGCGCCGTTCTGATTCGGCAGCGTCTTGCCGTACAGTCCCACCGCCATGAGCGTCAAGGGATGCATGGCCTCGTCGATGCGCAAGCCCTCCACGTAGGGCCATTCGAGCACCCCCGTGCGCTGTCCGGGCATCTGCTTCGGGTCGTACAGTGTTTTGAATTCGACGAATTTCGCCTTCGAGGTGGGTTTGAAGCGCTTGAGCAGATCGGCGAGCGGAAAACCGATCCACGGCACCACCATGGACCATGCTTCCACGCAGCGCAGGCGGTAGACGCGCTCTTCCAAGGGATGCGGCTTGAGAATGTCCTCCAGCGTAAATGTTCCCGTGACCTCGGCTTCTCCCGAGATACTGACATTCCAAGGCGCGGTGCGAAACTTCTGGGCGTTCTCCGCGGGGTCTGACTTGTCGGTGCCGAATTCGTAATAATTGTTGTACGTCGTGATGTCGCGGTAGGAATTGGGCGGCTCGGCCACGCTCAAGGCCGCATTGTGCGCATAAGTCAAAGCGCCCAAAGCGCCCGGTGATTGCGCCCGTGCGCTGCCCGCGAAGCCGCCGATGCTGTGAACGCCCGCGGTGCCGAGGGCTGCGGCGAGCAGGTCGCGCCGCGAAAAATACTCCCGGTACGGAGTGATTTCCGACGGCAGGATCTTGGTGGAATCCGGTGGTGTTCGCATAGCCTCTCTCAGGAATATCACGTTCTCGAGTGTAGACCGGTCGTACGCGTCATTTGTTTCGCCATTCGCGCATCTAACGCCAATCGGCGGTGGGGATGCCCCATTGTGCCGCGAGGCCCCGGTCGGCGGCATTGGCGTTCACCAGCAGGGCCTTGTCGGCGTGGCGCATGTGATCCAGGTCCGAGCCGCTGTTGCCGTAGGCGACGATGGGCAGGCCGGGGTATTGGGTCCGCAGCCATTCCAGGCAGCGCAGCTTCTCGGTGCCCCGTCGATTCGCGGTGAGGAGCGCGCCGTCGAGCCGCTCCCCGCGCCATACCACCTCCGTGCACAGGGTGCGCTCGAATCCCAAGGCGCGGCCGATGCGCGGCACGTAGAGATCGGGGCTGGCGGACAGCAATACCAAGTGGTCGCCGGCCGCACGATGGGTGTCGAGCACGGCGAGGGCGGCGGGTCTCAAGCGGCGGCGGCGCGCCAGAGTGCTCACGAAGGAATCGGCGCAGGCGTCGACGACGGTGCGGCTTTCGCCGCGCATGATCATGCGAATCACGCGTGATTTGAGCCGCCCGCGGTCGCGGTTTCCCGCGGCGTATTCGAACAGAGCGAACGGCAGCCGCCACAGCCCCAAGCAACGGCGGGGATGGTGCCGCAAAAACGCTGCGAGGAACTGCCCCAGCGTATCGCCGAAGGTCAGGGTGCCATCGAGATCGAACACGGCGACCCAGCGGATCGGCGGGGTGGTTCCTGGGGCGGTCATC
>Ga0209624_10003798_pt1 | contig 10551 bp, 6 predicted proteins | sample JacPinW_OM2H0_O1_FD_188565 | JGI IMG/M metagenome (GOLD analysis project Ga0209624, IMG submission 188565) | Forest soil microbial communities from Algoma, Ontario, Canada - Jack Pine, Ontario site 1_JW_OM2H0_O1 (SPAdes) (version 2) | ecosystem: Environmental > Terrestrial > Soil > Boreal... | reverse complement strand
GCAATGCGCCCGCCGCACCTTCGGGCAGTTCGATCTCGTATTTCGTACGCGCTTTTTCCGCGTGTTGTTCCAGCGCCAGCGCGATCAGCTGGTCGATCAATTCGCGAAAGGGAATTCCGCTCGCTTCCCAGAGTTTGGGATACATGCTGATCGACGTGAAGCCCGGGATGGTGTTCACTTCATTCAGGAAGAGCTTTCCGCTCCTGCGTTTTTCCAGGAAGAAATCGACGCGCGCCATGCCACTCAGCTCCAACGCGCGAAACGCCGCAACCGCCAGCGATTGAATCGCTTTCACTTGCGGGGCTTTGAGTTTCGCGGGAATCAGGAGCTGCGTGCCGTCTTCCAGATATTTCGCGGTGTAGTCGTAAAATTCGCGGTGCGGCACGATCTCGCCGGGGATGGAAGCTTTCGGTTCGTTGTTTCCCAGCACCGAGACTTCGATCTCCCGCGCGACCATCCCTTTTTCGACCAGAATCTTCATGGCGAATTCCGACGCCAAAGCGAGCGCCGGCCCGAGTTCCGCGCGTGAGTGAACCTTGGTCATGCCTACCGATGAGCCGAGCGTCGCCGGTTTGACGAACACCGGATATCTGAATTTTGCTTCTATAGCGCGCTGTATCTTTTTTGGATTCTTTTCCCAATCGTGGCGGTGAACGGTGATCCACGGCACGACCGGGATTTTTGCCACTTGCAACAGTCGCTTGGCAACATCCTTGTCCATGCCGATCGCCGAGCCGAGCACGCCCGCACCGACAAACGGAAGCCCGGCGAGATCGAGCAGCCCCTGAATGGTGCCGTCTTCGCCGAACGTTCCGTGCATCACCGGGAATATCACATCGAGGCGCTGACCGCTCCCACCACTGTTGAGCGGCACAAGAGACGCGTCCGTGGGATCGGCCGTCATCATCACCGCATGGCCATCGCGCAAGACCTCCGGCAGCATCTTCTGCGCACCGACCCCGATGCGCCAGTGACCCTCCTTGGTGATGCCAATGGGCACGGCTTCGTATTTCGCGGGATCAAGTCCGCGAATCACGGAAGTTGCTGATGCGAGAGAAACCTCATGCTCGCCCGATCGGCCGCCAAAAAGCACGCCGATGCGAAGACGCTTGTTTGGAGTTGAGGAAGTCACAAGGGAATCCTATTCGGGGTTTAGCCGGCGACGATCTCGGCTGCCAGCTGCCAATCATTAGTTATAAGGCAAAATTGGTCATCGCGCCGCTCAGGTCCTTCGGAAGGTTCTAGAACTGACAACGTTCGAAAAAAAGGAGGATGCGGATGGGACCTTTCCGACTTGCAATCGTCTATGTCGTCGTGTGGGAATAGTGCGGGAGAGCGGATGTCCGGGCAAAATCGCGACACAAGCGGACTGCCATTCCTGGAAGTTCTGAAACAAGACGTGCGCTACGCCGCCCGAACCTTGCGGCGCGACCACGGCTTTGCCATTTTCGCGATCCTCATCGTGGGGTTCGGCGTCGGCGCGAGCTGCACAATCTTCAGCGTGGTGAACACGCTGCTGATTCATTCTTTGCCGTTTCGCGATCCGCAAAGCTTGGTCTGGATTGCCAACCACGACGATGCGACCGGAGATATGTCCGCCAAGACGACTCAGGTCGATCATTTCCTCGATTTGCGCGAGAAGAATCAGTCGTTTACGGACATGGCGGCTTACATGGCTTTTTATGGCGTCGGCGACGCCAAGTTGATCGGAGACGGCGAGCCCGAGAGGCTCACCAGCGTGCCCGTTACCCAGAATTTCTTCACCCTGCTCGGAATTGCGCCGAAGCTCGGAAGGCAATTTAACGCGGAAGAATGCAAATGGAACGGACCGAAGGCCGTGATGCTAAGCGATGCCATCTGGCGCCGCAGATTCGCTGCCGATCCAAATATCGTGGGCCGCGCGCTGTCGTTCGATGGCGGACCGGCGATCGTTGCGGGCGTATTGCCGGCATCGTTCGATTTCGGCACAATCTTCGCCCCGGGCACCAGGATCGACATCTTTGAGCCGTTTCCGCTATCGCCGGAAACCAACAAGTGGGGCAACACCTTGTCGATCGTGGGCCGGCTTAAGCCTGGCGCGACGGTGAAGAGCGCGCAAGCGGAACTGACCGTGCTGGGCAAGCTCGACAAGCAGGCGCATGCCGACCGCAACGATTTTGATCCCATCGCTTACGGGCTGGCCGAGCATGTGAGCGGACGGTTGCGTCCGGCATTGTTCGTCTTGGCCACCGCCGTCGCCGTGGTAATGCTGATCGTGTGCGCGAATCTTTCCAATCTCTTGCTCGCACGTGGCGCGACACGCCAAAAAGAGATTGCCATTCGCGCGGCTCTGGGCGCCGGCAAAGGCCGATTGATCCGCCAGATGCTGACGGAAAGCTTGATGCTGTCTAGCGGCGGAGCACTGGTTGGCTTGGTGCTGGCTTTCGTCGGGACCCGCGTGCTCTCGCACCTTTCCTCGGTAAGCATTCCGCTGCTGGGAGAAGTGCACATCGATGCCAGCGTGCTGGGATTCACCTTGCTGATTGCCGTGGCCACCGGGTTGGTTTTTGGATTGGTGCCGGCGCTGCACGTACGCGACGTCAAGCTCTATGACACGCTCAAGGACTCCACCCGAGGGTCGAGCCAGGGGCGCGGCCACGGTTGGATTCGCAACGCCCTCGTCGTTTCCGAGATCGGGCTGGCTTGCGTGCTGCTGGTTGGCGCCGGCCTGTTGATTCGCAGTTTTCTACGTGTGCTCGATGTTGACATGGGTTTTCATCCGGAACGCGCCGCTGCTGTTCGAATCGATCCGAGTGCATCGTATAAAACTCAGGAGCAGCGCAACGCATATTTTACCGAAGCCCTGCATCGGGTGCTGGACCTGCCCGGCATCGAAGCTGCGGGACTTTCCGATGCACTTCCGCTGGGGCACAACCGCAGCTGGGGCATCGCGGCAAAAGGCGTGGTCTATACACCGGAAAATTTTCCGAATGGTTTTCCGCGCATCATAAGCGACGGCTATTTCCACGCCATGGGCATTCCGCTCAAAAAGGGCCGCGATTTTTCGGAGCGCGACGACAAGAACACGCTTGCGGTGATCATCTTGAACGAAACGTGTGCGCGCAACCTGTGGCCCGGCAAGGATCCGATCGGACAGATCGTTGCCGAGGATGTCGACCGCACGGTGGTGGGTGTGGTCGGAGATGTTCATCACATGGCGCTGGAGGAGGGATCGGGCAACGAATTTTACATTCCGATCCGGCAGACCGGAGACTACGGCTCTGTCGATCTCGTGGTGCGCACCTCCATGCCCACGACCGAACTCGCCGGCCGGCTCCGCGAAGCTCTGCGGCCGATCGAACCGGATCTACCCACGCAGAATCTGCGGACGATGCAGACTCTGGTAGATCGAGCGGTATCGCCACGAAGATTCGTGGTGATTCTGTTGGGCGGATTCGCCGGATTCGCGCTGCTACTGGCTTCGTTGGGAATTTATGCGGTGATTTCGTACTCGGTGAGCCAGCGCACCCAGGAGATCGGCATTCGCATGGCACTGGGCGCATCCGCGAAGATGCTGCAGAACAGCATCCTGTTGCAAACACTGGGACTCGCGGGAATCGGCATGGCCGCGGGAATCGCGGCATCATGGATCCTGGCGCGGGCTCTGAGCGGCATGCTGTTCGGCGTAACGCCAGCCGACCCGGTGACCTTCGCCGCCATGGTAGTCATTTTGGCAGCTGTAGCCGGGCTGGCCGGATACCTGCCGGCGCGCAGAGCGTCCAGGATCGAGCCTATGTCAGCATTGCGCACAAGCTGAGCACAGTTCACGCGCGGCGCGGCACGGATTGCCCGTGCAAGACAGTGCGCTTTAAAGAATCTTTTGTCCGAGCGCGGAAAGCACCAACTCCACACCCAGCAGTGCCGTGCGGTTGTGCTCGTCGAGAATAGGATTAATCTCCACGATCTCCAGCGAAATCATGGCCTCACTGTCTGCAATCATCTCCATCGCAAGATGTGCCTCGCGATACGTAACTCCGCCCCGCACCGGCGTGCCCACTCCAGGCGCGTCGGCAGGATCGACAAAATCCATGTCCAGACTGACCGCCACGCCCGCCGTATCGTCCATCGCATATTTAAGCGCCTCGGACATCACATCGCGCATCCCGCGCTCATCGATATCACGCATCGTAAAAACGTGAATCCCCGATTTCTTTACGATCTTGCGCTCCTGCGCATCCAAATCCCGCGCTCCGACGATCACAATATTCCCCGGCTCTGCTTTCGGATGAAACCCCATCAGATCCACCAACTCCGGCGCTCCATAGCCCATAATCGCCGCGAGCGGCATCCCATGCACGTTCCCGGAAGGCGACGACTCCGGAGTGTTCATGTCGCCATGAGCGTCCAGCCACAGATACCCAATTTCCTTTTTCTCCTTGCGAAAGTGCGAAGCGGCTCCCGCAGCCACACCAGCCGCAATCGAGTGATCGCCGCCCAACACCACCGGCAGAAAACTCTCCGCCAGCGATTTCTCAACCGTCTTCGCGATGTCCAAACATGTTTCCGCGATCTCCTGCAAATACTTAGCCCGCTTTTCCCCGACCGGCATCTCTTCCGGTTGCTTCACTTCGAGGTTTCCGATGTCTTCCACCGTGACGCCAAGTTTCTTGATGGCCGCCTGAAGTCCAGCTCCTCGAAGCGCCGAAGGCCCCATGTCGACGCCGCGGCGGCTTTGGCCGAGGTCCATCGGTACGCCAATGATCCGAACTTTGTGAGACATACGAAGATCCTGAGAGGCGGTGACCAGTGACTCGTGATCGGTGAAGGGCAACACCCGGAACGACCGGGGCGCACCAGTCACGAGTCACCATTTACCAGTCACTCTAGAAATGCGAGAAATTCAACGAAATAGCGGGAACGAACCAACTACTCCAAAACTGCAACTACCCCAAACTCAAGGATACACGCGATAAAGCATCCGCGGGAAGGGGATGACCTCCCGGATGTGCTCGGCCCCGCAAATCCAGGCCACAGTACGCTCTAGTCCCATGCCAAAGCCCGAGTGCGGCACGCTGCCGTAGCGCCGCAGATCCAGATACCACTGGAACGATTGTTCGGGTAAGTTGTGCTCCCTCAATCGCTTAACGAGCAAATCGTAATCGTGAATGCGCTGGCTGCCCCCAATGATTTCCCCGTAACCCTCGGGCGCGAGCATATCGAACGCCAGCGCCAGGTCGGGCCGCTCGGCATCCGGCTGCATGTAAAACGCCTTAATCGCGGCAGGATAGCGGTGCACCATCACCGGCCGGTCAAACTCGTTCGAAACGATGGTCTCCTCGTCCCCGCCGATGTCATCGCCAAACTTCGACGCGTTCCCATGCTTCGCGAGCACCTTGATCGCGTCCTCGTAGCTGATTCGCGGAAACGGTGGCTTCACGTTTTCCAGTTTCTTCGTATCGCGCTTCAAAGTTTCCAATTCGCGCGACTTGTTCTTCAAAACGGACTGCACGATCGCGCTCACCAGCCCTTCGCCCAGCGCCATCATTTCAGCCAGATCGGCATACGCCGCTTCCGGCTCCAGCATCCAGAACTCCGTCAAGTGTCGCCGCGTCTTCGATTTTTCCGCACGAAACGTAGGGCCGAAGGTATACACCTTACCGAGCGCCATCGCGGTGGCTTCGATATACAACTGCCCGCTCTGCGTCAAATAAGCCTTCTGGTCGTCGATATAATCCACTTCAAAAAGTGTGGAAGTCCCCTCGCAAGCCGCCGGCGTAAACATCGGCGCATCGGTCAGCGTATAGCCCTGGCTGTCCATGTAATTCCGCGCCGCCCGCTCGGCTTCCGCCCGAATTCGCAAAATCGCCGCCTGCCGCGGCGTCCGCATCCACAAATGCCGGTGATCCAGCAAAAAATCGACGCCATGCTCTTTCAATTGAATGGGGTAAGGCTGGCTTTCCGACACCCTCTGCACTACATGGACCTGCGTGACACCTATCTCATACCCGCCTGGGGCACGCTGCTCCGCGCGAATCTTCCCTGTGACGATGACGCTCGACTCCTGCGTCAATCCTTTCAGCGCCGCAAACGCTTCGGGGTTTTCCTTCAACGCCACCACGCCTTGAATAATTCCGGTGCCATCCCGAAAAATCGGAAACAAAAGCTTTCCCGACTCGCGCAGGTTGTAAAGCCACCCGCGAATGGTAACCTCCTGCCCGTCAAATTTCGCCGCATCTTCAATGGTGATGATCGTCATCGAACCTTTCGCGTCCTGGCGTTGAATCGCTTCACCGCCCGGCTTCATCGCGGGAGCGTGCAGCGTGTCGGGATGTGGCATTACGTAGTCCTCCGCGGCAATACAACAAGGCAATAGAATATCGCGCTTCATACCCTAGATGCGACCCGAGACTCTGCGCGCAAGGCAATCGCAGCTCGCGTTTCTAGTCTGGAAGGTAGATGTAGGGATTCTCGACAGTTTGAGCCGCGTCCAGCGGAAAGCAATGGTTCCCGGCCGGGTGATACCACTTGCTTCGGCGCGTCGCCCCATCTTGGCTCCGGCTTTCCAGCGAAAATGTCGCGCAGAGTTCGTACTGGCTTCCTTCCTTGCGGTGATAAACATAAGCGGCGCGCGTGACGGGATCCGCCAATGCAACACCGGGGAATTCGTCGAGATGTTCAGGCAGCTTGTTCCCGTCGGACCGCCAGCGCGCGTTGATTTGATTGCTCAATTGAAATAAGTCCTGCACCCGCCGGCTGTCCGCGCGCAACGTGCGCTGTTTGCTAGGCGCTCCCAGATACCAGAATCCCAAAACCACCATCACTGCTATGGCTACGGCGCTGACCAGTGCCATTGCTGCATCTCGATTCAGCTTGCCCGGAACCTGCGCTTGGTCGGTTTTTCGCACGCCTGCAAAGTAGTAAAAGAAGACCCCGCCCGAGATCACCAGCACCACCAACGCTTTGGCGAGAAATCGCGAAGTAATCTCGCCGCGCAAAAGGGTGGTGAGTGCAGCAATCAGGTCGCCCATGAAAACGCCAGCGGCAATCACCAACGCCATATACGTCAGCCACTTCCGCACCGGCGATTCCAGTTTCTCGGGATTGCTTCTCTCATCGCTGACGATCGCTCGCGACACCAGAAGATAAATCGGAAAGGTCACCAGGATGGACGCCGTAGCCGAGGCGATACTGTAGGTTTCGATCCCTTCGTTGTAGCGGTTGGAAAACAGAGTGTCCGCCAGCCAGTGATCGATCAACGTGAACGCAAGCCAGCCCAGTCCGATGGTCCACGTTGCCAGCGTGGAGAAGACCAGCAAATAAAAGAAAGCATCCTTGGCCGCTGTTCCTCCGCTTCCGCGGCGCGGAATTTCCACTCCCGTGAGACGTTCGTACTGTGCCGCCAGCGCTTCGTAAACGTCTTTTTCCGGCCATCCGCGGGTTGTCAGCATCCCGACAATGGACTGCTCCGACGCGCCGCTCGCACGTGCGCGTTCAATGAACTCCGAGACCTTGGGGTGGGCTGGCACGGCCGAGATTGTATATCAGGGTCTGCTGGCGGAACGATGCCAATGACCGAACGCCCGTGCGTCTGTGTCGGCGTTGGGCGCCGATGTCCGGCGAATCTGGCACAAGCCTGCGCCGAAAGAAAAACATAACTCCGTTGCGTTTCAATCAGTTATCGTAATGTCCGCCTCGGCGGCTGACGTGCTCGCACTATCAAGACAACTGTCCCGGTGGCGCAGCGTCAGGCCGGGCAGATGCATCGAACCAAGGTGTCAGCGCGTTCTTGGCTCGGGCCAGCTGCGTGATTCAGGTTGCGACCGTAAGGGCTGCGTTTGTGAAGTTCGATGGAGGCACGCTATGTGGAGGTTCGCCGCTCTCAAAACTTTGGTCTTGGCCTTAGCCTGCTCGGTTGCCGGCGCGGCGAATTTTGCGGCGAGCTCGCACGGCAGCCACGGCTCGCATGGTGGCGGACACTCACACGGTGGCGGATCTCATGGCGGTGGCGGAGGCCACTTCCACGGTGGCAGCGGCCACAGCAGCAAATCCCACGGCAGTAGCGTCGGCCACTTTGGCGGCAGCAACCGAAGCGCGTTTTCGGGTAGGCAGCAATTTTCGGCTTCTAGGTCAAATCGCAGCTCGGGATTGTTTTCCTCGTCCGGGCAATATCGCAGCTCCGGATCCGGTCGCGCCTTCGGGAGCAGCGCAAATCGCGACAGTGCGCGGGCAAGTTCGGCAGCCTATTCCGCGCCACGGGGCAACTCAAGCGGAAACTGGAGCAACTCGAACCGATCGGCAAGCGCATTCGGATCCGATCGTCCACCGAGCGCGCGGTCCACGTTCCGCGCTACATCCCAGGGAGGACCTCGAAACGCTTCCGCCGGCGTCTCGGGATATGCCTCCTCGTTCGGCGCAAATCGCCCTCCGAGCGCCCAGCGAAATTCTTCCTATGGCTCTGCGCGCGAACGATGGGGTTCCGGTCGGGGAACAACGTCAGGGCGAGTGCTCTCGACAGACGTGAATCGACAAGCAAACCGAGTCGGTTCCTCGGGCTGGACATCGGCGTCGCGAACCAGCGTTGCCAGCGGGCGTGAAATGAATCGCGCAGGCGGGTTCGAGGATAGGCCGCCCTCCGCTCGTCCGGATGCCAGCAACGGGTCCGCCCGCGCCAATTCGTACAGCACGACGAACCACGGCAGAAACAGTTTCGGCAACTCGCGCTTCGCAGGCGCGAGTCTCACGAACACCTCGTTTTCAGGCGTCGGCTCGGGACGCTTCACCGGCGCGCGTTCCTCGAATTTCGCACGCAGCGGCTTCAGCGGCAGTGGTGTCGGATCCAGCCGCTTCGGCTACAACAACTTTGGTCGCGGCAGTTTCGGTTACGGTGGCTATGGTCATCGAGGCTTTGGCTTCGGCGGCAATGACTTCTGGTTCCTCGGCGATCTGTTCGGCCTCGCCCTGGACTTCGGCCGTTTCGCCTGGAGTCCTTGGGCCCCGGTAGGCCTACTGGGCTGGGATTTGCTCGACAGCGGAATTCAAGCCCTCGACGGCCTGGACAACAACGGCCAGCAATCGTACACAAACCAGCAGCAACCCTATCCCGACGACCAGCAGCCCTACACTCCACTCTGCGGCACCTACTATTCGGAAGAAAATCCCGGCTGCCAGCAATAGCAAGCCGCACACGCATTTCCGCCCGTGCACCAACCGGAAGACACGGCGCTGTGCAGTACTGGTGGTGAGGCGAAAAAGCGACGTGTCGTATTGAGGGTATCCGACCAGAGTGCCCGATTCTGGGGTTCCGGCCGGGCTCCGGGAATAATCTCAACCGCAGAGGAATTTTCCAGCTACCCCCACTCCTCCTCTAGACGATCCATCGACTTACGCCCCGCTCCAAGTTGCTCTCGTGTCGAAGGAGCTTCAGGCCCGATTTTCTCTTTGAGTTCCAGCGTCAATGGCAAATTCACTTCAGGCGCGGTCTTGAGCAGCTTAACCGCAGCCGCCCAGTCGATCGTTCCTTCGTACGGCGGCAAATGCTCGTCCTTTTCCCCATGATTATCGTGCACGTGCACGCCGGTGACGAGTTCCCGCAGCGGTTCGAAGCTTTCCGCGATGCGATTTTCCTCGGCGCCATCTGCCAGGTGCGCGTGCCCGATATCAAAGTTAAAGCGCAGCCCCGCAAGTCGCGTCTCGTCAACGAACGAGCGCAGATAAGAAGGCGCGCCCATTTCGCTGGTGGTGTTTTCCACGCAGATCGTGACGCCCACATGCCGGGCGTGCAGGATCAAATGTTCCAGCGAACTGAATGCGGCGTCGCGTTTGCGCGGGTCCGAGGTTTCGCGCGGGCCGCCCATGTGAAAGATCATTCGAGAAAACGGGACCTCTTCGGCGACGTCGATCGCGCGCTTCAGCTCGTCCATCGCTTCGATCCTCCGCACGCGCTCGACCTCGCAGATCGAAAGCGGCTGGCCGCCCTCGCGCGTCGCGCTCAGATCGCGGCTGGTAGGCGCGTGTAGCGAAGCCAGCTTGAGCCGGTTATCGGCAAGAGCACGCCCCATCTCCTGCACCTCAGACTTTGAAGTGTAGTCGAAGTGGCTTCGCGAACAGAAAATCTCCAGTCTATGAAAGTCCGCTTCCGCGATCTGCCCAAGAAGTTCGCGCGTAAGTTTACGAGAGATAAAGATGTAGGTTGAGAGCAGTCTGTCCATAGATTCGCCTGGGATATTATCCACGAGTTTCGACGAGCGGCCAGTGGCTTCGTTCGCCGGGTGTACGAGAAAACAAAGAGAGAAAACGCCGAAAACTTGGCGCACAAGAGTGAATCAGCCGCGTGTTTTTAAATGGACCATAAGAGTCTGCCTTAGAACTGAAAGCGAGGGCTCCCAACTAGTTCGAGACCTTGGAGTTCGACGAAAACCGGAGCCGACGAGTCTTAGCCGGCATCTCTTCGCAGATACGGCGGGCGCTACGCCGCGCGGTTATGTCAACTCTGCTTGAATCGGGTAAGCGCGAGGCGGCGAAGCATTGCCACATGACGCGTATTGACCCGCCAATCCTAGGGGAGTTCCGCGT
>Ga0209624_10003796_pt1 | contig 10563 bp, 15 predicted proteins | sample JacPinW_OM2H0_O1_FD_188565 | JGI IMG/M metagenome (GOLD analysis project Ga0209624, IMG submission 188565) | Forest soil microbial communities from Algoma, Ontario, Canada - Jack Pine, Ontario site 1_JW_OM2H0_O1 (SPAdes) (version 2) | ecosystem: Environmental > Terrestrial > Soil > Boreal... | reverse complement strand
GGCGATCAACTCAAACCGGATTATCTCGCGTTGAATCCGAACGGCGTAGTACCGACTCTCGACCATGACGGCGCGATCATCATCGATTCTTCGGTCATCATCGAATATCTCGACGAAATTGCGCCGGAGCCCGCGAATTTCACGCCGGAGGATCCCGTGCTACGGGCCAGGATGCGGGCGCTCATGCATTTCATCGACGAAATGGCAGCGGCGGCGGTGCGGGTGCCAACGTTCAATCTCGCCTTTCTACCGCGCTTTGCAGCAATGAGCGAGGAGGCGTTTAAGGCCTTCGCCGAGTCAAAACCGCTGCGGCGCGAATTCATGCTGGCAATGGGCCGGACGGGCTTTCCGCAGAAGGACATGGACGAAGCACTGGCACGGCTGCGGCGCACTTACGAGCGCATGGATGCCGAAATCGCCAAGAGCGGCGGACCGTGGCTTCTCGGCGCCGATATTTCACTTGCCGACGTCATGCTGATGCCAGCGATCGTTCGCATGGCCGATCTCGGCCGTGCTGCCGACTGGCGCGATCTGCCGCACGTTGAACGTTGGTATGATGCAATCGCTGCCCATCCGGCCTTCGCCCGAACCTATTATCCGGGGTCGCTTCTGACAGAGCGCTTTCCGCATTTGCGCGAGACGCCAGTGCAGACGCGGGCTCAAAGAGGCTCAGTGTAGGGCGGCGGATTTCGCAGGAGCGCGCTATGGAAAAAATGACCGCCAGGCTTGGCGCCGTACTTTACGTATGTTGGGCGCTCCTGCACTTCACCGCAGCCTATGGCATTTACAAGTTGGCGCAGAATTCGCCGGCAAACATGGCTCAAGGGCGCTTGATGCAGACGGCGTTTTATTTGGCGACGTTTGCTGCGATCGCGATCGTGCTCGCACTCACGTTGAACTGGCGCAACGACCGCAACGGCCTCTGGGTCAACGGGGTGATGGTCGGCATCGCCGACATTCCTTTCATTCTGTTCGTCTTGATCCCCGGATACGCACCGTGGTGGCCTGGCCTGCTTGGTCCATTGCTTTGGATTGCGGCCTTTTTACTCACGGGCCTCGCGCGAATGGGCGCCAGGATGTCTTAGCCAATAGCCAATCTGTCGCACAAAGTGGCGGGATGGCGGCCCCCAATGCTGGCTGAACTGCACACGCGGGGACACCTGTCGTGCCGACTTATCGAATTTTCACACTCACGAAAGAACGCCGCATTGCCGGGCCAGCGGAGATAATCGATTGCGCTTCCGACAAGCGTGCCATTGAGGAAGCGAAAATTCTAATGGACGGCTATGACGTTGAAGTGTGGCAGGGAAGCCGCATCATTATGCGACTTCGACCGCCTGGACATTGAGCCACCGGCTGCGCCGATGCACCGCGCGCGTCACGAACAGCCGGGCATATGACCTTCCACCAAATAGTCCAGATTGCCGTGCGCACAATGAAATCGGCGCTTGTCATCGGCTGGATGAGGCGCGCGGACCATTCTTAACAGGGTCATTGGTTGTCGGCAGCTCGGGCAATTTAGGTTCTGCGACATATGCGAGGCGTGCCCTTCGACAAGACGAAGTTCCAGACGCTCGCCGGGAGATCGCCGTTTCATATAGATAAAACGCTGGAATCCGATCACTGTTCCTAACCGTGCGCACGACCGTGGCTTTACTCGCCTAGCACTCGCCGCGTATGACCAATCCGCATTTCGTCGGCGATGCTCGTCCGTGACAGCCGCACGAGTTCAGCGAACGGCGCATTTGGCCGACACGAGCGGCACGACAACGCGGGAATGAGACTGGTCACGGCAGCGCCGCCGTGTCGATCCAACGTGCGCAGGTCAACCGCGTTGATTGTGCGGCAGGCCGGGCAGCGAACCCACAGATACCAATAGCGGGCAGTTATTGCGGCACCGATCGTCGGCGAGAATAGCATCGGCATGCGCTTAGACTGTCGCTCGTTCCAGGCGCCGATCAGGCGATCGGCGTCCTCAAGCGCCTGAGCGTCAGTAGCGTGACGGTCAGCCGCTTCCTTCTCAGCAGCCTGCCGGCGCCGATCTTGCATCTTGCGGCGGTTGAAGCCCATGTGGGCGGATGGTTGTCGATATTTCTGATAGGTCAACCCCGAAAAATCATCCGGCGGGCCGGCGCATTTACCGGTCGAACATAGTCTCGACGGTAAGATTCAATCGGCCGGGGGTGGGGCAACAGGTGTCCCGGCCAGGACGGGGAAGCCCCGGCGCCCTCACGTCGGGGCTTCTATTCTTTCGATCGCGCAAAAAATGACCCCGGCGCTGGCGCCCCGGAGCCAAGCTTTTGCCTAGACCATCTGTAAACTGACGCGCGCACGGCGAACGGGGGAGCAGCGTCAGTCCGACGGATTGGATGGGATTGTACTCCTCGCGCGAGCTTTTGGAATATCATCGTGCGATGTCATCACCGCGCCGCTTCCCGCCGCCTTGGACCATCGAGGAATACAACGACGCGTGCTTCATCGTGAAGGACGCGGGTGGTCAGGCGCTCGCCTATTTCTATTTCGAGGATCAGATATAATTGCAAAGCGGCATGGGCGACGAAGAATGGCCTTAGATCTCACAGCAGGCGGTCACCGTTTCGATTTCATTCGCGGGACATGCATGCGGTGCGAAATGTCCCAAAAGAAATTCCAGGACTACGGCCGCCCGCCATGCACAGGGCGACCCCCCGACAGGAGAGAACGCCAGACTGTTCCTCCCGATGACGATCCGCCGGGGGCGGCATAGACGCGCCGGGCGAAGCGGGGCAACGATGGACGACGCGGATTGGTAGTTCATTTTTTTAAGTTACGCGAAGTCTGGTACCTTTGCGCCATTCGGAGCCATTTTTGCTCTAAGGCCAGAAAGTTGTCGCGAAGTTCTTTGGTGTTCGCATTTGCCGCTTGACGAGCGCATTCCTCAGCCCGCGAACGGAAATCGCGAATTTCGGCGCTGGTGGTGTTGCTAGCCACGGCCTAGCTAGCCTGATTGGTAAGCGCCGGGCAAGCGCAAGCCTGCTCGGCGCCTTTGAGCCGCCCGATAACGTTATGATGCGCTCTCAATGCCTGCCCGCCGTTTCCCGCCGCCCTGGTCGATCGATGAGCAAATGGAAAGCTTCATCGTGCGGGACGCTAGCGGGTGGCCGGTCGCCCACGTGAATTACGAGGATGACCCGGGGCGACGAAGCACGGCGAAGCTACTTACCCGCGACGAGGCATTCCTTATCGCGGTAAACATTGCCAAGCTGCCGAGCGTGCCGAGGCAGGTATTGAAGGACATTCCGCGGCCGAAGGATTCGGCTAGTCGTGAGTAAGCGGTGCTGAGCATGGAAGGCGTCGAGTGTCGGCCGAAATAGCGCCCGGCGGCACCGATCAGATCACTCGCCGTCGCCCACGCTCATCTGAGGAGACTGCGCGCGCTCGCTATCTCGGTGTGTTCGGCGTGTACTGCCAGCTCGCAAAGCGGCGGCAAGCCAAGTTTGAGCCATCTGTATGAAAATCTCGCGCTCGCGGTCGGTTTTGGCGGTCCGTGCCCACCCAAAACACTCATCTGCATATGCGCGAAATTCGTCCGCAGAAGACACGACACAGGTCCCAAGTGCATCGTCTGTAGGAATGTATTTTGGGTGCATCGAATTGAGAGTCAATACGGGAAAAAAGCCGCAACCACGGTCGAGTGTCAAAAGACATATGGCGCCGGGGCCCGCAAGCCGCGGCCCACGAATAAGAAAAAGGCCCGGCGCCGGGCAAGCGCAGACCGGCCATCCCATGATTGAAATGGGGGCAGTCCCGCTAGTAATCTCTGCCATTGATGCTTTGGGGGCTTGGCATCATGGAGATAGCTATCCTCATAATGATAGCGGCGATCATCATTGCTGCTGGCGTGGCTTGGCATGGTCGGGGGCGCTGGTACTAAGTCACAGTCGCGGCGACGGCCAGATTGGTCGCACTTATTGCCGCGGCCGCTCGTCATTCCCAAGATCATGACGCTCAAGACGCTCGACGACGTGCGCAAGCTAATGGGTCATCTGCCAGCCGCGACACGCGCGAAGTCCACATGGCAGCACGTTGCGAAGCAACTGGCTGAGGCCGCGCGCGGCGCCGATCCCGTCCACGTTTCCGTGGCGCTGCAAATCCTCTTCATGCTTGAGGGTGTCGAATGCCGGCCGAAATAGCGCCGGGTCGCCGCGAACATCGCCAAGCTGCCGGAGCTGCTGCGTGGACAACGCGGCGTCCGCTTTACCCCCGAAAGCGGACATGAAGGCAGACGGTCCGCGTGTCCGCTTTGGGCCAAAAGCAGACATTCGCAGTAGCGACTTCTGGTCACCGCAGTTGTTGATTTAGAAATTCGTTGGTCCGCCCGTTCGCCAGCATTGCCGCCGCGGCATTGTAGTGCAGGCCGTTATGCCGGGAGAACGCGTGACGCTGACCCGGATAGCTGTAAACGGTGGCGTTCGGCTTTTTTGCCAGCGCCGCTTTGATTTGAGCCTGCGCCGTTTTTGAGATGAATTCGTCCTCCTCGCCGAGATGCATCAACAAGGGGGCGCGGAGGCTGCTGACTTCGCCGAGGTACTTTTCCGTGTCGCCTCCATGATAGCAAACGGCGGCGTCGACCTCATGGCGAGCGGCCGTGATAAAGGCCATCAATGCACCGAGGCAGTAGCCCTGGAGAGCAACCTTCCCGGTCGACTCGGGTAACTTAACAGCGGCACGGATTGTTTGCGCAATATCACGCGCGCCTGCGTCGCGATCATACGCCCCGTAAAGCCGTAGACCGTGCTGCCAGTCAGCCTCTGACCTTACGTCAAGATCGACGTCAGGCTCTTGCCGCCAGAACAGGTCGGGCGCGATTGCAACGAATCCTTGCTGTGCCAGCTCATCGCAGGTCGCGCGGATGTCGGCGTTAACGCCAAACAATTCTTGGAGAACGACAACTGCCGGGGCGGGTAACTTGGCCGGCCGTGAGATGTAAGCGTGGAACTTTGCATCCGGGGACTCGATGACAATTTGATTTTCCATATTACCCGCCCGATTCGATTGCCGCTGTCACGCGCGGGCCGCTGACTGGTCCACCAAACTAGCGTGCGGCGCGGAGGCAAAGATCAGTCCGCCCTCGCGCCGCGACGCCGTTTCACACGTTGGCGTACGCGTGTGCTGCGGCCTCTTCGATCATCTTGGCCGCTTCTTTCGGATGAGACATGTAGGCCACATGGCTGGAATCCACCTCGACCGTTCTGGCCTTGGCGCGCTTTGCCATCATCCGCTCCTGGTCAGGGTTGATCGACCGGTCTGCGGTGGCCACCATGTACCAGGTAGGTTTGGTTTTCCACGCGGGCGACGTGACCTTATGGGTGAACGCGTCGGTGGAGATTGGCACCTGGGATATAGCCATGAACTCTGCATCGGCTCTGGGAATGTCCGCCGCGAAGTCGGCCGCGAAATGCTCCGGGTCGATCCACCAGTTGCCGTTGCCATCCGGCTTGAACGCCTTGGAGGCCTGCGGCAGAGCTTGTTCGATCGAGGCGCAGCTCTCGCCAGCATCCAGCGCGAATGCGGCAATATAGACGAGCGCGGCTACCTTTGGATGATTGCCCGCCTCCGTGATGACGGAGCCGCCATAACTGTGGCCAACCAGAACTACGGGCCCGTCCATCGCGTCGATTGCGGCCTTCGTATATTTTTGGTCATCGGCGTACGAAGTCTCGGGGTGCTGCACCACCGACACCCTGTATCCGTCAGCCTTGAGTATCTTAGCGACGGCCTGCCACCCGGAGCCGTCGGCGAAAGCACCATGCACAAGCACCACGTTCTTAATTTGCTGTGTCATTACCATTCTCCTTTGGAGTAAAAATCAGTCGGATAGATGTCGAGCGCCTTCACGCAAGACACCTCCATTTTGGCGTTGCATATCGTCAGCAGCGCGCACAAAATTGTACGAATGTGACCGCGTTGTAAGATTAAGACGAAAAATCGCTCGAACAGACGACGCCATTGGCGATTTGGCGCTATTTTTATGATTGCGGCGCGCTTATCCTGTTTCTCGTCCTGGCCGGTGGATGCTCGCGTTGAGAGCGCGAGAATGTTTGTCACTCACGAGAATTAAATTGCCGCTTTAGCGACTGTTATGGAGGCAATGATGGCTGCGGATGCGATCGAAGACGACCTTGCTAAGCGCTTCCGAATAGATCGTCCGCCAACACTCTTGGCGCGAAAATCTTCAAAAGCACGTGTCGGGTTCTCGCGCATGCGGAGCAGTCGTCCGATGGGTGGCTTTTCAGTGCCCGCGCCGCCACAAGAGGCTTTCGCATTCCACGTTCCGTTATTGGTGCCATTTTTCTCGAACTTATGGACGGCGGGACGGCGCAGAGAAGTCCCCGATCTGCGTCTCGGCGATGCGCAGCTCGTTGACCTCAGCGACAATCCGGTCGTCAGTTTGGATATCCCTTTCGATTCGATTCGCTTTTACATCACGCAGGTTGCGCTTGATGAGATGGCTAATGAAGCCGGAATTCGCCGGGCGAAAGGACTTTACGCGCCGAATTTTGGTGCCCGCGATTTAGTCATGTTCGGTCTGGCGGAAGCGCTCGCCGGCGCGATGGAGCAGCCAGGTGACGGAAACGCAATGTTTTCCGACTGTATCGCGCTTGCTTTTTTCGCTCACATTATGCGCGCTTACGGGGGCATCCCGATCGGGGAACGGAACGCGCGCGGCGGACTAGCGGCGTGGCAGCTGCAACGCGCCCGCGACTTCATCAATGTCAATTTAGAACGTGATCCTTCGATCGCGGAGGTCGCTCATGAGTGCGGACTATCGAGCGGCTATTTTGCGCGGGCGTTCAAACGATCGACGGGTGTTCCGCCTTACAAGTGGCTGGCCAAAATACGCGTCGATCGCGCCAAAGAACTCTTAAAAGACCCTCGCTGCGAGCTCGCCGATATTGCCCAGCTTTGCGGCTTTGTGGACCAAAGCCATTTCACGCGAGTATTTTCCAGGAACGAGGGTTACAGCCCGGGCCGTTGGCGCCGCCTTCACCGCTTATAGCTTAATAAGCTTCCTGCTGCGTCAGGACGCCCATAAATTTCCCGTCCCTGAATTGTCCGCTTTGGGTCAAAAGCTGCCGCGGCGAGGGCAAACTGGGGTGTCCGCTTTACCCCTGAAAGCGGACACCCCTCCGCAGTTTCGACACGTAAGCTTCCGGCCAAGTAGCGCCGTCACCGGTACTCCCTCCAACCAAATCCGCATTTATTAAGGGGGTGTGTGGGTAGGATTGTGGGTGCAGGTCCTAATGCGCGGCAAAGGCGTCCTACGGAGCGTGCACAGGTTGTTATCGTGGGTGGATTTGTGGGTAATAACGTTTCCCACCGATCTCAAGACCGATAAGTCCTTTAGGCATGCGGGTGGAGAAGGTTGGATTAGAGTTCGGGACCGCTCCGCCGACGCCTCACTTGCTAGGTAATGTGTATTTTGGAGTCAGTTTATGGCGAGGTTCAACGCGCTAGGAAAACATCGTTTTATATCCACTTCCGCGCCGTGTTCTGTACTTGCTATAAAATCGTTATTTCTTAGCAAGTTGACGATCAACTCACACCCGTGCCGCCTACGGCTGCACGAATTACGCCGAAAGGGATTGCTAAGTGGTCACGACTAGATTCTACCAGCCGGATCTGAGCGAGAACGCAGACAGTCCATTCGTACGGGATGGCGCGAATAAGCTCGTCCGCCGTTCCTACTGGCTTGATATGAATGATCGTTCTCTCGTCATGGTGATGACCCAAGGGATCGGCTCGCACCTGACGAATGACGAGAAAAGGGCACATCTAACCGACCTACGGCGAGAGCATTTGATCGATCAAGTCTGTGTTCAAGAGATACTCCCGCCAGAAAAGTGATCTTCTATTGTGTTGCCGAGGGTCGCAGCTAATGGACCGAGGGGATGGATTCGACCCGGCGGAGGTCGTTCGTAAGCTCGCCAAGGGGCTTATCCTCGAAATCAACCGGAACTTTCCGTATCAGGTCGCGCTGGCCTTCGATGAGGACGCGATGGGTGTGCTGGACTGGCTCGAAGGATGCGAATTCCAGTGGGACATGTACGTCGATCTGCCGGAAAACACGGTCAGGTATTGCTTTCGAACTTTGGACGACGCCTCGGCATTCAAGCGAAGGTTCGGCGATGCGCCGCAAGGGCGAGCTGTCGCCAGCGGGCATTGACCGGGGCTGGCCCCATCAGATCGTCCTGCCGGCGCGGTTCAGTGAACGCGGCTACGGGTACCAAGAGCCCGAGTAATGCTATCATCGAAAGCTCGGCAATAACTTACTAGCGCGAGGAGCCGTACCGAGATGGCGAAGCCACTGGACCTCGATCTCTACCTCGCACGCATCAACTATACTGGCCCGCGCACACCGACCTACGACGTCCTCGCCGGCATCCTGCGAGCGCACATCGCCAGCGTTCCCTTCGAAAGCTTTGACGTTCTTCTCGGCCGACCCATCCGGCTCGACACTGAAGGCCTGCAAGCCAAGATCGTCGCCGGTCACCGCGGCGGCTATTGCTTCGAACACGCAAGCCTGATGCACGTGGCTCTCGAGGCAATCGGCTTCGCGCCTGTCAGGCACTGCTCCCGTGTGCTTGTCTTCGAACCGCGCCACGAAAGCGTGCGGCAGCACATGTTCCTCACGGTTACGATCGGTGGCGCCACTTACGTTGTTGACCCTGGCTTCGGACCCTTTGCCTGCACCGTCCCGATCCCGATCGACGGCACACCCGTCCCGACGAGCGCACCCACGCACCGCCTCGCCCAGGAAGGGAGCGATTGGTTCCTCTATGTCACACGCGGTGGCGAACAAATCCAAGGCTGGGTCTCTACCATGGAAGAGGAATACCCTGTCGATTTCGAGATGATGAATTACTACATCGCCACTCACCCGGCCTCCTTCTTCACTCACAATATTCTTGCCAGCGCCGTCACCCAAGAAGGTCGCGTTAACATCATGAACCGGGGCGTCCACATCATCCGCAATGGCGGCGTCGAACCCGCGGAGTTGGCGGACCGCAAAGCTCTGCGCGCGCTCATCGCGCGGCACTTCGGGTTCGATCTCCCCGAACTCGAGACGATGCGCGTGGATGCCGTGCCTGGCTGGCAGTAAAGCCGCCATATGGCAGCGATCTTTTGATGACGACGCTGAGTCATTAGCTGCCGCGCGACTTAGCTAGAGGCGCGGCTGCTTTACCCCCGAAAGCTGCCGCGGCAGCCGCTGACCGGCGTGTCCGCTTTGGGCCAAAAGCTGACTCATGTAGTGCGGCAAAGAGGATCGTTATTCGATCACCTCGTCGGATCTAACGACCTGCTCGAACACAGCGCGCTGAGGGGACTCACCAAGCGCCCGGTGGACACCGCTTCGTCGGCTGGAGATCAACCTCAGCCACGGCGCTGCGTGGAAGGCGCTCATCAGCAAATACATCAGCGTCATTCCGCTCATCGGCGATGAGCCTTGCATCGCCATGCAGAGCATGTCCGGCTGGCCGCTGAATAAGCCCGTCCACAGCGCCATGATGGCGAACGTGGGCACGGCGGCGAGACCGAGGCAGCCGGCCGCGCCGGAAGCGGCACGGCCGCCTCTGGCACAGGTCTCGACGTCGTGACGCACGACAGGAGAAATCGACACGTCAGTCATGGCGGTACCTATCGTGGTGACGCCACCAGACACCCGCCTCGTTGCGGCCCTTAGGGGCGCGGTCGAGCCACTGGTACATGCCCCACAGGCCGTCTAGGCCCCGCGCGTAGGTCGAATAGGTGTGGTAGACGACGCCGTCCTCCAGCACGAACGCGCTCATGCCCGGCCTCTCGCGCACATAGGCGACCGGATCGGCGCCGGCCATGGCCGCGTTCTCCACGACGACCGGCGGAACCGTTTTCGCATCCATCGCGTGAGTGCCCCGCGCGTAGTTATATTCGAAGCCGCCTCCGCGCTGTTGCTCTTCGGTGATCGAGACGTTGAAGTCGTAGTTGAAGCCACCGCCGACCGAAGATGCCCAGGGAAACGTCCAGCCCATCCGCTGCTTGAACGCCTGCAGCTTCGCAAGCGGCGCCCGCGACACCGCCGTGAATGCGACGTCGTGATTTTCCAGATGAACAAAGATGCCGTTGAAACCGTCGGCGATCGCCGAGCAAGACGCGCACCCCGCCTTGTAGTCGGGCCCGAACATGAAGTGATAGACGAGAAGCTGCGAGCGCCCATCGAACAGATCCTTCAGCGTCTTGCTGCCGGCCTCGGTGTCGAACGTGTAAGTCTTGTCGACCTGGACCCAGGGCAAGCGCTGGCGGAGCTGCGCGATTTCGTCGCTGCGCCGCGTCAGGTCCTTCTCGGCGGCGAGCAGATCGAGCCGCGTTTCCAGCCACTTGTCACGTGTTGCGGTAATATGTGTCGTCATCTTTTCTCTCCTTTTGTTGCCCGAGGCGCCGACCGCGTTTCTGCGGCGGCTTGCCGGGTTTTGATCGTGAGATAGATTTACAGCCGGCCATCGGACGGCCGGGAGTGACAAGTGTGTCGGGATTTGAATGGACTCG
>Ga0209624_10003795_pt1 | contig 10566 bp, 12 predicted proteins | sample JacPinW_OM2H0_O1_FD_188565 | JGI IMG/M metagenome (GOLD analysis project Ga0209624, IMG submission 188565) | Forest soil microbial communities from Algoma, Ontario, Canada - Jack Pine, Ontario site 1_JW_OM2H0_O1 (SPAdes) (version 2) | ecosystem: Environmental > Terrestrial > Soil > Boreal... | reverse complement strand
CGGATCTGCGCTTTCACAAGATCGATGCCGGTGACAGCTTCCGTTACCGGGTGCTCCACCTGAATACGCGCGTTCACTTCGATGAAATAGAGATCGCCCTTTTCATCCATCAGGAATTCCACGGTGCCGGCGTTGCTGTAGCCGATGGCCCGCCCGACGATTGGAAGTCACGAATCGGTCGCGTCGAGTTCTAAGGTCTCTGCGTAAAGCGCTGGGGGTAGCGGCGTGCGCCATGTCTCGGTTTGCGACTGCAAGGATCTATGTCCGTGGGCAAGTGAGATCCAGTGCGCGTAAGTTGCGTTAGACGCCTTCTACACTGAACGGAAGCTGTTCGCTGCCAGGTGAACGCTAAGTGCCAAGGAGGCAATTCATATGGTTCATTTAAAACTCAGCCTAGTTGCGCTCACAATTTCCACTGCTATCTGCGTGGGTGCATTCGCCGGCAATTCACCCACTACACAGGACAGTACTCTACTCCCGAAAATTGGCGAGCCGTTCGCAACCGAATACAAGAAGTCGGAATATGGCGTTTCTCGCTGCATGCTAACGCCAGTGCTTGAATCAGACAGGATGACCGTGGCACTAAGTACGGATCGAGTATTCGCGGCGGGCGATGTCTTTGTCGCGGTCGGCAGCGATATCATCGATTCAACGGCAATGTTTCCTGTCAGAGACGCCCTTATGAAACGCGCCGCTGAGGAAAGCATCCAGGTAAAAATCCGCAGGGCGGGCAAGGAAATCACCGTCACTGCCAAATGCACCGACGCCAAAGTATTTTACGATCTGCTACTTGAGGCGGGGTTCGCCGCATCCAAAAACGACGCCGCTGGTTGTAGTGACAAGCTGCGCGGAGCCGCCAGTTTACACGCCTTGAATTTTTCCCCGATGCACCTAGCATTTCAGTGTGGCCGATTGGCTGGACGAATAGTTGGGCCGACAGATCAGGCAAAGGCCTACTACGAGGTTTACGAACAGCTAATTCGCGAATCCCAGTGGTCGGCAGACGCGCTCAACCGGAATCGAGGCACTATTCTCACCGCCGTGGATGCGCTTAGGAAGGGCAATGCCGCGTTTCTCGCTGATGACTTGAAACAACAATTCGATCAGGCGCTCACTGCAAAGACGCAAACAACAGCTAGCCTAGGTGATGCGCGATGAATCGCATCGCCGCGAGCATTTTGCTGGTGTTGCTGGCCGGATGCGCGTCAACGGCGGGATATGAAGCCGTGTTGCAAACATGGCTGGGAGACTCATCGGATCACTTAGTGTCGTCGTGGGGAGTTCCGCAGCAGGTGTACCGACAGAGTGGCGGAGGCACCGTGTTGCAATACAGCCGTTCCGGTCAAATCGTGCTTCCCGGAATGACCACCTATCAAGCGCAAACCAGCTACACGAGCGGATCAGTCGCAGCAGTGGGCTCGAATGGAAACATGATTAACGGCACATACGATGGAACCGCGACAACCTATGTTCCCCATACGAGCGATCCCACCGTTATTGCAACGCGCTGCGTAACTAGATTTACTGCTGATGCGAGCGGGCGCATAACTAACTGGTCGTGGGAAGGGAATTCTTGTCGAGCGGTTGCGCCCAAGAAAACATCCGTAGTTGCTGCGGTGCCCGTTCAGCCCGTCTCATACAAGAAATGCACGGCGGATCAATTGAGGCACAGCGACTGTTAGCGAGACTACGTTCTGAGACGCTCCATGGGAAGTTCGGCCAAGCCCTATATTAGAACTCGGCGAAGTCTCAACGTGAATTGCAATTAATTTCACCTGCAGGGGATACGCCGACGTGAAGATGCCGATGACAAGCGCCATTCGCTCTGAATCAGCCGCCGTAGATCGGGCCGCGCCTGTATTGTCTCAGCGACGGTTTTAGCGAGGCCCAGTGGGATCTAAGCAGAATTGCCTCGTCAGTAGATAATCGGGTGCCAGCAACGCTCTTGATCATTTTGTCATTTACCGGCTCCCCGGTGATGAGAGCGAACGCCTCTTCGGCCTTGGCGATAATCTTGTCACTGTTTTTCAGAAATCGCTCCGGCTCGTAGCCGTGTTCCGTATGAGTTGCGAGGATTGCTTGGATGTTGAAGATGCTGGCGACCATACGCATCGCGGGTAGAGGGTGTGTCGCTGCGTCTGCATTCCACCATTGCCACTCGTTGTCGAAGTTTCTGTAATGCATGTAGAGTGCAAGCGAAACGCTGTTTATCGTGGTTTCAAAGTTACCAAATGCGGTGGTACGGGCCACGCGAACTTCCTCGGGCAACGATTGAAGCTGGGGGTGCAAAAATGCAGCCTTTCGGCAAGCCCACTCGATGACGATCCTGACAGCACCTGTATCCGCCGCCATCTCTAGGGCTTGTCTGTTACGGCGGAACTCTATGCTCTCCGGTGCATCTCGCTCATCGATGTGATTCTGGCCGTAGGTTTCGCGAACAAATTCAAGGTGCCCCTGTTGCAGATGGGTGAGTTCATGCGCGAACAACAGGTTGGTGCAGATTTCCGTGAACAGCACAGCGCAGACTCGCCGAATGGGGCATCGGGGTAGAATGATTTTGTGATTGCCTGCCAGCACGTTGGTGGTCAGATTTGTTGGCGACGGTGCAGTCTCCAACGCGGCATTTCCGACGTGTGGGAAATTACCAGGATGAGCAAAGACCCGATTGAACAAATCGAATGCGGTCCAGATCGCGCCGCCGCATACGGCTATAAAGTCGTAAGGGGTAGGCTCCTGATCCGTACTGGCGTAAGCAAATGCGTTCAAGTGAGTCGAAGCTGTCAGACAAAAATCGATCTCTCGCTGCTTCTCCGTGTACAGCGATTCAGCCGCGAACCTTGCAAGGTGCTCAAAACTCAGCAGGGCGGCTGCGTGCAAGTCAGCGTTTGGATCTGCCGAATTCTCGACCAACAACGGCCCTTGCCAATACTCGTTGGTTAGGATTCGACCTAGTTCTGCGTTCGGCGAATAGCGTGGTCGGCGACTGAGCATAGCTAATTGTTCAACTGTGCCTCGCTAGGCAAGGTGGCGTGCGGTTTTTGATCACGCGGACCATGGAATTGTGGATCGCGGATGCGGCGGAGAATCGCTAGAGCCCACTAGTAGACAGGCGGGTGATCCCGTTCAAAATCTTCCAAAAGCGCCTTCACTATGTCGAACAGTGGTTGACAAGCAGCGGCAAGTGTTAGATCTGGAGCGGCGGCCAGTCTTTTTTTGGTTTTAAGAATCCGTGGCAAGCGACCCGGCAACGCGGCACCAAAGTCGATGTTGCTGCCCTGTCTTCTAGCCTCGGCTACGTACTCAAGGAAGGGAATGCTAACAGCCTTAAAGTGAATATCCGGGCCGTCCTCATGGTGGATTTTGTTGCGTTGATCAGTCAGTAAGTTAAAATTCGCCGCTTGTTCGGGCGTGCGGCGAGCATCCCAATTGTGTTTCCACGCTTACCACCCCGTTGGGCGTTCTTTTCTTAAAGCCGATGGGACCGCACATGCGGCTGATAGAAAGGCACTTAGGTAATAGTCCACCTCCTCCGGATGGTGAGCCTCCAAAACGTCTCTATCCGCTGTTGTCAGTTTCTCTAAGAAAAAGCCAGCTTCACGAAGTTTCCTGCGCGTGGCTTCTGGAGTCGGAAATAAATGCTTGCTCTTCTTCCTCGCACCCATTGAAGATTGGCCTTACGGTGTTGGCTTTGGCGCGAGCGCTTTCACGCGGGTAGGTAGTATGAAAATCATCTCGGCGATTGCTTCGGCAAACTCCAGGCAGCGCCGTGCATCCTCATCCGTGGTGAGTGCTGTATCTTCGTCGGCGTGACGCTCGTCATTCGCGCCCAAGCGCACGTCATGCGCGACATGCGCCATATCTTTGGTAATGATCCCAGTCTCCGCCGCCTTGTTAATTCGGGTGAATAATGAACCAGCCTTAAGACCCTTCTCTTTTAGCATCGCATCGATAGCCGACGCGGACATTACAATCGATGCGGAAGGCGACGCGACCGACTCTTGAGCCTGCCCGAGATAATGGGCAACACGCGAAGGCAGATTTTTGTCGAGGGACTTAGGCGCTGGAATAATCCACATGAAGGGTGTCTCACCGTTCATGTACCCGAAATAGGACGAGCCCATTTTAACGGCGGCGCACGATATCAGACCTGCGCAAGTCCGGCATTTGTAGACGTACCAGTGATAGCCGCTCCCGCGAACTACCATCAAATTCGAGCGCGAAGGCTCCGCGGCGAAGTTGGTTTGAAGATCGATTGCTGGATTCGCGACGAAGCAGTGCGGACATCGATCCATGTCAATGCTCGCACCGAGCATGAGCCGCAATCCCTGACCATCGCCGATTGCCATCGCTTAAATCTCGATCTGTGAGAAGTGGACCACGGCGGGGACCACAGGCCAAATCTCGATCTCCTAAAGTATTGATCGGGGCGACAGGATTCGTACTGGCGACCCGTTGCCCCCCACTCGAAGGCATTATCGCATGTTGCAGGCCGTCAACTAACCAACAGAGGGACAGAACTAAATTCAGGGGGTAACTTTTGGGGTAAGTCAATTTCCGTGTATTCTGAAATCATTAAGAAACAATGTGTTACATCGGTTATTCGAGTCCTCTTTGCGCACCAACTCTACTTCCAAGAACGTCCACAGACGTCCAGAAAACCCCTATAAAACAATGGAAAAGGGTAACTCACTTCAGCTCGTGTAATGTCTCGGGAATAAGATCCGAAACGTCGTGCCCTGATCCTTGATCGATTGCATCTCGATCGAGGCGTCAAGCATGTCACACAGACGCTTGACGATTGAAAGACCGATGCCTTCGCCGGCATCACCACGCAATGCTTGCGTGCCCGCGTCTTCGAGACTGGTGTGACTGGCAGGGATAGGTTTCGCCTCGGTCGCTGGGTCCAGCGCCGCAGCGAGCGGCTGTGCGGATGCTGTATGGAAACCCGGTCCAGTGTCTTGGATGCTCAAGATCCAGCGTTTCGAATCATTTGGAGCGCTGTCACCCCAGCTGACGCTGATGCCCCCTGCATGGGTGTACTTGACGGCATTGAGGATAAGGTTTTGGGCAATGCGCCGGATCTTGACGGCATCCCCGTCGGCCTCTAGACCTTCGGGTCCTGCACATTTCAGATACAGTCCGCGCTGCAGCGCTATTGGGCGGATACTCTCGCACAAAGCCTGAAGGAGCGGCGTCGCATCCAAGGGCTCGATCTGGCGCACTTCACGGCCCGCCTGAAGGCGGGCGAGGCTCGTTACATCATCGAGCAACTGATGCAGCGAGGTGACATTGCGCATCAGAATCCGGATGAATTCGTCCCGCGAAGCGTCTTCTTTGCCGCGACGCGTAAGCCCGACGGTCACATTCGCGACGACACTCAAATTGCCGCGCAGGTCATGGGCCGCTTCGCGCCATAGATCGCCGCGTTGTCGCTCGAGACCCCGAATTTCTTCGAGCGCCCTTTCCAAGTCCTTTACCTCTCCCCCGGCCTCCTGCTGTTGGAGACTAAAGTACTGATTCACGCTCTCCTCGATCGCACTACAGCAAAGCGTCGCCCAGGCCTGTCGGGCACGGATGAATGACTCGGCAGAAACTTCGGGATGAGCTTTGGCATACGTATCGAGTTCGAAAATAACGCAACCGTTGAGTTTTCCCAGCTCGCGCGTGACCTCGCGCAAATCATACCCCTGCAGCCAGCGTTGCAACCCGTGCGCCGCGGCCGATGTCTGACCCGCTGTCTCGGCAAGCGCTTCAGTCGGCACATGCCGCAAACTCTGCTCGAACGCGTAGAGCAGCGCCGGAATATGATCCAGGAGTTCTGCACGGGGCAATGCATCGCCACCGGTGAGATTCGGATCACGTCGGATGGCGCCTTGCCAGGCGCCGAGCAACGCGTCGCGGCGATTCCTCATGTGGCTGGCCAAGTCCGCCAGTTCGTCAACGACATTGGCCATGTCTATTCTCCCAACGGCGAGGAATTTTTATGACTCGCCGTCTGTCACACGGAATGTTGCGGTTGCGCGTTTATTCTAAGACACAAAAGGGGGGTTCGATTTCTCTTTGCATTTCCATCGTCGGCTAATCGGAGACAGCCACCATTTTGGTGTGGCCCGACTGGGCGGCATCGGCAAATCGGCGCGATTTTATTAAACGACAAATCAATGACTTATGACGGAAATGTGGTCGAGCGTTTACTCCCATGCGATCGGCAGGCTGGTCCATGGCCGCCCAGTGGGTGACACAGCCGCAGTTCTGGCAACGGTGGAATTCAATGCCCTTGTCAGAGTTCCGTGGCGCCCTCCGTCGCAATAATGCGCACATGCGCACATGCGCACATGCGCGGGAGCGAAGTAGGCCCACAACGCGCTATAGCGCCGGCAGATAGAGCAATTGCAGTCAAATGCCAGAGAGGGCCGGTAGTCGACGGCAATCCAATTGCGCGAGGCGCAACCCCTAGGTGCGATCGATCTTTTGGCAGCTATCCGCACGCACCTTAGGACGAAAGCCCGAGAGCCTGGAATAAGGCTCTCGGTGCATTTTGTTTCGAGCGCCTACCTCATTGCCAATACGGCTTCACCTTGTAGTACTCATAGGCCCTATCACGATATGCCATGCCATCATCCCGCGTGAGCGCGTCCAAGGAATCAGCCGGCGCTGCCTTGAGCTGGTCCTTGGTGTAAGGCACCACGTACGCTCCGTCATCCTGCTTGTAGTCCAGCTTGCTCCAGGGAACCGGGTGATACTTCTCGCCCATGCCCAAAAAGCCGCCGAAACCCACTACTGCATACATGATGTTGCTCGACTGCTTGTCCAGCATGATGTCCTCCACCTTTCCGATGGTGTTCCCCGAGGTATCTTTGACCTCCGTGCCGATGACTTTCTTGGCGCGAATTGCGGACGTGTGACCTGAAAGCGTTGTCATAAAAACCTCCTATCGTTGGTGGCCTAAAAGTTTGCGTACCGGCCTCCTGGCCGTAAATCTCAATAGGGAGCGGATTGCTGCGGGACGAATCCGACATGGGCATTTTATTCACCACTGCGTTCAACAGAGTTGTTGTGCAGCCGATTCACCGCGCCGACTTCACGGAAATACGAACTTGGTCACGATCAGTTCGAGATTTGCGGGGCGCGTCGGCCGTTAGAGCCTGGCTGGCGGAAACTAAGCTCTCACGCCGCCTGGAGTTGTGTCTGCAACTCTTTCTTTCGCGCCTGCAACTGCTCGCCCAACGCTCCCAGATCCATGTCGGACTTCTTAGCCTCCGCGAACATACCGCCGGGCTGCTCTTCTTCCTTGACGTGATGTTTGATCATTTCCGAGAGCACCGTGACTTTGGCATCGAAGAAGTCATCATCGGAGGATGCGCTCTGGATCTCGGCTATGAGCTTCTTGGCGCCCGCGTGTTCGACCAACGCCTCGTGATGGGTATCCCTATCCTTCGTGCCTGCCAGAAACGCGGGATAAAAGATTTCCTCTTCAATGATCGTATGGACGGTGAGCGCGTCGCAGATTTGATTGGCCAGTTGCCGCTTTTTGGCGCGGCTGTTGGTTTTGGCGAATTGCGCGAACCACTCCTTGACCTGTTGGTGATCCGCCTTCAATAGGGTGACGGCATCGGGGGTCTTTGGCGTTGGGGCGGACGATCGGTTCTTGGATGGCATGTGACTTTAGCTCCGTGAAAAATTGAACTGGCGCACATATTGGAGTCGGAGCGCGCGCGTCAACCATCCGCACGAGTCGCTTCCCTACGTCAGAATCCGCCGCACCCGAGGCTCACCCTAGTAGGAGCGAGAGCAGACAGACCTCGTCCCCGGAAACTTTACTAACCTAGGATAGTCCGCGGGCCCTGTCGTAGGTGCGATGGCCTGCGGAACTCCCGGTCATCGCCGTGTAGGTTAGAAGCCAATGCCGCCACGCGCGATAGCGCCCCAGGTCCCGCGATTGCCGATGGGGGAGGCGCGGCTCTCTAAATCGGACAGCAAAAAAAACCTCTTTTTGGGTCTTGAAAAAAAAGTGCCAAACCTTAGTTTTGGGCCGGTCGAGCGTTTCATCCCAAACATAAGAGGAGTGGTGCCATGAGTGCTGTGATGCGACAAGATCCCTGGGGCGTGATGCCGCGCCTGCAGGAAGAAATCAACCGGCTGTTCGGCAATGCCCGTGAAAACGACAGCAGTTCCGCGACGGCAATGTGGATTCCCTTGGTCGATATCCATGAGTATGCGGATCGATTCGAGCTATATGTAGATCTGCCGGGAGTCGATCCGGCCAGCGTGGAATTGACCCTCGACGGTGGCCTCTTGACTTTGTCGGGGGAACGTCCCGAGCCGGCTGGGAAGCAGGGCGAAGATGCTCATGGGCGCCGAATCGAACGCGGCTATGGCCAGTTTCATCGGCGCTTTGTGCTACCGGACACGGTAGACAGCGAAAGGGTCAACGCAACCGGGAGCCACGGTGTGTTGACCGTCACGATCCCCAAACAACCCAAGTCGATGCCGCGACGCATCCAAATCGGCAGCTAGCGGTGAAGGCCCATAGCGAGGGCTATGGGCCATTTTCCCGAAAACAGGAAGCGTCCGTGAAAGAACCGACCATCGAAGTGCCGGTGAACTGTCCGTCGTGCTCGAAAGAGGGGCTGTGCTCTCTGTCCGTTGCCGCGACCGCGGCGGCGTTGCTCAGTCACCGATGCGTAAAACTGAGGTGTGCCTGCCAGAGGCAGTGGAATGCCTCAGATGTCGAGCGGGAACAGATCCGTGAGTATCTGGCAATGCTGGCGCTGTGGGGCGCGACCGTACCGGCGGGTGTCTAGCGACGTCTTCAGTAGCTCTATGGCAGCCTACAACCAATGCAATCCAGGATATTCCTCCAGCCTACACCGACTAATCAATGGCTTAAAATTGAAGTTCGAATCCTCTTTGCGGCACCATAAAAATATGCATGAAATCACATAGATATATAATATCTATGTGACCTGTAACTACACTTTTCAAAATCCCTCAATCAGACTGTGGCACAAGATTGCGCTTGGTTTTGGATTGATTTGGCAATTGAACACAGAGCTAGAAGTTCCCAAGCGAAATCTTTGAGCGCATTTTTCTAAAGTTTGTAGCTGACAGAAAGTAATGCGAAGCGGCCCAAGATTCCGCTGAAGTAGGTCTGAAATCCCGAGAATCCGAAAGGAACCGGTGGAATGGCGGGCAACGGCGATGGCTGCTGCCGATCGAATACGTTGTCGACAACCAACTGTAGATTGGCTCGTGAGGTTGGCGCATATCCCACAGTCAAGTTATGAACCCACCATTGCCCGACCCCGGATGGCTGGGAGAAATTTACCGGCAGTTCATTGGCGAACAGTGCGCGTCCCACATAGCGCGTCTGCCACAGCGCGTACAACTTGTCCTTGCTCCAACTGATCGCAATTGAGGCGTTGTGCTTGCTGAGTCCCAGTGTCCCTTGCCCGATGATGGCTTCGCTGGAAGACCCCAAAGAAATGGTATTTAGATTGTCGTACATATGGTTGATGCGGACATTGAGCGCGCCGAAGCTGCCGGGGACGGGCGCAAAGGGTACGTCGAATGAGTAGTCAAACTCGCTTAAGACACCGTGAAAATCCAAAAAGCCGAAATTGGCGAATTCTGTTTTGATGAAGGTGATTTGTCCGTCCGGCGCCCGCGTGATGTTGTTGCAGGCGGAGTTGGGGAAAATTGGGTTGTCGTAGCAACTATCGAGCGCCTTGTTCAAGTCCAGAAAATGAATCGCATTCTCGATATCGATGCTGATGTAGTCGACGGTCAGGCTCATTTTCGGCAGCGGTCGGAATACGATGCCGAGGGTGCGTGAATCCGCAGTCTCGTTTTGCAAGGCGGGGTTTCCGGAGGCGGAGTTGGGCGCGCCGATGTTGACGACGATGGAATTGAATGGCTGAACTATTCCCGCGGCGGCGCAATTGGCGGCGCGGACTCTCGGATTCGGGCCTTCGTTTATGAATTGCTGATCGCATGGGTCCGCCGCCGTCGTGAAACCGAGCGAAACGGGAGTCAAGGCCTCGGTGATGCTGGGTGCGCGAATAGCGTGCGTGTAGTTGCCCCGCAATTGAACGGCGGCCACGGGCTCGAATCGCAGGCCGGCGGTCCAGGTCGTGGCCTTGCCGGCAATCGAATGATCCACCTCGCGAACTGCGCTTTCAACTTCGATGTGGTGAACGCCGGGGATATTTTGCGCCGGTGAAACGATCGGCACCAGCAATTCTCCAAAGACTTCGTTAGTCGTGAATGCACCGGCGATCGGCAAAACACCGCTTTGCTCGAGAAATGAATCCGCCACAAAGTCTGCGCTCTCATGCCTGTTTTCGTAGCCCGCGGCAAATCGGACCGAACCGCCCGGGAGCTTGAAGAGGTCGCCGTTTATCGACGTGTTCAGCACGCGCTGGGTGATTTTGGATGTCTCCTGCGCCAGTGTTGTGACGTAGTCAAGCGCCGACCGGCTCGCAATCCCGTTGCCGAAGGGGTTGAAGGGTGCGCAGGCGCTCGACTCCGTGGGCACGGAAGAATTGGTGTAGCCGGGCGGCGCTT
>Ga0209624_10003793_pt1 | contig 10570 bp, 7 predicted proteins | sample JacPinW_OM2H0_O1_FD_188565 | JGI IMG/M metagenome (GOLD analysis project Ga0209624, IMG submission 188565) | Forest soil microbial communities from Algoma, Ontario, Canada - Jack Pine, Ontario site 1_JW_OM2H0_O1 (SPAdes) (version 2) | ecosystem: Environmental > Terrestrial > Soil > Boreal... | reverse complement strand
GAGGCGGCGCGCCAGCTGCTCGCCGACACCCGCCTGCCCGTTAAGAGAGTTGCAGCGCGCTGCGGATTTGGGTCGGAGGAGACGATGCGGCGAGGTTTTCTCCGACTCCAGGGCGTGAGTCCGCAGGATTATCGAAAGCGGTTCGGCGTATGAGGGCGCACATAAGGTGACGCAGCCAGCGAAAGAGAATTCCGCTCCCAGCGGACACCACCCTTGGCCGATTTTGCGGTCTTTTGCCGGCTGGCGTCCTAACGACCTCGGCGCGGACGTGGTCGCCGGCTTGACGCTGGCCGCGATCGCCATTCCCTCACAAATGGCGACCGCCCGCCTCGCCGGACTGCCGCCGCGGATCGGCTTTTTCGCCCTGCTGGCGGGGGCGATCGGGTTTGCCCTGTTCGGCGACAGCCGCCGGCTTGCGGTCGGCGCGGATTCAACCATTGCGCCCATTTTTGCCGGCTCTTTGGCCGTGCTTGCGGCGGCCGGACCAGCCCATTACGCCGCAGCAGCGGCTGCGCTCGGCCTCATGGTCGGGCTCATCCTCGTCTGCGGCGGTTCGCTCAAATTCGGCTTCATCGCCGACCTTTTGTCGATTCCGGTGACCACCGGGTTCTTCGCCGGCATCGCCGGCCATATTCTGGTCTCACAAGCGCCGACGGTGCTGGGCATCGAACCGATTAAGGGCACACTCTCTGAGCAGGTCCTGTCCCTCGTCGAGCGAGCTCCGGCGGCCAATCCATGGACATTGGTCATGGGGCTAGGCGTGCTCGCGATCATGCTCGCGGGCGAACGCATGAGCCGCCGGTTTCCCGCGGCGCTGATTGGCCTATTCCTTGCCGAAGCGGCGACGGTGGCGCTCGGCCTCGAGGCGCGAGGGGTAGCGACGCTCGGATCCCTCGCGGGCGCCGCGCCTCGTCTGTCGCTGCCGACAATTTCCTGGGACGAGTTTCGCGTGGTCGCTCCAATCGCCGTGCTCATCGCGCTCATGGTGATGGTGCAGACCGCGGCGACGACGCGCGCTTTCCCCAATAGCGCGGAGGGTCCGGACGTCAATCGGGATTTCACCGGCGTCGGCGCCGCCAATGCGCTCGCGGGGCTGATCGGCGCGTTCCCGGTCGATGCGAGTCCGCCGAACACCACGATCATGGCGGAGACCGGGGCGGCGTCGCAACTCGCCGCGCTCATCTCGGCGGCGATCGCGCTTGCCGTTCTTCTCGTCGGCGGTCAGGCGCTCGTCCACGTGCCCTCCGCCGCACTTGCAGGTGTGCTGCTCTTCATCGCGCTGCGTCTCGTGCAGGTCGGCGTGGCGCGCGAGGTGTGGGTACGAAGCCGGGCCGAGTTTCTGCTGATTGTGCTCACCGCGCTCGCGATTCTGGCTCTCCCGATCGAGCAGGGGGTAAGCGTTGGCGTCCTGCTGTCCGTGCTGCACGGCGTGTGGACGACGACGCGCGTAAATCCGGTCGAGTTTGAACGCATTCCCAGCACGTCGATCTGGTGGCCGCGCGACCAGCACTCGAAGGGCGAGCTGCTGCCGGGCGTGCGGGTAATCGCCTTGCAGGCGCCGCTGTCGTTTCTCAACGCCTACAATTTCCGTCGGGCCATCGAGCGCTTCTGCAGTCAAGATCCGCCGCCGAAGCTGATCGTGATCGAGGCGAATGCGCTGGTCGAGATCGACTACACCGGCGCGATGATTCTCGCTGAGCTCGTCGGTCGGCTGCGCGACCGGGGGGTCGACGTGGCGGTCGCACGGCTCGAATCCGTGCGGGCGCAGCAAAGCTTCGCGCGGCTCGGATTGTTCGCGCTGATTGGCCACGACCACGTGTTCCGCAGCGTACAAGAGGCGATTGACGCCTTGAGGGGGCGGCGTCTCGCTTGATGCACCCGCGCGAACGGGAATTTTGTCGCCAACCAAATGAAGCTATATTGTGTCGAAGCCGCTTAATCGACGTCGCATCCGGGCCGCGGACGCTGGCGCCGCTTGAGGGTCTCCAAATCGTGAGCTTAACGTCCCATGGCGGACATTCCCATCGGCGTCGTCACCATATCCGATCGCGCCTCGCGAGGCGTGTACGAGGACAAGGGCGGGCCGGGCATCGAAGCGGCGCTGAAGGAGCTTCTGGCTACCCCCTGGCGGCCCGAGCGGCGGGTCGTGCCCGACGAACGGCCAGCCATCGAAGCGGCGCTGATGGCGCTTACCGACGAGGCGCGCTGTTCGCTCATTCTCACGACAGGGGGTACAGGACCCGCGCCGCGCGACGTGACGCCGGAGGCGACGGAGGCGGTCTGCGACCGAATGCTGCCCGGCTTCGGCGAACTCATGCGGCTGAAAAGCCTGACCGAGGCGCCGACCGCCATTCTCTCGCGCCAAGTGGCCGGCACGCGCGGCTCGAGCCTCATCATCAACCTGCCCGGCAAGCCAGCGGCGATTCGCACCTGCCTCGACGCGGTGTTCGCCGCCGTGCCCTATTGCATCGACCTCATCGGCGGCGCGCGTCTTGAGACAAACCCCCAGTTCTGCATGGCCTTCCGGCCCAAAGGGTGAGCGGACGCAATGGGTATTTCTACCCTCTTGTCAGGCGTAATTCATTCGCGACGATCTGCGCGGAAATCGCCAAGCTCCCGGAACATTGTCCTTTTCCAGCGCTGGACTGCCATATTTGGGGAATGGTCTTTTCGCCCTCGGCTTCCTAAGTCGGGAGTGTCACAGCGTGCCGGGAGCCCTATGTCGGTCGTTCAGATTGTCGAGCCGGAAACCGATATCCGCGCCGCGATGCGCGAAGTCGGAGCGAAGGCTCGCGCCGCGGGTCGTGAAGTGGCTAACGCCCCAGCGGAGAGGAAGAACCGTGCGCTGATGGCCGGCGCCCGAATCCTGCGCGAGCGCGCGGCGGAAATTCTGGCCGCCAATGAGCTCGATTGCACGGACGCTCGAGTGAAAAACTTGAGCGCCTCGTTGATCGACCGGCTCACGCTCAATCCAGCTCGAATCGAGGCGATGGCGCGTGGAGTCGAGGAAGTCGCCGCCTTGCCGGATCCCGTCGGGCGGGTGCTTGCGACCTTCACCCGCCCCAACGGCCTCCTCATCGAGCGCGTGGCGACGCCGCTCGGCGTCGTCGGCGTGATCTACGAGAGCCGCCCCAATGTGACCGCCGACGCCGGCGCACTTTGTCTCAAGAGCGGCAATGCGGTGGTGCTGCGCGGCGGCTCGGACAGCCTTCGCTCGTCAGCCGCGATCCAGGCCTGCCTAGCCGTGGGCTTGAGAGAAGCGGGTCTGCCGGAGGCGGCGATTTCGCGGGCGCCTTTCGCCGCGCGTGAGGCGGTCGGCGAAATGCTGCAGGGCCTCGGCGGCGCGCTCGACGTCATCGTGCCGCGCGGGGGAAAAAGCCTTGTCGAGCGGGTTCAGCGCGAGGCGCGGGTGCCGGTGTTCGCTCATCTCGAAGGCGTCGTGCATGTATATGTCGATCGGGCGGCCGACTTCGACAAGGCGCTGAAGATCGTCGTCAACGCCAAGATGCGGCGCACCGGAATCTGCGGCGCGGCCGAAACCCTGCTCGTGCATCGCGCCGTCGCCCCGTTCCTGCTGGGGAAGCTGATCGACGCGCTGATCAAGGCGGGCTGCGCCGTGCGCGGCGATGCGGCCACGCGTGAGACCGATTCGCGGGTAACGGCGGCGAACGAAGAGGACTGGCGCACGGAATATCTCGACGCGATCATCTCTGTCCGCGTCGTCGACAGTCTCGACGCGGCGATCGACCATATCGAGACTTACGGATCCCACCACACCGACTGCATTGTGACCGAGGACAAGGCCGCGGCGGAGCGGTTCTTGAAGGAGGTCGATTCGGCGATCGTCCTGCACAACGCCTCGACCCAGTTCGCGGATGGAGGCGAGTTCGGGTTCGGCGGCGAGATCGGGATCGCGACGGGGCGCATGCACGCGCGGGGCCCGGTGGGGGTCGAGCAGCTCTGCACGTTCAAGTATCGGGTGCGCGGCGACGGGCAGACGCGGCCCTAAGGCGGTTCGCCGGGGCGGATCGGCCGCAAGCCGGCCGCTTGCAGCGAGATTGCCGCCGCTGCGCTGCACGATCCCTCGGTTTCGCACAAGTTTTCTTCGCGTCGGGGTTGATTGCGCGACTCGCCTATGGCCGCTAAGCCCTGCGTAGGCCTCGCGAAAAATGATTCGCCGCGGGCAACACCATGTAAGCGGCGCAAAGTGCGCCGAGCCGGACCGAAGGGTCACGACGATGAAGTTCGAGCGCTTGCGCCTGACCGGCTTCAAGAGCTTTTGCGACAACGCTGAGTTCAAAATCGAGCCCGGATTGACCGGCATTGTCGGGCCGAACGGTTGCGGCAAGTCGAACCTCGTCGAAGCCCTGCGCTGGGTGATGGGCGAGAACTCGTTCAAGAATATGCGCGCCTCCGGCATGGAAGACGTCATCTTCTCTGGCTCAGGCAGGCGGCCCTCGCGCAACAACGCCGAGGTTGGACTCGTGCTCAGCAATTCCGACCGTCGCGCGCCTGCTGCGTTCAATGATTCCGATACGCTCGAGGTCACGCGGCGCATCGAACGCGACGCTGGTTCGACTTACCGCGTCAACGGCAAGGAGGTGCGCGCGCGAGACGTGCAGCTCCTATTCGCCGACGCCTCTACGGGCGCGCGTTCGCCGTCCCTCGTGCGGCAGGGTCAAATTGGCGAGATCATTTCCGCCAAGCCCCAGGCGCGCCGGCTAATTTTGGAAGAGGCGGCCGGCGTCTCCGGCCTCCACTCGCGCCGGCACGAAGCCGAGCTTCGGCTGAAGGGCGCCGAAGACAATCTCACCCGCGTCGAGGACGTGCTCAAGCAGATCGACGCCCAGGTCGACAGCCTTAAGCGCCAGGCGCGTCAGTCGAACCGCTACCGCGAGCTCGCTGGCGCAATCCGCCGCCAGGAGGCGCTCGCGCGCCTCATCGCTTGGCGCGAGCATGAGGCGGCGTTCGCTGACGCGCGACGGCGGCTCGACGCCGATCTCCTTGAAGTTGCCGAGCGCACGCGCGCGCAAGCCGAGGCCGCGCGCCTGCAGGCGCTCGCCGCCGCAGCCTTGCCGTCCTTGCGCGAGGAAGAAGCGCGCCGCGGCGCGGCCTTGCATCGCATCGCACTCGCCCGCGAGGCGCTTGAAGCGGAAGAGAAGCGCGCCAAGGAGCGTGAAGCGGAGCTCGAGCGCCGCCTGGCGCAATTCACGGGCGATCTTCAGCGCGAGGAGGCGCTGATCGCCGATGCGGCCGGCGTCATGGACAGGCTCGCGACTGAGGACGCGGCGCTCACGCAGCAGGGAGCGCAAGCGGACGACGACGGAGCCCAAGCACGCGAGGCGGAGGAGAGCGCCCAAAGCCGCCTCGCCAGCGCCGAAAGCGCGCTCGCCGAGGCTCAAGTCGCCGCGTCGGACCTCGGCGCCCGTCGCCGGGCGCTGCTTGATGCCGCCGGAGAGGAGGGGCGGCGCCTCACCCGGCTTGAAGCGGAATACGCCGCGATCGAGCGCGAGCGCAGCGTGCTTAACGCGGCAGGGTTTGAGGAGGCAGAGCGCGCGGCGCGCGCTCAAGCTGTGGCCGAGGCTGTCGAGACGCTCGCCTTCGCCGAACGCGAAACACAGACGGCGGAGCAGCGCCACGTCGAGGCTCGAGAGATTGAGACGCGTCATCGCGGGCCGTTGGCCGAGGCGGAGCGCGCCGCGCAAAGACTGGAGACGGAGGCGCGCACGGTCGCGGGCCTTCTCGGCTCGGACGCGAGCGGCCCCTGGCCGCGCGCGGTCGATGCGGTCAGCGTCGCGCGCGGCTATGAGGCAGCGCTTGGCGCGGCGCTGGGCGACGACCTCGACGCGTCCATCGACGAGGCGGCGCCCGCGCACTGGTCGCTGATCGCGCCGGTCGATGAGGACCCGTCGCTGCCGGTCGGCGCCGATCCGCTCGCCGGCCGCGTCGCCGCGCCGCCGGAGCTCGCCCGCCGCTTGGCCCAGGTCGGGGTGGTTGCTCGCGAGGACGGAAAGCGGCTCGCGCAGGATCTCAAACCCGGCCAGCGGCTCGTCTCGCTCGAAGGCGATCTCTGGCGCTGGGACGGCTTCGTCTCCGCCGCCGAAGCGCCGAGTGCGGCTGCGCGACGTCTGGCGGAAAAGAATCGCCTCGGCGACCTTGAGCGCGAAGCCGAGGCGGCGCGTCAAGTGGTCGCGGCGCTGAGCGTCGCAGCGGCGAGCGCGGTCAACGCGGCCCGCGAAGCCGCAGCGGCGGAAACGGAATGGCGTGGGCGGGTCCGCGCCGCCCGGAGCGCTTCGGACGCCGCCCGCGACGCCTTTGCGCAATTCGAGCGCGAGCGCGCCAAGACGCTCTCGCGCCTGTCGGCGGTCGAGGAAGCCCTTTCGCGCGCCGACGCGGCGCGCAATGAGGCGGCCGAACGCAAAGCCAACGCCGAAGGGGCGCTTGAACAGCTTGGTCCGGGCGACGACGTCGCGCAAAGCCTCGAAAGCTCGCGCGCGGTGGCGACGCGCGAGCGGACCGCCTTCGCCGAGGCGCGCGCGACGGCGCAATCGATCGCGCGCGAGACTGCGGCGCGCGCCGCACGGCGCACCGCGATCGCGGCAGAGCGGTCGTCTTGGGGTGAGCGGCTTACCCATGCGCAAACCCGCATCGCCGAGCTTGCCGAACGGAAGGCGGAAGCGGAGCGGGAGCGGGACGGCCTCGCCGACGCGCCGGCCGATTTCGCCCGCGCGCGCCGCGCGCTTGCGGACGAACATGGCCAAGCGGAATCCGCGCGCAAGGAAGCCGCCGACGCGCTCGCTCTGGCCGAAACCACGCTCGCCGACGCCGATCGCTCCGCGCGTCAGGCGCTCGAAGCGATGAGCGCCGCGCGTGAGCAGCGCGCAGCTTCCGAAGAGCGCCTCGAAGGCGCGCGTGCGAGGGACGAAGAACTTAGGCACGCGATCGCGAGCGAACTGGATTGTGAGCCGGCGGGCCTCGCCGCCCTTGCCGATCATAAAGCCGACAAGCCGCTGCCCGGAGGCGTCGAGGTCGAGCGCCGGCTTGAGAGCCTGCGGCAGGAGCGCGAGCGGCTCGGCGCGGTCAACCTCCGCGCCGATGACGAACTTGTCGAAGTCTTGGCGAGCCGCGACAAGCTTATTGCCGAGCGCGACGACCTGACCGAAGCGATCAAGCGCCTGCGAACTGCGATTGGCGCCCTCAATCAGGAGGGGCGCGAGCGCCTTGTCGCCGCCTTCGACATCGTCAACGGCCATTTCAAGGATTTGTTTTCGACCTTGTTCGAGGGTGGCCAGGCGGAATTGCAGCTGATCGAATCCGACGATCCGCTCGAGGCGGGACTCGAGCTCGTCGCCCAGCCGCCGGGCAAGAAGCCGCAGACGCTGACCCTTCTCTCCGGCGGCGAGCAGGCGCTGACGGCGCTTGCGCTCATCTTCGCCGTGTTTCTCACCAATCCGGCGCCGATCTGCGTGCTCGACGAGGTCGACGCGCCGCTCGACGATTACAATGTCGAACGCTTCTGCGATCTGCTCGAGGCGATGCGCAAGCGCGCCGACACCCGCTTCGTCGCCATCACCCACAACCCCATCACGATGGCCCGGATGGACCGGCTGTTCGGGGTCACCATGGCGGAACGCGGGGTCAGCCAACTCGTATCAGTCGAGCTCGCGGAAGCGGAGCAGTTCGCCGAGGCGGGGTAGCGCCACTTATCCGACTGCAGAAGAGCAGACGTCCGTGCCGAGTGGGGCTCGATGAAATACTGGCTCGACACCGAGTTCATTCCGAGGCCGTTCACAATCGATCTCATCGGCATCGGGCTCGTCGCCGAGAACGGGCGCGAGTTTTATGCGCCGAGAGCAGCGAGGTCGACTGGTCGAAGGCGAGCCCGTGGGCGCTCGAAAATGTGCGCCCCCAGCTCGACGGCAAGGGGATGAGCCGCGAAGACATCAGCTACGCGTTGCGCAATTTCGCCGACGGCGACGAGCATCCGGTGTTCTGGGGTTATTTCCCGGCCTACGACTGGGTCGCGTTCGTCTGGCTTTTCGGCGGCCTCGAGGAGTTGCCGTTCCACTTTCCCCAGCTATGCCTCGACATCAAGCAATGGGCGATTGACCTTGGCGATCCTGAGCTTCCGCACCAGAAGGGAAGTCGCCACCATGCGCTCGCCGACGCCCGCTGGACGAAAGAAGCCTGGGCGTTCCTCGCGAGCCTCCATCCGGCCGGAGCCGACCGCCGCACCACCGCACGCAAGAACCCGGGCCAAGCCGGCGCGGGAGCGCGTCCCGCTTTCCCCGCGATTAAGACAAGGGCGGAATGACGGCTGCGTGACGCACTCGCGCCGTCATCTTTTGCTTTTCTTTTGGAACAGTCGCGCCTCGACAGGCATGTCGTGCCGGGCGCGGAAAGCGGCGCCTTTCGAGGAGGTTGGCCATGGACGAGACAACGATCAGCGAATATGCGCGCCAGCTCATGGACGCGCATGGCCAACGCGCCATCGCCGAAGCCGCTCAACGCGCCACCGCATGCGAACGGTCCGAGGACAACGACGAGGCGAAGACCTGGCGGCGCGTCGAAGAGGCGCTCAAGGCGATGCGCGGGCCGGCGGCGAGCTGACGTCACGAGCTGCGCGCGGGCGGCGCGTCCTGAGCCCTGCGGGTCAGGCGCTCACCTAAAAAAATCGACAATTTCTTGCCTCTCCGCCGCCAGCCGCGATGGCGCGCATCGCTTCCAGAAGCTCGCGGCGCGCGCCTGGCGGAGGCGGCGTCGTGCGGCCCTCGTCAAGGCGGCCGCGATATTTGAGCTTCAAGTCGGGGTCGAGGCCGAAGAAGTCGGGCGTGCAGACGGCGCCATAGGCGGGCCGCGACGTCCTGCGTCTCGTCGTGCAGGTCGGGGAACGGGAAATCGTGCTTTCTGGCGAATTCACCCATCCGGGGCGAACGAATCCCCAGGATAGCTTGCGGCGTCGTTGGAACAGATGGCGGCGAAGCCCACCCCTTCGCCCATCAGCAGCCGCGCGTTAGCAGTGAGCCGGCCGATCACCGCCTTCACATAGGGGCACTGGTTGCAGACGAAGACTATGACCGTCCCCTTCGAGCGTCGCGCGCGGCACGTTCGCCTTCGCATCGCACGACCAGGTCACGCCAAGTTTGCCGAACTCTCGCGCGATCGCCTCGGCTCGTGGCAAATCGTCAGTGAACGTATCGTCGTCCAAGAAGAATTCCTTGACCTCCGGAAACGCTTTTTTCGCGTAAGCGATTTCCTCGATCACATGGCCGACGGAGCGGGTGCGGTAGCGATGGCCGCCGACGGTCTGCGTATCGACGGAGAAAATCGTCCGCGCACATCGCAATTCATGGCGAATCACGTCGCTCAGCGATTTTTCTTCGAATGTATGGGCCACCAGCATTGGGGAGACGACGATTCGAAGGCCGGCCTGCCGCCCAGCCTTGCCGATGGCGTAATCGTCGGCGAGTTGCTTCGCGACCGCCTTGAGGCCCCCGATCGCAGTTAGAGTTTCCTGCGACAGCGCCATCGTTGCGCCAACGCTTGGGCGGGCCAAGCCAAGCGCGAGCCCAAGGATCGTGCCGGGCAGGAAATGATCGTGCACCGCTACCGCTATAGAGGACAGGTGCGACCAGAAGCCGCCGCTCGGCGGGCCGCGATAGAGACAGGTGACCACTCCGACGCCGGGCTGCGCCAAGGGGCCCACCAACATCCGCAAATAGTTTGGACCAACCGCCACATCGCTGTCAGCCATGACGATGAACGGATGACGAGCGACCTGCCCCATATTGATGAGGTTGGAGACCTTACGGTTAACCCCATGCGCGGCGCCGTTGACGACGAGATGAAGTTCAAGCTGGGGATAGCGCTCAATCAGCGATTTGACGACCGGAATCGCCCGGTCGTCCGGATCCTGGACGCCGAAAACGAATTGAATTTTGCCCGGATAGTCTTGATGGAAATAGGTCTCGATATTCTCGGATAGTTGCGCTTCGGCTCCGTGCAACGGCTTCAGGATCGAGACGTCCGGCCACCTTGGTGGAGACGCGGCCGCCGCCTGTCGGACGAACCAGCGGGCCGCCCATGCGGCGCCCAAGGCGCATATCGAGCCAAAAACGCTGGCGGCAATGAAAAGCAGCGACACCCAGGCTGCCGCGAGCGCGCCAATCTGTTCGAGACCGTCAGTCATGTTCGATCTGGTTCGCTCGTCGGATTGACCAAAGTTGCAAACCTCGTCTCGTCCCCCGAGTTGACCGCGTCGAGACCCTCCATCTGGCGAAGAACTGCATGATCGATCCGGGATTCGAGACGCCGATTTTCGCCAGATTTTCAGCAAACCTTGAACGATGCGGCGACAACACGGTGACTCTTTGCGTACAGTTTTGTGGCGACAGCCACGTTGATGGCGGCGAGATTCACGGTGCCCGGGTTCAACAGACCAAAGGTCTGACAGCGAATCCAGCAATCTGACGGCGGGCAAGGGCCCGCCGGCAACTGGAATGTCATCGCGGATGAGGGGCGTTGCCGAGGGCGACGATACGGCGGGCGATGGCGACCACGGCGAATCTCG
>Ga0209624_10003792_pt1 | contig 10571 bp, 9 predicted proteins | sample JacPinW_OM2H0_O1_FD_188565 | JGI IMG/M metagenome (GOLD analysis project Ga0209624, IMG submission 188565) | Forest soil microbial communities from Algoma, Ontario, Canada - Jack Pine, Ontario site 1_JW_OM2H0_O1 (SPAdes) (version 2) | ecosystem: Environmental > Terrestrial > Soil > Boreal... | reverse complement strand
CAATGTGAATGAGCAGATCGCTCGAATCGAGCGCCTGTCGAAGGATGCACTCGACGCAGGGATTAAGCCTGAAGGCATCGACCCGTTGCTGACGATGTCGTGCAGCGACCGAAGCTTTCTGCAAGGACTGTCCGACTACCTCCTCGTTCATCCGCAGTCCATCCTAGCCCAGGTAGCTGGAATTCCGGTACGGATTTGGCGGGCCATCGACCCATCGCTGTTTTCTCACTACGGCTCTGCTCTCGCACGAACCGGTGAGTGGCAAACCGCAGGCTCCGTCGCTGACGTCGTCTGCGGTGGGCCGCCTCTGGAGCACCCGATCCAAGAGGACGTCGAGGTGCTGGCTGCGCTATGCGAGAGGACAGAGCCCGCTGTGCTCGGGACCGTGCTCCGCGGCCTCGCTCGCCTTGGAAAGGTTCCCGCGTTTCGCGCGGCGGCAATGGAACTTATTTTGAGAGTCGAGCCCGGAGACAGCGAATACATCGCGAGGTCTCTCTGCGAACTCGTTGGTCCGGGACACCTATCCCCGGCAGCGCTGGACGAGCCAACTATTCGTGGCATCCTCAGCAAGCTCATCCTACTCAACGAGCTGCCCGACGAGGCCCTCGGCACCTTTCTCGCCTATGTTGGTGGACGGATTCCGCTGGCGGTCGCCGAGTTCCTTGAGGCCAGGCTCAACCATGCCATCGAGATCAAGGCGGATGAGGGGTTTTCACGGTACAAGCCGCTTCCTTCTGCATCGTTCTGGTCAAGCTTTCAGGGGATTCAGGAATCGCCGGAATACCGAGTCACGCTCGAAAAAATCTTCAGCTGGGTGAGAAGGTTCCCACGCTGGGTCTATGAGACCATCGAGATCTTCTGGCATTTTGGCAGACCGGATGAGACGAGCTTTTCGGTGCTGGACGACGCACTTCACTCTACAGACGCGGACGATCTGATCGCGGCGCTCAACATCCTCACAAAGGCTCAGAAGAACCTGGCGTTCAACCATGTGGCCTTCGCGATGCACGTTCTTAACTTATGCGCGGCCCATAGCAAGGAAATGGAAGCGGAAGCCGTCCGGATTCTCCAAAGCAACTGTCTCTCGTTGCCGGGTGGCATGGCAGTCGGTGGGAGCCCTATTCCGATCTGGACGGTCGTCGGCGACCGGGCGCGTGCCATCCTCGAAGGGTGCGAACCGAACAGTCCTGCGTTCAACTTCTATTCGGCGCTGGCCGGGGTTGCACCGTCGCACCTTCCGGTTCTTGTTCCTGATTTGGACGATGAGGACGAGTAACACCTGATTTGTGCAAATCGCCAATGCACTCATCGACCATGGATCGGTAATGGGAAGTCGGCAAGTATTTACAAATGAGCTTCGGATCATGCTTTTTCGGGGCTGTCGCCTGGTTCCTAGTGAGTCACAGCAATCCGGAAATTGACCTACCAAGCTAAGTCTCTCTGACGATCCTCTTCGGGTCTTTGTCATCGCGAAGCGCAACGAATTTGGTGTGTCTCAAATGGTCGGCACCAGTCCACTCCAGAAATGCTATTTGAGCCACGGCCTCGGGCATCAGCCAGACGCACTCTTTCATCTTCTGTGCGGTAAGACCGGCTCCCCATCGGCCATCCGAGAGTTCCGGAAGATTTGCGAAGGGGCACTTCGCCGCTTTGAGGTGCTTAATCTTCTCGAACACCGCCCGCCGTGTCGCCGGCACAAGACCCGCACGAACGCGCGCGGCGTAGATGAGTTCCCTGCCCCGGTAAAAGCCCACAATTAAAGCGTCGAATCCATGTGTCCCAGGCGTGTATCCACCAATTACGAATTCCTGCCCGAGATTGATACGGTGTTTTGTCCATAGTCCAGTGCGAAGTCCAGGCTGATAGACGCTATCGCTACGCTTGGCGACGATGCCCTCAAGACCGTGGCTCTTTACGAATTTGAGCATCTCCGCCGCCGTCCGATCCGAGACCTCTGACAGAGCGACGTGATCGCTTGGTTTCAGCACCGTCCGTAGCAGTGCGCGGCGCTCAGAAAGTGGTACCTGGGTTAGGTCGCGACCTTTGTGCATTAACACATCGAAGGCGTAGTAGGTGATGTGCGACTCGGCCGACTTGAAGTTCTGCAAAAGATTGAAATTTGGCTTTCCGTCGGGCCCCATGGCCACCAACTCACCATCGAGCACAGTGTCGGCGGGAAGATAGTCGAGCGCTTTGGCGATGTAGTGGAACTTGTGATTCAGCACGTTCTGTCTACGGGAGTAAAGTGTCGTCTGCCCGCCAGTGCGCAAAACTTCGAGTCTGTAGCCGTCGAGCTTGATCTCTTCTGTGGCGCCTAGCATTATGTGGCGCTGCTACTTCGACGTGGCTTAGTAAAGCACACGGCCTTCATAGCGGCGCCACATAATATGGTCAAAGAGCTCGGAGGAACTTCATCAGGGAAATATCCTCTTTCCAATGCTTCAGTGGAATAGTTCCACGGATTTCGCAAGTCGCGAGTGCCTTGGCCTTCATCTCCAAATCGACTTCCGCATAAATGTTCGTGGTATTGAGCGAAACGTGACCCAGCCAGGCGCGGATGGTGTTAATGTCCACGCCGGCACGGAGAAGGTGGGTCGCCGTTGTATGACGAATAGTATGAGGACTGACGCGCTTTGTCGCAAGCGAAGGTATCCGACCCACGATTCGTTGAACGTATCTCTCCACTGTCGTGTGGACGCTAAAGCGGGTCATGGGCCGACCACATCTGTTCAGAAATACATAATCCGTTGAAGGTCGGCTTCCAATCAACGATGAAAGCTCAATCACGGTTTGCGGCCACAAAGGACAACGTCGCAGTTTGTTCCCTTTGCCACGAATCTGCGCGAGCGAATGATCTCGAGCAGAATGGGCGAAGAGGAGATCCGCTATCTTTATCTGCGCGACCTCGTCAGCCCGTGCACCAGTGTTGTACAAAAACAGCAAGAGCGTATGGTCCCGACATCCCTGCTGCGTCGATTGATCAGGCGCATTCAACAACGCATCCATTTCCGACTTTTCCAAATAAGTGATGCTCGATCGGGGGGCTCGCTTAAGGGGGATGTTGCGGAGTTGGCCATACCACTCCACGTACTCTGGGCAATATAATCCGACAAAGCGTGCCAAGGAACGGATTGCGGCCAATCGTTGATTGCGCGTAGCGGCGATGCATTTGCGACCTTCTTCTAGATGCCGCAAGAAGAGCCGAACTAGGTCCGGTGAAACATCAAACACTGCAATCTGGTCGACCTGTTTATGTGTTTGTCGCCCCACAAAGGGAAGAAGGAGTTTGAGCGTATCCCTGTAGCTACGCTGGGTATTTCGCGCCAAGTTACGCTCGCTTACCAAGTATTCGAGCAAAAAGCGCCGGACCCATGGTCCTAGAAGACTCGTCTTAGTCATTGCAGCGCCTCCTGCATTGCGTAACGCTCAAACCGCTGACTTGCCTCATGCAAAAGATCAGGCGTCATCGAGAGATACACCTGTGTAGCCGCGAGATTCGTATGCCCCATGTAGACAGAGAGTTGAGGCAAAAGCGTCTGTACGTCCTTGCCTTCTCGATACCATCTGACTAACCGGTGGACCGCCGATGTATGGCGCAGGTCATGAAGGCGAGGCTGGTTACGTGGACCACCTTCGCGGCGCAGCCCCGCATGGTTTCGGATTTGAATGAAGGCCCTCTCAAACATATGAATCGGGATCTGCTTCGAGTTTCGTCCAACAAAGAAGAAATCATCCGGTCCTCGGCGCCGTGAACTGCGGTGACCGATATAGTCGGTGAGAATTCGAACAGTTTTCATTCCGAGTGGGACGAGCCGACTCTTGTAGAATTTCGAGTCTCGGATAGTCAGGACGGCTCCAGAGAGGTCGGCGTCGCATATCTTTAGCGAGAGTGCTTCTGATGTTCGCAAAGCTGTGCCATACATCAGAAGAATGAGAGTCCGTAATGCAGATGTACCGAGATCGCTGCGAGGACGCCGACATGATTCTGCCGACTCTAGAATTCGCCGGAGTTCATCGACGGAATAAATGTGGGGACGAAATGTCGCCGCCAGCTTCGGAATTGTGAGCGGCAATGGAGAAGTGCTGACAAACCCGCGGCTGATTGCATATCGATAAAAACCCAGAAGTGCATTATGTCTCACTTGCCAACTGGTGGTGAGTGGACCATTGCCGTTGAGAAAGGCATTTACCTTCTCAGGTGAGACCGCCGCGATGTCAGTATCTGATCCCATCGCCTGACAAAAGGCTTTTACGTAGCGCCCATTGGTTACAAAGCGCTCGCCAAGAGCCTTTCGGAAAGCAGCATACTGTTGGCAGACCAAGTTGAGTTTCATAGCAACTCTCCCAGGTCGAAGGTAGCCGCCTCACGGAGCCGGACGAGATCCACTTTGGCATAGATCCGGGTCACATCAGGATCGCGTTGCCCAAGATGATCACCTACTTCCTTCAAAGTCAGACCCTGATTTATCAAACGGGTAGCGCAAGCATGCCGAAGGGAATGTGGTCCGAAGTGGCGAAGCAAGGGTGCTCGCGTTCGCAATCGCCGACTCACGGCAAACCAAATTGCGCCACCCGAGAGTGGGCCAATCGGGGCATGCCGCGTCAGAAAAATCTCCTGAAAAGACGACTTCGGTCTTGCTTCCTTGATGTAACGGATGATTGCAGCACCGACCGTCGGGGGTAGCGGAAACTCATCTCGTCGAGCTCCCTTAGAACGGGTAAAGAAAATCCTGTCGCGATCCCAGTCAATATCGGAGAACCGCAAGCGAGCGACTTCTTTAGAGCGAACGCCATAGATAGCAAACAACATCAAGAGTGCGTGATCGCGAATCTCGGTCGGATGATCGCCGGCGGTGACATCCAGGATTTCTTGCACGATGTCCCAAGTTGGGCCGGAAGGAAGCGCTTCGTGCTGGAAAACGCGAGGCGCCATAATCGATCCAGCGATACCTACAGGACACCACCCTCTCATCTCGGCGTATCGAAAGAATGAACGGAGCGATGAAGCATAGCTCCGAATGCTGATGCGAGCGTAATGATGATTGCTCGCCATCCGAGTCAGAAGCGAATCTACATCGGTGACGGTGATCATCTTAAGAAACCGTTCTCCATCAAGCATCTGCTCAAGGAATGGTCGTACTGAGTTGCAACGGTATCGAACTGTCGTTAGAGAGAGACCTCGGTCATTTTTCATGAAGCTGCTGAATTCGGCTAACATGCTGTCACAGATGGTTACCCGTTCGGGTATAGTCTGGAGGCGATTGAGAAGCCGCAGCCATCCAAGCGCCTCTGTTATGAAGTCATTTCGCGAAAACCTCGCATGCGAACTCTTTGACGAAGGCCATTTTTGGGTTGACCATCGATCTGCAGCTTTCTCGATTTCTGGAAGAGCGATTCTACTGTAGGGTCGTTCAGCCAATCTCAGGTACTCCGTGATTGACAATAGAAGGCGAGCTTTCGCGAGCAGAGTGCGCCGCGCCATTCCTTGCGATGCACATTGAAGAAGATATTGGCGACGTTCACCAACGAGTGGTGCCGAAAGCTGACGAGTTAGTGCGTCGGATCGGAAAAACAATTGTTCAAGCATGAGTCGGACTCCTTTGGAGGGTTGAAAAAGCGATCCGACTATACATCGTCGTCTCAGAGATCGTCCGAATGACATAAGGATCTGGCGGCCATGAAGTGGTCAGCGATGTTTAGGCGACAAGTGTCGAATTGAGCCATTGCCAGTTTTCCGCGCCCGACGCTAATTTTTGGTGTCGTCGAGAGTATTGGCGATTTGGCACCAATTGAAGTTGCGAATGCGCTTACCAAGGTCTCGGCGCAGATAGGGCATACTTGCCGCAATCCCCGGCGTTTTGCAGGAAGTTCGATTCGATTTCCGCTGATCGGGCGCCCAGATTACGACGGTAGACCTGGCCGTCGCCGCGATCCGGTATCCTGCACTCATGATCCGCACCGTTGCTGTCGAGGGTTACAGGTCGTTGCGCGACCTCAAGTTGCCCCTCGGTCAACTAAATGTCATCACTGGCGCTAACGGAAGCGGCAAGTCGAGCGTTTATCGCTCACTACGACTGTTGGCCGATGTCGCGCAGAACGAGATCATAGCCTCTCTCGCCCGCGAGGGCGGTTTGCCGTCTACGTTCTGGGCCGGTCCAGAGACAATCGCACGCGGTGTTCGCCAAGGAACCTACGCGGTCGAGGGCCTTGCAAGTCAGAAGGTCGCCAGCCTGAAGCTGGGATTCGGGGGAGATTCGTACGGCTACAGCATCGATTTGGGTTACCCGCAGCCCCTTAAGCCACCGCTTGCGACCATGTTTAAGCTAGACCCGCACGTTAAGCGTGAGTGTGTTTGGCACGGTCCCACTTACCGGAAGGCGTCTGCCTTGGTTGATCGTAGAAACAACTTCGTCTGGCTCTCGACCACACGTGACGAGGAGCCGGTGATGCTGACACAACACCTCTCTGATACAGATAGCATGCTCGCCAGTGTCGCCGATCCACAGCGGGCGCCCGAGATGCTGGCAGTCCGTGAAGCCGTTCGCCGCTGGCGGTTTTACGATCATTTTCGTACCGATTCCGAGTCGCCCACGAGGACAGCACAGATTGGAACGTTCACGCCGGTCCTTCATCATGATGGAAGCAATCTTGCTGCTGCCCTTCAGACGATAATAGAGGTTCGGTCAGACGAAGCACTTGGGAAGACGATCGAGGACGCCTTCCCCGGCAGCCGTCTTCATGTAGAGGAACAGAACGGACGTTTCGAGTTGCAGTTGCAGCAGCATGGACTGCTCCGACCTCTATCCGCAGCCGAACTATCAGATGGAACTCTACGCTACCTTCTCTGGACGGCAGCTCTCCTAACTCCGCGCCCACCAGAGCTTATGGTGCTCAACGAACCTGAAACAAGTCTGCACCCAGATCTCTTACCCGCACTTGCCAGACTGATTATCGCTGCAGCGAACGAGACACAAATCGTCGTGGTCTCACACGCGCAGTCGCTCATCGATGCACTCACGGTTGAGTCCGTTTGCACACGATTGCACCTGCTGAAAGCGTTTGGCGAAACGACACTGGAGGGCTCGAACCTATTCAATGCCCCAAAGTGGAGTTGGCCGGCACGGTAACTGATCAAGTCGGCTGCGGTAACTTATGCTCGGCGGCTAAGTTCCCTACGGCTTTCGGGCTGTGGCGTGCCCAACTTTTTTTACTGCCCAAAAGTCGGGTGCCGGCAAGTTCGTCACGAAGTTGCCGCTAACCCCGTTTTCAAGGACTCTCGCCGCCATCCAACCTTCAGTCACCCAAGCTGCGTAGTCACGTGTCTATTCGCCACCAAGCTCGGGCTCCAAGGTCCAAGACGGTGGGGCGATGTCTGGATGATCGACGTAAATTGGGTCGAGGATATGCGAATAGATACACATGAATACCGCTCCCACTCCAGCGGCATAGCGTGCAGCCTCCGGTTCAGATTGTTCTCTGACCAAGGCCGCTGATTGATCCAGCGCCAGCATAACCCCTCGAAGAACGGAGTCCAACTGCTTTGCAAGTTCTCTATCTGCAATCATTGGAAACGATTCTAACTCGAAGGGTCTCCGCGAGCTGTAATGCTCCTGCTAGTTGCATTTCTGGCGGGGGCGGTCATCCTTCATAAAAGTTCACGCACCGGTTATCGGCAACTTCACTAACAAATCACTTCTTCGAGGAGAATAGAAAAACACCGGCTATAAGCAAGAGACAGACGAGAAGCCGAGGCCGTTCGGGCATTGAAACGTGAGGACCATATCTGTTGGTACTTCTAGCTGCTCCGACGGGATTATGTTGTGCTCTCGGAGCATACCCGCTAATAGATGTGCAGACCGTCATTTGTACGCAACATAACTTTCAGCGCAACATAAGAGATCTTATGTGGCGGACCACATAAGAGCTCATACGTCCACTCCAGGCCCTCTGGGATCTTCGTAACGGGCAGGCACTCCATGGACTCAATAAATGTCGCTGTCCGAAGTGTTGACGCGCTTTTCCTGGCCATAGTGTTTCGATGCACTTATTCGGGTGATACGCTTCTGGGATGGCGGAACCCTATAAACTGACGGCCACCCCGTTCCTCTTGCTCGAAGGCGAGCACAAAGGACATTTGGAGACGGTCACCTTTATAGCTACTTCCGAACGCGATACGCAAAAGTGGTGGTCTGTGAACGTGGGTAGCTATGAGACTGACTTTAGTAAGCTTGTCCAGTCATCGGCCGCCAAGGAGATCGTCAAGCGCCTTCGGTCTGGAGAGACTGTCGAGTTTCCTGGTCGCTATGAACTAAGCCAGCTAAAGGGTTTCGCCGGTAGCTGGGGAGATTAGACCAATGTGTGGCCGATACTACCGTCGATCAGACAAGCAACGCATCGCCGAGGCATTCAAAGTCGGCAAACTTCCGCCAGGCTTCGAGCTCCCGCCCGACTACAACATAGCTCCCAGTACCTATCAACCTGTTATTCGGGCTGATGTCGAGACAGGGGAACGGGAGATGGTGATGATGCGTTGGGGGCTCGTGCCAGCCAAGGTGGCGGACCCCGACAGCTTCAAGATATTCTCCACCACAAACGCCCGCGCCGAGAGCATCCTGAAAAAGCCGATATGGCGAGGCCCTTTCCAGCACACCCGATGCCTAGTCCCGATCGATGGGTTTTACGAGTGGCTGCAACGCCCTCCCCTGCCCCAACCGCCGTCAATCGAGCACGGCGAGCACGGTCTTTTTGGAGATCTGCCGGCGCCCCCGAAGAAGTCTCCCAAACCGAAGGCGGGGTCCAGACCCGTTTACAAATTTGAGATGCCGGCCGGCGAGCCCTACGCCCTCGCCGGCCTCTTCTCCGAATGGCGCCCACGCCGAGGGAATTTACACCCGCCGCTTGATACGTTCTCGATCGTCACCACCGAAGCAAACGAATTGACGGAACCTATCCATAACCGCATGCCCGTTATCCTGCACCCGCGGGACTTCGACCGATGGCTCAACGACTACGATGAGTCTCGGCCGCCCCTCGATCTGTTGCGCCCATATGAATCAGACAAAATGCGCATGACGCCGGCCAACAGACTCGTAGGTAATGTACGCAACAACGGTCCTGAGATGCTGAATAGTGCTTGATACACAGTAGCGTCAATGCGATGCCTAGTTGGAGTAGCCAGCATCCTTTTCGGCTATGCAGATCCGGCCCTCTGCCGAATTCTTCCACGCTGTATCTGACTTCATCGCTTCTTTGCATTGTGAAGCGATGTTTCGCGCCACATCTGAGTGCTTCGTAAGCCAGATTTGAAGCCCAGCCACGTCAGCCCTGCTAAGGTCTCCAGCACCGGCATCTTCAACCTGTTGCACGATCGTTCGCTGCTGAACGATTGAGGGCTTCGGGTCAGATTTACAGCCAGCTAGGCAAATCAAGATCGCTAGAGCTACATACGAACGGTTCAAGGCACTCTCCTTTTGCTATTCCAGTTTATAGAAATGAAAAAGGGGTAAAAAGCTTTCTGGCTTTTCAACCCTGGTTCTAGTGCTAAAGGCCAATTCCGTAGCCCTCTCGCTCAATTGAGGGCCCTGACGGTTCCGGTCCGTTACTGGGGCTCGAATCATTGGAAAGCTCTGCGTTTGAAAGCCCTGGTTCTTTACCAATGGCGTTGTCTCTCTGCAAGAGATTTGTCCTGTCGGATGTGTAGATTGCGAGGTCGTGAATGTTGGGATTCAGCTTCGTGAGGGCGACTTGCTGCTCCGCGAGTTGGCTGCTCTCGCCGGTTATCAAAACCCGGTCTGCAGAGATGTAATTCGCTGTCTCCACGCTGTAGCCGTGCTCGATGTGGCGGGCCTTTTCGGGGCTAAGCTCAATGTCCTTTCCGTTGTCCAGGCGAACGGAAAGAGCGTTGTCCTCACCGATCCTTTCGACGGTGGCCAAGTCGCCGGAGTGGATGCGGTTTTCCCGGTCGGGCACGGTGAACTGGATGCGATCTCCTACCGCTAGGTCGCGCTCCTCGGCCCGGTAGACGGTGCTCTGCCCCGTCTGCTGTTTTAGGAGCGCGGGATTGTAAGAAGCCTGCTCACCGCTGCGTGTTTCTACAGTGAGGAGATTCTTGGAAATATCGACTGCTATAACAGTGGCCGTGCTGTTGTGAATGATGCCATGCTCCTCCGGGCTTCCCTTCTTGTAGTGGATCTCATCTCCCGGCGAGTAGTTCGCAGCGAGACGGGGATTGCCAAATTCCTGTTCGACCAAGACTGACACTGAGCGGCTTTCGGTGAGTCGGCCCTGTGCGTGTAAATCGTCGCGGATGAGCTGGGTAAGTTCGTGCCGATCGGCTGGATCGGCGACGACGATGACGGCGCGATCCGGCTGTGATGCGTAATCCAAGGCAACGGCGGCTAGGCGATGATCTGGGTTCGCGTATTCGTAAATCCGGCCCTGCTGCTGTAACAGTTCGGTCGCTGTGGCTGGGTCGTTGTTGCGGAATGCCTCAACGGCTAGCCGGGTCTGTTCACTGGAACTCGGTTGTCTGAAATCGAGAGCGGAGGTCTTGCTGATGTCCGTTGCAAGCC
>Ga0209624_10003791_pt1 | contig 10571 bp, 7 predicted proteins | sample JacPinW_OM2H0_O1_FD_188565 | JGI IMG/M metagenome (GOLD analysis project Ga0209624, IMG submission 188565) | Forest soil microbial communities from Algoma, Ontario, Canada - Jack Pine, Ontario site 1_JW_OM2H0_O1 (SPAdes) (version 2) | ecosystem: Environmental > Terrestrial > Soil > Boreal... | reverse complement strand
GTGCCAGGGTAGACACGGTTTGCGTCGCAGCCCGGTACAAAACAGGTTCCCTCGGCATCGAGCCGTCTGAAATTTTCTGCGCTTCAGGAGGCGTGAGAAATGGAAGAGCAGCTTAGCCTGGAATTTTTGCGTGTCGTCGAAAACGGCGCGATCGCCGCGGCGCGCACGATGGGATTCGGCGACCGCCACAAAGCCGACGAAGTCGCCGTCGAAGCCATGCGCAAAACGATGGACGCTGTGCAGATGGACGGCACGATCGTGATCGGCGAAGGCGAGCGCGACGAAGCGCCGATGCTCTACATCGGCGAAAAAGTCGGACTGGCGACGCACGCGCCGAAAGCGCTCTTCCCTGAAGTCGATATCGCGGTCGATCCGCTCGAAGGCACAAACCTCTGCGCCACCGGAGCCGGTGGCGCGATCGCCGTTCTCGCCGCGAGCGAAAAGGGCGGTTTGCTCCACGCGCCCGACATTTACATGGAAAAAATGGTCGTCGGCCCCAGTTGCAAAGGCGCCGTCGATCTCGATGCCCCGGTTGCCGACAATTTGAAATCGATCGCGAAGCGCCTCGACCGCGACGTCGAAGATTTAACGATCATCGTGCTCGATCGCCCGCGCCACGAAAAATTGATCGGCGATATTCGCAAGGCCGGCGCGCGTATTCGCCTGATCGGCGACGGCGACTTGTCTGCCGGAATTTCCGCCGCAGTCGTCGGCACGAGCGTTCACGCCGTGATGGGAACCGGCGGCGCGCCCGAAGGCGTCATCACCGCGGCTGCATTGCGCTGTCTCAACGGACAAATTCTTGCTCGGCTCGTCGTGAGCAAGCCGCAGGACGCCGAGCGTCTCGAACGCATGGGCGTCAAAGATCCAAAGCGCATATATGACACAGAGGATCTCGCGCCGGGAAAAAAAATCATTTTCGCGTGCTGCGGCGTCACCGACGGAAACCTCCTCAAAGGTGTGCGTTTCTTCGGCGAAGGCATCCGCACGATGTCGATGATTCTCACTCTCGACGATCGCCAGGTCCGCTTCATCGATTCCGTCCACCTGGAAAAGCGCCCCGACGTCCGCGTCCGCTTCTCCTGACGATGCAGTAGCGCGCCGCGTGCGATCGATTCGCGATTTCGCCGCGTCCCACGCAAATTTCAATCTTCATGCCCGTTAACCTAAGGTCATCGGCCCAATTCTGGCCGCGAGGCCAGTAGCCACTTCCTCACGCATTCTCTACTCTCGCTCTACCCAAGCAGGAACTGCCCACTCCTTGTAGAAGCTCAATCGAAAACGCGAACAGCATTGCAGGCCCTGCTGTCGTGCGTAGAAGTGTCGGTTGTCGACGTCTGAGGGGAGCCATGTCCGTGAAAAGAATTTGGAGCGCGCAGGCAGGAATCCTTGTCTTGTTGCTGAGCGGCTGCGCAGGTGTCGGCACAAAAAGTAGCGGCAGTGGTGCTTTGCCAACTTTGCCGCCAGACAACACCACCAGCATCAGCGTCACCGTGACGCCAGCAACCGCGACGGTCCGCGCAGGAGCGAACGCTAGCTTTGCTGCAGCGATCAGCGGCAGCACGAACACAAGCGTCACATGGTCGGTCAATTCCGTTAACGGCGGAAACGCGACGATGGGCACGATCGACGCGAACGGCATGTATACAGCCCCGGCGAGTCTGCCGACACCGACCACAGTCACGATCACCGCAACCAGCGCAGTCGACACAACGAAAAAAGCAACCAGCTCGGTCTCGCTGCAGAATCCGATTCCTGTTCTTACTTCCGTTTCGCCATCTCCAATCACGGCGGGAGCGTTTTCGCTGACGCTGACCGGAAGCGGCTTCGTGCCAAGTTCCACGGTGACGTTCAGCGGGCAGACCCTGACGACGACTTACGTTTCGCCGACGCAATTGCAAGCAACCGGCACCGCGACAACATCGCAAATCGGCATCGTCAACATTATTGTGAGCAATCCCGATCCTGGAGGAGCGTCATCTTCAACTGTGACGGCGGAAGTCATTTCGGCGGCCCAGCCGATTTCGCAGGTTGCGGCCGTGCGATTCCTGGAGCAATCGACATTTGGACCGACGCCGACTCTTGTGAACCAGGTTGCGGCCAGCGGATTCGATGATTTCCTGGAGGAACAATTCGCAGCGCCAGCTTCAACGTATCCCACGCCGGCCGCGACGGATTCGGGCGTGACGAAAGTCCAAAATCAGTTCTTCATCAACGCGGTGAACGACAACGACCAACTGCGACAGCGCGTCGCTTTCGCGCTGAATGAAATTTGGGTCGTCTCGCAGAACAAAGTGTCCGATCCCACCGGCTATACAAATTACATGGCGGCGCTGACGAAGGACGCCCTCGGCAACTACTACGACGTGATGACGGACGTAACGCTCACGCCGGCGATGGGCCACTACCTCGACATGGTGAACAACGGCAAGCCGGCAACGGGCCAGCATGCGAACGAAAACTACGCGCGCGAATTGATGCAACTTTTCACGCTGGGATTGAACCAATTGAATTTGGATGGAACGACGCAAGTGGACGGAAGTGGAAATCCTTTGCCGACGTACACGCAGAACGACGTCATGTCGCTCGGCCGTTCGTTCACCGGATGGACTTATCCGACAGAGCCGGGTGCGTCGCTGGCGCGGTACAACCCGGAGAATTACGGCGGGAACATGGTTCCGTTCGAGTCGAACCACGACAGCGGAGCGAAAACATTTCTTGGTCAGTCCGTTCCCGCAGGACAAAGCGCGGAGCAAGAGCTGGCCACGGTGCTGACGATTATTTTCAACCATCCGAACATGCCGCCGTTCGTCGCGCAGCAACTGATCGAAAAACTGGTGACGAGCAATCCGAGCCCCGGATATGTGTCGCGCGTCGCGGGGGCGTTCACGAGCGGAACCTTTGAGACGTTTGGTTCGGGCAAACGCGGCGACATGCAGGCGACGATCGCCGCAATTCTGCTCGATCCGGAAGCGCGCCGCGGAGACACGGCAAGCTCGGTGAATGCGATCGACGGAAAACTCCGCGAGCCGGTAGTCATGATGGTGAGCGTCGCCCGGCTGTTCAATCCGACGACGGACGGAACCGGCTTCACGGGTTGGAGCGGGAATATGGGGCAGGGACTCTTTAACTCCGGCAGCGTCTTCAATTTCTTCCCTCCGCAGAACCTGATTGCGGGCACGACGCTGAATGGGCCGGAGTTCGCGATCTACAACACGAATACGGCGCTGGCTCGGGTGAATTTCGTGAACACAATCGTGAATGGCTCGATCAGCAGCGGAACGAAAGTGGATTTCACACCGGTAATCAACGCGGGTTCGCAGGATGCGATGGCGAATTGGCTTAACAACTATTTGCTGCACGGAACGATGTCGACCGAGATGAAGACAGACGTAGAGACGGCAATGACCGCGGCCGGGACGAGCACGAAGAATCAGGCCAAGGCCGCGCTGTATTTGGTGATTTCGTCTTCGCAGTACCAAGTGCAGCGGTGAGGCGAACGCGAAAGGTTTCACCACAGAGTTCACAGAGAGCGCAGAGCAAAGATTGGATTGAGTTTGTCGTAAGCGTGGTTGGAAGGGGCGCGAGGGCACCGCGCCTCTTCTCAAAGTGAAAATTGGGGGATCGAAACATGACGCATCATTCGCGGCGCGACTTCATGCGGTTGGCTTGCTGCTCGGCGGCAACGGCTTCATTGGTCGGAGGATTGAGTAAATTTGGATTGGTGAGCGCGCTGGCGCAGTCGACAACGGATTACAAAGCATTGGTGTGCATCTTTTTGTTCGGCGGAAATGACGCGAACAATTTGATTGTGCCGGTCGATACAAACTACGCGAACTATGCGTCGATTCGCGCGAACCTCGCGATACCTCAAGCATCGCTGCTACCGCTGCAGATCGGGAGCGCGGCGACTTTTGGTTTTCATCCGAACCTGCCCGAGATGCAGGGCCTCTTCAACAACCAGAAAGTTGTGGCAGTGCTGAACAACGTCGGAACGCTGGTGCAGCCGACGACGCAGCAGCAGTATCAGCATCAGGGGACGGTGCCGGAAAATCTATTTTCGCATTCCGATCAGCAAAATCAGTGGCAGACGACGCAACTGAGCGGCATACAAAACGCAGGGTGGGCGGGAAAAGTCGCCGACAATTTACAGCCGACGTACAACGTGTCGGCCAATTTCCCGCCGATCCTTTCGGTGGCGGGCAGCACGATTTTCGGAACAGGAATACAGTCGCGGCCGTTCACGATGAATCCGGGAAGCACGCCCGGACTTTCGGGAATCGACAGCTCGGCTGCGGGCCAAGCGAAATTCCTTGGATTGCAGCAACTCTTGACGCTGGATACCGGAATTTCGATCGTGCAAGCAACGAGCGCGGTGACCGGGCAGGCGATCACACAAAGTTCGACGCTGGCGTCGGCGCTGCAGGGGCTCGCGCCGCTGCAAACAGTTTTTCCGACGGGTAACAGCCTGGCGACGCAACTCAAACAAGTGGCGCAGGTGATTGCCGTGCGCAGCGCTCTGGGCGTGCGCCGGCAAATTTTCTTTTGCTCGCAAGGCGGTTACGACACGCACAGCGATCAGCTCGCTACGCAAGTCGGATTGTATGGGCAGCTCAGCGCGGCGATGGGCGCGTTCTATTCGGCGACTCAGGAACTAAACGTGGCCAATCAGGTGACGACATTCTCGTTGTCGGAATTCAGCCGGACATTCCAGCCGGGATCGAACGGCGGGACGGATCACGCCTGGGGAAGCCATGCGCTGATGATGGGCGGCGCGGTGAAAGGCAACGCGTTGTACGGAACATTTCCAACGCTGGCGCTGGGCGGCCCGGACGACACCGGCAACAACGGCCGATGGATTCCGACGACGTCGGTCGATCAGTACGCAGCAACGCTGGCGTCGTGGTTCGGCGTGGCGAACACAGATTTGCCGTCGATCTTTCCGAACCTCGCCAATTTCACGACGCAGAATCTGGGATTCATGGCGTCGTAGAACGACGATTCGCTGCGGCAGCCAGCTACTTAATTGGATTTCCGGCGGCCGTGTCAATTCCGAGGATGTGCGCGATATTGAGTGCGTTTGAGCGAGTCAGAATTCCCTCGCGGAGTTTGTAGTCGAACGAAAGAGTTCCGGAGTCTCCGGAATCTTCGAAGAAGACATTGCGGCCGGGCAGGCCGTTGGCGGCGATTTCTGTCAAAGCCAAATCATGAGTGCTGATCGCGCCGATCGCTCCTCGCTGCACAAGAGCACGTAGGACCCACTCTGTGGCGATCCGCCGGTCATGGGAGTTCGTGCCGCCCATGATCTCGTCAGCCAGGAACATCAGGCATCCTTCGCCCGCAGATTCGATCATGCGACGCAGTCGCTGCATCTCGGCCATGAAATGGGAACGGCCATCGACCAGCGAATCCTGAATTCGTATGGCGGCGCCCAGTGCGACTGGAGAGAGTTTCAATTTTGCGCAGCGGACCGGCGCACCCATAAGCGCCAAGACGATGTTTGTTCCGATGGCCCGTAGAAAAGTGCTCTTGCCGGACATGTTTGAGCCGCTGACGATGAGGAAGCGCACCTTGTCGTCGAGTCGAACGTCGTTACGCACACAGACATCTTCTTTGAGCAATGGGTGGCCAAGGCCCTCGGCGTCGAACAGCGGGCCGGTCTCAACGATTTCTGGAAATGGATCGGCGGGATGCTCGTAAGAGTAAGTGGAAAGCGAAATCAAAGCGTCGAGTTCGCCGAGTGCGGCCATGTGGTTCAGCAATTGAAGGCCGCGTCGGCGGCGCCAGCGATCGATCGCCATCCCAAACTGAGTTCCCCACAGCAGACAAAAGCATGGATACGCCAGCAATTCATCGTCACGCAGCTTCGCCAGGCGGATAAGGCGATGCAGGCGATTCAGTGTTTGAGAAGCTGAAAGCCCGCTGCCACGCAATGAGCTGGCAAGCTCCGTCAACTTGGACGAAGAGAACTGCTCGCGCTCCATGATTTCCAAAAGCGCACGCAGTACTGGAAGTTCGATGGAAAGCGAGCCGAGCGAATCCAAGACGGATTTGATTCGCGTCCGAAAACTAGCAGCAAAAATGACGTCGGCGATGAACAGGAGGACGATTGCATTCCATAGTGTCGGCAAGGCCAGCAAACCCGAAAAATACAAGATTGGAACCGCTACTGCGGTGAGGGCTAACATGAAAGCGATGTAGGGCGACCACGCCGGGAATTGGGCGCCGCGTTCGTTCAGCCATTGTTTGAGGAAATCCGGGCAGAAGTCGGATACCTGCGTTGGCGCCGCGGAAGCGAGTCGCTCGGGAAGATCGCGGCGATTTCGAAGTTCGGCGACTGCAGCTTGGCGCGAACGGATCTCCGCGGCATTGACAGGCGAGGTCATCCAACTGGCGATCGTCTGGCTGCCGATTTGCGTGCGCGCGGAGGAGACGAGCTGATACAGAGAGCCACGGCCAAAAAGATCCAAGTCTTTTGCGTAAAGATGATCCTGGTCGAGGAAATCGTCGCCAGAATCCAGACGCTCCCAGTTGTGCGTCAGCCGCGCACTCCCTTTTCCATAAAACTCAGACAGGCTGCGGAGTTTCATGAAGTCCAGCCGAGAGCGGCGACGCTGATATTCAACCAGGGCGGCAATGGGAACGACGAGGCCTGCGGACCACAGAGGCGCTGTTTTGTTGACCAGGACCTGATAAACGAGAAAGCAGGCGACGAGTCCGAGCACAACTAAGCCTTGTGTGTACCTGGAGTGAGTCGCGAAGCTCGCATCCGTCGCGGCTCGTACCTCTTCAGCTCGCCTGGCGTAAAACTCGGACGGCGGAACCGAAGTGTCTTTCGGAGGTGGCAGCACAGTATGAGATTATCATTGCCCTTTGATGAAATGGATTGAACGGCTCCAAACGATTCTGGAATAGGACGCATTCCGCTGCGCATGTTGAGAAAAGCGCTTTCACCAAGAAGACGCCGCTGCGTATTCCGACTCGCGGCTCTTATCTTGTTGCTGACCGCTGTTTCCGGCGGGGCTGGCGTGGTGGAGGCGGCGCCGCGGACGGTGCATGTGTTTGTGGCGCTGGCGGACAATCAACATCAAGGAATCATTCCGGTACCTGCTGCTCTTGGGAACGGGAGCGATCCGCAGCGCAATCTTTATTGGGGCGCGGCGTTTGGAGTAAAGACGTTTTTCAAAGGCAGCAAGGATTGGGAATTCGTTTCGTCAAGCCGGCCTGCGAAGGCGGAGATACTCGAACGCTGCATTTTCAGGAACCGCCAGCAGGATGTTGTGCTGGTGGCGGATGCCTACGAAGGAAGCCAGATTAAATCAGCGGTCAGCGATTTTCTTTCTGCCGCAGCCGGACGAAACTCGGAGGAAATTCCGCTGCGGGCGGGCTCGACGGAAACGTCCATCTCGATTGGCGGCGCGGCGGATTTAATTGTGTACGTCGGTCATGACGCCTTCATGGATTTCCAGATTCCGCCAATTCGTGGAGTTGAAGGAAAGAAACCGCGTCGGACAATTGTTCTCGCGTGCGCGAGCAAACAGTATTTTGGTTCTTACATCCGGGAGACTGGGGCCGAACCGTTGCTCTGGACCACAGGCCTGATGGCACCCGAGGCTTATACACTGAAGGCTGCTCTCGATGGCTGGATCGCCGCAGAGAATGACGAAGCGATCCGGCAGCGTGCGGCGCAGGCTTACGACAAGTATCAAAAGTGCGGAGAACGCGCGGCGAGCCGCCTTTTCGCTGCCGGCTGGGGAGCGAGTGCAAGGTAACAGCGTTTAGCGAGATGCTTCGGCAGCACACGACACGCAGCATCTTGCTTCAGAAAAACGTCAAGCTCCTTAATCCTCGACCACGACTTGGTATTGTTCCAACTTGCCGTCGGGCATTTCGTAGGTCACGACGGCAAGTTTCGCTTTGGCGAATTTGACGCTGTACAGACGCATCTTCATCCCGCCGCGTAATTCCTGTTTGATCTCGACGAATTCCTCGGGGGTTCCCAGAGGGGCCAAACCAGAAGCGAAATCCTTTAAAACCTGTTCGCTAAAATAAAAATTGGCGTTCGCTGTGAAGAGAGAACGATCGACCGTGCCGTGTTGCAGCCCCTCGAAAATCTTTTTGGCTTGAGCAAGCTTCGCAGGAGTTGCAGGATCGTCGCTTGCGAGCAGCAAAGGTGCGATGCCTTCGGCGATCGCTTCTGAAACGTCGGACGCGTCCTGGTTGGTGAGAACAACGACTGCGACGCGATCATCGGGAAAGACGAGATTTTTTGACGTGAAGCCCGAAACCTCGCCGGTATGGGACACCGAACGGTGGCCAAAATCGGGGTGGATGTCCACGCCCAGCCCATAATTTGTTCCCAAGCCATTCTTCAGCAACACTTCGGTCTCGAACTGTAGATAGGAAGCGGGGTTCAATAATTTCTGATCGATGATGCCGATATCCCACTTCGCCAAATCCTCGGCCGACATGGCCAGCTCACCGGCAGCGAAGAGCCAGCCGGAACCTTCTTTGGGAGCGGGGCGCAGCGGGCCGAGAGCGTAGCGCAGGTAACCGGTCGGATCGGTGTCGCCGAGTTTGGCTTTGTCGATATCGGCGACGTTTTTCATGTTGAGCGCCGCAAATATTCTTTGCTGAAGAAATTGCAGCAGCGGTTGGCCGCTGGCTTTTTCGACGATCAGCCCGGCGATGACGTAATTCGTATTGCTGTATTGCCATTTCGTTCCGGGCTCGAAATCCAGCGGCTTGCGCGCCCACTCGTCGAGAATTTTCCGTGCGGTGGTCGGTTGCAACATCGCGGGCATCACGTAGTCTTGCGGCCAGTAATCCTGATAGCCGGAGGTGTGCGAGAGAAGCTGGCGAATCGTCACTTCGTTGGCGCGCGTGAGGTCGGGAATAAACTTTCCGACTTTATCGTCGAGCGAAAGTTTTCCTTGTTCCTGTAATAGCAGAATCGCTGTCGCCGTGAACTGCTTGCTGTTGGAGCCGATGCTGTAACGCATCGCGGGCGTGGCCGGCACGGCGGGATCGAGCCGCGCATTTCCGTATGCGTGCAGATAGACGATCTGGCCGTCTTTTACCAGCGCGACGGAGGCGCTGGGCACGCCGGTCTTTGCGAGAGCGTCGGTGGCGACCTTGTCCACCTTTTGCTGTGTGTCGGCCGGTAGCTGGGTCTGCGCGTTCGCGTTGGTGTTTGCGTTGGCGAAGCAAATCGACAGAAGCACTACAAGAATGTGCAACCGCTTCATGACACCGTCCTTCATTGACTGCGTGACTTGACCAACGAGCATTGCTCGGTTCAGAGTTTTCGATTCTAGCGTGAGTTGGGCAACTCGTGGCTAGGCTTTGGCGGTGGCGGAGAGGTGAGTGGAGATTTGCGCGGAGATGAGGGCGCTCGGTTCGTAGTCCGGGACGAGAGAGCGAACTGATTCGAGAAGGGCGGGCAAGTCGCGGGATTGAACTCTTTCGGAGATCAGAGTGATCGCGGCGTCGAGAGATTTCGCGGTTGGGATTGGGCCGACAATGCGGCGGAGCTTGGGGTGAGTTGTTGGCTCGGCGGATTCGGAAGAGGAGAGAAGATCCTCGTAAAGTTTGTCGCCGGGGCGGAGGCCAGCGAAGACGATCTCGATTTTTTTCCCGTCGGGTGTGGCGGACGGTTGCGCTTCGCTAATCAATTTCTTGGCGAGGTCGAGGATTTTGATTGGCTCGGCCAAGTCGGGGACGAAGAGAGTTGCGGAGTCTTCGAGTCCGGCAGCGGACAGGATTAAATTTGTCGCGTCTTCGAGTGAGAGGAAGTAGCGGCGAGCTTCGGGATGCGTGACGGTGACGGGGCCGCCGTTGGCGATCTGGCGCTGGAAAAACGGGGCCACACTTCCGGTTGAACCCAAGACATTTCCGAGGCGAATTGCGCACATGCGGGTTGCGGGTGTGTCGAGGCGGGTGAGGATTTGTTCAGCCACCCGTTTGGCGGCACCCATGATGCTGCGGGGGTTGGCGGCTTTGTCGGTGGAGATCATCGTGAGCTGACGCGCGCGATATCTTGCGGCGGTCGTTGCGAGCGTCCAGGTGCCGAGGATGTTGTTTCGGATTGCGGCAATGGGATTCTCTTCCATCAGCGGAACGTGCTTGAAGGCAGCGGCGTGGAAGATTTGTGTGGGGCGATATTTCTCAAAGATTCCGGCGAGAAGAGACGCATGGTTGACGTCGCCGAGAATTGGGATGTGTTGCTGCGCGTTCGACGTTGAGAGTTCGGTCTGAATCTCGTAGAGATTTTGCTCGGAATGATCGAGCAAAACCAAGTTGCGTGTATCCGATACAAGTTGCTTTGCGAGCGAGGAGCCGATGCTGCCGCCGGCGCCGGTTAGCAAAACCACTTCGTTCATTTGTGGTTTGTCGGTGTGGTGGCGGTTGTTGGAAGTCACCGGGGCACGAGGTGGTGTGCGTGTATCCTCATCGATCAAGGATGACTGCCGGTTAGAGCGAGGAAGACGCGATCGTCAACGGCGACGGAGTGCGTGAAGACGGTTGCGGTGGCGGCACCGGGGACAGCAACGCGTGCGGAGCTACCGCTC
>Ga0209624_10003790_pt1 | contig 10572 bp, 15 predicted proteins | sample JacPinW_OM2H0_O1_FD_188565 | JGI IMG/M metagenome (GOLD analysis project Ga0209624, IMG submission 188565) | Forest soil microbial communities from Algoma, Ontario, Canada - Jack Pine, Ontario site 1_JW_OM2H0_O1 (SPAdes) (version 2) | ecosystem: Environmental > Terrestrial > Soil > Boreal... | reverse complement strand
TTCCCAAAACGCATAGCTCTGGATAAAAAAATGCTTGATATGCGTCAAGCATTAAATTTCCGGAAAGGCTTAGACACTCGCCTAGGATTTCGTTCCCCACGGTTAGAAGCGGCGAAAATCTTCCGTGTCTGTCATATCCTTTGCGCACCGCTGACACCGGAAATTTCAGGGTACAAATAGAACACTTCCTTGTTCATTGCGATTGCGTGATTAATTTCCGATCGCGTACTCGATCCAATATAACCGTCCAAATTCAATACAAGTATTGCATCGCTGTTATCTATCTTTAACTTATGTACCTTGTCCAAGATTTGCTTCTGCTCTTCCGTGTACCAGTCTTTACCTCCAAAATCGGAAGGGTAAGCTGCTAGTGAATAAATAACGTGGCCTGCCAGCGTCAGTCGCTTATTGTGTTCCTTGAAATCGTGTTCGAAACGTGCAGAGCCGCAAAGTGTTATTCGCATTTCCCTACCCCCTCACCCTAACATCATACTCCGTAAACACCACAACATGTGCTCCCGAATTCGCAATGACACTCCCGTCCTTGCTCGCAACAACCGCCGCAACAACTTTCCCGTTCACGTCCAATATTTCAACCAGATTGGCGAAAGTTTCATTGGTTGCATTCGGACCCGCCTTGATTCGTATAGGTTTCTTGGATCGCGCGCCGCCCCATCCGTTGATATTATTAAACGAAATCGCTTCCTTGGAGACCGTGATAATCATTGCGTTACTTCATCAATCGCCATAAACAAATTTTCTATGTCATTAGGTGTCAAAAATAGTGCGACTTCCGGGCGTCCAGGCATCGTAACGAGTATAGAATTACCTTTCATAAAACTAGAAACAAGAAAAGCGCCGTGGCTTACGATTTTCTTTTTTTCGTTATAAAAAGGTTTCGGCATGTTTGTTCCCTGTAAACAGACCTGGTTGTTTCAACCCCGACAACCAGGAAACGGGATCGCGGGTAGGTGTTAGCTGTCCCGCCTGCGATTCTATAGATGTCCCAAAGCCCCCCAAACCTGCAATCCGTCTTCGATGGCCGCGATGACTTCCTCGACTGTTTCTTTCACGTTATGCACGACACCGCCGACCTGTATTTTTGATCCGCCATTATTGTTTGTCGTGTTTGGATAGACCGCTTCGACGGATGCCGGAGAAAAAGCGACCGCACCGCCGTTTGCAGCGTCGGTCAACCGCGTAAGCTGCGGTCCGCTTTTGCCGTCTTGTCCCGTGGTCTCTTCGTAGACGGTACTGCCGTCTTTCGCGACGGTGTACCATTTTCCGGTGCCCGGTTCCTGGTAGTATTTCCGGTCGCCGTCCAAATAAAACCTACCGCTTTGGTCGTTGTAGAACGCCGTATGCGGGTCTTTCGATTTCAGAACTGTCATTGTTGTATCTCCTACCCCTTCGAAAGAGAATGGCCGGGACCGTGAGGAAGGGGGGCTTGCAGACGGCCCCGGCCTGTTGCCAGCGCGGACCCATGAACCGCGCCGGCGAACGTGAAACTCTACTTCTTTTTGGGTTTGTCGTCCAGTTCCGGCCTCTGCTCACCACCCTTGGCATGGGCAAGCTGCTTTTGTCCCAAATGAGCGGAGACTTTCGCCTCAATTTCCTTGAGCGGGTCGCTTTCCTTGGGTTCCCCGATCAAATTGGCGTTGAAAACATAGGACGTTGCGGACGCGGTATCATATTGAGCGGTAATTTCGAAACCGAAAGCGACCGAATCCGTGTCATCGGAAAGCTGCCCGACTATGGCGTCCGCCAGATATTGCGGGACATAACAAACCCCGCTGGCAAAATGCTCCCCGTCCGCATTGATTGCGCGGAATTCGCCAATGAGCGCGGTTGATTCCTTCATACCCTTTCCGGCGGTTTGGGGATTTTTTTCCGGGTCCATGAGGCGCGAGCCGCGACATACCCCGTATACGGTATAGAGTATGTGTCGTTTTGCTTTGTCCGCCATGACCAATTCCAGGGTTTTTCCCTTGTCCCCGAACACGGTAGCGCGACTAATTTTTCGTAGCAGTTGCATTTCACGTTCCCTCTTGCTCCGCACCGTATGACATTCCGCAACCGGCGCAGCATTGGTTTTCCTTGTCGATATCAGTTACGCCGCAAGAGAGACAAGGGTACCCTGGCGGTGCGCGGTAGAAATTGACGGATCGTTTCCAGGAGTCGTCAATCGAAGGAAAAGGTTTCCTTTTTCTCCGGCCCTCCCTTGCTGGCGCTTTCGAAACGTTCCACGATCATTTCGACGCGTGAAAGTAGCGCTTTTTTGATCTTGGCAACATCGTCTTGGTCGAATTCATAGGACCGTCGGTTTGCCAACGTATGCAATTTCTCGATAGCATCGAGCGCCTTTTTGACGCGGTATCCCGCGATTTTTATAAAGGCGTCCCGCCTTGCTTTCTTCGCTTCCGCGATTTCGGCGGCGCTTCTGGTGACTTTTTTGCCTCTTGGCATGGTACGAATGTAACCTCCATAGATTCAACGATCCATGATGGATCGACGTTATTTTTGGTATCGGCAAGGAATTCCTCTTCCGAGTCGAAAAATCGAATTCGACAGAAAGAGTCTTCGTATAGTGTGCGAGCCATGGTTTTCTATACCCTTTCTATTTCGTAAACGCTACGCCTAACCCCCATTTTTTTCTCTCCCCCTTGCCGTTTTTTTGCATTCTGGTTAATTCCCCCGGTTGCCGTGATTTCGCGCTCCAGATAATCGTATGAGCCGTCCAGATGGAACGTCGGGGTTTCCGATTTCCATGCAATTTTCTTTCCGGAAATCAAAGCCGCAAATTGGTGGAACATCAACCGTGAACCTTTGCACGCGATCTTGTACGCTGGCGATCCGTCCGATTTGACGCGGGAGAGACGGATTCCGTAAAGTTTCTTGCCAGCAAAATATCCGATCGGTGCACACGAATCCTCTATTTCCCACTCACCCAATGCAGGACCAATCGCCAAACCTCCCGTTTCAGTACCGGCTTTGCATATAATACTGTCCGTGTCACAATATATAACGTTCTCAATTCCAACTCCGTGCATTGCTCTAAGAAGGGCGGCGCGGCAATAGCCGGTAATAGACGCTCCCGAAGCGACATTATGATAGAGTTTCTGGTTGGTCCATCCGACCCCGTATCGGTATTTGTATTTCCAGAGCGATTCCCTGCGGTGTATTTCATGTTTCGGGTTCTCCGTGTAGAGGGTCCAGCCCTCTGTTTCATTGACAGGCGTACCAGCCGGACAAATCACATAATCGAAATATGACGCGATATTTTGCGCCGTCTTGCCATAGAGCGAATTCATCATGATCTTTCCGATGGTATATTGTATCGGATTTGTTTTCTTTTCCCACGATCGCTTGTAATCATACCAATGTTGTACGTAGTCGCGGAAATGAATGGTTTCGTTTGTATACCGGTACGAATAGATTTTAACGTTTGAAATCAGTCCACAATCGAGTGCAGCCAGATATTCCCACCCGGTCACGAAATATTCGTCGAATTCATGAGGGAAAGAAAGACCCCCTTTTGACCGTTTCGGAAACGCGCCGCGCGAAATACACTCAAGCCGGATGAACATGCGCTGTATTTGTTCGCGTGTGAAGCTGTTTGGTATTGGTCCGGTGGCGCGGACAAAATCGCTGCCGGTCGGATGCAATTCCATCATCGCGCGCGGATAGGCGGATCGAATATCGAAAATCGAAATGTTCTCATGCGTCCCTGGTTGAAAACATTCGGTACGTCCGCCGTAAAACCATTGTCGGAACTGTTTGTCGAATGCGTGCGTAGTCCGTCCGATATCAATCCCCTTCTTTTTGGCGAACGTAAGCGCGTTGCTCGCGATCGTTTTTTGCACGCCCGCAATACGTCGATATTCCGTCATAAGCTCCCACAGATAGACGCAATCCGATTTGAGATATTGGGTTATTTCATCCATATGCAAATCGCGAACTTCATGATTCATTTTCGCGTAGTCGATATCGTCTTTTTGTATCTCTTTCATCGACACGGGAACGCACGAAAACGAGTCGCGAAGTTCACAATCGCCAAGGAACATTGACACAATCCGTCCATTGATGATTTGTGCCTTGGTTTGCTCAATAAACGGCAACAAAAACATGAAATCAAATTTTCCTCCATTGTGAGCGTACAGGATGATTCGTTTGGATCGAACGAATTGCACAAAAGAAATTGTACTGTTGAACGTCCAAAATTCTTTCCCATCATACAATCCCCAAATAAACGGTCTGATTTCCGCGCCATGATCGAAAGGGTCGGTTTCGCAGTCGCAAGCCCAAACCTGTTTCCCTCCCCGTTTCATTGTCAGATTGCCAAAACAAGCCCATTCACCCATTCATCCTTATCGGCATAGTGAGAATATTCCTCAAAAAGCCACTCCAGGAAAGCTCCCATATCGGCGAATCCCTCATTGCATCTGCCGCGTGACCCCCACAGATAAATCGCCTTGATTTTCTTGACTGAAAAAGCCCGTTCCGCAAGTGCCGCTAGACGTTCCGCAGGGAATGAATTCCTGAAATTGTCGAATGCTTTTTCACCCGCTCTTTTTTCATCGGAAACGGTGACTTTATCCAGTCGCCAATAAAGATAGTCGCGCCCGTTCGACGTTAAAAGCAGATCGTCGCGGACAGTGTGAAGAGCGACTTCCCGCCCGGTATTCCGAAACTGAAACGCCTGTACTTTTATACCCCTAATCGGTACGGAATACGTCTCATTCGCTTCTTCGTCCCTCACATATTTGTGCGGGACCAACATTTGTTCGCTGAATTTTTCAGCCTGTTTTTTCGTCGCGGGATAGAGATTGTCGGTATAGCGTAGAGCCTTGTCCACGCGCGCTATGTAACGCCGCTCCCCTTCAGTATATGTACGCCGCTTGCTGTATTCTTTGAGTTTCGGGACGAATTTTTTCAACCTGTCTACGATTGCCGCAGCCTTGCGATTCTCGCGTTTTTCGACCGCGCGCTTGACCGCGCTTGCGAATTTCGGCGGTTTTCGCGATCTTGACACGCCCTGGCAAGTCCCCTAGATAGGGGGAGCGTTCCCGAAACGCGACATCCGGCAAGCGCCGTCAGGTTTTCCTGACGGCGTTTCGCTTTTGTCGGCCTTGGGAGAGCGTCCCCGGTCAACATCCGCTGCCAGCCTATGCCCGATCATGTGCGGGATGCAATCCCCCTCCGGTGGGGGTTGCTTCTCTATTGGTTGTGAGCGACTAATCGAATTCGAAACTCTGTCACGTTGGCGCAACATGGCCCGAACACGCACCGTTGTTACTGAGGAATTGCCGGAAGAAGAAGCAAGACGACTAACCGAACTGGAATTGGATCAGGACGCAACATTCTCCGAAATCCTGTCGGAATTGAATGCTGCACCGGAAGATGCGGTTTATACGGGGACGGTGCATGAAGTCCCCGTTCGGCCCGATGGTACGGCAATGAAGGGGACCAAGGAAATTTTCCTATTCGATATCGATCAATCCCAGTTCGGCGGATTGAATGAATATTTGCGCGATAATTGCGGTACGGGAACTTATCGCGTGCGCGTAAAAAAGAACGGTGTTTTGGTGAAAAATACCACGTTGCGCGTGAAGAAAATCGGCCTTCCCGTGATGCAATCCATGAATGAAAGCAATGCGCTGTCAGGCATCGTGGATCGATTGCTCACACGCATGGAATCACTCGAAACACGCCTGACACAAGTACCACCACCTACGCAATTGGACCCGTTTGCCGCAATGGAAAAAATGTCGGTAGTGTTCGCAAATTTAAAACCAGCCGCACCGCCGCCAGAATCAAAAAACACAATGCAGGATACAATCGCCCTGGTGACAGCGATTGTCACATTATCCAAGGAAATCGGTGGTGATGGCGGCGGGGCTGGCTCTAACATGTGGGACGCAATAAAATCCATTCTTCCCGGCGCGATAGAACATGCCGGGAAAATGATGCCGCAAGTCGCACCGCCCGGAACAGAAATTCAACCTGATCCGCGCCAAATTTCCGCCCCACAAAATCAACCTCCACCGCGCCCACAACCAATGCAAAATCGCCATCCCCAAACCTCTAATATTGACGCGGAAATCAATCGCGGCGCGGAACTTTTTGGCATTCCCCCGCAAATGTTTTTCCGATTGCGGGAAACGATTATTCTGCTATGCCGCCGCGCTCGCTCCAATGCTGATCCGCGCGGCTATGTCGATTTGATCCTGGATGAATTGGATGATATCGGCGGGGAATTGCAATTGCCGGCGTCGCTGGCGACAACGCTCTTGGACATGCCCGATCTTGATGCTAGGCTCAAGGACGCATTTCCGGTCATGGTGCCCTATGAGCGATGGTTTTCGAATCTCCTACAAGCTTGCCGTGAGGCCATAGCGAATGAGTGTGACGGCGCTTCGGATGGGGTTGCCGGACAGCCAGCCCGAGTCCATCCGGGAAACGCTCAAGATCATGCGGAAATTGATCCGGGAGGGGAAGCGTAACCCGGAGATTCGATCGCTGGCGGTTAGTATTGTCCGCGACGTTCAGCCAAAGCATTTCTACCAGGAAATCGTAGCGGTGTGGATGTTTGTTTCATCCGCGATTCGTTACACCAAAGACATATTCGGCGTGGAAATGGTTCAACCCGCCGAATGGGTCGTGCGCAATGGCGCGGGCGATTGTGACGATTTCACTGTGCTTGTCTGTTCTTTGCTGGAGGCCATCGGTCATCGCACGCGCATTGTCGCGGTCGGGCGCAATCCTATGGAATACACCCATGTCTATGCGGAGACGCTTTCCGGCTCCCAATGGATCGCCGTTGACGCAACGGAAAATTTCGGCGTGGGATGGCATATGCCGTATCTGCAACGCATGGAAATCAGTACAAATTAGGTAATGACATGGCACGCGGTATCAGTGAGGCGGAATATGAACAAATCAGACAAAAAGCGTCGCGCTCGGTACGTTTCTCTGACAGTCGCCCTACGGCGTATAACCGCCGCCCGCGTGCGAAAAGCAAGACACGACGCGCAAAAACAAGCACGGGGTTCAAGGAAGTCCTGCCCGTCCTTGGAGTCGCTGCCCTGGTTGCGTTGATGGGCGCATATCTTGCAGGGCGCGCGCGTACATTGGGCGACAGCCAGAACGCCCAATATGGTAGCGATGTGGCATCCGTCATCAACCAGATTATACCAATTCCCGGCCTTGGAGAGATTGCATCCTTCGTCGGCGGTTTGTTTGGACCTTCAACCTCCTACACACCGGGCGGGGAAACCTACTGTCAAGCTAGCGACGAAATGCATTCCGGTTATTATTCCATGATGAATTTGGTCAATCAGGTTCGCGAGCAGATGGGATTACAGCCCGCACCGCTGCTCGATTGGGTCGGACCGGGAACCGCGACACCGAATTACAGCGGGAATGTCTGTAATCACAACGCCGCTCTTGTCGGTCCTTATTTCGCGAAACTGCTGCAAAATCCCGCGCTCGCGTCGCAAACATCCTGTGCGCAGAAACAGACGATGGAAAGCAACGGCACGTTCGATGCCGCCATCGCGATGCAAAACCAGTTGATTTCGCACCTGCAATATACGCTGTACAGCCTGGAATCCGGCGTGCTGGTCGCGAGTAACGGCAGGATCGTTTCGCCCGATGATGTATCCGCGTCCGGCCCCGGCGCTGGATGTTACGATCCGTGCCTCGCATCGATTGCCCAGGATGCCAATTCGACGGCGATTGCCGCGCAATCCGGTGCATCTGCCTCGTTCTCCGGCATGACGCAAAACGAATGGATTGTGCTAGGGGGGATCGGCGTGCTAGGGCTTATCGTCCTGACTAAAAAATTGCGAGGGTAAAATGTGCCCGCCGCTTAAAATTTTGCACTCGCACACATGCGGCAATTGCGGTGCGTCGTGGTCGCATCGCAGGGCCGATATCGCACCGGGCGCATGGGAGGAAGAACATTCCTGCCATGTGTGCGGATCAGGACCACGAAGCGGTGTCATTACGGGAGTCAAAACAATGCCCTGGAATCGCGGCAGATGGTATCCACCGAATAATTCCTATCTCGGATGCGCCGATTCGACATGCGATCCGTGCCCGGTATATAGCGATTGGTGTTGTACGTCCAGCGGAGAAAGTACAAGTTCTGGTGCGACCGGAATGCCGTCGCTTCCGCCGGCGCAAGACGCCAATTCCACGGCGGCGGGCGGTTCGCTGCCCGCGACCGGAGCACCGGCCGCACCTTCTCCGGCAGCGCCCGGCACGACGCCGCAATGGTTGCAGAATGTGACAAATTTTCAAACGCCGTACCCTTATCTGGCGATCGGCGGGTCAATCCTGCTTGTCGCTCTTTTAACGGGCGGCGGTAGAAGCCGTGGCGGTTCCGCGCCACCGATCATTCACTACGGTTGATTAGTGATTTGATAGAAGCGGAACCAAACAAATGAGCCTGACAGTGGCGGAAGCGGTTGAGGAATTGCAGGGTTTGCAGGCTTCCGTTTGTTCTCAATTCGCCGGTGAAATCACGCATTTGATCGCTGTCGGGCAGGGGCTTTCCAATGCTACCCCTGCTCAAATCAGCGCCTATGCCAGAACCGTGCAAGATGCTGCAAATATCGTTGGGTCCGGCGATACCAATTTGCAAGACGAATTGGAGGGCATAGGGACCAGTCTTGTCATCGGAATAAACAACGCAAATCCGATATCATATGTAACGCCTGGAAACCCGAATTTTATTCCCTCTCCATACGATCCCCAAACAGCGGACCCGCTTGGGACGGACGGCACGACACCGGGGTATATTCACCCGCCGCCCGGAAGCGGTTTCTACTGGACGGGACTGTTCATTCTTGCCGGATGTGTGATTGGGGCAATTGTGATTCGGAAGGTGCGGAAATGAGCATAAGTAAAAAAGACCGCGCGGCGCTTGAAAAACTTCCAAAAAGCGATAAGGCGGGACGGGCGAAAATTCTTGCCAAATACTCGCTGAAACAGATTCTTTCGACACGGAAGAAAACAATCGTATGGAAAAACCCCAAAGCCAAGCGCCGCGCGCGTGTTGGCTCCTACCGCGACAAATACGCTAAAGCGGAGCAAATGCACCGCGCATCAAAGGCGCTCGCATCGGATCGCACCGTCAAGACGCGAATCCGCGCGAAAATGGCGCGGCTTGCGCGGGCGGAAAACGCAAAACTGTCGGGCATGGTTGCCGTACGCCGCAACCCGACAAAAAAAGAAAAAAGAGCCAAGCGGGAATTCTTTTCGTGGACAGGTTCTAATTACAGCGAAATTGCGGCATACGATAAGGGGCGGCGGGCTGGCACAAATGCGAAAAATCCGTATTCACCCGGTATCCGCCATAATGCATGGAATGAGGGACATTATGATAGAATAACACGCGGAGTTCTTTCGCGCGCAAAACGCAACCCATCTTTCATCAACTACGATTCACGCGCCGCGAACAAGAAATATCTGGTTGAAGCCCTTGTCCGCACCGCCGGAACAAATCGTTTTTCCTATGGTTTTTGGACCGGTAGTTCATTTGCCAAATCACGCGGGAGTGCCGAAAAATTCGCGAGCCATTCAACCGCCCTGGCGGCGGCGAAACGCATTCTTCCCTCGCTGCCATCAAAAATTCTCTCCTTACGGGCTGTGCCGGCGTGAGTGCGCAAGGCGAAATCGACGACGTTTCGGAAACTGATTACGAAGAGGCTTGCGAGCTGTTCGAATCGTTCCACGATCGCGAGCCGGAAGATGATTCCGACGATATCGTCGCGCTTGAGGATGGGACGATCCTGGTCTATGTCGGAGAGTTGACGCGAATCGGATACAGTCTTGACAAGCCGGACAAAAGCGGCGCAAAAGAGTCGCTGCACACATTCGGCGAAAAAAACAAATCGGCCCGGCCCTTACTGTATGTTGATTTAGACGGGCAAATAGTGGTTCTCAAGGGAGAATACACTTTCACGGAAAGGGGTTTCGAAGGATGAAACCCAACACCTGGAAAGGGAGTATTCTTCGATGCCCGGTGAACTGCTACTGATTAATCCGCGTGCGCGACGCCGGAGAAGCACAAAAAGACGCGCGCCGCGCCGCATGTCGGCCTTGCAGCGCAAATATTTCGGCAAGCGGCGGCGCTCGCGATCGCGCGTGACACGCGTCCGGCGCAATCCGCGCCGCTATCGCTACCGCAGCCACTCCGTTCTTTCGCGCCGGACCCGCAGTCCCTATCGGCGCAGGATTACCCGCGCCCGGCGCAATCCCGGTCGTGTGCGGCGTTATGCCGCAAGGGCACGCGGTGTCATGGGCGGCGCGATGGGTTTCGCCAAGGACAAATTGCTTCCCGGCGCCATCGGCGGGGCCGGTGCCCTGGCGGTCGATCTGGCATGGCCCTATGTCACTCCCTACGCACCAGCGATTCTGACATCCGGCCCGCTTGTTCCGGTCACGCGAATCGCGCTCGCGATCGCCATAGGCTATGCGGGACGCATGGTCGGCGGTAAGAAATTCGGCGACGAAGTAATGAACGGTGCCATCATCGTGACATTGTACGATGTGCTGAAAGGCTAT
>Ga0209624_10003789_pt1 | contig 10573 bp, 8 predicted proteins | sample JacPinW_OM2H0_O1_FD_188565 | JGI IMG/M metagenome (GOLD analysis project Ga0209624, IMG submission 188565) | Forest soil microbial communities from Algoma, Ontario, Canada - Jack Pine, Ontario site 1_JW_OM2H0_O1 (SPAdes) (version 2) | ecosystem: Environmental > Terrestrial > Soil > Boreal... | reverse complement strand
AGTCCAAAAAATTGGCCCGTATACTACCAGCCCTCTTGGGTCCCAAGGCCCAAAGATCCGCCAGTCCGCTCCCTTCGTCTAGAGGCCTAGGACACGGCCCTCTCAAGGCCGGTACATGGGTTCGAATCCCATAGGGAGCGCCATAAAATCAAAGGCTTAGCGGGCTCATCAGAGCAGCCTTTAGCGTTTATGGTAAGTAGTAGCTCCCACCGGCGACGCCTGAGCCGCTGCGTGCGTTCGCGAAATTAGACGTTAGGTAACTGTGGTGGACTAACCAAGGAAAGGGACAGTAGTCACCCACGGTGCACACTCAATTCCGTCAAGCTTTGCCTGGCTTGCCCCCAAGAGCCTAGCGGGCGCTATCGAGTGTGCACCGCGGGTGGCACTGTTGGCTCGCTCGCCTTCAACTTGGATGCCACACGCGGGTAAGTATGCGCACTACTGCCCGGGGGCCTTGGCATCCACCATAGGTACACCGCGAGTGCATCGCTGGTGGCCTTGGTATGCGCAAGATCAATCTCACGTTGCACCATCGGGGCTGCATTAGTGAAATCGCGGTAGTACATGCGCGCACCCTAGGTGGCGCAGTGAGTTTTTGTCTGTGCGCCAGCCAACTGTGGGGACCTGAATGTGCGCTCAGGTGAATCCGCAATGTATGCGAAGCCGCCTGCTGCCATGTCCGTCCACGTCACGGCTGTAACTCAATTCCTGATTCCAGAAATCGAAGCGTAATGCGGCGGACAAATGCTGGCCTGACGTGATCATTCACATCTTGGAGAAACCATGTACGCACTAAAACGTCTTGCTCTTGCCGCATCAGTTACCGGAATGCTCTTCGCTGCGACCGCTGCCAGTGCTGATGAAATGCTCGGCGACGGGCTCGATGACGAACCCGTATGCCCTTATGGCTACTATGACTTCGCTCCATATGCCTGCGCTCCCTACGGCTACTACGGCCCGGAGTGGTTCGACGGCGGCTTCTTCATTGGTACCGGCCCGTGGTTTCACGGCCCGAGACACTTTCGCGGTCACGTGAACAATCATTTCGATGTTCATCACGGATATAGCGGCCCCATGCCAAATCATGGTGATAACCCCGACCCGTCGAAGAGTTTCGACCGCATCGACAATTTCAGAGGAAATGAAATGCGAGACGGGCTCGGCCACGTCAGCGGCGTCGGCCATGCAGGCGGGTTCGGCCACGCGGGCGGGTTCGGCGGCCACGCAGGCGGCGGCGGGGGCCGACGCTGAGCCTGCATCACAGCCGACGCGCGGTCGCACTCGATCAATGAAGAATTTCAACCGGCGCGCTGAAAGAATAGCCAACGCCGCGTTCAGTGAGGATGAACTGCGGTTGTGATGGGTCAATCTCGATCTTGCGGCGCAACCGCAGCACCTGAACGTCGATGGAGCGGTCGTAAACTTCATTGTCGTACACGCGGCTCGCCTCGAGCAGCTGATCTCGCGTGAGGATGCGTTGTGGAGCGGCCAGTAACGCGGCGAGTAAATTGAATTCCCCGTTGGTCAGGTCGAGCCGCTTTCCCGGGTGTTTCGTCAGCCGCCGCGTGCGCAGGTTTAGTTCGAACTCGGCAAAGCGGTAGGCGCGAACGTCTCCCTGTCTGGCCTCAGTCAACGCCGCACCTTTGGTTCGCCGCAGCACTGTCCGAATACGTGCCAACAGCTCTCGCGGGCTGAACGGTTTGGTCAGGTAATCGTCGGCGCCGAGCTCAAGACCCATGATGCGATCAGCCTCATCGCGTACACCCGTGAGGATGATGACGGGAATCGCCGACTCCTCGCGTAGCTTGCGCGCCAGCGTCATCCCGTCCTCACCCGCCAAACGCAGGTCGAGGACCACCAGATCAATTGCGTGCTCGGCGAGGATCGCCGACATTTCCTTGCCGGTCGAAGTGATGCTGACACGCAGCTCGTTCTGCGTGAGATATTCTTTCAGCAAGTCGCGAATCTGAGGGTCGTCATCGACGACCAAGATGTGTGGCTGGATAGTCTCAGGCATATCATTCTCCAATTAATTCGCACCGACATTGACTGAATGATCAAGAGCGCGCGCGAGCGACTCGGCGAGATCTGCGCGCTGAAGCGGTTTGTGCAACACCTCTCTCACGCCGATGGCTTGCGCGCGGTGTACAAGGGGCGCGCCCCCGTGGCCGCTCATCAGGATGATCGGAACATCGGACTTGAGGCGCCGGATCTCGCGGGCGAGTTCTGTACCCACGAGGTCGGGCATCGCTTCATCGGTGAGGACTAAATCGAAGCGCTCAGGTTTTGTTCTAAATGCCTGCAGCGCTACGCTGCTCGACTCAAAACCCACCGGCTCGTATCCGAGCCCGGCCAGCATTTCCTCGGCCAGCGCAACCAGAGTCGGTTCGTCATCGACGATCATCACCGTTTCACCGCCGCCGCGAGGCAGCTCGCGGACTGCCTCGACGGCGGGCTTTCCGACATCACTCGTGACGGGTAGCCAGATCTCAAAGGTAGCGCCCTGTCCAATCACGGAGTTGACATCGATCGCGCCGCCGAGATCGGTCACGATCCCATGCACGAGCGACAAACCCAGGCCCGTACCTTTGCCGACACCTCGGGTGGTGAAGAACGGATCGAATATGCGCTCGAGCACGTCTGGTGCAATACCGACACCCGTATCGCTGATCACCAGACGTATGTAGGGTCCGGCGGATAGAGTGCCGCGCGACACCAATTTGGCCTCGGCCAAGTCCACGCGTTCCAAGGACACGCTGAGGATCCCGCCCTGTTCCATCGCATGCACGGCGTTGGTACAAAGATTCATGGCGACCTGATGCAATTGGGTCGAATCGCCGATGAGCGCGGCATCGCCGGCGAGAAGACTTTTCTCCAAGCGGATGTTGGCGGGCAGGGAGGCGGCAATGAGTTCCAGAGTTTCTTCTATGACTGACTGGATATGTACGTAGGCGCGTTCAGCGAGGCCGCTGCGGCTGAACCCGAGTATGCGATCGACGAGCGCCTTGGCGCGCTCAGCCGCGTGCATCACATTGTCAACGTAACGTCGCAGGGAGCTGTCCGGCTTGGACTCTTGCTGCGCGAGTTCGCCGTAACCTAAGATCGCGCCGAGTATATTGTTGAAATCGTGAGCGATCCCGCCTGCCAGGGTACCCATCGCCTCCATCTTCTGCGACTGCCGTAGTTGGGCCTCCAAGTGATCTCTGTCCGACTGCGCCTGCTTTTGCGCCGTTACGTCGATGGCCGATCCAACGAAGCGATACGGCTTGCCCTCGGCATCCCGTAGACACCGGCCCCTCGCAAGCAACCAGCGCCAGTTGCCGTCGCGGACCCGGTATTCACATTCAAACCTCGGCGTACGGCCCTGGAAGTGATCTAGGAGGGCCGCCGCGAGGCGCGTTGCGTCATCGGGATGGATCTCGATTTGCGTCAACCACGCGGTGCGGGTCGTCGTCACATGTTCCTCTTTACCATGTCCTTCGAGCATAGCCATGGTTGACGACAAGAACAGGCGATCGGTCGCGAGATCCCAGTCCCAATGCCCCTCGTTCGCCCCTTCCATCGCCAGCGCATAGCGCTCCTCGCTGTCCCCCAAAGCACGCTCACCCGCCTCGATGCGGCGTAGTTGGCGCGATAGCATCCAAATCCCGATTAATCCTAAAAGCGCGACCACCGCGGTGCGCGCCGCCAACCGCATCGCTTCATCGCGCCATGGCCGCAGCGCGACGGACCTCTCACGGGTGACCGCGACGACAAGAGGCGTATCTCTAACGCCCGCCACGGCAATGAACTCCTGCTTGCCGTCGATCGGATCCGTAAATCCTTTTGACGGCGCTTTGAGTGCGAAAGCGAGTCGCGGAAGGGTCTTGCCGATTGCACCGGGCTGCGGCGGATCACGCACCAGCAATTGGCCGTTGTCGCGCAACAGATGCACGGCACTGCCGTTGCCGAGATTGACCGCGGCATAGAATTTCTCGAGATCCTCGAGGTCGACGACGGCCGCCACGACGCCGGCGAACGCGCCGCTCTCGTCCTCCAACCGCCGCGACAGCACGATTCCGGCGCGTTTTTCGGAGCGGGTGATCAGCGCTTCGCTCATGAACAGCCCCGCCGAACGGTCTCGCTGCGCGGTGAAATAGGAACGGTCAGACACGTCGAGGTCGGGGGGTGAGGATCCGACAGAGCGGTACCGCTGAATTCCCTGCGCGTCGGTGATCGTGATCAGGTGTATTTGCCTTGCCCCCATCGTGCGATTGGCAAGGATTTCGTCGAGACGTTCAGGCGCTATTTTTTTACTGTCGTTTTGATACCAACGTGCCGTATCGCGCAGCAGTAAATCGATGCCTTGAAAGGTCCACGCGCTTTGCTCGGCAAGCGCCGCCGCCACATTCGTGATTTCGCGGTTGGTTGCCCCGAGGGTATTGTTATACGCACGCCACGCGTCGTAAGCCGATGAGCCGGCGAATGCAAATACAACCAGCACGCTCAATACCACGATCCGCAGCCGAAACCGCTTGAATCGCAGTGGCGCGGAACGCTGGTTGATGGGGTCGGTGCTCTCGGGCATTCGTCGCGTGCCTACTTAAGGTGGCGCAGGATCGATGATAGCGCGTACCGCTGCGAGCAGCGTATCCCGGGTTAGCGGCTTGGCGATGACCTGGGCGACGCCGAGGCTCTGAGCGGTGGTGCCGGCGGTCGAGAGATCGGCGCGAAATTGAGCGGAGATCGCAATGATCGGGGTTCTGGGGTGCGTAGCACGAATTTCGTCGGTCACGCGCGAACCCAAGTGTTTGGGCATACCAATGTTCACGATCACAAGGTCTGCAGGACACGGCGCACCGCAGAGTGTGGCAGCACCAACGCGATAACCGGCACCCGTCAGCCATTCCTGGAGCAGGCCGCGCATTAGATCGTCTGCCTCGTATATCACAATCTTGGACATCCGATGCAGTGTCTCAGCGAAAAAGTGCGCGCCGATGTCGAGATGCGACCGCAATTCTTTCATTTGAAATCTGCGGCACTCGCGCCGTGATCTCTTATTTCAACGGTAACGGCAGTGACATTCAATCCCAGGCCGCGCTTGTTAGTTTCCTGGCTCGGCAGGTTTTCTCATAGGGACTCACCCATGATCTTTTCGCGACGTTACAGGAATCTCTGGTTTGTCATCGCGGTGCTCGGCGCCTGGAGCGCAGGCTGCTCCTGGGCGAACGCGCAAGGCAACGCCGCGGCACAATCCACAACGGCATGTCCGAAGAATGACAGCGGCCTTACGTTGCCGCCCGGCTTTTGCGCGACCATTTTTGCCGACGGTATCGGTCATGCACGCCATCTGACTGTCGCTGCGAACGGAACCGTCTACGTCAACACCTGGTCCGGCCGCTACTACGGCAACGACACGCCGCATGCCGGCGGCTTTCTGGTCGCGTTGCACGACACCACGGGTGCGGGGCAAGCTGACGTGAACGAGCGTTTCGGTGACACCGTGAAGAGCGGCGGTGCGGGCGGCACCGGCATCGGCCTGTACAAGGGCAGCCTGTTCGCGGAGATCAACGACAAAATCGTGCGCTACGCGCTATCAACCGGCTCGATGGTCCCGCGCAGTCCCGCGGTGCCCATCGTGACGGGATTGCCGTTGGGCGGCGATCATCCCATGCATCCCTTCGCAATCGACAGCGACGGTTCCCTGTACATCGACGTCGCCACCGCGACCAATGCCTGCCAGCTGCAAAATCGCACGTCGCAGTCGCCGGGCATCGATCCGTGTACGGAACTTAAGACACGCGGCGGCATCTGGCGCTATGACGCGAATAAGACCAACCAAGCATTTTCGCCGGCCGAACGCTTCGCCACCGGGATACGCAATGCCGAGGGATTCGGGATCGATGCCTCACAACGCATCTTTGTCACGCAGCACGGACGCGACCAGCTACATTCGAATTGGCCGGATCGGTACAAGCCCGATGAGGAGGCCGCGCTTCCCGCCGAAGAGTTGCTGCTCTTGAAACAGGGCGGCGACTACGGGTGGCCGGAGTGCTACTACGACGGCCTGCAGCGCAAGTTGGTTCTTGCTCCCGAGTACGGCGGCGACGGCGGCAAGAAAGTGGGTCCGTGCGCGACCAAGAGCGCCCCGATCGCAGCGTTTCCAGCCCATTGGGCACCGAACGCCATGGCGCTGTACGACAAGCAGCAATTCCCGGCGCACTACCGTCACGGCGTGTTCATCGCCTTTCACGGGTCGTGGAATCGAGCGCCCTACCCCCAAGGCGGTTACAACGTCGTGTTTCAAGCCTTGTCGGGCGATCAGGCGTCGGGCCAGTGCGAAATATTTGCCGACGGATTTGCAGGCGCGGTGAAATCACCCGATCAAGCCGAGCATCGCCCGTCGGGCTTGGCGGTCGGACCCGACGGCTCTCTGTACGTCTCCGATGATGTGCGCGGCCGGATCTATCGCATCATCTACCGGGGCGGACCGGACGCTGAAGGGAGCGCTGCCCAATTCACGCCCTGTCCGAGGGCATCGGCCGCTGTCGGCAAAGTCAGTGTCGATGACGCCAAACCTCCGGAAGGCACTCATCCGGATGCCGGCGCCGTCGACGACATAGCGAGTCTTCCCATTGCCACCGGCGCGACCAAGGAGATGGTTGCACTGGGCGATCGCATCTACCGAGGTCAGGTGGGCGACGCGACCTGCACGGGTTGCCATGGCGCGAACGCGACCGGCACCACATTGGGTCCCAATCTCACGGACACGCAGTGGCTGTGGGGTGACGGCAGCTACGCTGCAATCGCAAAAACAATCGCTGCCGGCGTGCCGCAACCCAAACAATACCGCTCCCCCATGCCGCCCATGGGCGGCGCACAGCTAAGCGCCGATCAGGTGTCGGCGCTGGCCGCCTACATATGGGGCTTGAGCCACCTCACACCTGCATCGCGTCAGCCAGCCAAATGAATTTCGTCTAACAGGAGGAACCCTTCCATGTCATCAACAATGCTGCAGGTCCCGGCCGTCGAAAGTGAATACGTAGATATTCCCGAGACGCACCTGAGAGTTTCGAGGGTTGCTCTCGGCACGTGGGCCATGGGCGGTTGGATGTGGGGCGGAACCGATCAACGCGAATCGGTTGCCACCATTCAGGCTGCCCTGCATCAGGGCATCAATCTGATCGATACCGCGCCGGCGTATGGCTTCGGCGTTTCCGAGGAGATCGTCGGGGCAGCCGTCGAGGGTCGGCGCCACGAAGTCGTCATCGCCACCAAGGTGGGACTGGAGTGGCGCGACGGCAAGGTCTATCGAAATGCGACCCGCGCGCGAATCATGCAGGAGCTCGATGATTCGCTGCGGCGGCTGCGCACCGATTACATCGACATCTACCAGGTACATTGGCCCGACCCCCTGCTACCTATCGAGGAAACCGCCGAGGTAATGCGCTCGCTGTATGAGCAGGGAAAAATACGCGCCATCGGCGTGAGCAACTTTTCAGTTGCGCAGATGGAGCGCTTTCGTCAAGTGTCCCCACTGCACGTCATGCAGCCGCCCTACAACCTGTTCGAACGCGCGATTGAGCAAGACATTCTGCCTTATTGTCGCGACAATCAGATCGTCACGCTGGGCTATGGCGCGCTGTGCCGAGGATTGCTGAGTGGGCGCATGCGCAAGGACACCATTTTCGACGGTGATGATCTGCGGCGCATCGACCCGAAATTTCAGCCGCCCCGTTTTGCCCAGTATCTGGACGCCGTCCGGCAGCTCGATGAGCTGGCCCAGCGCCGCTTCAACCGGCGTGTGATTCATCTGGCGGTGCGTTGGATGCTCGACCAGGGTATCAGCGTTGCGCTCTGGGGCGGCCGTCACCCCGATCAAGTGGAAGCCGCGCTCGGTGTTACGGGCTGGTCGCTCAACCGGGTCAATCGCGAGGTGATTGAGCGCATCGTGAATGCGGCGGTCACCGATCCGGTCGGTCCTGAGTTCATGGCGCCCCCGCAACGTCCCTAAACGCAACCACCTGGAGACGACCATATGAAAGTAGGATTTATCGGACTTGGACACATGGGCGCGGCGATGGCGGCTAACCTCATCAAGGCCGGACACGACGTGAGCGTATTCAATCGCAGTCCCGGAAAAAGCGGCGCGCTGGTGAAGCTCGGTGCACGCGAGGCAGCCGATCTTGCCGGGGTGTGCGGCGGTGACGTGGTGATCACGATGCTGGCGGATGATAACGCGGCGTTCGACATTGCCTTCGGAGAAGGAGGCCTCGTCGCCCATCTGCCCAAAGGCGCGATCCATCTCTCCATGAGCACGATCAGTGTCGCACTCTCCAAGCGCCTGTCCGAGGCACACCAGCAAGCAGGAAACCGCTACGTGGCCGCGCCCGTGTTTGGGCGCCCGGACATGGCGGCCACGGCCAAGCTGTTCATTGTCGCTGCGGGCGACCCCGCTGCCGTCGATGCCTGCAAGCCGCTGTTCGATGCACTAGGACAGAAGACCTCGACGATCGGTGTGGAACCCTCAGCGGCGAATCTGGTCAAACTGACCGCCAACTTCCTGCAGGCCTCCGTCATCGAGTCGTTAGGCGAAGCTATCGCGCTCATCGGTAAAGCGGGTATCAATCGGCGTGACTACGTGAACTTACTGACATCGACGATCTTCACCTCTCCAGCTTATAAAATCTTCGGTCCCCTGATCGCCGATGGCACGTTTGGGCCCGCGGCCTTCGCGGCGCCGCTCGGATATAAAGATATCCGTCTTGCGCTGGCAGCAGCCGAGAGTCTGCGCGTGCCGATGCCGCTTGCCAGCCTGCTGCATGATCGATTTTTGCAGCTCTTCGCCCAGGGCGGCGAGAAGCTTGATTGGTCTGCCATCGGTGGTTTGGCGACCCAGGATGCCGGCGATTATCAATCAGCCACGACATCGTTGATGTCGTCCGCCGTCTAATCCGCTTGCCCCCGCTTCAGGTACCCACATGCTCGCCTTAGTCCGCATTGCGCTTCACCGGCCTTATACATTCATCGTGGCGGGCTTGCTCATTTTCCTCGTCGGCGCGCTCGCCGCGCTGCGCACGCCGGTCGATATTTTTCCGAGCATCAACATTCCAATCATAGGCGTCGCCTTTCAATATACGGGCTTGCCGCCGGACCAGATGGCAGGGCGCGTCATCACGCCGTTCGAGCGGGCGCTGACCACGACGGTCAATGACATCGAGCACATCGAAGCGAATTCCTATACCACCTTCGGCATTGTCAAGATTTTCTTCCACCCATCGGTCAATGTTGCCACCGCCAACGCGCAGGTCACGGCGATTGCACAGACCCTGCTCAAGCAAATGCCGCCGGGTACGACGCCGCCGCTGATCCTCAATTACAGCGCCTCGTCGGTGCCGGTCATTCAGCTGGCGCTGTCGGGCAAGGGCTTGAGCGAGCAGAGTCTCGCCGATCTGGGCTTAAACTTCGTGCGTCCTCGCCTGGTCACGGTGCAGGGCGCGGGCATCCCCTTTCCGTTCGGCGGCAAGTCGCCACAGGTGATGTTTGATCTCGACACCGCGGCTTTGCAGGCGCGCGGCCTGACGGGCCTCGATGTCGCCAATTCGCTCGCCGCACAGAACCTCATCACCCCGATAGGCTCGGAGAAGATTGGCGACTATGAATACACCGTCAATCTCAACAGCGCCCCATCGAAGGTTGCGGATCTCGGCGACCTGCCGATCAAGAACGTGGGGGGCGCGATGGTCTACATGCACGACGTCGCCCACGTGCACAACGGCAATGCGGTGCAGACCAACGTCGTGCACGTGGACGGCAATCGCTCCGTGCTCTTGAGCGTGTTCAAGAATGGCGCCACCTCGACGCTCGACATCGTCAGCGGCATCAAGAAGATGCTGCAAGTCATCAAGCCCTCGTTGCCGGACGAGCTCGACATCAAACCGATCGGTGACCAGTCATTATTCGTGCGCGCTTCGATCCAGGGCGTGATCCGCGAGGGCGTGATCGCCGCGGCGCTCACCAGCTTGATGATCCTGCTGTTCCTCGGCAGCTGGCGCTCGACTCTGATTGTGACTACCTCGATCCCGCTGTCGGTATTGGGCGCGATCGGCACGCTTTCGGCGATCGGCGAAACGCTCAACATCATGACCTTGGGCGGGCTCGCTCTGGCCGTGGGCATACTCGTCGACGAGGCGACCGTGACGATCGAGAGCATCAACTACCATCTAGAGCAGGGCAAGGAGGTCGAGACCGCGATTCTCGACGGCGCCTCGCAGATCGTCATCCCGGCCTTTGTGTCCTTGCTGTGCATCTGCATCGTGTTCATTCCGATGTTTTTCTTGAGCGGCGTGGCGCGCTTCCTGTTCGTGCCGATGGCGGAGAGCGTGATATTCGCCATGATCTTTTCGTTCCTGCTGTCGCGCACTCTGGTGCCGACGATGGCGAAGTATCTGCTGCACATGCACGTGGCGCGCGTCGCCGGCGCGGATGGCGAACCGTCGCAACCCAAGAATCCGCTGGTGCGCTTGCAACACGGCTTCGAAGCGCGTTTTGAGCGGATGCGAGCCGGGTATCACGATCTACTGGCAATCGGAAG